>NPIE01009004.1_pt2 | contig 10137 bp, 6 predicted proteins | sample 8637661 | NCBI WGS metagenome assembly NPIE01 (sample SAMN07420842, study PRJNA396082) | bioreactor metagenome | isolation source: sample BA12 brine-fed electro-methanogenic bioreactor BA | place: Japan: Kochi | collected 2016-12-09 | reverse complement strand
GGGCGAGCTCGCCCCGGGCATGTAGCGCACCCGAGTCCGCTCGGGCATCGTCCCAATTGCGTGTAGCGTAATCGTCTCGATTGCGTCCGGCGCGCAAGCCGGAGGCTTACGCTACAGCGCGAAACGCACCCTCACCAGCGGGGCGCGAAGTCCAGAACCAGCTCGTCATCGCCCCGCCGGATGACGCACGGCGGCGGCGATGAGTTCTCCGGCACGGCATATCTCCCATAGGGATGGTCATAGCGCCAAGGCACTNNGGATCTCCTCACCGGCGATCATCAGCGGGTCGCGCCGGCCGAAGCGCACCTCCCCCCGGGAGGGCGACACGTAGCGCACCGTCAGCCCCTCACACCTAATCTCACTCGACGCAATGGCCTCGACGAAGGCATCGAAACTGCCCCAGTCCGCCTGCCGACCCATCTCCACCACCCACAGGGTGTCAGCGCCCTCGGCGCGCAGCTCCCGGTCATCGATCCAGCGCCTCTCGGGTTGCGTGTAAAGCGCTAGGTAAGCCTCGCCCTTGCGGGCGATCACCCATGCGCCCCGCTCCACCACCTCATCGAAGGCCGCGCGCGGAAAGTAGGCGTGCGAGAAGAGGAACGCGTCATCCGGAGGCAGATGGTAGAGGCAGATCAACACGTTCTCGTGCTGCACGGCACGCGGCAGGATGCCGTTGCCCGCCCAGTAGTTGGGCCGCGACATCTCATCATCGGATCCCGGATGGTTGGTAAAGACGACCGCATCGATGCCCAACGTGGCCTGCCAGATGTGTTGCTGGTAACCCGGCTTGGCAGGCCGGTAGTCCTGCGCGCAGCTCAGGAGGTAATCCGGCGTGCGGTAGGTGTGGATGTGAACCTCAGTCATCGCGTGGCAGTCGATGTCGCGGTCGACCACCTCACCGAACTCCTGTACTTGCCAGCGGAGGATCTGGTCGTAGCGTGCCTGATAGTCCTCGTAGAGCATGATGCCGCGCAATCGGCGCGTCTCCTGGGCGAGGTCGTAGATGGTTGGGTGGGTATAGTCCTGGACGGACCAGTAGAGATGTCCATCCTCAAGGCTATCATACGCGAGCCCACAGCCCGGGACATCCTCCATGTTGAGGCTGTGCTGCTCGTGAAAGACCATGGGCGCGTCGAGGTCGGCAGCGATATCCGCCAGGATCTGCGGGCAGCGGTAGGTGCTGGTTGCCAGCGGCACAGTGCCCAGGCTCGCGTGGTTGAAGAGCCCCATCCCAAACATCAGCTTCGCTGTGGAGGCGGAGCCCTCGCCGCGAGCGCCGAGGATGAACCGGGGATAGCTGCGTCCGTGGGTCGAGCCGAAGACACCCCGGTAGGTATGCATCGCCATCTCGTAGAGCAGCACGTCGATCTGCAGTTTGGCTTGACGCCGGACCTCGGCGTCCTCCGCGAAATCGTGCAGGTTGACCAGGGCGAGGAGGTCCTCCTCGAAGTAGCAGTTGGAGAGCCATTCGCTGTAGCCGAATCGAACCCGGAAGTCGAACCAGCGGCGGATCAGGTGCAGCGCGTGGTCGATGTGGTAGGCCCCATCCTTCCCGCTGTTGGAGAAGGTGCGATCTCTGAAGCGCTGGCCCGCCAGCAGCTCGTCGGCGTGAAAGATGATCTGGTGGTTCTCGGTATGGTAACAGCGGTGGTTGTCGCCCCGGGGCTCATCCCACCAGTATTTGAAGTCCAGCAGGCACCGCTCGATCTCGGGGATCAGGTCCGGCGCGAGGTGCGGGCTCTTGTCGTAGAGATAGAGCATGCGCAACAAGCCGGCAGCGGCGAAGTCGCAGCAATCGTCGCGCGAGTCCACATAGGCGATGCCCTCGCGGATCGGGGCCTCGTCCACGGGCAGGTCCAGCTCCAGCCGCGCGATCTGGCTGAAGAAGGCCAGCCTGCTGCCAAAGCCGGTCTGCTTCTGCTGCGATTCCGCCACACAGTACGCCAGGTAGTGCCGGCGCCGCTCCTCGAAGGTCCCACGGGGCGTGGGCTCATAGTCGTCCGGTATCATCTCAGCCTCGTTTCACATCAGCCAGGTCGGGCAGCGCCTCCCAAGCCGGCACGTCGACGGCGAAGACCTGCCCATACCCCTGCGGATCAGCCGTGTAGATGATCTGGGCGCCCTCGGCATTGAAGCAGGGATGCAGATGCACACGCTGGGTGTGGAACGAACCGCGATGCCACACCAGCACCTTCGGGCCCTCAAAACGGCCCTCATTGAAGCGCCACAGCAACAGATAGGGATCCTTCGCATCCCCATCGCCGACGACAAGCTCCAGCATGTGGCTGTGGAAGTGCCAGCAGTGGCCCTCAAAGGGCGCCTCGACCTGATCGGTGTTGTCGTAGCGGATGGAACCGTAGACCGGTCCCGCCGGCGTCTTTCCATGGTAGCCGATGTGCTCGCCATCACTCATCCAGTACTCGTGACCGATGGCCTCGTCAGGGGCATTGGGGCGTATCTGCCAGGCCTCCCCGGTCTCCAAGTCGAGGCCCCAGATGCGGTTCTCCACCAGATGCCAGGGCCCCTCGTGGCAGAAGGTCATGATGTTCGCATACTTATTGGAGCAGTTGAAGTGGCCCAGCCAGTAGGCCTCCTCATAGATAAGCTCGGGCTCCCCGCCGTCGATGGGGAGTTTGAAGATCTTCGTCGGTGGGCGTGCCTCCCAGATCTCACGGAAGCCGACGTAGCCATGCCCGAGGTCGATCATGAACTGATCGGACAGATCCTTGTAGTGCCCCACACAGATGGTCTTGCCGTCGGCAGTCGCATTGGAGGCCCCGCCGACAAAGCCCTCCGGTCGCGTATAGAGCGGGCGCTGCTCCAGCGTCTCCAGATCGAGCGCGGTCAGCACGTTGCCGCGGTAGAAGTAGATTTCCTCGCGCACCGGGTTCTTGGTGAGGCCACCCGAACGCCCCTCTCCCGGGCCGAAGTCGGTCAGCTGGATGATGTCGCCGCTCTCCAGATCGGCGCCGAAGAGATTCGTCCGGTTGTCACGATCGGAGGAGAAGACGATCTTCCTGCCCCCGTCATACCAACAGGGGTAGGTGAAGTAGAAATGACTGCTGTGGCCCTTGTAGGCCGTCAATTGACGGACCGTTGCCCCGCTGATGGGGTCCTCGTAGATCGACAGCTCCGATTCCCAACGTGCTCCCAAGTTCGTCCGTGCCATGGGTAGACCTCCTGTGTTGTGTGAGTCAAGAGCTGACGCGTGACGGGGGACGGTTGATCCGGACCGGGTCACGCGTCAGAACGGGTACTCATACCAATCCAGCAATCCCAACGGCGTCGCGGCGCCCGCGAAGAGCAGCAGCGACGTGTACTTGTCGGCGAAGATACGCCCGCCGCCTTCGCCGTCGATGACGGCACCGCTGTCATCGGCAACTTTGGGCCGCAGGGCCACGCCGGTGTCCTGCGACATCGCGGCAAATTGGCGAGCGGCGACCTTGAGGTAGGTCTCGTCACCGGTGATGCGATAGGCGTGGGTGAGCGCCTCAAGCAGATGGTAGGTAGGCGCCGTGCGGCGTAACGATGGCAGCTCCTTGTAGTAGGCGATCCCGTCCGGGCCCAGGCAGTGCGCGAGCATGTCATCGACCGTGTCGACGATCAACCGTTTCACCCGCTCGGCCAACTCACCCTCCGGTTCAATCAACAGGTAGCGGGCGAACGAGTTGGCGGTCAGCGAGATCATGAAGGGCACCCGCGGCATGCTGTGGCTGGTGTAGGGCGCCAGCAACGCGCCGTAGGCATCAAACCAGTCGAGATACATGGTAACCAGACGACGGGAGGCCTCGCGCCACCGCTCTTCGCCTGTCCCGATCCACATGCCGACCAACGCACGTAGCGCCCAGCCCCCCTCACGCACCGAGGTGGCGCCTGGGGTGCGCATCACAGAGCGGTCCAGGTGGCGTAGGATGTTCTCCGCCACCGAACGTGCGGCCTCCAGCGCCTCGGTCCGTCCGGTGAAGGCGTAGTAGTCGAGCAGCCCCTCAGTCCATTCATGCGAGGGCGTCACGCTGCCGGTGACGTGGTAGCGCGTGTGAATCCTCAAGCCGCCGTGGACCAGAGGGTCAGGACTGTAGTGACAGAGATCCACGTCCAGCCAGTGACGCGCGCTGACCAACGCCGAGTCGAGCGCACGTCTCTGCCCCGTCAGGGCATAGTAGAGCGCGCAGGCATGCGGGCGGTCATACTCGTTGTTGACCCAGACGCTGTGACCCTGGCCTCGCCCCTGCCCCGTATAGCCGGCATCCGGCGCATCGCCAAAGTGAACCATGCCCAAGGCCTTGGGGCGTCCGTCGTGCATCCGGTTGAGGAACGTAAGCAGACGAGCGGGAAGCTGCACGGGGAAGAACGCCTCAAGCCACGGATTGTTCTCGCGGAACCAGTCGCGAGAGAGCGCCGGCTGATCGGGAAGCTGAAACTGAAGACTCCGGGTGCTGATCGTGTCGAGAGCGGTCTCGGGTTGGTGGAAGTGGAGCTGCAGGCGGTGGGTCTTCGCCATGCCCTGCATCAGCGGTGCGGGCGGCGCATCGGCCGGATAAAGCGAGCAGAGGATCCCCTCTTTGGACACGCGCAGGGCTTTGGGGAAGTTCTGGTGTGCCTGGTGGATCGAGAGCGCCACGCCGGCCCGATCATCGCACCAGTCTACCCAGAAGTCGCCATAGAAGCTATCCACGAAATGCTCGTTGGCCTGGTAAAGGAGGGTCTCGGTGGTGAGCGCCATCTCCAATGGGTCGCCGTCGGATTCCTGAATTGCTGTGCGGTAGTAGCCCTGGCCCAACGCGAGGTGGGGCGCCGTCTCCGTCGCCGCGGGCGTAAAGGAGAGCGAGAGCCCCTTCAGCATAAGTTCGGGCGCATCCTCGGCGTGGATGAACTGGTGCTCGACCTCGATGTAGGGTTTGCCCGCATAGGCGGTGATCCGGCCCCTGAAACCAAGATAGCCCTCGCCATCGGCCCTGCGGTGTTTGCCGCGCACCAAGATCACAGCTCGCAGAGGGCCGGCCTCCTCCACCACGAGCCTGACCGCTCCAGTCGCTGTTGAGAGCCCCGTCCCATCACAACGGAGCGTGAAGCCGGCAAAAGGCGGCGTGGCCCAGAGCAAGGCCCCATCCAGACGCACGTCCCGGACCGGCAGGAAACCGTCCTTGGCGACGGTGAAGGAAAGGGGCCCTGTGTCCACCCGCAGGCCGCCGGCGATCTCGGAGACAGTGACGCGCGCCGCGGGCGTCGGCGACACAGGTATCTCGACGATGTCGAATGAGAGCGTCCTGTCGCGGTTGCCGGGCAAGTCCGGCTGAACACTCACCAGCAGCCACTTGACGCTGCCATCGGGCCAGCTTGCCAACACTCGTCGCTGGCTGGGCAGGTCGTGATCACCATCGCGGATCACCAATCGATCGGGATCGGGCAGCCGCGCCTCGGCAAAAGGGATGCTGACAGTGACGGGCTCCGCCTGGCGATCAAAGCGGGAGATCTTCTCAAACGTGAGTGTATTCATCCTCGGTCCCTCCAGAAGGGTGGGATTCGAATCCGGTTCAGGAGGCCTGCTCAATCATCGACCAACGTCAGGCGCATCACCACGTCGTCCACCCGGATGTCCATCACCGACGCCGGGAAGTCAGCCACGCAGTAGGGCGAGTCGAGATGCGGTTCGAAGCTCAGCGGGACGGCCTCTCCGTTCCTGAGGAGCGACCCTTGCCGGCCAAACTCGAGCGCGTCGCCGCGCAGCGTCGTCCAGCGCACGTTGAGCCCGTCGACCGATCGCGGCAGCGCGAGCACCTTATCCTGGAACGTCGAAAAGTCGCCATCCAGCGCGGCACTGCCCATCTGGCAGATCCAGGCATTGCGCAGGCCATAGGAACGCAGCTCACGATAGGCTGCGTCTCCGGACCGCACGAGGGTCAGCCCCTCGGTCGCCGACAGCGCGAGGAACCCGTCGCCGCGCCGGGCGAAGGCCCAGCCCTCTCGCAGCACGTAGGCATCGAACGCATGTACGGGGAAGTAGGCGTGCGTGAACCCCATCCAGTCATCGTCAGGCAGCGCATAGAGCGCAATCAGCGCGTCGGACCACTGCGCCACCCGCGGCAGGACGCCATTGCCGAGCCAAAAGTTGGGACGCCACGACGGATCCAGGCTGCTGCACGCCGGGTGTGTGACGAAGACGGTCGCCCCCGGCCCGAGCGTGGCCTGCCAGATATCCTCATGGCTTCCGGGCTCGCCGGGCCGGTAGTCCTGAGCAGAGCTCAGCATAAACTCAGGCGCCTTATAGCTGATCAGGTTGACCCCATCCCCGTCATCAGTAGCGTGATGCTCCTGGTTCNNCCCCAATCGGCAGCTCCGCCGCAATCCTCTGAAGCATCAAGGGCAACTCGTACTCCTGCATACAGGCCAGGCTTACGGTGGCCCGGACGGTGTCGTTCACCACCCCCATGCCGAACATGAGTTTGGAGATCCCGGACGTCGCCTCAAGGTAGCCGCCCAAGAGGCTTTCTGCGGAGGTGCGTCCGCGGCTCGACCCGAAGACGCCCTTGAAGGAGTTGACGGCGAGCTGAAAGAGCAGCTTGTCCATCAGCACCGTGGCAGCCTGCCAGACAGCCTCGGCCTCCGCAAAGTCGATGAGACAGGAGAGCGCCAGCAAGGTTTCCTCGAACACAAGGTCGGAGTTCCACTCACGCAGGCCTCCGCCGGCCCGTAGCTGAATCCAGGCCAGGGCACGCTGCCCGCCTCGGGCGCAATGCCAGGCGCCCGGCTTCCCGCTGCGCTCGAAGACCAACGCCGGATATCGCTGGCCGGCGAGCAGCTCGGCGGTCGCAGCCAGGAGCTCATGGCTCTCCACGCGGGCATCCCCGGGCCTTCCCCCGTCGAAGTCCACGCGCGAGACCGCGGTCTCGAGCGACGCAAAGACCTCGCCGGGAAAGTCGGGGGCCTCGGCGTAACGATCGACGAGGCTCAACAGCCCCAGCAGGTCGCCGTGGGTGTCGCCCCGTCCCGCTTCCAGCCCGGCGATGGCCTCCGTGACGACGCGAGCGTCCACATAGGACCAGAGGCCGATCGCCATCTTGGCCATCTCCGAATAGACGCCGAGTTCGCGTCGGGCGATATGCTTAAGGGCCTCCAAGCGGCGTTCGCCGAACTCGCCTGAAGGCGCCTCGGTGACGCGCCGGTTGTTCATACCCCACAGCGAGAACTCGCGTATGATGCGCATATTGCCCTCGTAGTATTCGGTGGGCCGCGGCATCAGGATGGCCTCAAGGGGCCCGCTGGGGTGCTGGTAAGCACGTCCCAGCTTGATCCGCCCGCCCACCGTCCCGATGCCGTCGGTCTCGGCGTAGATTCGGCCCTCCGGGGTCCTGAGTCGTGCGATCAGATTCGTGGATCCGTCAAAAGCCCCCACTTCGTCATAGGTCGGCCAATGAAGGGTGAACTCCTCGTCACGCGTGACAACATAGCGATCGGGATGGGCAGCCCAGAAGACCCTCTCCAGAAAGTCGCGGCGCTCGACAGGGGTGATCCGCGTGGGTATGCACACGCTCACATCGTCCGCCGGTACCGGCATCGCCTCCGTACCAGGCCGGAGCACCTGCAGCGCCAACGCGCAAGCCCCAGGTCGTCCAGCCCCCATCGCGACCCGCAGGAGCACGCCACTCGCTCCCGGCACGAGTTGCACGACGTAGACTCGCGTTCCCGCGTCGCGCGATGGCTGAGGATCAACGCGCTGCCGATTTACCCACAGGTCCACGGACGTTTCCCCTGTAGCCGACCCGCTCTCGCGAGCAGTCAACGCCAGCGCAACCTCAAGCGCCGACGACGCCTCGACCTCCACATAAGCCCACGCATAGAGGGCCTCGCCCTCATCCGCCTGGCCCGACAGGTAGACAGCATGATCGTCCGGACAGCGGACGTAGCGCCAGATCCCCTTCCGGTCCGCCGGCAGGGCAACACCGTCGTCCGGGATTGCGGGCTCAGCCGGCTCGGTGGCGACGACCGGATCAGGGTCCAACCAGGGGGCTGCGGCGCCATCGGTATGCATCGGCAGGGCATAGGGGCCCAGCACAAGCCAGTTGTGGACGAAGCCTTCTTGCAGGTCATAGCGAAGCGGAGTTGGGGACATTGCGATTTCCTTTGGTTATTGGGGGAACGCCGCGCTCAGTTGCACCGGCGACGGAAGGAAGACAGGCTCAGTGCGGTCGACGCCGCCGGATCGATCAGGGATGGTGCACAGACGGCTTACCCCGCGGGGTACGAGCATAGAAGGAATATATGAGCAGTGCCGTGCCGACAATCCCTTCGACAGGCAACAGGATCAGGCTGAGACGCCCGAACATCGTGCGCTGGATCAGTGACGTCACCAGGTCGGCGACGAAGAGCATCAACGAGAGGATGCCGGCGATCCGTGAGAAACGCCGGAAGAGGTCACCCTCGATCAGTCCATCCTTGAAGTACCCGCCGATGAAGAAGATGAAGATCAGGTAGATCAGGCCGGCAACGACAAAATAGGCCTGCCCCCAGAACCTCGTGACCCAGGCGCGGCGGATGGAGTCACCCACGTAAAGAACCGCCAACGCTGCCACAAAGCTGTGACGGACGACAACCATCACCCAAAAGCCCAACACGGTGTTCACAGCCCAAGACAAAAAGACCGCAGCCTGTTGAAGCAGCTGCTTCATAACCTTACCTCCTGCCCTCTCTTATACAGGCACCTTCCGTTCGCGCAAGTCAGACAATCTATGCCAACCAGAGGGGCATCGGCTGCCCACGGTCCCAGAGGGCGCTCGCGTACAGGAGGCGGTAGGCATCCGCCACGTAGTATTGCCCGAATGCCCTCTCGGGCAGGACGTCAATCAGCCTGGAGGCAAGGAGGTCGGCCATCGCCTCGTCCAGCCCCGAAGCGACCTGATAGTCGAAGTAGATCGCCAAGTCGCGATCCGCCGGCTCGTCGATGTGCGTGATGCCGTAGGCCTCCGGCGAACGCTGCGCTGGGGCATAGCGCTCCAACAGGAAAGCACCAGGCGACCCCGAGTGGATCGCGTCCTGATGGGCGTAGACGAAGTTCACCGTCTCCTGCGCCGCCTCCATCGTCTCCCCGGGAAACCCGAAGAAGAAGAAGGTGTGGTTCCAGATTCCGGCGCGGGCGCTATCTTGCAGGATGCGGCTCATCACCTCGACGCGCGTTCCCTTGTGCATGCGTTCGATCGTCGTCTCGGCGGCGGTCTCCAGTCCGAAGAGGAGCATGCGACAGCCGCCGCGCGCCATCGCCTCCAGCAGATCGCGCGTCAGCGCGCTGTCGAAGCGCGCACAGCCGCACCAGTGGAGCTGATCCTCCCCCTCGGCGAGACGAGTCGACAAGACGCGCAGCATTCGCGGCGTCAGCGCCTCGTCGGCAAAGAAGATGTGCCGCGCGCCATAGCGCGCCTTGAGCGCCCGCATCTGCTCGACGACCAAGTCGGGGTCGAGCATACGAAACTCGCAGGGCCCTCCATAACCGACATTACAGAAGGCGCATTTGCCATGATAGCAGCCATGGGAGCTGAGCAGCGGCAGCACCAGATCGGGCGCCAGATAGCGGTCGAGCGGCAGCCCGTCGAAGTCGGGAAGCAGATCGGGCGTGGGCAGGAGTTCCACCGCGTTGCTGCGCACGACCTCGCCGTCGCGATAGATCAGGTTGGGCACGTCGCAGAGATCACCGTCCGCGTCAAGGGCATCAGCCAGCCGCAGCAGCGTGCCCTCGCCATCAAGGACCAAGGCGCTATCAAAGAGGTCGAACAGCCTGGGGGCGAGGGGCAGTTGCTCGCGCAACATCGAGATGTGCGGCCCGCCGATCACGATGTGACCCGGAACCCCCGCCTGCTTGATCAGGTAGGCCAACGTCATCCCCGCCAACATCTGATCGCGCGTCGGGATCGAGATACCGATCAGGTCAGGCGCCTCGCGGACGATGTCCCGGACGATACCGTGCCGAAAGAGATCGTGAAAGAGGTTTCGCTGCGTGTCGCGGACCGCCCGGAGCAGCGCTTCACTGCTGTCGACCTGAAGGGCCGACGCGAAGCGCGTGAACTCAAAGGCATCGGGACGAAAGGGCGCAGAGGCCAGATCGAGGCTCTCGGTCAGGGTGAGAAAGGCCTGGAGGCTGGTGCGTCC
>NPIE01010476.1_pt1 | contig 10139 bp, 10 predicted proteins | sample 8637661 | NCBI WGS metagenome assembly NPIE01 (sample SAMN07420842, study PRJNA396082) | bioreactor metagenome | isolation source: sample BA12 brine-fed electro-methanogenic bioreactor BA | place: Japan: Kochi | collected 2016-12-09 | reverse complement strand
TCTTCCATGGCGGGGTCACTGAGGCTATACCACTGCTGCATGCAGTGAATGCGCAACATGGTGGACAAGGGGTACGGTCGACGGCCGTTTCCAGCCTTGGGATAGTGAGGCTCGATAACGGCTTCGAGACGCGCCCATGGAATCAGCTTGTCCATTCGGCCCAGGAACTTCTCCTTGCGGGTCTGACGGCGCTTGTTGCTGAACTCGCTGTCCGCGAATGTAAGTTGCTGATCCATCGGTGCGTCCTCAATCGTGTGCAGCGGGCATTATCCCATGCGGCGGACTTATTCGCAGCTTCCCTGGCTTTGCATAAGGTTTGTAACCTTTTGTTTTAAGCCTGAGATTCTTTGATGAATTTATCTAGTTTCTCAACTGTAGGTAATTTTATTGATTTATTAACATCATCCTTAAATAATTTTTTACAAAAAAATAATGATAATGGGAAGGAAATAAAAAATATTAAAAAATTTTTAATGCTGTTTAAAGTGTTGCTTTTATTAATCCTCTTATTTATCTCTATCTCAAATTCCTTTGTGCTTTTTAGAGTCCAGTAAACTATATTTTCATCTAAAATTTTATAAGCAAAAAGAATATTTTTTTCATGGTGTTCTGCAGTTTTAGTACCTGGAACTATAACTTTGAACGAGAAAAAAACTTTTGGCGATATTGACTGTAGTCGATGAATGTCATCATTAGAAAGTTGGGAAATAAACTGATCCCTGTTGTGATAAAGGGTACGAGTGTTTGGCAAGAATTCCCCGGCAGCTTTTCCCTTTTTGTCAAACCTAATAGGTCCTATTAGCTCTGCTGTTATACCTTGAAATAATTCATTTTTTATAATGCCGTTGCAGGCATCATGAAAGTAAAAATCCGATTTCAAAATAACTCCTTATCAAAGCAAATACTTTGGTTCTTAAAACGTGTCTTTTAATCATTAATAAATCTATAAATATAGGGTGTTGATTTTTCTGGCTTTTTTAATTCTCATGTGTTCATTCAACGATCGTAGCATTTGTTCTCTTTTCAATGCTTACCGGCTACATACGATTTTAGTACTAATTTTGCAAATATGTATATCAAGGCAAGTTGAACACTATCCCAGTAAACGCGCTCGTCCCCTCCACGCCTGCGGTGCTTCTTGAGCGTGTAATTATGCGGTGTATGATACGGCTGCAGGACAGGCCCGCTGTGGGCTTTTTGCGGCTGTGGTGGTCCGAATTCATGCGGATTTATGCGGGCACAGAGGGGGTTACAGGGCGTTCTGGGGGATACGGTCAGTGCTGGATATTTCATTCTTGCATCGGGAAAAGGTGATTTAGGTGATATTGCTCAAAATCATCTGTAACTGACTGATATATATGGTTTTGTTTGTTACCTCTAAAAGGTGATGAAAGGTGATCAAAAAGGTGATGGGTTCATAGGTTGTTGTTTTATAAGTATTTTATTTTTTATCAATATCACCTATCTAAAAGGTAACACATCACCAATCTATCACCGTTTAATCACCTTTTGCGTCTAGCCTGAAGCCCTTGTAATTCGTGGCCTCCAGCCATATTTCTGCCGTCAATCACCTTTATCACCTTTTTCCGATGGCCTCCTGAAAAAAATTAGATCAGCTCCTCAATGCGTGCGTGCGCACATGCGAGGCGTGTTTCTTTCTCGTGACTTCTCGTTCAGGAGATTGGTTTAGGCCTGAGGTGTGAGTTTTTGTATCAGGAGTAGGAGTGGTGGGAAGTGGAGGTGGGCAACTGCGCTGAAATGGTGATAATTGCTTTTAAATCAGCAGGATGGTTTATTGTCCAGAACACACTGGCAGTGTTGAGGTCAGCGGTTCGATCCCGCTAGGCTCCACCATCCTCTTATATCTTTCCAGGTTCTCTGTAACCGGCATCAAATGCCTGCTCATTAAGAGTCAGCATTTTTCCACCCTTGTTGGCAAAACGGTCCAGCAAAGCCTGTTTCAGCAAGCCGCTGTCGAAAGGCAGATGTCTGGCTGCGGCACCGAGCATCAGGCTGTTTACCAATCGACGATCCCCCATGCCAATGGCCATATCCCCGGCATTCAAGCTGCTGACGCTGATCGGATACCGGGCCAGCTGTTCCAGTGGTGCATCCGGATATTCAAACAACCCTAAAGATACAACCGGTGGAGTTTGTGCAAAGGTGTTGACCAGTGCAGCTGCACCTGTGCGCAGATGTCCCGCCCAGCGCAGAGCCTCAGCTGGCTCGAACGCCAGTAGCAAGTCGGCGTGTCCGGGTGTGATGGAAGGGGAGTACACGTGCTCACCAAAGCGGACATGGGAGGTTACAACACCACCGCGCTGTGCCATGCCTGCTACCTCTGTCTTTTTCACATCATGGCCGGCGCGAATGGCAGCCTGAGCAATAATGTCCGCTGCGGTCATGACGCCTTGTCCGCCAATTCCGGCCACCAGTATATTGGTTACGTAGCTCATGCACTTACCTCCACTGCATTGATTCGGCTGTCGCGGCTTAGCGGAATGATGGCATCCGGGCCGCAAGTGTTGATGCAAAGATTGCATCCGGTACAGGCTGCGCTGTCGATTTTCACGAATGCCAGTTGCTTTTCACGACCGTTGGGTTTGATCACCGTTTCACGCCGTTCAACCAGAATGGCCGGGCAGCCTACATCAAGGCAGTTGCTGCAGCCGGTACACCTGTCGGCATCTACCGCCAGAGCCGGTTGTTGTCGGTAACGCTCGGTAAGGACGCAGGGCTGATTGGTGATGATGATCGACGGCCCGGTTTGTTTGACCTCTTCGCGCAACGCCTTGAACAGTACAGGCAGTTCATATGGGTTTACCTCATGGATTCGCGCTGGTTTGACACCCAGGGCCTCACACAGCTTTCTGAAATCTACCTGTATGGTTTCCTCGCCATGAAGATCAAGGCCTGAAGAGGGAGCGTTCTGTCCACCGGTCATCCCAACTGCTCGGTTGTCCAGCAGCAGGATGGTAACGTTGCCACGGTTGTAGGTGATGTCCAGCAGTCCCTGCATACCCATATGCAGGAATGTGGAATCGCCGATGACCGCAATGACATTCTTGTTTTGATCCGCTTCACTGCGCCCCTTGTCGATCCCTTGGGCAACGCTTAGTGAAGCCCCCATGCTGATGCAGGTATCCAGTGCATTCCATGGCTGGCCGGCCCCCAGCGTGTAGCAACCGATGTCGCCGGAGATAATGGTGTTTTTAACGTGTGCGAGGCAGTAGTAGATGCCCATGTGAGGGCAGGCGACGCACAGGGTTGGTGGGCGCGGAAACAGGTCGTTTTGAGTGGCAGGGGCAGTGGTGCAGGTGTCACCGGTGAGCTGGGCCAATGCGGGCCTTAGTACGGAAGGTGTCAGTTCTCCGATCCGGGGCAGGATATCCTTACCGCTGAGCTGGATGCCGGCCGCTTTCAACTCGGTTTCGAGCAGGGGTTCGACCTCTTCTGCCACAATAAGCTGGTCAACCCCTTGGGCAAAGGCTCTGATTGTTTCAATGGGGGCGGGATGGCTAAGCCCAAGCTTCAGGACGGGTGCTTCCGGAAATGTTTCGCGTACATGGCAATAGGCGGCTCCCGAGGTGACAAAGCCAATCCGCCGATCCTGGCCTGGCTCGAACCGGTTCAGTTCACAGCCTTCTGAAAATTGCGCCAACTCTTTATCGCGTTGCATCATCAACGGTATGCGGTTGCGTGCGTTGCCCGGCACCATTACGTAGCGGCTGCTGTCCTTATTGAAGAACCGTGCAACCGTTTTTTCGGACGCATCGGTTCGGACCAGTCCCTTTACGTGGCAGATACGGGTGGTTAGGCGCAGCAGCACGGGTACTAAAAACTGTTCTGACAGGCTGAAAGCAAAGCGGGTCATGCTGTAGGCTTCCTGCGCGTCACAAGGCTCCAGCACCGGAATATGGGCGAACCGACCCCAGTAGCGAGAGTCTTGCTCATTCTGTGAGGAAGAGAGCCCCACATCATCCGCCACTGCAATGACCAGTCCGCCAACCGCGCCAATCAGTGTTTGAGTCATCAAAGCATCGGATGCCACGTTGAGTCCGACGTGCTTCATGGCGCAAAGGGCCCGGCTTCCGGCCAGCGAAGCGCCAATCGTGACCTCAAGTGACACCTTTTCGTTGATCGACCACTCTGAGTAGACCGTTGGATAGGCTGACAGATATTCCAGTATTTCGGTGGATGGTGTCCCGGGGTAGGCTGCTGCCACACGGCAATCGGCATCGCGGGCAGCCATCGCTACCGCTTCGTTGCCGGAAATGAATATGGCCTGTGGGTTACGTACCTGTTCGGCGGCGGTCATTGGGCGCTCCATGACAAGATGATATTTTTTATTAAAGGTCTTGTTCGAAAATGAATCATGTTTCGAGTGTAGAGCTGCAGCCACGGGCGTATACGGATCTGGATCAATAAAGCGTGAATGTGGCACATTAGCCAATAGCAGCGCGGCGAAGAGCGTTGATGTCGATCATCAGGGAGCGGGAATGTTATGAATGTAATCCAGCATGTGGCAGCTAATCAGCGTGGGCGCGATTTTGTGGTGGGTGATATTCACGGCTGGTACGGGCCCTTAATGGCTGAGCTGGAGGCGGTCTGTTTTGACCCTGCCCGGGATCGGCTGTTTTCAGTGGGGGACTTGATCAATCGAGGGCCGGATTCAGAACGTTGCCTGCTGTTGACTCAAGAGCCCTGGTTTTTTGCGGTGCGCGGAAATCACGAGCAAATATTGTTCAACTGGCTGAAACAGCCTGAGGCGGTGGATGTGGAAACATGGCTGCGATACGGCGGCAGAGCCTGGTTGGGCACCGGTCCGGAACACTACTTTGCTCGCCATGCGAAGCTGCGCCAGCATGCTGAGATGCTGGCAGAGCAAATGCCCTGGGTAATTGAGCTTGAGGTGGGTGATGGGCGCAGAATCGGCATCTCACACAGCACCTTCCCGCTGGATGAATGGGAAGACCTCGCCCTGAGGCTACCGTTTGAGCCTGCGTTGCAGGAAGCCTTGTTGTGGGAACGCCCCATTAAGCAGCCTGAATTTGTCCACCATGTGGAGGGGATCGACCTGACGGTACATGGCCATGTGGTTGTGCCAAGGGTCGAGCGACGTGGCAACGGCATATATATTGATACGGGGGCTGCGTTGTTTGAACAGCCGCTGAAGCCTGAAAGCCGTACTCATAACCCGCGTATTACGGCGATCGAACTCAGCGAATTGTTTGTGATTTCAGCTCACTGAACCGCAATCGGTGCGGTGTCACTCTTGAACTCAAGTCGTTTTCGGCACATCTGCAGTATCTGTTCGGCGATACCTTAACTGACGTGAATCAATTTCAGCATTGACTCGGAGCTACGCCCTCACTTGTCGTATTTATTGACTAGACTGATCCGTATGACTGCACCCGCAGTATCATTGCTTCAAGTGATACACTAATTCAAAAAAAGTTTTGTTTTTATGTATCATTTAAGTAGATTTGGTAGTACATTTAATCCATCGCATGTTGGTGAGCGTATCCTGTTGTATCTGTGCCTGAAGCGGTACAGCTAAACAGGCTGTAAGTGGCTAGAGCGATACAAAAAACACTCTGGCTTAGAAAAATAAGTTACACAGTGCGACAGAATGAACCAAGATCGGAGAGCAGAACGATGACGCCCGAAGAAAAGAATTTCATGCGTAAGATCGAAGCGGAAGAGAAGATCGAGCCCAAGGACTGGATGCCTGCGGAGTACCGCAAGAACCTGATCCGTCAGATCTCTCAGCACGCTCACTCTGAAGTGATCGGCATGCAGCCGGAAGGCAACTGGATCACCCGTGCACCGTCTCTGCGCCGCAAGGCGGTATTGCTGTCCAAGGTACAGGACGAAGCGGGACACGGCCTTTATCTCTACAGCGCAGCCGAAACCCTGGGTATTTCTCGTTCCGAAATGATCGAGCAGCTACAGACCGGTAAAGCCAAGTATTCCTCGATTTTCAACTACCCGACCCTGACCTGGGCTGATGTAGCGGCGATAGGTTGGCTGGTTGATGGTGCTGCCATCGTGAACCAGGTATCCCTGCAGCGTACCTCTTACGGTCCGTACTCACGCGGTATGATCCGTATCTGTAAGGAAGAGAGTTTCCACCAGCGTCAGGGCTATGAAGCCATGCTGGCTTTGGCCAAGGGTTCTCCGGAACAGAAGGCGATGGCTCAGGACGCCCTGAATCGCTTTTACTGGCCGGCCCTGATGATGTTTGGTCCGCACGACACCGAATCTGCCCACTCCCAGAAGTCCATGGAGTGGAAGATCAAGCGCGAGACCAATGACGATCTGCGCCAAAAATTTGTTGACCAGACCGTCAAGCAGATTGAAGTGCTGGGTCTTGACCACCCGGACGCCAACATCAAGTGGAACGAAGCGCGTGGCCACTACGACAGCAGCGATCTGAACTGGGACGAGTTCTGGAGTGTGATCAACGGTAACGGTCACTGCAACCGTCAGCGTATCGAGCACCATGTTGCCGCTCACGATGAAGGCGAATGGGTTCGTGACGCCATTACTGCATACAACGAAAAGAAACGCGCAAAAAAAGCACAGCGTGCAGCTTAAGAGGTAATTGGAAATGACAAAGCCAACAGAAAAACTGGAACTGTTTGAGGTTTTCGTACGCTCCAAGCGTGGTCTGGACCACAAACATGTCGGCAGTCTGCACGCTGAAGATCCTGAACAGGCACTGGAGTACGCCCGCGACTGCTACACCCGTCGCAGCGAAGGCGTCAGCCTGTGGGTCGTAAAGTCCAGCGACATCTGCGCCTCTCAGGAAGATGATGCGGATTGCTTCTACGATCCGAACGATGACAAGCCCTACCGTCACGCGACTTATTACGTGCTGCCCGATCCCGTCAACAACATGTAATTGGTGAGGAGATAGAGTAATGAGTGACGCAATCAAGGCGGCAACGCTTGAATATGCCACCCGTCTGGGTGATGACTCCGTGGTTCTGGGCCACCGTATCTCCGAGTGGGTGAGCTACGGTCCGTTCCTCGAAGAAGACATCGCCTACGGCAATGTGGCACTGGACTACATCGGTCGTGCTCGCATGTTCTATACCTATGCAGCCGAGCTGGCCAACGATGGTCGCACCGAAGATGACTTCGCCTACATGCGCAGCGATCGTGAATACCGCAACCTGTTGTTGATGGAAATGCCCAAGGGTGATTTCGCCTACTCTCAGGTTCGTCAGCTGTTCGCGGATGTGTACTACACCATCATGCTGCCGCATCTGGAGCAGTCCAAGGACAAAACGCTGGCCGCAATCGCCTCCAAGGCGATCAAGGAAACCAAGTATCACCTGCGTCGCAGCCGCGATTGGGTACTGCGCTTGGGTGATGGTACTGAAGAGAGCCACAAGCGTACTCAAAAGGCCGTGGATGCACTCTGGGGTTACACCCACGAGATGTTCGACATGGATGAAACCGAGCAACTGCTGGCTGACAACGGTATCGGTGTCGACGTATCCAAGTTGCGCGATGAGTGGCACAAGATGGTCAGCGATATTCTGACCGAAGCGACTCTGACCGTACCGGAAGACAGCTGGGCCGTACGTGGTGGTCGTACCGGCTACCACACCGAGAATCTGGGTCACATGTTGACCGAGATGCAGATCGTGCATCGCTCTCACCCCGGATGCCAGTGGTAACGCGCCATGAATGAAATCTCACTGATGCCGGAAGAGCAGTATCGCCGTTTGCAACAGCGCAACGCCCCGGACGTAAAGGAACTCTGGAATTTGCTCGATGAAGTGAAGGATCCCGAAGTCCCGGTACTGAGCATCTGGGATCTGGGGATTCTGCGTGACGTGGAGCGTGATGGTGACCGTATTGTGGTCACCATCACTCCGACTTACTCCGGCTGTCCGGCGATGAACACCATCACCGATGACGTGGTGGCTCAGCTCAACCGAAACGGTTATGACAAGGTCGAAGTCAAAATGACGCTGTCGCCGGCCTGGAGTTCGGAGTGGATGTCACCGGAAGGACGCCGCAAGCTGCGCAACTACGGCGTGGCACCGCCGGAAGATGCCGATATCGATGCGGATGGCCTGACCCCGGATGCCCATGCCAAGTGCCCGCACTGTGGCTCGCGCAACACCCGTCGGATAAGCGAGTTTGGCTCCACCGCCTGCAAGGCGCTGTTCCAGTGCAACGATTGCAACGAGCCTTTTGACTATTTTAAGAAGATATAGGTGAAGCGATGTCTGACACCAATTTCTACACGCTAAAAGTGGCCGAAGTCCAGCCTGAAACGGACTCGGCCATCTGCGTGACTTTCGAAGTACCTGAAGAACTGAAGCAGAAGTTCAAGTTTATCCAGGGCCAGTTCCTGACCCTGCGCGCCATGATTGATGGCGAAGATGTGCGTCGTTCCTACTCCATCTGCTCCGGCGTAAACGATGGCCACATGCGTGTCGGCATCAAGCGTGTACAGGACGGCCGTTTCTCCAACTACGCCAACGACCACTTCAAGCCGGGCGTTGAGGTTGAAGTCATGCCGCCTCAGGGCAGCTTCTACACCGAGCTGAACCCGGACAACGCCAAGAACTACATGTGCATTGCGGCGGGTTCCGGTATTACGCCGATGATTTCGATCATGAAATCCGTGCTTTCAACCGAAGCCAACAGCAAGGTCACGCTGATCTACGGTAACCAGCGCAGCAATACCGTGATGTTCAAGGATGAGCTGAACTTCATCAAGAACCGTTATATGGATCGCTTCCAGTGGATCAATATTATGGACTATGAAGATCAGGGAGCGGATCTGCTAAACGGTCGCATCGACAACAAGAAAGGCTATGCACTGCAGAAGAGTGGCCTGATCGATATCAAGAGCACCGATGAAGCGTTCATTTGTGGTCCTGAGGCGATGATGACCGAAGTCTCTCGCGGCTTCCGTATGGAAGGTTTGAGCGACAGCCAGATTCACTACGAGCTCTTTGCTACTTCATCTGCAGACTCCAAGGAGATGCTGGAGAAAGCACAGGCGCGTGTAGCGCAGTATGGCGAAGACAAGATGAGCAAGGTGACCGTGGTTGCCGATGGTCGCTCGGTGATGTTCGACCTGGCTACCGTGGGCCAGAATATCCTGGATGCGGGTATGGATGCCGGTATGGACCTGCCGTACTCCTGCAAGGCCGGTGTGTGCTCCACCTGCAAGTGTAAACTGACCAAGGGTGAAGTGGAGATGGATATCTCCCATGGCTTGGAGCAGCACGAAATTGAAGCCGGTTACGTGCTCAGCTGTCAGGCACACCCGATCTCGGACGAGGTGGTGCTGGATTTCGATCAGCGCTGATACCGCGTCGGTTTATACCAGAACGCCCCGCCCAGTGCGGGGCGTTTGCGTTTCTACTCTTCGCTCGATGGGTTGCCGGTCGTGTTATCGGACATTGGTTCGACCATGCGTACGGCGCTTTCGATCACCACGGGTGTCAGCGGTACATCCCCGTGCATGCCCTGGCGGCCGGTTTTAACTGCACTGATTTCATCGATGGTGTCCATGCCGCTGATCACTTTACCGAACACGGTGTAACCGGTTGGTCCATTGCGGCCGTCAAGCCGAACGTTATCAGCTGTATTGATGAAGAACTGGGCTGTGGCGCTGTCCAGGTCCCGTGTGCGAGCCATGGCGATGGTGCCACGTTGGTTACTCAAGCCGTTGCCCGACTCGTTCTTGATCGGCGCATCAGTTTCAACTTGCTCCATCTCGACCGTGAAGCCGCCACCCTGGATCATGAAGCCCGGGATTACGCGATGAAAGATCAGGCCGTCATAGTGGCCCTTGTCCACGTATTGCAGGAAGTTTTTTGCAGTAATGGGGGCTTTGTCGGCGTTAATCTCCAATTCGATAGGGCCCAGTGTGGTGTTCAGTAAGACTCGAGGCATGGTGTCTTCAGCGTGGGCAGGCATAAAGGTGGCTGGCAGCAGTGCCAGGCCAAGCAGTAGTGGTTTGAGCATAGTGTCCTCCTTGGTTATCGCTGCGATTATAACCACTGAGCACTCGGTTGATAGTCGTGATAGGCAGTAACTTTCAAGAGTGACACTCTGACACTACACTTTTTTTTGATCTAGAATACTGTAAACCCCTGAGT
>NPIE01001151.1_pt1 | contig 10139 bp, 8 predicted proteins | sample 8637661 | NCBI WGS metagenome assembly NPIE01 (sample SAMN07420842, study PRJNA396082) | bioreactor metagenome | isolation source: sample BA12 brine-fed electro-methanogenic bioreactor BA | place: Japan: Kochi | collected 2016-12-09 | reverse complement strand
TTAAGTCATTTAGTCTCCCCTTCTAAATACCGGTCTCCAGTCTCCGGTCTCCGGTATCCGGCATCCGGTATTGCGCAAGCTCCTGAGGCAACACAATAACCGAAGCTTTATGCATCTATTGAAACACCCACCCTCCCCCGGAGGTAGGGGGAATTATTGTTAATTCTTAATTAATTGATGCTATACCACCTGATAAGAAATATTAAAATAAATCAATGAAAGGAGCAACAAACTTTATATTCCTGATCTGCTGAAGGTGATCGTATCAATAAACGACTTATCTGACCAGCTTACATCCTGTTAATCCCCAGAATCAGAAAACGTACCCTTTAAAAAATGTTAAAAATCTTCGGTTTCTGTTGCTGAATAGTATAATGCATTTATTCAATCAGCTATTCAATTCTACCCTGGTACGAAATATCACGTACTCCCCTCTGTATTTTCCCCTAATTTTCACATATATACTTTGACATAATTTGATTTTTGCTAATTTTATTGGTGACCAGGGAGAGATCCTTCATTATTACCCAGATCTGCAAATAAAAGCATCGTTTAACCAAACACTTTTTTATGATTAAAAAAGCCACGATTTTAGCTACTTTTATTTTATTCTCAGCGTTTTGCATGCAGGCCCAGCTTGTTAAAAGCATTGCCGTAAAGCCCGGCATGGTGTGGTCGACACAGAAACTGGACTACAAGAACATAAATGTCGACGATGCCCGCGATGCCCTGACGGGTTTGCACCTGGGCGTGAATGCCGAATTTTTCGGTCATGCCATATTCAGTCTGCTTGCCGAAGCCGGATACACGGCCAAGGGCAGCAGCGAGGAGATTGAAATTACCAATGTTTCGTATCCGGAGGGTACGGGGCAGTTTGAAACCTACACAAGCCGGTTTAACTATGTTTACTTTGCGCCCATGTTAAAGGCCCGCCTGGAGCTGGGCCGCCTTATTCCGTATGTTTTTGCGGGGCCGAGGGCCGATATGTATGTTTCGTACAGCAGCGATCTGGACTGGGGCGAAGTTGAAGAGGATTTCAACAGCCTGGTATGGGGCATTACCTACGGCCTGGGGCTGGAGTTTCGTTTTGGCCGCCTGGGCGCGGGGTTGGTATTTTCGCAGCAATACGATCTTTCGGAGGCTTACGGCAAAGATCCCGGGCAAATGGGTTTGGAGAGCATCCGCAACAACGCCTTTGTGCTCGATTTGGGTTTGAAGCTGTATTTTGGCGGAAAATAGGCCGCGGGGCGAAAGGCCGGGTGCGCGGCCGCCGTGCGCGGGCCACGGCCTGTAGAATTTCTATTTTTTACAGCCAAATTTTATCATTTGATAAGCATAGGTTCATTATTTTTTAATCTGGTCTGACAGACAAGCCGAAGCTTTTTTAGGATAATGCATACTGGATAAATGAGATTTATTAACTTTACTATATCTAGGATATATTAATGAAAGAAAAAGTTTATCATATAAACAAGTTGTAAGCCTTTTGGCCGAACGTTACTACAAACGCTGAATGATTATGAAAGAACAAATTCTTGAGACAAAAAAACTTTTACTCTTCGAAGAAATTCAGGGTGATAAAAAAACTTATTTCAGACAACACAAAGAGGATGAAAATGAAGAGTACGTTAAAATTTATGAGGAAAAGGATTCCACTTATACTTTCTTCTTTGAGGGTGATACGATAAAAAAAATAGAGCTTGAAGGTTTTAAAGAAATACCTAGAATAATAAGCAATTTTGGTTATGGATTTCAGGACAACACTTTAAATAATTTTCTTCGATTTCAATTTGATGATAAAAGAATTGACACAATAGTAATTAAAGAAAACTCATTCTCTAAAAGGAGTGGAAAAAAACTCATTCTTAATCTCAAAGAACTTGAAGGCTTAATTTCTTCGACCAATCAGGAACAGAGAGCTTGTAATGATACAAAACGCATTTTGATTAAGAATTTCCTGATTACTGTATTTCCTGATTTAGCATTTGACCATAAAGAGACTAATAATAATAAACAGTTAATTCTGAGAAACCTTAATCAAAAGTTAATTGAGCAGTTAACAGCTGATGACATTGAATTAATTGGCTCTTTTTATGTAAATGCAGCGAAAAAATTTAAACGAGCTGATATCGTTAAAAGAATGTCATATGGCTTACAGAAGAATGCCCAAATCCTGACTTTACAAGAAATTATTAGTAAGTACGAAAAACTTTTACAGGATAATCCTGCCGAAAGTGCTTGGCAAGAATTCTTTGATGAATATATAACACTGTTCGATACAAGATATGCTCACAAAATTGATTACAAAAATATTGCCACAGGAATTACTAAATATCCAGACTTAGTGCTTGTCGATATTTATGGTTATATTGACTTCTATGAACTAAAGAAAAGTAGCACACCTCTATTAAAATATGATTCAAGCCATAAAACATGGTATTGGACTAAAGAAGTCTCGATGGTAATATCACAAGCATCGGATTACCTTCAAAAGGCGAAAGAAAATGCAACAAACTATACAAAGGCGATAAAAGACGAAACCGAAACTGAAAGTGAAGAAGGAGTTGATGTAAATATTATAAATCCAAGAGTGATTATTGTTGCAGGTACTACAAAACAATTAAATACACAGAAAAAACAAAATCACTTTAAAAGCCTAAGAGAAAGTCTAAAGGATATTGAGTTTATATTATACGATGAATTATTAGAGCGACTTAAAAACCTTCTTGATTCAATTAAGATTTATTAAATATGGATTTGCAACAAAAAAAGGAATCTATTATTGAGTTTCTATCTTCACCTGATAATAAGTTGATTAGGATAAAAGGAGAAAACCTTCAAGTAGGTACATTTTTTGATATTAATGTTTCCAATTCGAAAACGGATATTGATTTTTCAATATGTGTTGAAGTTTTGAATATCAATGAGGCGATAGAAATCTTGACAGAGGTTACAACAAATAAGGATCCTGATAATATTAGAGATGAACTCATAAAACACCTTGATAGCACGGGGGTTAAATCTGACAAAGAATTCTTTTTGACTATAAAAGGGAATAAAGGTACTGACCGTGAATAGAAAACGGCTTACAACAAGCGGTCATAAAACATTGCGTGGATAGTGGTATATTCGAGCAAAATAACATTTAATCAAGGTCTTAGCGAGCTGATAAATTTGTGTTTAAAAATGCTCAATGTTTCATACCCCAGGCCATTGGGCAACATGCAGAACAACAACAATGAAACAAACAAAGACAGAAAATGGATATTCTTAATTTAATAGCAAGCATATGCTCAATTTTGGGCCTACTAATAGCAATATTTGTCGCTAAGCAAGTAATAACGATTAAGAAGACTATCAACGACAATTCCACGAATAAAGTGAAGCAGACAAAGAATAAGGTAAAGAACGGAGATATGGCAGGACGTGACGTCAATAAATAATTAAAATGGCAGATACGAATAATAATAATAACGATGTCACCCAATCAAACAACGCCGTTGAAAATGGTGATATGGCAGGACGTGACGTTAATAAAACAACTATTAATGTTGGGCGAATGTCCTTTGGCGGGAAGTCGCAACTTCAGTTGCTTTATGAAAAGTTAGAAGAAGAAAAAAAGAATTCAACAGGGATTGCAGAGATGATTGAAGAACTTCAGCACTTCAAATCTTACGCAAAAAATGAAGAAGTCATTGGACTTAAGAAAAAACTCGAAAATGGGAACAGGATTAAGTATTTAAACTTCGCAGAAAGGTCTAAAGAAAAGTTCACCAAAAAGCTTCTCAAAAATGAACACTCAGAAACAGCACAAAAAATTTATGCATTCTTGCTCGCAAAAGTTTACAGAAGATTTGAAGAACACATATACCCAAGATTATCTGAAGAGCACTCAGACGATTTTATTAACCAACTAGTTGATGAATTTATAATAAATCCAATGGAAGACCTGTTAGGTGAAAATTTACTTAGACTATATGAAGATGAAATTAGTGGCATGATTTATTTTCTTATGGGTAATTGTCATATAAAATGGAACTAAAATGTTGATTTATAGCCCAGCATATGATTTGTACCATACAATGTTTAGAATACTCCAAATAACTGAGAAGGGTGAACAAATAATGGAAGTAGATAAACTTCGTATTCTTGATTTCTATCTAGCTTTTCCCGCGGAGCTTCTCGAAATAAACAGTTTTCGCGGCTTTAATAAATACAGAAAATATCTCAAAGCTGAAGTAAATCAATATGAAAGGGTCATAGACCGTAAAAGACTATTTTTCAAGATGGAGCATATTCAAATTTCTGCAATGAAAGCACTAGTCTCTTATTCATTGTTGGATGCAGCAGAATTTAAAAAAGGCAAAATCAAGAGAACAGATACACCACTATCCAATAGGCTCACAGCTAGAATTAAAGAAGAGTTCGAAGCCAATCACAACTTATTAACCCTAATAACAGGGCCTCTTGCATCACTTAATCTTTATGGTCACTTGGGCCTTAAAGTAAAAACTAACCTAATTGAATTCAAGTATGATGCAGTATAATCCTTTTTTAAAGCTGAACAAGCTCATAGTTTTTACTCACGATGGTAAAGTTGCATACAATGAGTCATTCCATGACGGCATCAATATTATTCGTGGTAACAACAGTTCGGGGAAATCGACCATAGGAAACTTTATATTTTATGCTTTAGGTGGTGACTTTAAAAAATGGACAACAGTAGCATTACACTGCAAAGATGTTTACGCTGAGATCTTTATCAATTCCGAATCGATTACCACGAAGCGAACAGTAAGTGAATCAGGTAATCAACCAATGTCAATTTTTTGGGGTACTTATGACGAAGCTGTAAAGTCAGGAAGTGAAGGTTGGCAAATATTTCCGTACAGACGAATTGAATCTACTAGTAAAAAAAGCTTTTCCAACGCTCTTTTTACTGCATTGGGGTTTCCTGAATTAAGGGGTGATATTGACAGTAATATAACGATGCATCAAATATTAAGGATGCTGTATGTCGACCAGAAGAGTTTGACTTTAGATCTTTTAATGACGGAGACATTTGACTCGTCAATTACCAGAAAGACTATAGCCGATCTGTTATTTGGTGTATATGATGATACTCTATACTCTGAAAAGATTGAGTTGCGGGAGTCAGAAAAAGATCACGAAGCAAAAAAGAAGCAATTTGAAGGAATTGAACAGATATTCAAATCAAGTGAAAACGAAACCAATGTAGAAACGATTAAAGCACTAATCGAAGAAAATAATTCACAGATAAAGAGTATTGACAATTATCTTGACAAACTCTCAAAAAATGAAAAAACATCAGAAAAAATTAATGAAGAAAAAGAGCTAAAAGTAGTATCCATTAAAACTAATCTTCTTGCTGCAAGAAATAGCCTTTCAGTTTTACAATCAAATATTAACAGCTATGAATTTGAATTGCTAGACTCTCAAGATTTTTTGAAGAGTTTAGAGAAAAGAGCTGAAGCACTATCTGATTCACTCTTGACACGAGAAACGTTTGATGACCTCAAAATGAATCATTGCCCTAACTGCTTGTCTCCACTTGAGCCAGTTGTCGATGAGAATCATTGTGAACTTTGTAAGCAGCAGATACCAGAAGACAAGGGGGCATCTCAAATCAAAAGAATGCAGCAAGAAATTGACAATCAAATTAGAGAGTCTAAAAAGTTATATTTAAATAAAGAGCATAAATTAATAGAACTGAAGTCAAGCTATCCAACTCTCGAGCAAAAAGTAAGAGCACTTCAAGAAGAACTTAATGAAGCTCTATCAACTGTAAAAACTGAAAGAAATCAAGAATTTGATGATTTATTAATAAAGAAAGGTGAACTCCGCTCAAAGAATGAATATCTCATAAAACAAATACATGCTTTAGAGCAGATTGAAGTTTTAAGAAAGGAACTCGCAGGTCTAAAAACAAAAATTGATAGTCTAAAGGCTAGCATCAATTCAAAAGAGTCAAATCAGAGAACAAGACTTCAAAGTGCTTATCAAATAATACAATCCTATTCTATAAGACTACTTCACAGTGATTTGGGACGCCAAGATGAGTTCAAAACAGGAAGCAAGATAGAGCTAGATTTTGACAGAAATACATTTGCTTTAGATGGAGAAAACAACTTTTCGGAAAGCTCAAATGTTTACCTAAAAAATAGCGTTCGTTTTGCCATTTTCTTCGCTTCTTTAGAGAAAGAATTTTTCAGATTGCCAAGATTTATCCTTTGTGACAATATTGAAGACAAGGGTATGCAACCTGACAGAAGTCAAAGCTTCCAAAAAGAGTTAGTTAAAATCTCAAGGGAGTCAGAAGTGAATCACCAAATCATCATAACAACATCAATGATTTCACCAGAATTAAATGACTCTGAATTATGCGTAGGAGAGTTTTATACTGAGACAAATAAAACTTTAGAAATTCAATGATCAAAAAGAACGATCGCCCAACACATGATATAGTGCATGCAGAATAACAGAAAGTAAATAATGGCATTAAGTTGGAATGAAATAAAAGACCGAGCCCTAAATTTCACAAAGGAGTGGGCAGGTGAAAGCAGAGAGCGTGCTGAGAAAGACACGTTTTGGAATGATTTTTTTAATGTATTCGGTATTTCAAGGAGAAGACTTGCCACCTTTGAAGAACCAGTAAAAAAGCTTAATAACAAACAAGGCTTCATTGACCTTTTTTGGAAAGGAACTCTGCTTGTAGAACACAAATCAAAAGGGAAAAATCTTGATGCTGCTTTTGAGCAAGCGACTGACTATTTTTATGGAATTAAAGAGCATGAATTACCAAAATATATTTTGGTTTCTGACTTTGGAAACTTTAAACTATACGATCTTGACGATAAGAAAGAATACGAGTTTGGAATAAAAGACTTTCACAAAAACATAAAACTCTTTGGTTTTATTGCAGGCTACCAAAAACGGACTTTCAAAGATGAAGACCCTGTAAACATTAAAGCAGCTGAGTTAATGGGTAAACTTCATGACCAGTTAGAAGAAAGCGGTTATGAAGGACATCCATTGGAGGTTTTCTTGGTTAGGTTGCTTTTTTGCTTGTTTGCAGACGACACAGGAATTTTTGAAAAAGACACCTTTAAAGAATTTATTGAAGTAAAAACCAACGAAGACGGAAGCGACCTAGGTGCATTATTAGCTCAATATTTTCAGGTGCTTAATACACCAACTGAAAAACGCCTCAAAAATCTTGATGAACATATGGATACCTTTCCATATGTGAACGGGAAACTCTTTGAGGAGCCTTTACCCATAGCCTCTTTTAACTCAAGAATGCGTGAAATTCTTTTAGAATGCAGTTCACTTGATTGGGGTAAAATTTCGCCTGCAATCTTTGGAAGCATGTTCCAAAGTGTCATGAATCCAGTTGAACGTAGAAATCTTGGAGCACATTACACATCTGAAAAGAATATTCTAAAACTGATTAGGCCACTTTTCCTTGATGAACTTCAAGTAGAATTTCAAAAGGTTAAGAGCAACAAAAACAAACTCAAAGAATTTCACCAGAAACTTGGCAGTTTAAAGTTTCTTGACCCAGCTTGTGGTTGTGGTAACTTCTTAATTATAACCTATCGTGAATTACGCCTTTTAGAATTAGAAGTCCTAAAAGAGTTGTATGGTGGTCAGCAAGTGTTCGGAATTGACCAAATCATGCTTGTAGATGTTGACCAGTTTTATGGTATTGATTATGACGAATTTCCTGCTCGTATTGCAGAAGTTGCTTTATGGTTAATGGATCATCAAATGAACTTACGTATTTCGGAAGCCTTTGGAATGTACTATGCTCGATTGCCATTAAAGAAATCAGCAACCATTGTACATGGTAACGCTTTAAGAAAAGAATGGACAGAGATAGTACCAAAAACTGAACTGTCTTATATACTTGGTAATCCACCTTTTTATGGGAAGCAATACCAAAGCATAGAGCAAAAAAAAGACATGGCACTTGTTTTTAATGGTGTAAAAGGTGCTGGTGTTTTAGACTATGTAACTGCCTGGTATCTATTAGCATCAAAACTTATCAATGACACAAAAATAAAAGTTGGTTTTGTTTCAACTAACTCAATTGCCCAAGGAGAGCAAACAGGTATTTTATGGAATGAACTATTTAACAACTATGGGATTAAAATCCACTTCGCTCATCGAACTTTCAAATGGAGTAATGAAGCAAAAGGGAATGCAGGTGTTTATGTTGTTATTATTGGTTTTGCCAATTATGATACTAAAAATAAAAGGATTTTTGAATACGAAAATGTAAAATCTGAACCCCATGAGATTTCTGCTAAGAATATAAACCCATACTTAGTTGAAGGGGATGACCTGGTAATTCTAAAAAGAAGAAAGCCAATATGTAATGTTTCAGAAATTTCTTTCGGAAGCATGCCTAATGATGGTGGCTATTTGCTACTTAATGATGAGGAAAAAAACAAATTAATAAATGCAGAACCTAAATCATCACAGATCATTAAACCATTACTTTCTGCAAATGAGGTTTTAAACAATAAAACAAGATGGTGTATTTGGCTTGAAGGCTTTTCACCGTCACTTCTAAGAGAATTAAAACTAGTAAATCAAAGAGTTCAGAAAGTTAAGGAAATTAGAGCCAATAGTTCTAGAACAGCAACACAAAAATTAGCAGAGTTCCCTACTCTATTTGGTGAAATAAGGCAACCAAAGAGTGATTTTATTTTTGTACCGCTTACCACTTCAGAAAATAGACGTTATATACCAATGGCTTATTTTGATAGTTCACATATTCCAAACAATACAGCTAGTGTTATTCCAAATGCAACTCTCTATGAATTTGGAGTAATGCATTCAATTATGCATATGACTTGGGTCAATTACGTGTGTGGCAGACTTGAAGGACGATACAGATACAGCAATGAAATTGTTTACAACAACTATCCATGGCCAAAAGAACCAAGCGAAAAAAACAAAAAAGAAGTTGAGACCAAGGCACAGAAAATAATAGAAGTTAGAGCAGAATTTCATGATTGTAGTCTTGCAGATTTATACGACCCATTAACAATGCCACCTAAATTGGTGAAAGCACATCAAGAATTGGACAAGGCAGTTGATTTGTGTTACAGACCACAAACGTTTATAAATGAAACGGCACGGATTGAATTTCTATTCGACTTATACAATGAATACACAATGCCATTATTGAAAAAGAAGGGCGAAACAGAAAAGAATTAAAACAGGACACACTAACATTGATTATAATAAATGTGGTCTTAAATGCTGATATTAAGATTAATACAGCAAGATATGCTGTCGTTAAGCAGAAAGTTTAGTGTCTTTGTAAGCTTTCCTATTATTCAGGCCAATCAAAACTAGGCTTTTTAAGCACTTCTCTCATAGACTTTAATAGGTGGTTTGTTGTTATCTCCACCTAAAACTTTCATCATAAAATGATTCTCCAGCCTCGCGAGGGTTTGCTTTTTAAACTCAAGTTTTTTTGCATTTGTTTTTGATTTCATAGGAATTAAATTTAGTGGTTCTACTTATTAATACCCAAAAAGCAAAAATGTCCCCCTGTTTTGATCAACTTTTTTTGAAAAAATATTCGCTTTTTCGCAGGCCCGTGAAATAATGGGGCCGGATTCTCAATACCCAATACTCAATACTCAATACTATTCCCCCTGTAAACACCTCTTTATCAGTAATTAAAACAATGTACCGAAATTTTTAACAAATTTTTTGGGGTACATTTTCAGATTCAGGGTATTAATAAGTAAGAGAATATGAAAGTTCTCAAAACACATTTGTCCGGGAACCCGAAGTAAAATGAAATTCAATATATGAAACACAGTTTGCAATATTCCATCTAGAATTATGAATTAATTATTATTCCCCCTACCTCCGGGGGTGGGTGGGTGCTTCTATGTTAACCTAAGATATAGGCCGTTGGGATGCGGGTGGACTGAGCAAAGAACAAAGAATAAGTATCAAATAACAAGTACCAAGTATCAAATATCAAGTAACAAATAACAAGCAACAAACAACGAGCAACGAACAAGTATCAAATAACAAATAACACGTAGCAAATAGCAAATAGCCAATCCCCCTACCTCCGGGGGTGGGTG
>NPIE01009513.1_pt1 | contig 10141 bp, 10 predicted proteins | sample 8637661 | NCBI WGS metagenome assembly NPIE01 (sample SAMN07420842, study PRJNA396082) | bioreactor metagenome | isolation source: sample BA12 brine-fed electro-methanogenic bioreactor BA | place: Japan: Kochi | collected 2016-12-09 | reverse complement strand
ATTGTAAACTCACTGATTCAGGTATTCGTTGCGAAGTGCAGGAATTCATTAGGGAAACCCTCCGGCGATTCGAACAGCGCGCACGCTACGGTTCCAGTGCTGTTTCTTATGTTCAGAATCTTCAAGTGAATTCCGGGGCATGGTGGTTGGGCAAAGGCGAGGGCGGGAAGATTCGCAAACATCAGCACTGCAAACCATGCTGCCCATCGAACTCCCATTGAGACCCGTATCTGCGGCCCCCTGAACGTGCGCGTCGCTGTTGGCTTCCGAATGTTTGACTCATTCATGAACTTCCTCCCAGTTCCACCCTGCACACCCTGAGTGGATCATGGCGGAGCCCGGGTTACTTTCCTAGCAGAGCGTTCCGCATATAACGTTTAAAATTATGCGCCGGCCAGTTCGTCCATTTTGTATCGCCAGCGAAAAATAACCGATTCCTTGTTGAATTCTTCGATTCTACGGTAAATGCGATTGACCAATTCCTGCTTGGAATCGACCCGGATATGTCGCAGAAGGGAGCGCGCCATTTTGCTGAAAAATACCTCAATCAGGTTCAGCCACGAACCGTGCCTGGGGGTAAAGATAAATTCAAAACGCTCCGGCCGGGTGCGCAAATAGGCCTGGGTTTCCCTGGAAATATGCGAGGGGTGGTTATCCAGCATCAGTCGGATCTTCCAGCCCTCAGGATAGCTTCCGTCCAGCAGAGAGAGGAATTCAACAAACTCACGACTGCGATGGCGGTCCCTGACCAGCGGATGGACTTACCCGGTATGCAGGTCGATGCCGGCAAGAAGTGACACGGTTCCCAGCCGCTTATATTCATAGTCCCGGCCTCGTGGCCTCAGTCCGACTATTGCTCACGCGCAAAAGTTCTTCTCTCACCTGATATGAAAGAGCCAAGGCATTGCGTCTGGTCATGGCAACCTCCTCACAAAGGATAGCATTGCGAAGAGGTGGGCATAAACCTGGTGGAAATTATACGTTATCTAGAGACCGAACTACTAAGCCGAATGGGTGAATTTGGCCAGCTTTCGCACCACCTCCAAGTCTTCTCTAAGCTCCAGCGCATTTTCCGCCCTGGCAAGTGCCAGGCGGGCGTGGTGGATCGCAACCTCCCGCATCGCGGCATCGCCGGTCGATGCCAGCGAATAAAACGCCTTTTGCAGCCGTCCCGCGACTTCAATGGTTCCGGCCCCGTCACGGGCAATGGCGGTGAAGGCATCATCAAACATGTCCCGCAAAGAGATTTCGGGCACCTCCACGCGATCAAATTCACAACTCAATCTGTCACCTTCTGCAACAGGCTCACTCCAGAGTGCAAAAAGCCGCACGAACGTCCCGATAATGCCGATGGCTGTACCGGGATCATTCACGGCAGGCGACAACGCTCGACTGGCGATTTCAGAAAGAACGATGAGACCAAATCGGGGATCCTCGTCGAATTTTCTGTCACCGCTAATCAAAAAGGTCTTTTCTAAGGGATTGGTATCGAGATCAGGCAAATCCCCCGAGTCTGCGGCAACATAGGCAAGAGCGCGACCCGGAGCCGAAAAAGAACCGGGCAAGGCTACCACCGTGATTCGCACCCGCGACTTTTCCGCAAAGGCCTGCAGCGCACTGACATCTACCCGCTGGACATAGCCGATTGTTCCACCATAAACGGCCTGCCCCCCATTCCTGCACGTCCCTGCAGGGACGCCGCGAAGGGTGGGGGCAGATCGCCTTCGCCGTAAGGCAGCAGCAGTCACGGCCTCAACCTTATCGATGGTCCCCCGGAGGCGCCCAAGGCGTGCGATGCAATCCACCCACCGCACGAAGGTAATGATCACCATGGCAAGAATCATTAACGTGAGGACAAACAACGCGAAACGACCTGCTTTATCGTAGTAGCTGTTTTTTAAAGCCATAAGCGCGACGACGCTGAAGATGAAGGCGCCAATAAAGGTCGAGAGAGCGTTCTGGGAAACGTCGTCGGAGATGACCAGGGAAAAAGAGCGCGGCGTTGCGGTGTTGCTGGCCGAGGCATAGGCAGAGACCATCGATGCGACAGCGAAGGTGGCGATCACCAACATGCTTGCGGAAATAATGGCCAGTAGCATTTCTATTGAATCAGGAGTTACCGCCGGAACAAGCCGGCCGATTTCGTAGGTATCCACCGTCTTCGCCAGGAACACTATGGCCGTCGACAGCACACTCATCGCGAGTGGCCTGACCCATAGCTTTTCGCCGATGCGTTTTATAAGGAACCTGAATCGATCACCCATTATTACACCCTTCTCGGCTCATGGCCTCTGCGGCCCTCGGCAATGGATCTGGAGGATTTCATTTCAAAATGTAGCGTTCACAGATGGTTCGGAAATGGTAGCCGTAAATCGCGAATTCCGGATATCCGAGAACGCGGAGGTCTTATAGACGCGCCTGGCCTGCCTCTGGGCCAAATCGGCCAGGAACGGCGGCAGGGTCAACGCCCCCTCGTTCAGCACGAAATGATCGACTTCGGCGAACTGCTCATGTTCACTGGTAAAGAGCGGTCCGCCGGCAATGACCTGGACCCCGGCTTGTCGGCAACGGGCAATCACCTGGCGGGCATCCTCCCTTTGCACCAGCATGGTGCTGACAAAGGCGGCATCTGCCCAGGCCAGGTCCTTCGCGGTGAGCCGGGTGACGTTGAGGTCGAGGAGACGCTTGTCCCACTCGGTCGGCAGCAGCGCAGCCACCGTGAGAAGCCCCAGCTGCGGCGAGGAGGCCTTTTTGTGGGCCAGTTTCAGCGCATGCTTGAAACTCCAGAAGGTATCCGGAAACCCTGGATAGATTAAGAGAATGTTCATTTAGGCGAACTCCAAGAATATCATCAAGATTATCAAAGAGCGCCGGTTCTTCAATTCAATGCGACTTGACTCAAATTAAATGTAACCGAAATGGGTAGAGGAAATGATTCGTTGCATCAAATTGCAGGCAACCGAAGGGAGCCTGCAATATGGTGTTGCAATCCAGCCGTTATTATTTGGAGGCGATTCGAGAGCGTTACCCTCGAACCTCCAAAAAAGTTAAAAGCAAAACCCCAAAAACGGGACAGAATTATTTTTGAGAAGGACCGCCGATGGTTGCGACAGTTCCGGAAGGATCGTGAGATGGGCGAAAATGTCGAGATTCTATGTGCCGCAATGGATTTTCGAATTGATGGGACTGAAGGGAGGAAGACTGCTGTTTTTCTAAAACCCTAGCGATTGCGGAGATAGGCGACCACACCCACCAGGACCGTAGAAGGCCGTAGGAGATGGGGAGGCAATGTGCACTGCCTCCCCGTTCGTTGTAAATTCTTCCGATAAATCTGGTTCAGGTTTTCAGTTGGGTTTCAAATAGGTCGGAATGCCCCAGAGACCAACCTTAGCCGCAGTTACAAGCGGAACAGTCAATACCGGCTTCACATTTCGCAGGAATCAAGCTTTCCTTCGCCCATTCGGTGATGTCAGGGGAAAAATGGAGGAAGAGGTCGTCGCTCCCGGCCAGCGGAATCCAGTAGGTGTCAAGAACGGCTCCTCGGAAGTCAAAGTATGCCACGAGGCGCTTGGCGCTCTGCTCGGTAAGCGCCTGATTCGCAAGGCATACTTTGTGATACTTTTTTTTCCCCATTTCGACACAGCGAACACCGGTGGGATAGCCTTGGTCTTCGGCTGTTTTGTTCACCTCCAGGATGGTCCGGTCCTTATGGATCAGCATCACGGGGAAGGGGAAGTTGTCGGTGAAAAGGTGAAAGTTTTTGCGAATCTCGTCACTGATTTGATGCGTTGCCATGGGTTTTTGCTCCTTCTGCGTCTTTTGCGCTTTGCCGGTGGCGTTGCCAGGTTGTAGCGAAACTGGTTGAACGTTCAAGGGTTTTTCAGAACAACCGCGAAGAGGATGTCAAGGAACTCGCGAATGGGTTTCGGGGATTTCATCACCTTTGAGCGAAGTACCGCCCCTTCCCATCCCGAGAGAATCAGACCGGCGACCATGTCCGGGTCGAGCGACGATGGAAGTTCCCCCACCTGCTGTGCTTCACGCAGGCAGACGGAAAAACGCTCGCTCCAGGAGGCCAGAACGGTGTCAAGGCGATTCCTTAGGCGCTCGTTCTGCGCCGCCAACTCCTGCGCGAGATCACCGATAAGACAACCGGTGTTAAAACTGTGCGACTCGAGCTGCGCCAGCCCTTTTTCCAGAAAGACCCGCAGACGGTTGAGCGGCGTCAACGTATCATCGGAGAGGAAAACATCGAGGCGCGCCAGAAATCTTTCAGTAAAGGCCTCAATGATGGCCAGACCGAATTCTTCCTTGCTTTCGAAATGGTGGTAGAAGGAGCCCTTCGGCACGCCCGCCTGCTTCAGAACGGCACCAATACCGGTGGCGTTATAACCTTGGGCGCCAATCAACTCCATCCCGACTTTGATCAGTTCAGTTTTGGTGTCGCGTTGTCTTGTCATGTGGCTAGAGTAGACCGGTCGGTTTAGGGCTGTCAAGGAGAAATTTCCCTGTCTACTGATGACATAGGCAAACCTCATAATCCAAAGCACAAATCCGGAGGCTGGAATGATTTTCTCGGAAAAAAAGATTAATCAAAACCTGGAATGAAAAATCAAAAAAGAAGAGAGACCATTATCGGGGGAAAAAGCCGTAATACCCTATGAATTTAAAGGGTAGAATTGGGTTATGATCCAGAAGGACCCTCGCTATCTGGCGACGATTCCCGCCCTGAGAGCGGGCCGGGATCAGCATTTTGGTTTGGAAAGGATGGTCCTGCCATGTCCCAAGATCAAATCATCATCTTCGCCATTCTGGCAGCAACCATCGCGTTTTTTCTCTGGGGCCGCTGGCGTCACGACGTGGTCGCCCTGGCGTCCTTGCTGGCCTGCGTGTTCGCGGGCCTGGTGCCGGTTGAACGCGCCTTCGGCAGCCTGGGGCACCCGGCGGTCATCACCGTTGCCTGCGTGCTGGTGCTGAGTTCCGGGTTGCAGGCGACCGGGGCCGTCGACGCTTTCGCCCAGCGCCTTTTGCCCCAGTCAGCGGGCCTGCTGCCGAGCATGGCCGCCCTGATCGGGCTGGGGGCGCTGCTCTCGGCCTTTATGAACAATGTCGGGGCGATGGCGCTGCTGATGCCGGTGGCCATTCAGATGGCGTCCAAACATGAGATGCCTCCGGGCCGGGTGCTGATGCCCCTGGCCTTCGGGACCATTCTCGGCGGCATGACCACCCTGATCGGCACGCCACCCAACCTGATTGTTTCCGGTTTTCGCGCCGAAATCGGCGTGGGCAGCTTCGCCATGTTTGATTTTTCGCCGGTGGGCCTGGTCGTTGTGGCCGTCGGCGCGGCCTTTATCGTGCTGCTGGGTTGGCGCCTGGTGCCGGTGAGACAGGAAGCGAGCGGGATGAGCTTCGATACGGGCACCTATTTCACCGAGGTTCGCATCACCGCCAAAGCCAAGGCCGTGGGCAAGACGCTGCGTGAATTCGAGCAGGAGATGGAGGAGGCCGATGCCCAGGTTGTGGGCATGGTGCGCAACGACTTTCGGGTTTCGGCTCCCAACCCCGCACGGGTGCTGCGCGAGGGCGACATTCTGGTCATCGAGGCCGACCCCGAAGCCCTCTCCGGTATTCTGTCGAATCACGATCTGGAGTTGGCGGAAGATGTTCGGGTGGCTGCAGAGGATGAGGAGAAGGAGGGAGAGACGCCTGATCCCGAGGTAAAAGCCGACGATGCAAAGAAAGATTTCCAGGCCCACGAAGTCGAGCTGCTGGAGTTGGTCGTAATGATAAATTCAGGCCTGGTCGGGCGCTCTGCCAGCGACATCCAGCTGCGCACCCGCTTCGGCCTGAATCTGCTGGCCATCTCTCGGCAGGGGCGGCGCACCATCAAGCGCCTGCGGACGGCGTTGCTACAGGCCGGCGACGTCCTGCTGTTGCAGGGGCCGCAGGAAGCGCTCTCCGGATTTGCGGCGACCTTCAACTGCGTGCCCCTGGCCGCGCGCTCCATCAGCATTCCGGACAAAGGCCGCGCCTCCATCGCCACGGCGGTGATGATCGCGGCGATCGGCGGCGCCGCGCTGGGTCTGATGCCCGCGGCGCTCTCTTTTGCCGCCGGGGTCCTGGTCTTCATGCTGCTGCGCATTGTTCCGCCGCGCAAGGTTTATGAATCCGTCGATTGGCCGGTCATCATTCTGCTCGGCGCGTTGATTCCTGTCGCCGGCGCCATGGAAACGACGGGGGCGGCGGATCTGCTTGCACGCAGCTTGCTGGAAAACATCGCCCAGGGTTATCCGGTTGCGGCGCTGGCGCTGATTCTGATCGTCACCATGACCCTCTCCGACTTCATGAATAATGCCGCCACGGCCGCAGTGATGTGCCCCATCGCCATCAGCACCGCCACGCAGCTTGATCTCAATGCCGACACGTTTCTCATGGCCGTGGCCATTGGCGCGTCCTGTGCCTTTCTCACCCCCATCGGGCATCAGAACAACACCCTGATTCTCGGCCCCGGAGGTTTTCGTTTCGGTGACTACTGGCGGCTGGGCCTGCCCATGGAAATATTGGTCGTCGGTGTCAGCCTCCCCATGCTGCTATGGATCTGGCCTTTGGGATAAAGTGCCCCAAAATCAGAAGAACCTTCATCTGATGCTCCAGCCAACCAGACAACGATATCGAAAAATCCCCGTGCGGGACCGGGATTCCGGCATTGACTCCTCTCTTAACAATACTTCGGGAAAAAGGAAGAGCAAGGACAGGTCATAGCAGTCTGCCAAAGCGGAGCCTGCCACCAGGGGCCGGATCAACCCCGCTCCGCCTGGGAAGGTCTTTCCCCCGCGCCCCCCCACCTCAAAAGCGCAAGCCCCGCCCCCGCGGAGAAGACCGATGCCAACAGGATGCCCAGCTTTGCGTCGTCGATCAGGCTTGCACTGAAGGCTAGGTTGGCTATAAACAGTGCCATCGTGAAGCCGATCCCGGCGAGCAGACCGCCACCCCCCAGTAATCGCCAACTCAGTTCCTGCGGACGCATTGCGATGCCCGAGCGCACGGCCAGCCAACTGAATGTCAGGATGCCGATGGGTTTGCCCAGGACAAATCCGACGAATACCGCCACCGAGATGGAACCGCTGAGATCCTCTAACGAGAGCGTCAAGCCGGCGTTTGCGAGTGCGAAGAGAGGCATGATGACAAACCCGACCCACGGATGCAGCGCAATCTCGAAACGTTCGACCGGAGACAAGGTTTCACGGGCGGCAATCTCGGCCAGCTGCAAGGTCTGCCGATCCTTGGTGTCGCCACTTCCTTTGTCGCCGACTGGATGCGCGACGACCTGTCCCAGAATGGCGTACAAACGTTGATCACTGACCCATCTGCGGGCTGGAGTCAGCAACCCGAGTATCACACCGGTAATCGTTGCGTGAATCCCGGACGCATCCACGGCAAGCCAAATAAGACCACCTGCAAGAAGGTAGATCAGAACGCTTCGAATGCCGGCCAGCGCCATTGTGCGCACAACGGCGACGCCAAGTGCGCCCAGGGCGAGCGCTCCCCAGGCAATATGACTGCTGTAGCCGATCGCCACAACCAGGATGGCGCCGATGTCATCGACGATCGCCACTGAAAGCATGAATACACGCAGGCTTTGGGGAACGCGGGTTCCCAGAAACGCAAGACAGCCGATGACGAAGGCGGTGTCGGTGGCCATCACCGTCCCCCACCCGTGCTGGCCCGGTTGACCCCATTGCAGCATAAGATACAAGGCGGCGGGCACGAGCATGCCCCCCAAGGCAGCCGCAATCGACAGTGTGGCCATACGGGGGTTGCGCAATTCGCCCAGGACCAGTTCGCGTTTGAGTTCCAGGGCGACCAGGAAGAAAAACAGGGTCATCAACCCGTCGTTGATCCAATCTATAACTGGGCGGACGAACTCGAAAGAGCCGAGCCGAAGACCTGCCGGAGTTTCCCAGGCATTCAAAAAAACATGGTTCCACGGTGAGTTGGAAAGAATCAGGGCGGCGATAGTGAACACCAGGAGAACGGCACCGGTGGCAGCCTGAATGCCCAAGAACCGTGCAAACGGCTTTGTCAGCCGATCAATGAAAGCTCTCGGCAGTCGAGAAAGTTCTGTATTGGCTTGCCGCTCTTCGCTCATTCGGACTCCAAGGGTGTTAACCGCGATGGGCAGGGTCGATTTGCTGCGCAAAGGCCTGCGTCAACGTGTCTCGCCGGCGAACCAATCAAGATCTTTGATGAAGTAAACACGAAAAATATCCCTCGGATAAAAAAGTCCGAGGGGCAGGGGGCAACGTCCCGCCAAAGAGCCCCTTTTCGTTATTCAATCGAACCCGACAAGTTCCTTGCGTTCCTCATCCCAGAGCTTCAGGCGAGTTCCAGAGAGACTCTGCCGGATGGTGAGGGCCGGCTTGCCTGTGAGCGCCGGAATGGCTTCACAGCATTGCTTCAGTCGGTAGTTGGGAATTCGGGCGTTCAGATGGTGGACGTGGTGATAGCCGATGTTGGCCGAAAACCATCGCAAGATCGGGGGCAACCTGTAAAAAGAACTGCCTTCCATCGCCGCACGCAAGGCATTCCAGTCCCGCCTGCGCGCCCAATAGACCCCCTCAAACTGGTGTTGGACATAGAAGAGCCAGACACCCACGGCTCCAGCCATCCACACGACTGGGAGTTGCACCAGGAGGTAGGTTCGCCAGCCGATGGTACTGGCGGCGAGCAGAACGACGGAGATGATGAGCAGGTTGGTGAATAGGACGCTCACGCGCTCTCTGCGCTTGGCCTTTCGCGACGGCAGGCGGTAGCGGAGCAGAAAGCTGAACAGCGCGCCCAAGCCGAACAAGACAATGGGATTGCGGTAGAGGCGATAGGCCAAGCGTTTTGTTGCCGATGCCTGCTTGTATTCCACCTTGGTCAGAGTCCAGATATCGCCGAAGCCGCGTGCGTCGAGGTCGGCATAGCTGGCGTGGTGCCGTAGATGACTGAACCGCCAGTCGTCAAACGGGGTGAAAACCAAAAGGCCCAAAGTGTGGCCGAAAAATGTATTAAGCGCCTGCTTCGGAAACAGCGAGCCATGGACGCAATCGTGAAACAGGATAAACAGCCGCACAAGAAAAAGGGAGGCGATAGCCGCCAGTGTCAGCGTGACTGCATAAGGGTAGCCATGCCTGATCGACTGCACCATCAGAACCCACAATCCGCAATAGGGCAGAAAGGTGTTGAGCAACTGCCAACTCGCCGTCCCCGTTTTGGGGGTCCGAAAGTCGAACAAGGCCGCATGCCATGCAGGCCATTTGAAACTCGAATCTTTTCCCTTCGGAATGCTGCCCAAAGGGGGTGCATCTTGCGTTGCCATATTCACGTCACCTGCCCGACAAGGTCACCACAGTCGCTGCGTTGCACTACCCATAAGGTCTTTTTGTTCGGTGCAAACCAGCGACCCACGTCTCATCTCCTGGCCGTTTGAGTTCCTGCTAAAGAAGATTATAGTTCAATGAGAAGCATAATCAAAAAACTCAGTCTTGACGGGAAGCAATGATGACCAACCTTGAGCTGCAGGACGATGAGGAGATGTTTTGGCTGTGGGCCTAGACTGTAGCCTATCCAGGCTCCCCCCGTGTCACCCATTTAAAGGCACCCATTTAAAGGCACCGGGTCAAGGGGCATAAATATCCCATGGAAGAGAAAGACGCTTTTCTCTTAGTTTCGGTTCAAGCGTAATCACCCGCATCTATGCCATTGCCGAAGTTTTCGAAGTGTTGAAGCGTCAGCCTTGCTGCGCCAGTCACCCATCAGGATTAAGGTCTTTTCCAATTATCTTCATGAATTGACCTTTTCCGTCGTCAGACGGACCAGAAAACCTTCGGTTCCATGTCGCGTCCAAATGGTTGTTTTCAGAACTAATGGTTGTTAACCAGCCACTTGTGGCTCACGACATGGGCAGCAAAAATGCTGATGACAAAATTAAGCGGGATGGAACGGATTCCAATCAGGATACGTGGTTGAACCAACACAGGGGCAGGTTCACCGTCCCATCCCATTCGTTATCGAAATAGCTTTTCGGGCATAAAAGGCACCTGATCTCTCATGATGTAATACGCCGCTCTGGCTAGTACCATGTAACATTTAAAGT
>NPIE01045227.1_pt1 | contig 10156 bp, 9 predicted proteins | sample 8637661 | NCBI WGS metagenome assembly NPIE01 (sample SAMN07420842, study PRJNA396082) | bioreactor metagenome | isolation source: sample BA12 brine-fed electro-methanogenic bioreactor BA | place: Japan: Kochi | collected 2016-12-09 | reverse complement strand
GGTGATAAGTAAACATGACTAAGAAATTTCCGTAAGGTACTGGGCGAAGAAACCGACCTGTAGCCAACAAGGTATCTGAAATCGTAAATAACAATGCGCCCACACTTACGAGTATTGTGGCAGGATAGACCCATTCAGCACGAAACCAGGTGAATAAAGCCATTAATAACATGATTGTGATTGTAACCATATAAAGCAAGACCGGAAACCACAAATGTCGATGCTCAAGCCTTCTGCGCACGCCCCGAATGATTCGTGGATAAGCAATAATGACCAATAAAGCGATTATGCACAAGGGTATCAGCATCCACCAAGTCCATGTGAGGGTGCCAAAGCTTAATCCAATGATATATAAAATATGAGCAATTAAAAATGATAATAAACCAACAATGAAGTATTTTTTTTGTAAAAGTAGAAAAATATCCCCTAGTAATGAAAAGAACAAGCCACCTAAAAACCAGAATCCCGGGTTTGTCCATCCAGCCATCGACAGGAACATTGCGATAAGGATTACCAAGGATAATGGCTTGGTAATGACTCTTAATCGAATCCAGCTTTTTCCAGCTGCCACCCACTCCAATGGCATAATGATTGCCAAAGATAAGATCCACCCCATCTTCACTTCTCCTCCTGCATGATATACCCCATTAAATTCAAGGCGTCCGGGTTATTTCGCCAATTCTTATGAACTTTCACACGTAAATCCAGATATACCCTTCTACCACTCATTTCTTCTATTTCCTTGCGTGCTGTCTGCCCAATTTCCTTAATTTTTATCCCCTTTTTGCCAATCACTATTCCCTTTTGCGAATCGCGTTCGACGAATAAGGTCGCCATAATATAAGCCAGATCATCTCCACGGTCTTCATAGGAATCCAAACGAACAGCCACTGCATGCGGCACTTCTTCCTCCAGGTGAAGCATTACAGCTTCGCGAATTAACTCTACAGCGATATCGCGTTCGTAATAATCTGTAATTTGTTCTTCATCGTAAAAGGGTTCCCCTTCCGGTAAAACAGTTAGGATCGATTCCAATAATTCTGCGATCCCCAAATTTACCCTGGCACTCACTGATAAATATTTAGCATCCGGCAATAAATTAGTATACAAATTTTGATTCTTCAAATTTTGGTCAGATGAAACCAGATCAATTTTATTTCCAATAATGATTACAACAGGGTGAGAAGAGAGAGAATTAATTTTTTGAGCAATTAAGCGATCTTCTTCTGTTGGCTCCACCGAGATATCCACAATCCACAAGATCATATCCCCATCGGTAAGAGTGCTTTCCGCTACCTTATTCATATAATCGCCTAATTTATGACGTGCGATGTGGATTCCAGGCGTATCAACAAAAACTATTTGGGCTTTCTCATTGGTGAGAATTCCCAATTGTTGTTTTCGGGTTGTTTGTGGTTTTGGTGAAACAGCCGCAACTTTCTGCCCCAGGATGGCATTCATGAGTGTCGATTTTCCAACATTGGGTCTACCGATGACAGAAACAAACCCTGCTTTAAATTTTATGGGTTCATTGTTTTGCTGAGGAACTGGATCCACTTTTTGCATTCTATTCTCCAATCAATTAATTGTCTGAATAATTCCAATATACCATCAAATAACCTTTCCTATCCAATATTCAGGGTTTCTGAAGATAAACGATTTTTTTTCGTTGATTGATTCCTAATAATTGCATTTCAACGATACTTTACCGAAATTGTCAGGTAATTGGTAGGTCAACGTAGGGCGAGCGTAGGGTAAGCGTCAAGTAATGTTCAAAATGTTCTGGTATTATATAAGTCAACAAAGGGCGACTTCTCTTCTTCTCCTCCTTAAAATGAGAGCCGGGGGCGGCGTACCCGGCTCTCAATAAATTAACAACTTGATTTTCAGGTTGTTTTTTTAATTAGCAAATTAATCATATAATAAAAGGCAGAACAAAAATAATGAGGGATGTGCTATGAGTGATAATCGGGAATTCTTTATCGGAAGAGAATATGATCTTGAAAATAAAGAAATAACGGATGATAAGATTTTTTATGATCCAGCGGACCTGACAACCCACATGTTCGTAACCGGAATGACTGGTTCTGGTAAAACCGGTTTATGTGTAGGTTTGATGGAAGAAGCAGCCTTACAAAATATCCCTGCTATTGTGATTGATCCAAAAGGTGATCTAACGAATCTTGTTTTACATTTTCCAGAACTGTTACCGGAAGACTTTGAACCATGGATAGACCCCGAAGCAGCTCGCCGTGAAAAAAAGACCCAACTCGAAATGGCAACTGAAACGGCTACTATGTGGAAAGATGGTTTAGCTGATTGGGGAATTTACAAAGATAGTATTGAGAAATTAAAGAATTCAGCAGAATTCACCATCTTCACACCTGGTTCTTCATCAGGTATCCCAGTAGACATCCTTTCATCATTTGCAGCTCCGGAATTGGACTGGATTGATAATCAAGAAATTCTCCGCGAGCGTATCGCTTCGAATATCACGGCTTTATTAGGCCTGATTGGATACAATGACATTGACCCGCTCAGTTCCCGTGAGCACATATTATTAGCCAATATAATGGAATTCTATTGGAGCAAAGGTCAATCGTTTGATTTAAGTGATCTCATCATGCAAACACAAAGCCCACCCTTTGACCGCCTGGGTGCATTTCCAATTGATCGCTTATTCCCTGAAAATGATCGCTTTGCTCTGGCAATGAAACTGAACAACTTTTTAGCTTCTCCTTCCTTCCAAACCTGGATGCAAGGAAAATCCCTTGATATTCAAAAAATGCTATATTCAGACAATGGAAAACCGAAACAGTCCATTTTCTATATTGCTCATCTAAGCGATAACGAAAGAATGTTTTTTGTAACATTATTATTTGGGGCAATAGAATCCTGGATGCGAAGGCAAAGTGGTACCAGTGGTTTACGGGCAATTGTCTACTTTGATGAAATTTTAGGGTACCTTCCTCCGGTTGCCAACCCACCTTCCCGACCGATCATGTTGAGGATGCTAAAACAAGGACGAGCATTTGGTGTAGGTTTGGTATTAGCAACTCAAAACCCGGTTGATATGGATTACAAAGCCCTCTCCAATGCTGGAACATGGATGATTGGCCGCTTACAAACTGACCAGGATAAAGAAAGATTAATGGATGGATTGCAAAGCGCCAGTGGCAATATTGACAGGTCCGAAGCAAATAAATTACTTTCAAATTTAGGAAAGCGTATCTTCTTATTACACAATGTACATGAAAAAAGCTTGAAATTGTTTAGCACACGTTGGGTTATGAATTACCTGGCAGGCCCAATGACTCGCACACAGATACCCGCATTAAATGAATTAGCAGGTGTCAATAATCGTAAATCATCAACATCAACCAGTCGCTCCGCAGCCAATGAACCAAAAACGCAACCTCTTAAATCTCAATCCAGTGCTTCTGAGCCAACGATCACCCAATCAGTATTGAAACCTGTTATTCCCAGTGGAATTATGGAATACCATCTACCCAATAATCTGACTTTGCAGGATGCGGCAAAGAATGACAACGTAAACCTGAGTGGCACATCTAAAATCACCGCGATTGAGTACCATCCACGTTTACTTGCCCAGGCTGAGGTACGTTATCTGGATCGTAAATATAACATTCAAACCATGCAGAAAAAAACTACTTTGATTGAAGATGAAACAGGCAGAATGGTTCGTTGGGATGATCATCTTATCAACCCAATAGAATCAAATTTACTGGAACATGGTGCCTTACCTGAAACTGGTTATCAGGAATTACCTGTCTGGATGGTTGATCCTAAAACGCTAAAAATCCTTCAAAGCGATTTTGAAGATTGGATTTACCGAACGGATCATTTAACAATCAAAGCCAACCAAAGTTTAAAACTCTATGCTGGTCCAGATGTTTCTGAACAAGCGTTTGATGCAGAAGTAAAAGAAGCAATAAAAGAACAGATGAATTTAGAAATCGAAAAAATAAAAGCAACCTACGAGAAAAAAATAACTGCTTTGGAACAAAAACTTGAAAAAGAAAAACGAGATGTGGAAAATGCAGAAGATACACTTGGCCAACGAAGATTGGAAGAGGCTGGTACGCATGGTGAAGTTCTCTTAGCTTTTCTCTCCAAACGCCGGAAATCTATCTCATCATCATTAACCAAACGCCGCATGACTGCCCAGGCAAAAGCCAAGCTTGAAAAAGAAAAAGAAGATGTGGAATTTGCTATTGAAAACCTGAATGCTTTAGAAGAGGAAATGAAATCATCCATCGCTAAGTTAGAAGCTGAATGGAAAGAGAAGAAAAATGAAATCACCGAAATTAACATTACCCCTCTTAAGAAAGATATTTTTGTAGAATTCTTTGGAATTGCCTGGGTGCCTTACTATATTGTCAATGTCGATGGTAGAAATTATCGAATCTGTGCTTTTTCAACATAAAAAATCACCTGCTCCGCTTGAAGCAGGTGATCGTTTTAATCTAGTTCCTGCCGACCTGCTAACGCCCTCAATAAGGTGTTTTGATCGGCATATTCCAAATCGCCCCCCATTGGTAAACCGCGTGCTAATCGGGTTAATCGAACCGGATAATTCTGTATTTGTTGTTTGATATACAATGCGGTTGCATCACCTTCCATTGAAGGGTTGGTTGCGATGATCAATTCCTTTATTCCACCTTTTTTAACGCGTTCAATCAGTGGTTTAATTTTCAAATCATCTGGTCCGATACCCTCAATCGGTGAGAGGGCACCGTGCAATACATGGTATTTTCCCATAAAACCAGCGGTGCGTTCCAAAGCAAGCACATCTAACGGCTCTTCGACTACACAAATTTGATCATCATTCCGTTTGGAACTGGTGCAAATTTCACACAACGTATTTCCTGAAACAGTGATGTTAAAGCACTGCTCACAAAATGCGGTAGAACTTTTTAAATTCTGGAGGGCATCTGCAAGGCTCTTACTAATTTCATCTGGAGCTCTTAACAGGAAAAAAGTTAAACGAGAAGCTGATTTTGGGCCAACACCAGGTAATCGCTCAAATGCGTTGATTAAATTTTGAACTGGTTCAGGTAAAATTGCCATCAATCACCTTCTCGAGGTTCTAAAATCCTAGTCCAGGTATTCCACCTGCCAGTGGTCCCATTTTTTGTGATTGCAATTCACGGGATTGATCTAACGCCAGGTTTACTGCACTCAAAATCAGATCCTGCAGCATTTCTGCATCTGCGTCTTCTAATAATTCGGGGGCAATTTCCACCGATTTACAATGCTGATCACCTGTCATTGTCACTTTTACCACACCACCACCAGCACTGGCTGTAAGTGTTTCATCAGCTAAGGCAGCTTGTGCGGCTTCCATTTGTTCCTGTAATTTTTGAATTTGGCGCATCATGGCGTTTTGACCTCCGCCCATTCCTCCGCCCATTTTTCCATATCCTTTTGCCATAATTGTTTACTCCTTATCTACAATTTTTCCACCAAGATCAAGCGCAGTACCGACCAGGCTGTTGGGTTCAAATTCGTCTTCAACATCCGCAAGATTTGATTTTGAATTGATTAATACTGCCCGAACTTTTACATCTTTTCCTAAAACATGCGAGAATGCCCTCTGAATAATTTCCTGATGATCCCCTTTTTCTACCCTTTCTTTTAAGACGGGGCTTTGAAAACCAATCTGAACGACGCCTTTTTTAAGCGAAAAATTCCTGGCTGATGCAAGCAGAGCTTCAGTGTTTTTACGATAACTGCGAATTAAGTTCTTTACTTCGTTAAGAGATTCTCGTACTTCCGTTATGGTAACGGTTGATTCAGGTTTTTCCGGTGAATTTTCCTCTTCAGTATCAGTTTGCTTTGAATTTACCTGAGCTGAAGGTTCTTCAAATACTTTTTTTATTTCTTTTTTAATCTGGTTTTTATCCTTCTTCTCATCCGGTGCGCTATCTTTTGTTTCATTTATTGCTACCGATTGTTCCTTTTCAACCTTATTTGCAGCATGTAACAATTGCGGTTCAGGTTTGTTCTCAAAAAGCTGGATGCCTTGCGCAATCGCCAATTCCAGCGCCAGGCTTGGTTGCCATGCCAAGCGACTTTCGTTTGCAGCTGCATTAAATAACTTAACCAAATCTGTCAAAACCGATAATGATATGTCTTGCGATTGCGTTTTCATGATTTCACGCACTTCGTCGGTTACATCTACAGAACGTTCGTCACCCAATTGAATCAACATCAACCCTCGCAAAAAATCCACCATTTGCCTGGCAAACTGTCGAGGATCAGTTCCTGAGTCCAATGCTTTATGTAATTGATTCAAACTACCACGTGCATCACAACCTTTAATTGAATCCACCAAATCAATCACTGACTGGTTTGTCGCTGTGCCGAGCACTTGCTGGGCAATCTCGAGTGTTATCTTATCACCCGTGGAGGTAAGTTGATCCAACAGAGATATGGCGTCCCGTAGAGCACCAGTAGATTGACGGGCAATCAGATATAATGTTTCATCATCAATTTTCAATTTCTCTGCTTTTGCCAATTCTTTTAACAGCGTGACAATTGTGACAACCGGTATCCGCCTGAATTCATGTCTTTGACAGCGGGACAATACTGTCGCAGGTATTTTATGGACTTCTGTGGTTGCTAAAACAAAAATTGCATGCTGGGGTGGCTCTTCCAAAGTTTTGAGTAAAGCATTAAAAGCCGCGGTCGAAAGCATGTGCACTTCATCAATAATGTAAACTTTATAGCGACCTTGTGAAGGAGAGAACCCGATTTTCTCGCGCAAATCGCGGACATCATCCACGCTGGTATTGGAAGCAGCATCAATTTCAATCAAATCCATAAAACGATTCTGATTGAATGCCAGACAGTTTTCACACTTATTACAAGGTCGCACTGATAAATCATCATCAAGGCAATTGACAGCTTTTGCCAGTAAGCGTGCTGTTGTAGTCTTTCCAGTACCGCGAGGCCCGGATAATAAATAAGCATGGCCAACCCGATTCGTACGAATTGCGTTTTTTAGTGTTTGAACGATATGATCCTGTCCTACAACTTTATCCCATAACTGGGGGCGCCATTTTCTGTAAAGAGCCTCTGTCATTCTGCTTCCAATCAATATTTTTAGGTTACTTAATCCTGTAAAAACTCATCAATAGAAATCAATCTTCTCTGCAATCGATCTACAGGTACACTTAAATTGTAATCGAAAATCTTCTTGTTAATGGATGCGATCTGCTCCGGTATTTCGTTAAAATCTGGTTTCGAGTGTCTTTTTTCAACCACCAAGCGTACCTTTAAATCTGCGATTAGTTGTTCAATTTCTTTTCTTTTTTCCATCCACGGGTAGGAAATACCGTTTTTCTGAAGAATATCATCCACCAATCTCATCTCTGGTGAAGCATATGGATTATCCTTCCAATCAATTGGTTTTCCATAACCAGGCAAATTGTCAAATTCCCCATCCGAAATCGCTTTTTGTATCGCGTCTTCAATGATTCGATCAAATCTTGACATTCAATCCCTACGGTATTTCAAATACAGCACGTGCATTCCCGGTGGAGTCAAGCACTTTGACGGTTTCCCCCGCATCCCAAATTGGTTCCTCACTACCCCAAAAAAGCGTGTTAACCGTATTTGTGCCAGATCGGGAATATACGGATATTTGGCCTTTCACTAATTCAATTTCTGGGAAGACAAATGAATTATTATTCTGATCAATAATTTTCCAACCAATCAGATTCAAATTACCTTCCCCAATCCGTTCAATTACCAATAATTCATTTTGCAAATCACCTGCTGCAAACACATTAGCAATTTGGATAACTGGCGTGTCAATCGGTGGTAAAACTACTAGAGGAGATTGTTCAATAAGTGTTGGGCTGACGACGGCTGGTGTCTGAATTTCAATGGAATTTGTCGAATTGGATTTATTCCAGATTGTAAGTACCAGCAAGGTAGTTGCTGCGGAGATAATTATATTAACGAGCAGAAAAGGTAACCAACGTTTCAATCTTTCTCCTTATTAATAAATTTCGAACTTCTTCATGGTTTAATTGCTTGAATCATAGCACAATTTCAACGTAAAATAAAACCTAGGGAGATGCATTAAGAATGATTCTAATTGACGGCCATAATTTAATTCCAAAAGTTCGCGGATTATCACTCACAATGGTAGATGATGAAATGGAATTAATACAAATATTAATTGAATATGCCAGACTAACCAGAAAAAAATTGGATGTCTATTTTGATAACGCACCCATTGACAAAAGTGGTACCAGAAAATTCGGTTCGGTGACTGCTCATTTTGTGCGTGAAGGCTCAACTGCTGATGATGCCATCATTCAAAGAATTTCCAAGTTAAAACGTAGGACACAAAATACAAAAGTGATTTCCTCTGACCAACGAGTGCAAAACCTGGCGAAATTAAATGGAGCCCAAGTAATTTCTTCGGAAGAATTTTCAAAAGACATCGAAAAAGCTTTTTCCAAATCCCCAAGTGGGGGTAAACCGGACCCAGAGCGATTATCTGCGAATGAAATCGATCAATGGATACAAATCTTTACGAACTCCAATACAAAGAAAAAAGATTAAAGTTTTCTTAATTGTTTTTAATGATTTATCTACTATTTTGATCTATAATATCCAATAGACACCCTTTAATGGTTAATTAGGTGTCACCTATCAGAAAGTCTGTAAACATCCCCCTATGTTTACATTCAGGATTTTTCTGATGGCATTCCCTCCCTGGAGACCGCTATACATGACCCAAATGTATGGCGGTCACTCTTTAATGGATTGGATATATTGAATACTTGACGTTGTTACTGAATTCGATACAATGAATTTATCTGTACATTCCGGAGTGAAACATGAAAAAAATATATTTCTTCTCTATTGTTGTAATCCTTTTATTATCTATGGCTTGTAGCATGCCATTTCTTGACAATTCCGAAGATGAGCCTCAACCAACTATAGAAATAGTGGTTGAAACGCCACAATTAGAAACCGCAGTTCCAACAGAAACCATCTATTCTCCCCCTACTGCCCAACCAACCAGTAATGAATCACCTACCCCAACCGAAACCCAGGAACAACAACAAGCAGCCACAAAAATTCCCATGGAAGTGGAAGAAACATCATCCTGTCCTGCTTATGGCATTGAAGAATTTTCTTCTCCCAGTGATTGTTGGCCAAACACTGTAGATGATGTGTTATCAGTGGCATCTGTTTCTGATATGAATAAACTATCCGTGCAGGTGATTGACAATCGATTAGAATTTTCATCCCGAATGGCTGAGGATGTTTTCCTTTATTCGTTTTATAAAGACAATGAATATGACGAAGTGATCATTCGCTCATCAGTATCAAAAATTGAACCAAGTGTTAACGGAAATGGCTTTACCCTTGCTTGCCTTGTAAATCAGGATGGATGGTACGAAGTGAGGATTGCGAGCAATGGTCTTTTTGAAGTAAACCAATATGAGCAATTAAAGAAACAACAAGGCGGGAATCCATATGTCAAAATAGCCAGTGGTGGTGCCCCTAATTTTAAAACGGGTGAGGGAAGAGAAAATATCATTGAATGGCAATGTGGATTCAACTACTTGCGGTTTATCGTCAATGAGAAACTGGTTTGGGAAAAAACCGATTTTTCAAATCTTAATAGTGGCGGTGGTGTGGGAGTAGGATTAGCATCTTATTCAGGTGTAAATCCTCGCCATATTGGATTTGAATGGGTTGAAATTCTGGAACCATAATGTCAAAACAGTCTTGCCGCTAAAGAAACTGGATGCTATAATCGCGGTAATGCCCCAGTAGCTCAATGGACAGAGCAAAGCACTCCTAACGCTTAGGTTGGGGGTTCGATTCCCTCCTGGGGCACCTATCGGTCAAAACCAGTTTCAATTTTATCTTGTAATTATTATCACTATTTGTTAAAATAAAAATGATAAACGCTTGGGTGCCCCCCTCACCTGGGCGTTTATCATTTAATTAACAAAAAAGACCCTGTTTCCAGGGTCTAAACTCCATCATTTCTAATTATCTGAATTAGGAAAATCATCATCCTCATCATCGACATCGATGTCGAAATCGTATTCGATTTCCCCTGCTTTCCGTCTAATCCATAAATACAAAACCTGGCCTT
>NPIE01004840.1_pt1 | contig 10156 bp, 17 predicted proteins | sample 8637661 | NCBI WGS metagenome assembly NPIE01 (sample SAMN07420842, study PRJNA396082) | bioreactor metagenome | isolation source: sample BA12 brine-fed electro-methanogenic bioreactor BA | place: Japan: Kochi | collected 2016-12-09 | reverse complement strand
GTGGATTAGGATTATTAGGTTGGGTTAAAAAACGTAATATTTAGTATAATTAAACAAAACCAACCAATATGTATCACGTATTGGTTGGTTTTTATATTAAGAGGTGTTATAATATCATGAATGAAACAGATAAGAAAAAATTATTTAAGATAAGATGTATGAGTAAATCAGGAACAAGATTAACAGAAGAAGAACAAAAATTTTGTAAGAAAATATTTAAAAAAATACCCAGATGAATATTCAAACATGAATAATGAAATTTTTGAAGCTACAAAACCGTTATTGGGGTTTAACTATATTAGGAGTAACATATGAAAGCAATTGCTGTAATTGGTGCAATGTATGGTGATGAGGGGAAAGGTTTAATGACTGATTATTTTTCCTTTAAAAATAAAAACAGTATTGTTATTAGATATAATGGCAGTGCGCAATGTGGTCATACCGTAGTTACACCAGAAGGGTTGCGTCATGTATTCTCCCATTTTGGGAGTGGTAGCTTTAATAATGTACCAACATACTTTAGTGAATTTTTTGTTGCTCATCCTATGTTATTTGAAAAAGAATTTCATTCATTGAGTTCAATTATTAATATTCCAAAACAATATATTAATCCAATGTGTATGGTTACTACTCCATATGATATGATTCTTAATCAATTAAAAGAACATCATAGAGGTAACAACCGTCATGGTTCTGTAGGTATAGGGTTTGGTGAAACTTTTGATCGCCATAAATATGAGCCTTTATATGTATCTGATTTATATAATGATTTGGATAAAGTAAGATTAAAACTTAAAAAGATTCGCGATATTTATATTCCATCAAAACTTGATATCACTGAAACGGTTTATGATAAAAATTTGATAAATACCATGTTTAATGAGTCCTTATTAGAAAATTTTATTAGTAGTTGTAATTTTTTTGTAGAAAATGTAGAATTAGCTGATTATGATATTGTAAATAATGAAATCTTGATTTTTGAAGGTGGACAAGGTTTGATGTTAGATATGGAACATGGTAAATTTCCTAATGTTACTAGATCTCATACAGGACTACGTAATATTTTAGATATATTAAGAAATTATAATATAGAACATTTAGATATATGTTATGTTTCTAGGGCATATACAACTAGACACGGTGCTGGTCATCTCCCTTTTGAAGAAAAATTACCATCTAATGTAATAGATAAAACTAATGTTACTAATGAATTCCAAGGTGAATTTAGGTATTCTCCATTAAATTTAGATATGTTAAATGATGTTATTAGTAAAGATATGAATCATATTATAAAAGCTAACGTTAATTATTCGTTTAGTGAAAAAACAGTATTTACATGTTTGGATCAAATAGATGATAGTAATGCTTGTTTTATTAAAGATAATTCTGTAAAATATACTTTAGCAGATAAGCTTACTAAAATGTTATATATGATGGGTGATTATGTTAGTGAAGGACCAACTAGAAATTCTGTTAAAGAATTGATTTGTGATTTTTAATTTAAATATGTTACAATTAGAAATAAATAAAATTGAATTACTAGAATGTCCATTTTGTGGCAAGGTTCATCCGGCATTTTCTCCTAGGATAATTAATGAAGACAATGCATATTTTGTAGAATGTTCTTGTGGTGCTAGGACTGGTGATTTTAGAACATACCAGTCAGCGGCAGACGCATGGAATAGAAGACCTAAAACTAATACTTAAATAGAGGTAATTTATGATATTAACTAAAGAACTTTTAATTAAATTAAAAGCATGTAAACAAGGAATTGATTTTTGTGAAAGAAACAAATTATTTGGTTTTGATTTGAAAAGGTTACATGAAGTTGATGGTGATTATAATCATTTTATTAACTGGTTAACTAAAAAAATAAATAATTGTTATAAAATAAATGAAGACGGACAATATTATTATGTTGGATATGAAAGTGAATATGATTATATTCGAACTTATTCAGATGATGGACGATTATTGAAATCACAACATAAAAGTGGATATTTTTCTGAATATATATATGATGAAAGAAAGAATCTTATAAAAATAATATCGAATGGTGATGTTAGAAGTTATATGGAATATGATAGTAACAATAATTTAATTAATGAAGTTCATAAAAATTATAGCATGCGTAGTTTCTATGATACTAATAATAGATGTATACGCAGAGAATGTACCTTTTTTGATTCTGATGATGTTGATTGGGATATTTATGAATTTGATTCTTTTGGAAATATTGTATATAGTGAATGCTCTAACGGCGAATGGGTTAAATATAATTATGATGATCATAACAATGTTATTGTTTCATATGATAATTATACACCTAATGGAGTATATCATGATGTACAATATTATGATAACGGACAATTGAAAAAATATGATTCACTTAAAGTACCATTAATTGATTATGATTATTGCAGTTAATAACATAGAAAATGCAGGTATAATTAATAAATTATTCCCAGTATATAAAGTTAATGGAATAGATATAATATTCCATAAAGATCCTAATATTCAAGTTCAAAATAATAAAATAGTTAAAAACTTTGATATACTACTAGATTTCGATGTTGGTAGTAATAATTCTGATATAAATCAGTATTCACGGTTATTGGGAAATAAATTTATAAAAATTATTAGGTATCCGAAATCTATACAGCAAGTTATGTTAGCTAATATTTCTGATGAACTTGGAGTAGAATTAATATTACCAAAAACTTGGACAACTTATAATAGAAATTTTATTAATGCTACATGTAAAAAGTGTTTGATTAAAATGGAATATGGTGCATGTGGTTATAATCAAGTATTAATTGATACATTTTTAGTTGATCAATTTATTACACATGTTGGTAATAAATCATATAATGAAATAGTACAATTATTCCCAACTGCTATATTTACTAAACCGTATTTTAGTAATGAAGAAAAAGATAAGTCATATTTTAATGGGCATGATTTTTTAGTTCAAGAATTTTTTGATGAGATTGAAAAAGAATATAGGGTGATTGTAGTCGGTGATAACATGTATATACGCGAACGTGAAATACATGATAACAGTGGGTTTAAGCAAGCTAATTTAGACTATGACGTACCAAAAAAAGAAGAAAAAATATACCATAATGCGTGTGATATATTGCCAGATAATATAATTAACGTTATACGAAAATTAAATCTTATTATTGGTTCGGTTGATGTATTTACATATAACGGAAATTTTGGTATATTTGAATTTTCACCAGAATTTGCACTTTCCAATGTATCACCACAATTAGAAGAAAAAATATTAAATGATTTTTTAGAATTTATATTAAATATTTGATTTTTTCAAATATTTATGGTATATTAACTACTTAATTAGTAATTAGGAGATATATATGAGTACATTACAAGTTTTAGTATCAAAAGTTAAAATAGAAGAACACCCTAATGCAGATGCTTTAGAATTAGCAATTTTTGATGGGTATAAATCTGCTGTTCGTAAAGGTATGCATAAAACTGGTGACCTTGTTGTATATATACCAGAAGCTTCTATTGTTCCAGAATGGGTATTAAAAAAACTTAATCTATGGGATGAAGAAAAAGGTATTGGTAAGTTAGCAGGTTCTTTAGGTAATAGGGTAAAACCAGTTAAATTACGTAGTATACTTAGCGAAGGTATTGTTTACCCATTAGTTGATACTAATGATCCTGCATGGATTTTGAACACAGATAATGGACAATATTATGTTAATGAAGGGCAAGATGTTGCGGAATTATTGGGTATTGTAAAATGGGAACCACCAATTCCTGTTAGTCTCAGTGGAGAAGTTTTTAATGCTTATGGAAAAACTATAAAATATGATATTGAAAATTTTAAAAGATATCCTAATGTAATTAAAGATGGTGATGAAGTAGTATTTACTGAAAAAATTCACGGAACATGGTGTTGTTTTGGTTATCATCCATCAGTTGACGTTCCTATTGTAACATCTAAAGGTTTAAGTGCTCAAGGGCTTAGCCTTAAATTTAATAAGGTTAATGAAAACAATGCATATATGAGAACATTTAATAGTTTAACCGTAGACAATGAAACTATTATTGATAGGTGTAAACATATATTAAAAGATATGCCTTTTTATATTTTAGGTGAAGTATTTGGTAATAAAGTACAAGATTTAGAATATACCCGTAAGGGCCAAGGACAGATATTTTTTAGGGTATTTGACGTGTATGTAGGTCAACCACAAAATGGTAAATATTTATCATTTGATGAAAAGAAAATATTGTGTGATCAATTGTCATTGGATATGGTTCCTGTGTTATATATTGGTAGATTTTCTAACGAAACTATGCTACAATATACAAAAGGTAAAGAAACAGTATCTGGTGAAGAATTGCATATCCGAGAAGGTATCGTTATTACACCATTAAAAGAACAAAGACATGTAGAATTAGGTCGCGTTATTTTAAAAAGTGTGTCAGAAGATTATTTAAGTAGAAAAAATGGAACTGAATACAATTAATTGTTGATTTTTATACTTAGGTATGATATTATATATTTTTAACAACGAAGAGGATAAATTATGAATAATCAAATTTTTGCAATTACACCATATAAGTATAATGGTATTTGGGTATTTGACGATGAGCGAGTAGGATTAGTTAAAGAAGCATTTGTTGCAGGTATGGATCTTATTTTAGATAAACTGACTGAAGATATGGAAGATGCAGAAAATGGCTTTAATTTGATTTTTTCACATGAACCATTTCCTGGTTATGAGGTAGAATTGGATCACTTGAAAGTAGAAGAAAATCTTGCGTATGGTGGGAATTGGTATCATTGGGAAGCTGAAAGCATGACTGGTTGGTTATGTCCTGCATTATTCTTATATTATCCAACTGCACCTGAAAAATTATTTGCTCAAGCAAAACAAAAAAGTTAAAAAGCTTGACATTTAATAAAATAGTAGTATAATAAATTTATAATATGATAATAAAGGAGGGAAATATGTAATGAAAAAGATGATTGTTTTATTGGTAGCATTAATGTCTACGAATGTAGTAGCAGAACAACTTGATATGAATACTAGGTATCAATTACGCCAAGATTTTATTAATAGAAGTCAAAAAGCTGCGTTTGTAGTTAGTAATGATGTAGAAAATGAATTTACTCTTGATTGTTTTTACATTGAAGAGGAAAATCCAGATGTTAAATTGCCTTGTGAATTACAAGATAATTTATCAGTAGAAGAATTACTAGTTAAATAGGTTAATTAGTAATAAAATTTTTAATAAAAAATAGGAGAATAATAATATGAAAAAATTAACAATGACAGTAAGTATGGTATTGGGTACGGTATTGGCTTCACAAGCTATGGCAACAGGTACTGGTTCTGTAGGTGCTAATGCATCTTCAGTAGCAGGCGCAACAACACAATCAAGTGTTGTATCTGCGGGAAATGGATATGCACATCAAGCTTCCGGTGCAGGTGCATTTAATACATCATATGCTGGTGCAGGTGTGGCTAATACTAATAGTGTTAACGCAAATTTTAATAAATGGAATTATAACATTTCAGCTACAACTTTAACTTCCGGTGCAACAGAAGCTGGTTCAACAGGTAGTACATATTCTTATGTTAACGGTTCCCAATTTGGAAATGCCAGTGGTCAAAGCTCTTCTTTGGCTGGACAATTTGGTAAAGGTGAAGCAACTATGACAGGTGGTAACTTGCATGGTGTGATGGATATTGGATCAGATGCAAAAGTAGGTTCATTATCTGGCTCTGCTAATGTAGGATGGGGTTTTGCTAAAAACGGAACTAGTACTTCAGCACATAATGAAACAAATGGTCAAGTTGGTGGTTCAACATCTATTGGTGGGAAATCATTTTTCTATATTCCATACACAGTATCTTCACTTGGTAATAGTTCAGTTGCAGAAGTTAACACACATGGAAGCACTGAAACCGGTAGCTATGATGTTAAATTTGGAGCAGTAGGTTCAACTGGTGGTTTTGCAAAACAAAACGGTGGTGGTTTTGCAATTGCACCTTGATTAATACTTTACAAGTATTTACATATAGTGTAAAATAAAATCTTAGGTAGGGAACAATTTCCCTACCTAATTATTAAATATCTTAAACAATTTTTTGGAGAATACAATATGAAAAGACATTTTTTAATGACATTAGTAATGAGTATGTTGATGGGGTTTGGTTCAGTAGTTTATGCTCAAGGTGCAGTATCTGGAGCAGGTGCTAATTCTGGTTCTGAATCTTTAGCAGTTGGTAATGCGGGTTCAATTGGTAGTGGTAACGTTGCATACGGGCCAGATTTGAGCAGAGCAGTCGGAACCGCAGTTGCGCCAGCATTAACAACAACTTTGACCGAAACATGTATGGGAAGCACCTCAGTAGGTGCAGGTTGGTCAGGTGCATCAATTAGTTTTGGTACAACTTGGCGTGATTCAGCTTGTGTTAGACGTTTAGATGCTAGACAAGTTCATCAATTAGGTGACGCACAGGCAGCTAAAGAAGTAATGTGTGATAGTGATTTGGTTCGTGATGCATTTCGTCGGGTAGGTCGTCCATGTGCAGAAGATGGTGGTACATATGTTGCGGTTTCAGCTCCGGTTCAAGTTGATCCAGTAGCTGAAGAGCCAGTTCCTGCAACAGCCGATCCAATTACTGATGAAAGTGATTTAACTTCTTTTAGACAGTATTATACTGAAGAAGAACTTGAAATTTCAAGACGTGCAATTGAAGCAAGGGAAGCAATGAGAAGAAAAGGTTATTAAAATATAACTGCATGAAATAAAAAGCCGATATATTATATAACATATCGGCTTTTTTGTATTTATTGGATTGACAAAAGTTATAAATGTAGTATAATAAACTAGACAGGTAAAAATAATTAGATACTAAAAAAATTATTTATGGTATACTATAATACTTAATCAACAAAAGAGGAAATAATTATGAAAAAAATATTAATTGTAGGATATATGATGTTACTTACTGCGTGTAGTACTACTAACATTATTGATTATGATCCTGAAAAAGAAACATTTGAGCATATGAAAAATGTTAAAAAAGCTCAACAGGATGCATTTTATGCAGAAGAAACTCCACCACATGTAGATTTATTTAAAAAAGATGGTATCAATATTGTTATTGATAAAAAAGATCCGTTAGTTGGTAGGATGGGTATTAGGTTAGATCGTTGGGAAGCAAGTGCAATAAATCATAATAATCTACCAAAATGTGTTGCGGTTGATTGGAGATTATTAGATTTTGAGTATGAATCACAATACCCTGATGAATTTTTAGTATATGGTAATAGTGTTTTAAATTTCGCCCATTTTAGGCAAACTATTTGGGCTTTTGACAAAGATACATTTTTAGTATTGCCACCATCAGGTTATGTAAATGATATTAGTGTTAGGGATGCTGATATTAATGAAAAGGGTCATTATGAATGTATGTTAAATGAAGATTGGATTACCGAAGTTGGTGATGATGGTCCAGAAGATTGGTTTACTTGGTAATTTTAATGAAAATATTATTATTAATGTTATTTGTTACTAATATGGCGATTGCTGAAGAATTGCCATATTTAGTTGCTAATAAAGTAAATGGTACATTGACAATACATTATCCTGATGGTAATATGATAAGCACAGAAGCATTATTTGGTATTAAAATTAGTGATGAATATGATAATGAAATTTTTAATGGGTTTAAGCCAGTAAATGGTGTAACACCAAAAGGTGAATATACTATTAAAAAGTACTATTCAACTAAATTCAATGAATACATAATGGTTTTTATTGATGGTAAGATAAAAAAGGCTGCAATACATGGTGTTTGGTTGGGTAATCCTAAGCAGGAACGGGTTAAAAGATTAAAAAGTACCACACCTGATGATAATAGAATAACCAGTGGTTGTATTAACATAGATCCTATATTTTTTAATGATTATATTAGTGTGTTACCAAATAACGGGGTAAAATTAATTATAAAAGGTGAGGGTGAATTATAAGGTTAAGAATATAACAAAAAGTATGAAATATAATAGGCAAGCATGATAATATAAAAATAGGAGAAAAATATGTTAGATTATAGTAAATATAACAATGAAGAATTATTAGAGGTTTTTAAAAAAGCATTGGACAATTTAGATGAACTGATTAAAATTCAATGTTCTGATGGAAATTGGGATTATGATCCATATATGCATGGGATGGCAAATGGGATGATTTTATGTAGGTCATTATTTGGTGATGGTGATAAAACGCCAGAATATTTAAATACTCCTAAAGAATGGGGGTATGCTAAAAAATTTGATTATAAATTGTGTAAATAAGCTTATGATATTGGTGAAATGGAATAAAACATTGTTATAATCTAAAAAATAATATATAATAAGAAATAAAGTAGGAGTATAATTATGATTTTATATAAGTATGATAATAGTGACAACGAACAACCATATGTATTGTATGATAGTAAGCTTGATAAAGAGTTATATCGAACAGATAAGATTGCTTTATGTTATTCAGGAAATTATCCACATTCTATTCTTATGAAGTTTGGAAAACCTGAGTTGGTTAAGAAATGGTATAATGTTGCTAGTGCTGCATATTCTAGTAAATTTACAGAAAGTGAACAGTTGGGGTTAAATATTAAATTGCATTATGTAGAAGGTGATTTTGAGGTTGATGAAATAAATAACTGTATTGAAATATGTGATTATATTAATCAACTATTAAAAAGAGATTATTTTAATAAAACACAAATTAATATGTAGTGGGGTAATGTATGATTTCATGGTTTAAAAATTTGTTTGATTTAAACACAGTATTAAAAAGCCCACAACTTACTTTTATATATTGTTCAAACTGTAGGAATGAGTTATGTTCAAGTAATAGTTTTATTTCTGATACTTACGATGAAAATGGAGATAATCATGTGTTATATAAATGTAGTAGTTGTGGTGAAGAATATGATTATAATTTTGATATTGCACCCGTTCCTGTTAATTGGGATTGTTTAAAATAATTATATATTAATAAAAAATATGAGGGTATAAAGATGGATAATAAAGTTTATAGTGAATTGCTTGGTAGTATTGAATTAGCTGATGAAGATTTTTATTTTAAAGGTGTTGAATTAACAAATGAAAATATTTTTGATGAAAGTAAGAAATTGCAAAATTGTACTGATGTTAAAAAATTGCAATATATTATTAATCACTTGTATGATTTATTGGATGATGTTGACACATTAACTGATATGTGTAAAAATGATGATAAAACGTATAGGTTTTTGGCTGAAAAATTACAAAAACAAAAAAATGAAGTTATTGATAGTGATGGATATGAGTTGTTTATAAAATAATATAAATATAACTATTACTAAGTTATTTTATATTATGAACATTACATTTAAAGAATTTTTATTAGAAAAAAGAAAAAACCCTGAATTAAACATTAAATTAACGCCATTGGAACAATTGGAAAATATAAAAAACCAATATGGTGAACGTAACATTTATGTTAGATTCGTGTCTATACCTAAATTGGGTCATAATATTAGTTATGGTCATGAAACTCCAATAGGTATATATGCTTATCCATTGAGTTACGTATTAGGTATGCAAATGGCAGTTCCGTATCAATCAGAAAGTAGGTATATTGTAGTTTTTAAGGTTCTTGATGATGCTAATTTATGGGATGTAACTAAAAATGATATTGGTGAAATAAAACCAAAATTATTAAAAGCTATTACGAAGTTTATATCACCACATACATTAGCTAGTTTATATCCTCCTTCGAAAGATATAACGACTTCTAAACAGTTATGGGATTATATGTATACTTGTATTAAAACTGATTTGTATACATCTAAACAAGAAAACAAGGTTAGGAATAAAAAAGAACGAAGTATAATGGCTAGAAATATATTAGTTTCTATTGGAATTGATGGAGTTACTGAAAATACTAGTGGATTTGATGTTATTCATGAGAATGAGCCGGTTCAATCAGTATTTTTTAATGTTTCTAAATTGAAACAAATAGATTTAATTGATACTCAATTGAATAAAATTAATAAAATAACAGATAAAAGTAATAATTTATAAAGGTATATATTATGTCAAAGCAGCATT
>NPIE01035810.1_pt1 | contig 10157 bp, 6 predicted proteins | sample 8637661 | NCBI WGS metagenome assembly NPIE01 (sample SAMN07420842, study PRJNA396082) | bioreactor metagenome | isolation source: sample BA12 brine-fed electro-methanogenic bioreactor BA | place: Japan: Kochi | collected 2016-12-09 | reverse complement strand
TGATTGCCGTGGAGCGCGGGAAAGACCTTATCATAGGCCATGGCAAGCCATCGCGTCTCTTCGCAGGCGTCGTGCCAGTTGGTAACATAGCCATTACCGGAATGATGACCTTCATAAAGGACGCCCTGGGTGAGAAAATCAAAGCCGGGATAGAGGTCCGCAATTCTGTCAAGAAGCACCAGTGTTTTATGGGCATAGACCTGTTCGCCGCTCAGGACATAGGCGTCGGAAAGGGACGTAACTGCAGCGAGCACCACCTGTTTCCATTGCCCGTAGACCAGGTACGCGCCCACAAACCACCAGCGATGTTCTCCGTCCTCATAGCCGTTCCCATCATCCACGCCAAATAGATGAAGGGGGTCGTCTTGGTCGGGATGTTCGACATTGAACAACAGGGTCCGGTCCGCCCGGGTCGGGTCGAAGCAGCCGCGTCCGTCCATACCCGACAGATAGTATTGGTAAAAATCGTTCTTGGGGAACAACTCCCGGCACTGGGGACACTGCATTTTCCAGGGGTGCTGCAAGGGGGCGCATTTCCAGGTATACATGGGGACGTCCTGCTTGCACGCCGGACAGAAGCCGTCGGACCACACCATCCAGGAGCGCTTCATATCGGGACAAAACATCAGGCCCCAGAGTTCTTCATCGGAGTGGGCCACCCATGTTTCAGCCGCCTTTACCGCCTGTTCCCGAAGCTGCGTCGCCCAGGGAAACCGTTCAATATTCCGGCGAGCATGAGCAAGGAGGTCGGCGGAATAGAAGGCGGACTCGGTTTTTGTCGGCGCCGCATCACTCGCGACCTCCGCCGCGGCAACCGTGGGACACAGCCCGTATAACAATACAATTGAAAGCGTACAGTACCTCATCATATAACCTTGGTAGTTTATCGGCTCTTAGCCGCTATACAAAAAGAAGTTGCTCCCGTAGGCGTAGACTCCTATCTGCACTGTCCTTGGGCGCGTGCGTATAAGAGGGCGCAGACAGGAGTCTACGCCTACGAGAGCCATGTAAGTCTTGTGTTCAACTGGGTTGCGGGCAATGCCCGGGTCGGTTATTGCGGATAGGAGCGCATGGATATGAAAATCAACAAAGGCAAACCCACGTCCAGGGGTTTGCGCGCGCGGGTCGACCGTAAAGGAAAGGACGCCCCGGTCACGGAGCAGGCGCCGGTCCGGCTTGCTCGCGTCGTTTGCGGTGATTTCAGGGCCTGTTAACTGGAGCGTGCGCCATTCCGCCCAATTGTCCACGGGATGGGCCACATGCGCCATAAATCCTTGTGGCGAGGCGAAATAGAGGATAAGCGTATCGTCGGGGGCGACAACGAGCATGGGTCGGCTGGAAGAGGACAGCATGGGCAACGGTTGACTGCGACGCCAGGCGCCGGACGGGTCCCGCCAATAATGGAAATATCGGAGTCGTTCTCGCGCTTCGGCAGGCGGATCATGGCGCAGCACTTCCGGTACAAAGGGTTCTTCCATGTGATAGGTGGCCACATGAGGCTGGTTCCGTGAATCCAGCGCCATGGCGCCCTGGTTCATCAACCAGGAATAGACGGGTATTTCATACACCACTATCCCGGGGGAATCTATCGTGATGCGCTCACCCGCTACCGTATCGGCAATTAGCGCGCCGTTGTTGTTCTTCCAGGTGCGGCCCCGGTCGTCGCTATACGCATAATGCAGGTCATGATTCGAAGCCCAACTCCTGCTTTGCTCGCGGTATACCCAGGTAATATGCAGACGTCCCGCAGCGTCGAAGAGCAGATCATGGAGATAGGCGTTTCTCGACGTACTGTTATCCCAGTCGGGATAGGTCCCTTCGAGACTCAGCAGGCAATCGCTGATCATACGCCATAGACCTGCGTCTTGATCATACGCGAACAAGGCGCTATTGCCTGAACCACTGCCGCCGCTGCGATAGAAAAAGTAGAGCCCGTCATCATGGTCGTTGAAGAAGCGTGGATAGGTCACCCGTTGTGGGGCGTCTTCACGAATCGGCTGTCTAGGTTCAAAATCATTGACGCACATGCGCTCCGGCGGTTCGGTGACCAGTCCCGGCCGGCTACGGGTATAATTCAAGTCATTGTTGTGATGGTCCCAGGCGAGATGCAGCCGCCCATCCCTGGGGCTCAGCCCGATTACCGTGTTGCGATGTCCGTTTCGTTGCTGCGCTTCGGCCAGGTTCTCAGCAAGCCGATACGCGTCCAAGCGGACGACCTGGACCGTATTATCCCGCAAAGACCGCCGCGCCACGGACAAGACGCGGTCTGCTGCCCAGAACACGGCGTACTGGAAATCGCCATAACTGACAATCTTGTCCTGATCGAAGGAGGCCCAGTTAAAGGCTTCCCAGGCCTGCTCAGTCACAATCACCACCTGCTCAGGGCTTACAACCGGGGTTGCAATAGACACCGCTGCTGCCAGAACCGCAGCGGCCACGGACACGTAAAGGGACAGTGATGGGCGTGAATGTTGCATGATCTTTCCTTTCGCGATCATCCTACCCCAAGACAGGTCGTGCCAGTCAATCTTTTTAACAGGCGTATTCGTCCCACAGGGTTGAGCCGCATAGTACATTGTATTTCCGCTGTGAACACGCATCTTGGCGAGTAGGTCCCCCCAGCGAGGGACGCCCCGACTCGCCATGTTACGTCATTTCTAGCACTTTGTTTGCCCGCTGACTTCGACATGTGCTAACGCGCTGTCAGACAGATGCCTTCGCAAAAACTATGTACGTGGACTCGCCACGAAATCCGGTGAGATATGCAGGCTAAGCTTCCTGTGGAACGCCGTCATCTTTCAGACGCCGTTCCCCTATAAACGCTGTTGCCCAAGCGCCCAAGGGCGCTGTGAGCACAATGCTGAGCACGGCCACAGCCAGGATGATTTCCCCTGGTTTGGTTGGCAGTCCCGCATGTGACAGCGCCAACAGTGGCGTGGCGCCGATGGCCGCCTGCACCGTGGCCTTGGGCAGGTAGGCGGCTGTGACAAACGCGCGCGTGCCGCTGTTCATGCCGCTGCCGACAAGACAGACATTGACCCCGATTGCGCGCGCGACCAATCCTAAGGCCACAACCGCCGCTCCTGCCAAACCGGTTTCTAGCATCACGGCAAGGTCAATCTGCGCACCGAGCAGGGTAAAGAGGATCAATTCGGCGAATATCCAAATTTTACCGAGTTTGGCGGCCATTTCCTGGGCATAGTGGTTGCGCGTCTCCAGCATGACGAATCCCATGGCCATGACGGCGGGAAGTGCGGCAAAGGGAAGGGCAATGCCGAGCATCTGATCCAGATGGAGCAAGGCCAACGACAGGGCGATGAGAATCAAGGCGCGTTTGGTGGCGCGTGGGTTGAAAACATCAAAAAGCCGGCATAACAAATGGCCCAGCGCGGCGCCGGTAAGGAAGCCTATCAGGATGGACAGGGGAATATCAGCCAGTTTATGCAGCAGCCGCCCTTCTTCGCCGATTATAAATCCGAGCAAAACAGCAAACATGACGATGACCAGGGTATTTTCAATAGAGGAGGCGGCCAGGACCATGGTGGGTGCGGCGGAACGCTCCCCTTTGCCGCGTTCGATGTAGTCGAGCATCAGCGGCACCGTGACGGCCAGGGAGACAGCGCTCAGGACCATGCCCAGCAGGGCGGCAGCCAGGTAATCCAACCCAAGCAAGGGCGGGGCAATCAGGGTGATAAAGGTTCCCTCGCACAGCGCAGGCACAAATGCAAGCATCAGGACGCGCGCGCCAACGCGGTTCAGGGCGCTGCGATCAAGACGCAATCCCGCACGCAACAGCAGTACGACCAATGCCAACAGGCGCAGTTCCACGCCAATATCGAGCAGGTTGGGCGAAATCAACCCCAAGAGACTCGGCCCTAATAAAAGGCCGACCAACATCATGCCGACCAAGCCGGGCAGTCGGCACATGCGAAACACCCAATCCGCCAATAAACCGAGCAACAACACTTCCGCAAAGTCGAAAACCATATTTTTGCGCTCCAGACAACAGGACAGGTGGTCTTTGCTTCCCGCATATCAGGCGTAACAAATAAAGAGAGACCTTGCGGCGTTGACGACGTCCAGTATGCGGTACTGTGACATTACAATGGCCAACACAGTTTCGGCTACAGGAGTCATCAGTACCGCGTGGGCAGGCGGACAGTTAACGGCGAACCCCATCGCCGATGTAAATGGTATCAATTCGTTGGCTGCCGTATCAACTTGCGCCGTTGAAAAAAAACGGCTTCATCACATACACCTATTGCCTCGAACTGGACACGACATAAATAGCGTATGCCAGGTATTTACGGCTCATTTCATCCATTCGTCCAGATGGCGGCTCACGAAATCATCGTCATTCAGATGGGGATAGTCGCGGTAGGCCCGGTCAATCGTTTCGACTTGTCCCGGTCCCAAGGTTTCATTAGGGTCAAGACACCATGTTCCCTCGAACAGTCCTTGGCGTCTCAGGACTTCGTGCAACCCGGCAATGCATCCCTTGAATCCATTGGCAGCGTCAAAAAAGGCGGCGTTGCAGTCTGTGACTTCAACGGCCCGCGTCAGGAGCGCGGCGGGCACAATGCCCGAAAGCGCCGCCTGGCGGCACTGTTCATGCAAAACTACTGCCGTGCGCGTCCATACGGACCAATGCCCGAGTAGTCCACCGACAAAATAGCGGGTCACGGCGCCTTGTGTCGTTTGAAATGTGAAGGGTGTGATCAAATCGGCGACGATGGCGTCGTCGTTGCCTGTATACAGGGCGATGTCGCCCCGTCCCCCGTCCGCAACGGCGCGCACCACCTCGAGTGTGTGATAGCGGTTGAAAGGGGCCGCCTTGATGGCGACCACCTGTTCAATCTCAACAAATGCGCGCCAGAACGAATAGGGCAATACGCGGCCGCCCACGGCGGTCTGGAGGTAGAACCCCATAATGGGCATGACTTGCGCGACCTGCCGGCAATGGTCGAGCATGGTCTCCTGGGACGCTTCGTTGAACGCCGCCAGCGACAACAGCCCCACATGAAATCCGCATTCAACGGCGTATTCCGCTTCCTCCACGGCCTGTTGGGTTTGGCCGCAGATACCCGCCACGCGAAGGAGCGGTGTTTCACGGGCCTGGTCAAGGCGCGAGAATTCCTCGGCGGCCAGTTCCAGCAGGGGGCGGTACAGGCCAACGTCGCGAATGGCGAACTGCGTGGTATGTACGCCAATGGCGACGCCGCCCGCGCCCGCTGCCGCGTAATACCGCCAGAGCGCGCGTTGGCGTTGCGTATCGAATTGACGCGCGGCGTTAAGCGCCAAAGGGCTGGCCGGTATGACCACGCCCTGTTGCAATGCTTCGTATGGAGTCATCATGAGGCCTTTCAGAAACGTCCGTCCCGCGACTCGAAGTGGGTGGGCTTGTTCAGAAGCGGGCCATCGTGGAGAAGCCAGTCGGCCACCCAGTCCATCAACAGGTCTTCATCCACCTGCGCCGGACCGAACAGTGAACGCGCGCGACCGCTGTCGCTCAGCAGCGCGTCCGTCCCTTCCTCGTCCATGAACACAGGCGTTTTCCCGAAGCGCCGGCCGAACCGCTCGGCAATTTCGCGCACCCGGAGAACGCGCGGACCGGTTATGTTCAATATCAGCGGCGGCGTCTCGGCATACGCAAGCGACGCCAGGGCCATGGCGTTCGCGTCGCCCTGCCAGATGGTGTTCAGACAGGCCATGGCCAATGAAACCGGGCGTTCTTCCAGGACCTTGAGCGCAATGTCCACCAGTACGCCATAGCGCAAATCACAGGCGTAGTTCAACCGAATCACCGATTGCGGCATACCCTGGGTGCGCGCGAAATATTCAAACATGCGCTCCCGCCCCAGCGCACTCATGGCGTATTCCCCCTGGGGATTGGGCGGGTCCTCTTCTTTCGAGCCGTCGTGCGACAGGGGCGTCAATCCGTATATATTGCCTGTTGAAAACACGGCCATGCGGCTTGTCGGATATCGGCGGCATACCAGCCCTGGAAGCCAGACGTTCATGGCCCAGGTCATCGCGGTTTGTTCGGATGCGCCGAATTTCATGCCGGCCATGAACACGATATTCTCCGCGTCCGGCAACGCAGCAAGCCCATTGTCGTCGAGAAGGTCGCAAGGGAACACTTCCACGCCCGCCTGGATCAGATAGTCACGCGTTCCCTGGGCGCCGAAACGGGACGCCGCCATCACGCGCCGTTTCACGCCCGCCATGTCCGATGCGCGTTGCGCCATGACGGCGAGACTCGGACCCATTTTACCACCCGCGCCCAGAACGAGGATGTCGCCATGCAGGTTGCGCAGCGCTTCGATCAGATACGGCGTGGGACGGCTCAGCAGTTCTTCCAGTTCGCCTACGGTTGATGGGGGCGTCAACAGTTTCATGGTCTTTTGGTCTGCGATATTTCCGGCGCTCGATGTGGCGGCAACTGCTAAACTCTAATTGGCGTACGGATTAAAGATTGTGGGTCTTCAGCCAGCCGCGCCAGGAATAGACGACGGTCCCTCTGCGCTCTATGCAGGTATCGCCGCCATACACAAGCGCGGTTTTGAAAAATAGTTCGTCGCTGGCAATCTTTCGCCAGTATTCCATGGTGCTGAAGTAGTCGCTGGCTATGGTCTCGCCGGATTTTACTTCAATGAGTGTGCAACTCGACCCTCTTTCGATAAGAAAGTCTATTTCATGCCCGCTGGAGTCGCGCCAGAAATAGATTTCCGGCATCTCGCCCTTGTTCCAGGCGTTTTTCAGAAGTTCATTTAGCACAAAGGTCTCAAACACCGCGCCACGTAGTGGATGCAGCCGCAGTTCCTCGGGCGCGCGTATGCCCAGCAGGTAACAGAGCAGGCCTGTGTCGTGAAAATAAAGTTTTGGTGATTTGACAAGCCGTTTACTGAAGTTGCGGTGATGCGGACGAAGAAGATAGACGATATAACTCGCCTCAAGTATGGATATCCAGCGACGTGCTGTCTCGTGACTGACGCCGCAATCACCGGCTAATCCCGCGAAGTTCAGCAACTGCCCGGAGCGACCGGCGCAAAGACGTACGAAACGACTAAAAACCTCGAGATTGCCTATGTTCACCAGGCTGCGCATGTCTCGCTCGATATAACTCTGATAATAGTTGCCCAGCCATTCGGACGCATCGAGGTTTTTATCATGGATGCGTGGGTAAAAACCGGTAAACAGGCACTGAAACAAATCTCGTGTTGGGGGAGAATTCACGACGGGGCATTGAACGCCAATTGCGTCAAGACCCATGGTCCCGCAACTATCCAGCTCCGCTTGTGAAAAGGGGAGCAAACGGAGCAAGGCGGCGCGTCCCGCAAGACTTTGCCCAATTTGTTCGAGTAAGAGAAAGTTCTGAGAGCCGGTTAAAATGTACAGACCCGGCGCGTCCCGCTCATCCACGATACCTTGAATATAGGAAAACAATTCTGGCGCGCGCTGCACCTCGTCCAGAATCACCCCGCTATCCGAAAATTGATTCAGAAAGCCCCGCGGGTCCTCCAGTGCGAACGCGCGCAGGTCGGGCGCTTCGAGCGAGGCGTAGGCGTAGTCGGAAAAGGCGTTGCGCGCAAGTGTTGTTTTTCCCGACTGTCGTGGTCCGGTAAGCGAAACAACAGGATAATGCCGCGCCGTATCCAGCAGTTTTTTCATCAATGTTCGTTGTATCATGACTATATTCCCTGCTTGTATTATGCATTTTTGATATGCAATTTGCAAGACAGGGGCATTTCAAGGAAAGAGGCATCTATTTTGAAGGTTGTGCCAGGTTCATTGTGCCATACCGACCATTGCGAGATGCGCCTTCCGAGTGGTATGATGACGTTGTATTCAGTAGTCGGGTGCGCCTGGGCGCATCACCTTTCCAAAACCATTTATAGCAATTATCTCATGGATAAACGGTCTTTATATCTGCCGCGGGATATGCCCTGTGAGGCGATACTCGAGAGCATATCGGACGGCGTGTTCACGGTGGACGCCCAATGGCGCGTCACCTCCTTTAACCGTGCCGCCGAGGCGATTACCGGCATCCCGCGCGATGAGGCGCTGGGCCGGTTATGTTCCGAGGTGTTCCGGTCGAGTATGTGCGAGTGCGCCTGCGCCTTGCGCGCCACCTTGGACACGGGCGCGCCCATCATCAATAAATCCTGTTACATTATTGACGCAACGGGCGCGCGTATACCCATCAGCGTATCCACGGCGGTGTTGCGCGATGATAAAGGCGTCATAATCGGTGGCGCGGAGACCTTTCGCGATCTGAGCGAGGTCGAGACGTTACGCAAGGAATTGGAAGGGCGGTTCCATATCGGCGACCTCGTCAGCCGCAGCCCAGCTATGCGCAAGGTATTCGAACTGGCGCCGGCCGTGGCCGCCACCGCCTCGACCGTCCTGATACAGGGAGAAACCGGCGTTGGCAAGGAACTGCTTGCCCGGGCCATTCACGGCATGGGCCCGCGCGCGAAACACCCCTTTATTGCCGTCAATTGCGGGGCGCTGCCCGACACCCTGCTCGAATCCGAACTCTTCGGCTACAAAAAGGGCGCCTTCACCGGCGCGACCCGGGATAAACCGGGACGCTTCGCGCTGGCGCGACGGGGCAGCTTGTTCCTGGATGAGATTGGCGAGATCAGTCCTGCGTTGCAGGTGCGGCTGTTGCGGGTATTGCAGGAGCGCGTGTATGAACCGTTGGGAAGCGTGGCCAGTGAAGAGGCCGACGTGCGTGTTATCGCGGCCACGAACCGCGACCTGGCGGCGCGCGTGCGTGAAGGAATGTTTCGCGAAGACCTTTTTTATCGCGTCAACGTGATTCGCATTGATATGCCGCCGTTGCGTCAACGCAAGGAAGACATCCCGTTGCTCGTCGAACATTTTGTCGCGCGATTCAACCATCTGCAACAAGGCGCCATACGCGGCGTTACGTCGAGCGCCCTGTCCGTTCTCATGGCCCATGACTGGCCGGGCAACGTGCGCGAGCTCGAGAATGTTGTCGAGCGCGCTTTTGTGTTGTGCGCGGCCCCCTGGATAGATGTGCAGCATCTGCCCGAAGAACTGACCGGCGCCCAATCCCTGTCCCGGACGGGCGGCGCCGATATCGCCTCCACGCGGCGCATGGCCGAGGCCCATACCATACACAACGCGTTGCGAAGCGCCAATGGCAACTGCGCCGCCGCCGCCCGCGCTCTGGGCGTACACAAGACCACGCTGTATAGAAAAATGAAAGCGCTGGGCATTGACCGCTCGGAGATATAACGCGATTGTCCGTGGAATTTCATTAGTTATTCAGGAGGCGAAAGCCTCATGAATAACTTTTTGGAACGCGTATTACCATATCGTATACTTTATGTGACGCCATGCGTGTATATTTAACGTTAATATAGCAAAAATAGAATGAGGGGCGCGATACCGATGCAGGCCATAAAACAAACCATGAAGGCGCCCGAGAACCGATGGTGAATGTGCTTCCTCTTACATCGCGCAAGCAAGGCCGAAGTGTACAAACCATTGCGGGTGAGAAGCATTAGGGAGACTTCGATGGACATCATACGTGATTATTTGTACCAGTCCGGCAGAACATTTTCGCGGGGGTGTCAGTCCAGGCATGCTTCTTGCCAACTTGCTGCCCTGCCATTGCTCGTTACGAAAGAATTATTTAAGAACAAGTGCGTTAAAAAATACAATTTTGGAACGAGCGTGGTGTGGCGTGCGATCCAAAATACAATTTTGGAACGATTCTTCTCGGGCCAGAGCTTGTCTGAAACCACAACGACGGCATCAACTATTCGAAGCAGCGGAAGGTCCGCATCAATACGGTTTGTGTGTGATTAAGTCTATGCCGCAAACAGGCACGGATTGGAATCCACGCCAAAGAATGCTGATTCTTGTTTCATATAGACTTTTCGAGGGTGCCAGTCACTAATGGTCACACGCGTTGAGGCCTGAGACCAGGTTTCCGGCCAAATAGTTCCGCACCAGTTCCTCCGGCGGCAGCGCGGGCGCGCCGACGATCACTTCGATGCCGTTTTGCTGGAATATGACCTGGGCGCGCTGTCCCATGCCGCCTGCAATTACGAGCGTTACGCCGCGCTCGGCCAGCCATGGCGGCAACAGGCCGGGTTGATGTGGGGGCGGCGTGACCGCCT
>NPIE01000199.1_pt2 | contig 10158 bp, 9 predicted proteins | sample 8637661 | NCBI WGS metagenome assembly NPIE01 (sample SAMN07420842, study PRJNA396082) | bioreactor metagenome | isolation source: sample BA12 brine-fed electro-methanogenic bioreactor BA | place: Japan: Kochi | collected 2016-12-09 | reverse complement strand
CCGCCGCCCTGGATCATGAAGTTCTCGATCACCCGGTGAAAAATCGTGCCGTCGTAATGGCCGTCCTTGACGTACCCGAGGAAGTTCTCGACGGTGATGGGGGCTTGTTCCGCATGCAGTTCGATCTTGATGTCGCCGTTGCTGGTTTCCAGCAGGACGACCGGTTTTTTTTCGCTCATCGGCTTCTCCTTTGGCGGGGGAAAATTTGGGAGACTTTACCAACTGCCGCCCCAGGCGTCAATCCCCCTCTCCGCGGAAAAAAGCCCGGGTCTAGCGACCCGGGCCCGGCAAAATACACGGCCGTCTCCCCACCCGGGGAGGGACATAAAATTACTGCGGAACGGCGACGAACGCCTGGGTTCCCGAAACCCCAACGGCCAGGTTGCTGTCGTTGGTCCCATACCCCTGGCTGAGTGCGGCACCGGCGAGAACCGGATTGGGGAGCGTCAGGTTGCGGTCATCCCATACCGAGGCCAGCGAGGTGCCGCTCTGGGCATCATAGCCAACAATCTGGCTGGAACCGCTGTTGGCGTAGGCGCCGCTGTCGGAACCGGCGGTCCCCATGTCGGTAGTGGCAGTAACCGTGCCGGTTGCGAAATCGACAGTCCACTGCACGGCGTGGATCTCGCCGGCGGCATCCTCCGATTCACCGACCACCTGGCCGAGGTCGTTCACACTGAACGCGACGCTGGCCAGATCACCGGCATTGAGCTTGCCGAGGTCGAAAGGCCCGGTGACCGCGCCGGAAACGTCCACCAACCACAGCGCCGCATGGGTTTCACCGTCAGCGGTATCGGCCTCGCCGACCACCACCCCGCCATCGTTGACGAAGTAGGCGGAACTGTTGAGCCCACCCAGGGTGCCAAGCAGAGCCGGCGCAGCGGTGACGTCGTTCCAGAGCACCGCCACGATATTGCCCGCCTCATTGCCTTCACCGACGATCTGCCCGCCGCCGTTGATGCCGTAGGCCGAAGTGGCGGTCAGAGCCCCCTGGTTCAGGGCGGTGGGATCGGTCAGGCCGGTACCCCAGATGACCGCGGTAAAGACCGCTCCGTCGGAGGACTCACCGACGACCACGCCCAGGTCATTGGCCCCATAGGCCGAGCTGAAGACATGGCCGGCGATGGGGTTGAGAATGGTGGGGGCGGTTGCGGTGCCGGCAACGGCATCGACCGTCCACTTGACCGCCTTGACATTACTGGTGGCATCGTCGGAATAGCCGACCACCAGATCACTGTTGTTGATATCGGTCGCGGCACTGAAGGTGCTGGCGGCCGGATCGAGCTGCTCCAGCAGAGAATCGGCGAAGGCGGCAAAAATGCTCCCGTCGTCCGGAGCGGCATCTTCGGTGTTGGGGACGCCATCGCCGTCCCTGTCGGGACTGGCGGCGGTGCCACCGCCGCCTCCGCCGCCGCAGGCGGCGAGGGTCAGAGCCAGCCCAGCCAGCAGGCCAATCAACAATGGGTGCAATCGTTTCATAAGTTGTCTCCCTTTTTTCGACAAGGACCATTACCACCGGAGCCGGCGCCTTGCCCCGGTTTCGGATTGCATAATTCGCTTAACCAATTACCACCCGGGGCGCCACATTCAATGGGGGCTAGCCCTACTTCCCCCTACCGGATTTCCTACTCACCGACACCCCCGCGGTTACAGCACGACGTAACGTCAACCAGAGTTGTCTTGTTATCAGGATATGGGCGTTGGTCGAGTGAAGAGGGTAGGAAGGATCACCTATAGGGGGAGGAGGGGGAATTGCCCGCGAAACGGCGGCGCCCCAGGGACTGGAAAGGTTCCGCCCTGTCGGGGCGGGCGAAATACCTAAACAGGAGAGAAGTCAGCTGGTCCAGAATTCGGGGTCCAGAACCCCGATGCGGATGGCATATTTGACCATATCGACGGGATTGCTCAGGCCGAGTTTTTTGCCGATGTTGGCCCGGTGTTTTTCGACGGTTTTAGGGCTGACACAGAGGATTTTGCTGATTTCGCTGGTCGAGTTGCCTTCGACAACCAGAAGAAACACCTGTTTTTCCCGGTCGGAGAGCGTATCGTAGGAGGTGAACTTGCTTTTATCCTCGCCGGAATGGTGAGAGCCGAGGTAGGATTCGATGACCGCCGCATGGATCTGCGGACTGAAAAAATAGCCCCCGCCATAGGTTGTTCTGACCGCCGTGAATACCTCGCTGCTCGGCGCTCCCTTGAGTACATACCCCTGGGCACCGGCATCCAGGGCCTGGTGGGCATAGGCCTCTTTTTCGAACATGGACAGCATGATAATTTTGGTCTGAGGGCTCGCCTCGCGAATCACCCGGATCGCCTCCAGGCCGCTCATGCGCGGCATGGCAATATCCAGTAGAAGCACGTCCGGTCGCAGTTTTCTGGACTTTTCCAGAGCATCCACGCCATTTGCAGCCTCTCCCACCACCTCCATATCGACCTGGGTGGAAAGCAGTTGACGCAGCCCCTCGCGAACCAATGCATGATCGTCGGCAATCAATACCCGAATACGATTCATTACTCGATAAACTCCTTGGCTCTGGGCAGTGCAATTTCAACGCAAGTCCCACTCCCGGCCCGAGTACGAATCGTCATCGTCCCCCCCATGGCGGCGATGCGCTCACGCATTCCGACCAGCCCAATGCCCAGGGAAGCTTCTCTTTTTTCACGGATCTCCCGCAAATCAAAACCGATCCCGTCATCAATTATTGTCATTATAGTACGATTCTCCGAGCATACCAGACCAACCTCCACCTTCTGCGCCTGGCTGTGCTTGGCCACGTTGTTCAAGGCCTCCTGACAGATCCGGAACAGGGCAACCTCGGCCTCAGGAGCCAGCCGCCGATCGCAGCCCCCGGCTTCGAAACCGGCCTGCAAATGGGGCATCGTCCGGCCAAACTCCTTCACATGCCAGCGCAGAGCCGGAATCAATCCGAGCTCATCGAGCATCATCGGCCGCAGGTTGCCGGTGATGGCCCGCATGTCACGACCCAGTTGGGAAATCAGGGCGCTCAGCTTTTCAATCTGTCGCTCCGGTTTTCGGTGTCCACCGGCAATGACGCTTTGCAGCGTCTCCATGCCGAACTGCAGGGCAGTAATGGTCTGCCCGCACTGGTCGTGCAAATCCTGAGCCAGCCTCTTTCTTTCCGTCTCGCAGGCTGCCAGCAGGCTGCGGGAAAGGTGCCGGATTTCCCGCTCGCTCTGCTGTCGTTCACGCGACAAGGCCAGCAGCGGGCGGTAAAAGAGGAAATAGGCCGGCGAGATCATAACGATCAGAACCAGGCCATCGATGACTGCCTCCACACCGACGGAAAGCGGCTCCAGCACCGAGAAACAGTACATCTCGGCCACTTCGGCACAAAAGATCCAGACGATCATGATTGCCAGCATCCGGCCCGGAGAGCGAACGATGGGCCGCGCAGGCGATCTCTGACCGGCGGAGAACGGTGAGACGGCCCGGCGTCCGGCCCGCCCGTACCTGACACTTCCCCTGGCAGCATTCCGGCTTTGTAGAGAACCGATATTCCGGGTTTCCGTCAACACGGAATCCTCTCCTTGATGGTCAATCCGGGGAAGCTTAGCCCCCGTGAAAGTTTAATTCTAATCCCCCATATGGTTTAATTCTATCAGGGTTAATTAATAGTGCAAAGATCGTCCCCACCCCAATGAACCAACGAGAAGGGAGAGATCGGAGAGCAGGCAGTCCGGCATCGCGAACCGTAGAGAACAGCAGGAGGGCAACGATCCCTCTCGTCGATCCACTCTAAAAACAAGCCCGGAATCTTCAATCCCGGACCCCGATCACGTATTTGAGATAGCGCCCTTCGGGAAAGGTCACCGGGAAAGGGAAGTCTTCGGGCTGGCCGAGCACCTGGACGACGTTCAGACGGCAGGCGGCCTGCAGCGCTCCCCGGCGCAGTTCCTTGAGGTAATCGGCCAGATCGACTTTTTGGTGATTCGAAGAGGTGATGAGCAGCCCCCCCGACGCCAGCACAGTCAGGGCGCCGGCAACCAGGTCGGAGGTGCCGCCACGGGTGGTGAAGCGGCTTTTGCTAGTCGTAGAAAAGCTTGGCGGATCCATGAGGATGACGTCGAACTCCCGTCCCTGGCGGCGGAAATCGCCAAGAACGGAAAGGCAGTCGCCGACGAGAAACTCGTGACGCTTGGGGTTCTGACGGTTGATGCCGAAATTGTCCCTGGCCCACTCCAGGTAAGCGGCCGAGGCATCGACGCTGACGACCTTGTCGGCTCCGGCACAGGCCGCCGCCACCGAAAAAGCCCCGGTGTAGGCGAACAGGTTGAGAACCCGCTTGCCATGGACCCGCTGCATCAGGTCCCGCCGGTTGGATCGCTGATCGAGAAACAGGCCGGTATTGAGCCCCTCTTCGAGATCGACAAGAAATTTCAGGCCGTTTTCCAGAACCTGGGTTCTACCCCGCACCGGTTCGCCCCGAAGCAGCCGGCTGTACTTTTTGTCCTCGCCGGCGGCCGCCAGACTGCGGGTCTTCTGGGGACGGAACTTTTCATAGATACCTACTGGCGACAGGGTCTGCTGGAGGGTGCCGACCACCATTGCCAGATGCGGTTTCCAGGCGTTGGAGTAGAGCTGCACCATCAGATGATCGCCGTAGCGATCGACGGTCAGCCCCGGCAGTCCGTCCCCTTCGCCGTTGATCAGGCGATAGGCGGTCGAATCGGTCAGATCGGCATGACTGGATCGCAGACCCACGGCCTGTTCCACCCGCCGCCGCACCCACTCCCGACCCAGTTTCATGGGACCGTGCTCGAGAACGCGGGCCACCACCCGGTCGCCGGGGTCGAGCAAGGCCGTGGCGAGCAGCCGTCCCCGGTCGTCCGCCAGTTCAATGACCTCACCACTCTTTCCGGCCGGCCACTTGCGGGTATACTTGTCGGCGACGACCCAGGGATGACCGAGTTCGAGCATGCGCACGGTTTCAGGTCCGACGACGTATCGCTTATCTTTCATGGGCAAGTTCCCCTTTCGTCAGAACCGCTTCGGCCCGCCCCCGAAAATGGCCGCAGTGCTGGATTAAAAGTGCGCATTCTAGCGGCAAAGGCTCCGGTTGCCAAGACAAAACCCTTCACCGGCCATGGGTCCTGTGCTAGACTTCGGCGTTGCAATTTTTTCACCGAAGGAGCCGAACGACATGGACGAAGCCCCCAAATCGAGTGGTGAAAGACATATCGAGCAGATCATGCAGGACCTCGACCCCGCCTCCGACCGGTACCAGGTGCTCGATACCGCCCGCCGGTTCAAATCCTCGTGGGTCCAGCTTGGGGAGCAGCTGCTCAAGGTCAACAGTCAGCACCTGTTCCGGCAGTGGGGATACGACTCCTTCGAAGACTATTGCGCCAAGGAAGTCCGCATCAAAAAGCCGACGGCCCAGAAACTCACCCTCGCCTACCGCTTTATGGAAAAGGACGAACCCGGGCTGCTGGCCCGCCGGAGCGAATTGAAGCCGCTGCCCGACTACCGCTCCGTCGACCTGCTACGCCAGGCCCGGGAGGAGAAGGATTTTTCCGAAGAGGAGTATGGCGAACTGCGCAAGGCGATCGTCGAAGAGGAGCGCAGCCACCCCACCGTCCTCAAACGCTTCAAGGAAGTCGCCGCGGCCAGGGACGATACGCCCCCCGACCCGATAATTCATCTCAAGGCCAGCCTCAGCGCAGCCCGCCGTCTGGAAACCTCACTGCGCGCGGTGGAAGGCCTGCCCGCCTCCTGTCACGAACCGATCGGCCCGATCATCGTCGAACTCGAAGGGCGACTCGCCGCCCTGCAAAACGAACGCGAGGAGGCCTAACCGCCCTCCGCCCAGGGTCCGGTGGGGGTAGCCGTACCAGGGAGATCGGCGCTTTTGGGGCTGTCGTCAATGTCAAAGTGGGCATTTATGGTCGCAGACATTGAGCACCTGGCTGCGGCGACTTTTGTCCCGATACACGGTCAGGCCCTTGCACCCCAGCTCATAGGCCAGCAAAAAAGCCTTTCTCACCTCATCAACCGAGGCCTGCTCCGGAAAGTTGATGGTCTTGGATACCGCATTGTCCACGTGTTTCTGAAACGCGGCCTGCATCCTCACGTGCCATTCCGGGGCGACCTGCCGGGCAGTGACGAAAACCTCCGGATCGAGCGGAAGGCCGCGGTCGATCCGGGCCTGGTAAAGGGGATGAACCTCCTTGAGCACAGTGCCCAGCACATGGCGTTCGTATTCGAAGGCGAAGATCGGCTCGATTCCGCTCGACACTCCGGCGATCAGGCTCAGGGTTCCGGTCGGGGCAATGGTGTTCAGGGTCGCGTTGCGCAGCGGTGATCCTCCCGCCCGCTGGCGGGGACTGCCGGCAAAGTGGGGATAGGGCCCGCGCTGCCCGGCCAGATTTTCCGATGCGGCCAGCGATTCGCGGCGGATCAGAGCCATGATGTTTTCGGCCTCCCTGAGAGCGCCCCCGGATCCGTAGGGGATCCCGCGAAGAATCAGCAGGTCGGCAAATCCCATCACGCCGAGGCCTATTTTACGGTTTTTCCGGGTGATCTCTTCAATGGCCGGCAAAGGATAGCGGTTGACCTCGACGACGTCCTCGAGAAAACGGACCGCCCAGCGAACCGCCTCGGCCAGTCGTCCAGGATCGATGTTGCCCCGGTCGTCGGCCAGTCTCACCAGATTCAACGAACCGAGATTGCAGGCCTCGTAGCCCAGAAGCGGCTGTTCCCCGCAGGGGTTGGTGGCCTCGATCGTCCCGACATGAGAGGCAGGATGTGCCGCATTGACCCGGTCGATAAACACCAGCCCCGGTTCCCCGTTTTTCCAGGCATGCCGGGCGATGGTCTCGAACACCTCTGCCGCCGGCAGCTTGCCGGCCGGAGCCCCGCTTCGGGGATTGATCAGGGTGTAATCCCCACCCTGCCGGACGGCCGCCATGAACCGGTCGGTGACGCTAACCGAAAGATTGAAATTGGCCAGCACCCCTTCCCGGTCCTTGGCCGTGATGAAGTCAAGGATATCGGGATGGTCGACACGCAGGATCCCCATGTTGGCCCCCCGCCGGGTCCCCCCTTGCTTGACCGCCTCGGTAGCGGCATCGAAGGCCTTCATGAAAGGGATGGGGCCCGAAGAGACCCTCATGGTGCTGCGTACCCGGTCGCCGGACGGCCGCAACCGGGAGAAGGAAAAGCCGGTCCCGCCGCCGCTCTGATGAATCAGGGCGCCGTCGCGCAGGGTATTGAAAATCTCCGGCAGCGAATCGCCCACCGGCAGGACGAAACAGGCCGCCAGCTGGCCGAGTTCGGTTCCGGCGTTCATCAGGGTGGGCGAGTTGGGCAGAAAGACCAGCGAGGCCATCATTTCGAAGAACCGCTCTTCGGCCTCGGCCGCCCCCCGCGCCCCGGTGAATGGCACCTCGCCCTTGGCAACGGCCCGGGCTACCCGGCGGAACATCCCTTCCGGAGTCTCCACCACCTGCCCGTGGTCATTTTTCCTCAGATACCTGGCCTGCAGGGTTAGCAGGGCATTTTCGCTCAGCTCGATTTTCATGGATACCTCAGCTGCACCTAGTATCCCGTGTGGTTAATCCTGCCTTCTAATTCTGGCCCTTTTCGGCGCTGCCTGCGTTGCGCCAACTTGGCTTAGCGCACGGCTAGGACTGCGTTGGCGACGCCTTGGCAACACCAAAAATGGCTCAGAATTCATTGCCACGATTAACCGCACGGGACACAAGTCAGGGTTCAACCCATAGCGGACCACTTGCACGGCGGCGGGGACATGTCCCACGGAAAAGGGCGGCCGTTGCCGGGCCGCCCCTTTATTATACGGGAAATGAGAGCACCTTAAAAGGTGAGGGGGAGTAGTCGATAGGTGAAGGCCAGCAGCAAGGTCCCGCTGACGCAAAGGCCAAGATAGAGCAGAAGCACCCGTTTGCGGAACATGGAGATGAACACCGCCATGACCGGCAGGGCGGTAACCGGTCCGCCGATCAGCAGGGCAATGCCGGCCCCCTTGGCCAGGCTGATGCCGGCCCCGACCTCGGGGGAGACGAATCCGTAAAGCATGGCCGCTGCCGTAACCTGGGGCAGGTGCAAAGGGATGGTGGCAAAGGTCAGGGTGAGAATCGGCAGGATGCCGTTCCCTTCCAGTAGGGCAGCCAGCCAGTCATGAGGGATAAGACTTGAGGCCACCACCTCGATGAACAGGCCGATCAGGGTGAATTTGCCGATCTTGAGGGTTCCCTCCCAAAACTTGGCGAGAAAGACCAGAAACTTGTTGTGGGTGCAGCGGTCGACCCGGTGGGAGAGCTGCTTGCCGCAATCACAGCGCAGCTCTTCGACCGGGTAATCCGGGTCATGAAAATCCCCGGCCGGCAGGGCCTGGCGGAACAGCCGGTCCTCGGAAAAACCGTAGCGGCGCAAAAAATGGGTGATGTAGCCCGCGAACAGCCCCATGAAAACGGCCGAGGTCAAAACGACATTGGCCCAGCCGGGGCCCAGCTCCCAGTTGAGCAGGGTATAGCCAGCGGGGCTCATCAGCGGCGAAGTGACCAGCAGGGCCATGGCCGGGGCCAGCGGCAGTCCGGCCAGCAACAGGGAGATGACCAGGGGAAGAGTGGCACAGGCGCAAAGCGGGCTGGCCACCCCGAGCAGGGTCGCGATACCGATGGAAAGAACTCCGAACCGGGTAAGCGCCTTGCGGATTTTGACATGCCACTTGAAGGTGCGGATGATTGCCTCGAGCAGAACCCCAATGGCCAGAAAAGGGAGAATGTAAATGAATTCGTCCCACAGGCCGATGCCGAGTTCAGCCACGGCCTTAAAAAAACCTTCCATAGCACTACCTTGCCTTTCAGCGGTTAATAATCCGTCGCGACCACCTTCCTAAAGACGGTTTTCTGCCCGAAAGCCAACCATCGCCTGCGCACAGGCGCGGAAAAAGGCGATGGTTATGCCTGGAGAGCCACCATACTGCAGAAAGATGCTTTTGTAGGCACAGCAAAAGTCGTTCCACCCCCGCTCTGCCCGACCCGGCAGACGGCAAGTACCCTCCTGCCAAGCAGGAGGATGGTCCGAAGTGAAACAATCCCGACAAAAGGCCGAAGCAAATTTCTAACCCGGTGGTATAATTACGGCATTTAAGGAGTCAGCGATGACCAGCAATTTCAAGAACAGGGTCAGGGAACAGTTCGGCCGCGCCGCGGAAGGATATGTTCTGGACCAGGGTTTTGCCAAAGGGGATGACCTGGCGGAAATGGCCCGGCTGCTGATGCCTACCGCTGAAGATATCCTGCTCGATGTCGCCTGCGGCGGAGGGCATACGGCACTCTATTTCGCCCCGCTGGTGCGTAGCGTGGTTGCCTCTGATCTGACCATGCAGATGCTGAAAAAGGCCCAGGAATATATCAGCGAAGAGGGCCGGGTGGATAATGTGACGTTTCGCGAGGCGGATGCCGAGGACCTGCCATTTCCAGCCGGGTCCTTCACCCTCTTGACCTGCCGTATCGCTCCCCACCATTTCCCTGACGTCCCCCGCGCCCTGAGCGAATTTCACCGCGTTCTGCGACGCAAGGGGGCGCGTATGGCGATCATCGACACCCTGCGCCCCGAAGACGCCGAAATCGCAGAATTTTATCAGGCCATGGAAAAGACGCGCGATCCGACCCATATCCGGGCCTACACCCGGGATGAATGGATCAGCATGATTGAAACCGCGGGATTTGCAGTGGAAGCTACCAAGGTCTTCCCCAAAACCCACGACTTCTCCTCCTGGGCTAAACGCGCCGGGCTGAACCGCGATGGCTGCAAGCGGCTCAACAGTCTTTTCATAGACGCCTCGGCAAAAGTTCATGACTATTTTCAGATTGAAACCTTTGCCGGCGAGGTCGAAAGCTACACGGACCAGAAGCTCCTGATCTATGCCACGCGCCTGGAAAGGGAGAAGAAATAGTTCCTGCCCCTGGCTCGATTGGCCGCCGACTTCCCTTTGACTGAAAAAAAAACGGGGATGCCCTCACGGGCATCCCCAATCAATTGGAACCACAGACTCATGTATTTCCTTAGTTGCTGGCAGCCTTTTCCTTGATGCCGGCCGCCTCTTCCAGCATAGCGGTGGTAACCGACTTGGGACGCTCGATGGCATAGCCGAGAGCGCGGTCCCAGGTGAT
>NPIE01005269.1_pt1 | contig 10169 bp, 13 predicted proteins | sample 8637661 | NCBI WGS metagenome assembly NPIE01 (sample SAMN07420842, study PRJNA396082) | bioreactor metagenome | isolation source: sample BA12 brine-fed electro-methanogenic bioreactor BA | place: Japan: Kochi | collected 2016-12-09 | reverse complement strand
ACATTGGCATGAGCAAGGGCGACATAGTAGGGCGACATAGTAGGGCGACATTGGACGGGGAGCAGCGTCACCCGTTGACGCAGCAGGGGCGCCTGTGGGGCGATTCGGGGGCGGGTGGGGGTGTTGGTATGGGTGCAGGGAAAAAGTGCGCTACGGGCTCCACGGCTCTTTCTGGGAGGGAGTATGGAGGTTTAGGCGCGGCGCTGGAGCGAGCCTGGGTAGGAGGGCGAGGGCGGATGGGTGAGGGATTTGGGTGGAACTGGAAGGGGTCGGTGGAGGATGGGGTGCGGGCGGGGGCGCGGGCGTACCGGACGCGGCGGGGGTCGTGGCCGACGACGGTGTTCGTCCCGGCGGAGCGGCTGGCGGTGTCGCGCACGGTGGCGGTGACGGATGGGGTTGACGTGGAGGCGGTCCCCTGCGGGGGGATGAATTTGTTTTCGTTTATGTTCTGTGAGGAGGTCGGCAACAATGGGTGAGATTGTGAGATATCAGGGGCACGTGGTGGAACATCGGGGGCGCGAGATTGCGCCCGTGGACATCCCGGTGATCCGGGTGGATGTACCGCCGCCGCCACAGCCGCGCGCTTTGCCCTCCCGTCCGGCGTATGCGCCCGGTGAGGGGCTGGGGTACCTGCTGGAGGGGTGGGAGCCGACGCCAGCACCGATGGATCCGCCGCCAGCGCGCGGGGCGCTATACCCTCAGCGGCAGTACGACGTGATGCGGGACCCCAACCGCCCGGGCGTCGGACACGAGACGGTGAATGTCGGATACCGCCTCGACGATGACATCCCGCGGGCACAGCCGCAGGCGACGGGGTACTATGAGTACCGGGTCCGACGCACCGCCGGTTATTCGCCGGCGGAGATTATGATTATTTTTGTCGCCGCCTCAACGCTGCTGATTTTGGCGGCGTTGGTGGTGTTGGTTGCGGTCGCGGGATAGAGGGAGGAACGGCATGGGAGATAAACCACAACTGGGAGCAGAGGCCGGGCAGCACGAAATACTGGTCGGTGGGAAGGCGACGGAGCACGATCTGCCGGTCCACTACACGCGGACGGCGTGCGTGGGCTGGGCGATCTGTGTCACGCTGCTCTTCGTTTTGCTGGCGCTGGTACCGCGCGCGGTGTGGTACGGGCTGGTCTGGGGGGCTATCGGGCTGGCGATGCTGATGGGCGGGATTGCGGCTATCTCAGGGCGGATTTACGACGTGCATCCGTTCTGGGGTGGCGTGGTTGCGGTGCTCGCGGCTGTTGCCGGGTGGCTCTGGGACCAGGATGGATGGGCGCTGGTCCATGGGCCCGTTCGTCTGTGGTGGGCAGGGACGGCATGGCTGTTCCTCGTCTTTGCTGGCTGGCTCGTCATTATCCTCAACCTCACTACGGCCTTCACGATTCAGACGAGCGATCGCAACTATCCGCCGACGCGGGACAAGGTGCCGGGGGAGATCCCGCCGCTTTCGATTTTGACGGCGTTTGGGTTGCCGTGGCCGAAGGGTCGATACGAGGATCCGGAACCGCTCCCGGCGCCGGCGGCGGGGGAACCGGTACGCGTGGTGAGTGTGGGCTGGGTTGACCGAGATCCGCATTTGGAGCGGTTGGGTGCCGGGGTGCAGCGTTCCAACGGGAACGGCGGATCGGGACGGCAGAATGAGGTCCGGGCGACAGCGTCGCAGTTCGAGGCGGTGCGGCGGGTGTTGCTGGATGTGAACGGAGACCTGCGGAATGGTGGTTATTTGGATGAGAAGGTGCTGGGCTGCGGGAATGTGTGGAAGTCGGAGGAGTTTCGACAGTGGCGCGGGCAGATGGAAGCGGCGGGGTTGGTGGGCCGGGAGAGCGCTCATCCGAAGGCGCCGTACATTATAACGGAGGCAGGCCAGCGGTTTCTGGCGGTCCGGGGATGGGAGTGAGGCCCCCCACTGAGCCGATCGTTGGTTCGTTGGTTCGTTCGTTCGTTCGTTGGGGGCCTCTCCACGAATCAACGATTGGATTTCTGGGGTGGGGGAGGGCTTTTTGCGTATGGGAGGCGCCGGAGGAGTGGGCTATGTCATGGTATTTTAGGGATTACGAGGTTGAGGATGCTCTGGGAAAATCTGATCCTGTTGCGTATCTGGTGAAAAGGGCAGCATTGTCGCTCCGGGGGTGGAGCGACTGGTTTGAGCATGTTATGACGGTTTCCCGGCGATCTGTTGCTGTTTGGGCTGCTGGGAAGAACGTCAGTGTTGATCTGCCTGACAGAGTGTTCTCAGTTTCGGAATTAGCAACACGGGCGCTGCATGAGTACCGGCAGCCCTCTCTTTTCCATGTGGATAACGAGACGGCCCCATTGGAGGAGGTGGGATGGTGCCTTGGGATTGGGTGAGGCCGTGCAGGGTGGTCAAGACGTTGGGCTGGTGTAAGTCGGGCGCCGGTTGTCCGGTTACGCTTCGTAGCATCAACGGTCCACGTTCGCGTTGGAGTGCGGAAGCGCCAGATTGTATTTATCTACGTGAGCGGCATCCAGAGACGGGTGAGTTGGTGCCTGGCGCCCAACGAGCATTGCCTCTAATTGGGAGAGGATGAAATATGCAGATTACACGTCCAGCACTGCGTTACTACGGGGGCAAGTTTAGGCTGGCTCCCTGGATTATCGAGCAGTTTCCCCGCCACACGTGCTACGTTGAGCCGTTCTGCGGGGCTGCGAATGTGTTTCTACGCAAGCCGCCGGCAGAGTTCGAGGTAATCAACGATCTCGACGGCTCGGGGCGGATGGGGACGTTGGAGGCGACGCCGTCACAGTTTGAGGCGGTGCGGCGGGTGCTGTTGGACGCGAGCGGCGATCTGCGGAATGGCGGGAAACTCCAGCCGGATGAGTTGGGGGGGAGCCGGGTGTTTTCGACGGAGGATTTCCGGGCGTTTCGGCGGGCGATGGTGGAGGTGGGGTTCGCGGAGCGCGAGAGCGAACATCCGAAGGCGGCGTATGTGCTGACGGAGGCGGGGCGACGCTTCCTGGATGAGCGGGGTTGGATGTAGGCAGGCCCCCCACCGGGGCAACGGTTCAACGGTTGAACGGTTGGTTGGTTGGTTGGGGAAGGGTCCCGCCGTTGAGCCGTTGCCGGATTGGGGTGGGGGAGGGGTTTTCGGGGGACGAGGTAAGGGGAGCATGACAACGTACTATTTCAGTGGTGTGGATCGAGCATCGTTCATCGAGGTCCTGGCCAGGGAGGGCGCGGCCGGGATGGTCAATGCCAGCGTTGCAACGCAGCCGGCTCTGCGGTCGGCGTACCGGCGCTGGCCGGAGGTGCCTCTGGTGCTGGACTCGGGGGCGTTCCAGGGGCTCGATGATCCCCGCGCCTATGCCGAAATCGTCCACGAGATTGGGTGGCGCTTCCAGTGGGTGGCTAACCTCGACGTGATTGGAGACCAGGAGGGCAGTGATCGTAATTGGGATCGACTGCGGGCGCTCAATGTTGATCCGTTGTGGGTTTACCAGGTGGAGGGCGGTGCGCCTCTCCACGTGATGGTTCGCCGGGCGGGTGACCTCGGCAGAATCGGTGTGGGAGGGTTGGTGCCCGTAATCAAGCGTGATGTGAGCGAGGCTCTCCGACTGATCGAGTCCATTGGACACCAACTCCAGTTCATTCGACGCCGAGCGCACTTCTTCGGCGTAGGATCTCCGGTGATCCTGACGGATTTCGGCTGCGAGTCGTGGTTCGAATCTGCGGACAGCCAATCCTGGCTCTGCGGGTTTAAGGCGCAGGAGTTGATCGTCCGCGGCGGGCGACGGGTGAAAACGGACGTGGCGGGATTAGAACTGTCGCGCGAGGAGTGCGCGGCCCAGAACATTCGACAGGTTCACACCTGGCTGTCGGGGCAGCCCATGCAGATGGCGCTGCTATAGGTTCCGCTGATTAGGAGAGGAGGCAGGGATGACGGGGAAGCGGGCGACGGCGCGGGCGGTAGTGGTGGTGGGGGCGCGGGCGTACAGAGGTAACGGTGCGGGGGCGGAGATGGATATCTCTGTCCGGAGGTCGTTGGTGTATGAGGGGGTGCCGAATGCGCTGGGAGAGGCGGTGGAGGGGGTGATCCTGCTGACCAGCCTGGAGGCCCTGGAGGCCGGGGAATTGGAGTGGTGGGAACTGCGTTCATAGTTCATCGTGCTGATGGTGAATGAATGGGGGATACTCATGGGGCAACAAGCATTATTAGAGCAGGTCCAGGAGGCGCTCTTCGGCCAGGTGGCGGAGAGCACGCTGCAGGCGGTAGAAACCGACCTGCGCCAGTTTCTCAAGTGGGTGGGCACGGACGATCTGCGGGCGGGGCTCCAGGCGCGGGGCGGGATTGCGGCGTACGTCGCCTTTATGGAGCGCCGCTATCGCCCCACGACGGTTCAGCGGAAACGGTGGACGTTGAACCGGGCGCTCCCGTTGCTGCTGGGTGAGGACGCGCCCGCCATCCCGGCAACGGTCGCGCCGAAGGCGGCGGTGGGCGGCGAGACGTCGCGTTGCAGCAGTCGAGAGGGCTGGGCCGCGCGGCTGGTGATCGTGGTGGAGCCCCGGGCCCCCCATTCGCTGGGGGTGGCGGCGGTGCATGCGACGGTTTCGTATCAGGCGCCCGGCCGGGGGAAGGTGGCGACGGGGTCCAGCGCCACCCGCTCCCTGATGCCCCGGCGCTTGGACGGGCTGTGGCAGGATCTCTTCGGCCTGGCGGCCGACGTGGAACGCCAGGGCGCGCACTTGATCGAGGTGCGGATCAGCGCGGATCCGGCGGCCTCCCAGTGGGCCGTGGGCGCCGTCGAGGCGTTGGCCGCGGCGGTGGGATACGAGTTCGGCGCGCGGGAGGTGGTGCGGAACGGGGCGGGCAAACAACGCCGCCTCTTCTGAGACGCGCCGCTGATTGGTTGACGGATAGAGCCGCCCTCTGAGGGCGGCTTTTGGGTGTCATTGACCGAGTGGCCGGCGTACAGGATTTTGCATATCCCCTATAGTGTTCTATACTAATCTCAGACACAAAAAAACGCTCCGCATCTCTGAGAAAGACCGGAGCGTTGACCAAAGGCGATGACGGCGCCCTGGTGGAGATAGGATAGCACATCGGCCCGCCGGCGTCAAATTGCCGGCGGGTTTTCTATTGGGGAGGAAACATCGATGATTGCCGCAGAAACCATCATGGTCTCATATGTAAGCACAATCCACAGTACACCTTGGTATTTAACAGCATTCTTCCTAAGCGATGTGCTGTTCATGTTAGCGGGGTGGTATGCGCTTAAGGGTTTTGTTCCTGTCTTAATTTCTTTGGTCACTCGGAAGAAGCCAGTTGTCTCTCGTCGATATTTAAAGGCCAGCATCTTGGGGTTGTTAATCGGCGGTGCGGCGATGTTCATTCCTGTTGATCGTGTTCAGATCCTTACTAAGAGTGGGGCTGAGATGATAGTGTTGTTGGTCGTATTCATGTGGGGCTTTGTAATAGCCATTCGCCCCCGATGGCTACCCGCAAGATAATCTATGCCTACAATCACTCCTCAGCAATTCGTCGCCAAATGGCGACGCGCTGAACTCAAAGAGCGCGCCGGTTCCCAGGAGCACTTCATCGATCTCTGTCGCCTGCTCGGTCATCCCACGCCGGCCGAGGCCGATCCCGAGGGAGAGTGGTTCACCTTCGAGGCCGGCGCCACGAAGCAGACCGGGGGGCAGGGCTGGGCCGATGTCTGGAAGCGGGGCTACTTCGCCTGGGAGTACAAAGGCCAACACGCCAACCTCGACAAGGCCTACGACCAACTCCTGCTCTACCGCGAGGCCCTGCAGAATCCCCCGCTTCTCATCGTTTCCGACATGCAGACCCTCCGCATCCATACCAACTTCACCAACACCGTCAAGACTGTCCATGACCTCTCGCTGGAGGAGCTGCTCGATCCGGCCCGCCTGGATCTGCTGCGCCACGCCTTCTTCGAGCCCGAGCGGCTCAAGGCTCCCCAGACCCCGGAGCAGGTCACCCAGCAGGCCGCTGCGGAGTTCGCGCGCCTGGCCGAAGATCTCCGCAAGTATGCCGACGCCCCGGACAGTGAGACCATCGCCCATTTCCTGATCCGCTTGCTCTTCTGCCTCTTTGCCGAGGACGTGGGTCTGCTGCCGGCGGGCGTCTTCTCCAAACTCATCGACAGAACCCAGGGCAAATCCAAGGACTTCCAGGCGCTGCTACAGCAGCTCTTCGCGGCGATGAGCACCGGCGGCTGGTTCGGCGCGGAGCGGATCCTCCACTTCGACGGGCGTCTCTTCGACGACAGCACCGCGCTGGAACTCGACGGCAAGGCCATGCACACCCTGGCCCGCATCAGCCGCCTGGACTGGTCCAGTATCGAGCCCTCCATCTTCGGGACGCTCTTCGAGCGCAGCCTCGACCCCACCAAGCGCTCGCAGTTGGGCGCGCACTACACCAGTAAAGAGGATATCCTGCTCATCGTCGAGCCGGTGCTCATGGCCCCCCTGCGCCGTGAATGGGAGACGGTGCAGGCGGAGGTCGCGGATCTCGCTGCCAAGCGCGATGCCGCCGGCTCCAAGAGCGCTGCCAGCCGCTACCAGAACCAGATCCAGGCGCGCCTGCAGGCGTTTCAGTCTGAACTGGCCGAGGTGCAGATCCTGGATCCGGCCTGCGGGAGCGGGAACTTCCTCTACGTGGCCCTGCACCAACTCCTCGATCTCTGGAAAGAGGCGGCCACCTTCGCCTTCTCCCTGGGGCTGCCGCAGTGGATGCCCTGGGAATTCGCGGCCCCCTCGCCGGAGCAACTGCACGGCATCGAACTCAACCCCTACGCTTACGAACTCGCCCCGGTCACCATCTGGATCGGCTACATCCAGTGGATGCGCGACAACGGCTACGGCTTTCCCTCCGAGCCCATCCTCAAGCCGTTGGACACCATCCGGCGTATGGATGCCATCCTCGCCTACGATGAGAAGGGGCAGCCCGTCGAACCGGCGTGGCCGGCGGCGGATATCATCATCGGGAACCCGCCGTTTTTGGGCGGCAATAAGGTGCGACAAGAGTTGGGAGACAAATATGTCGAGGCGCTCTTTGCCCTCTATGAGGGTCGCGTGCCCGCGTTTGCTGATCTTGTCTGTTACTGGTTCGAGCGGGCCAGAGCGCAGATCGCAGCGGACCAAGGCCGACGCGCCGGACTATTGGCAACCAATTCCATCCGGGGTGGCGCTAATCGAAAGGTTTTGGAACGTATCAAGGAGACGGGTGATATCTTCTGGGCTATCTCGGATCGTGACTGGATTCTTGAGGGCGCTGCGGTTAATGTATCGATGGTAGGCTTTGATGATGGGAGCGCGATTGATAAACAACTCGATAGCGTACAAGTGGATAGAATCACTTCTGACCTTCAATCTGGTGTAGATCTTACTAAGGCCCTCAAACTGCAAGAGAATGCCAACATTGCCTTCATTGGAGATACGAAGAAAGGCAAATTCGATATTCCCGCTGGCATCGCGACCACGATGCTATCAGTTCCCACGAATCCTAATGGAAAACTTAATAACGATGTTATTAGACCGTGGATTAACGGATTGGACATAACTCAGCGTCCTCGTGGATTTTATATAATTGATTTTGGTGTTGATATGCCAGAATCCGAAGCTGCACTGTACGAGATACCCTTCGAATATGTAAGAAAGCATGTCAAACCCCAACGTGATAAAGTTCGTAATCCGAGAGAGAAAAGGCTTTGGTGGATACATGGACGTCCCGCTCCAGATTTTCGTGACGCCGTACAGGGTCTAACTCGATATATTGCGACGGCAAGAGTTGCAAAACATAGAATTTTCGTTTATGTGCCCGTTGATACGCTACCGGATGGTCAAGTTGTAGCATTTGCTCGCCAAGATGATTACTTTTTTGGGGTATTGCACTCCAGGCCTCATGAGATATGGGCACTTCGGCAAGGGACATCTCTTGAAGATCGTCCACGCTATTCGCAGACATTCACATTTCAGACCTTTCCCTTTCCCTGGCCCCCAGGCACCGAACCCAGCGAAGAGGAAGACGCGCGTGTCGGTGCCATCGCCGAGGCCGCGCGGGAACTCGTCGAGAAGCGGCAGCGCTGGCTCAATCCCGGCACCCTGCCGGCGAGCAAACTCAAGAAGCGCACGCTGACCAACCTGTACAATCAGAATCCCACCTGGTTGCAGCAGGCCCACGAGAAACTCGACCGCGCCGTCTTCGACGCTTACGGCTGGGAGCATGATCTCGACGATGAGGCTATCCTGGAACGCCTGCTGGCGCTGAACCTGGAGCGGGCAGGAGCGAGTAAGTAGAAACAGTCTTGAGGTAACCCTACGTTCAATGTATCAAGAGTGCCCAAGGCGCCTTGGCGAAAGGGGATGAACATGGAAAGCACACCATGGATGGATGCTGTGACTTTCATAAGACCAATAGAGAACTCCCGTACTTGTCCTAGTCTTTTTTATTGTGAGGACACCCAGGACAGGAACGGTGAGTATGTTGTCAAGTTTTATCGTGAACTTGGCCCTCGGATTAATTGCGAATACATTGCTGCCTGTCTTGGCAGGGTCCTTGGTCTGCCTATTCCCGAAATTGCCGTCGTAGAGATTCCCCAGGATTTGATCGAAAACATACCGGTGAAACAGGTGAAACAACAACTGACAGGCTCGTCCGGTCCACACTTCGGCAGCTTATTCCAGGGAGGGGGATATGCTGTTCAGCCATATGATCTAAACCTCCCAGAGACGCAGCGGGCGCTCGCTTTGGATGTCTTTGCGTTTGATATGCTTATTCGGAATACGGATCGTAGCGGAGTTAAGGGGAAAGGTAAGCCGAACATACTTGGGGATGGGGAGAATTTCATTCTTATCGATCATGAGCTATCCTTTAGCTTCATTCATGGTGACGAGATTCCTGATCCATGTGCCTTCAGGAAGGAGTCATTCGTTCGTACGCATATCTTCTATAAGTATTTGTGTGGTCAGGCGAAAAAAGGAGACCTTCATTTCGAGGAGTGTTTCAATCGTTTTTCAGTTTTGAACCGGGACATTGTACTAAAGATTGTCTCTCAGATGCCAAAAAACTGGTATAATGGAAGATATAAGAGCGTTGGGAAGATCACTGAATACTTGGAATCTGCATGCGCGGACATGGGGGGGTTTGAGAGGGCAATCAGGGAGGTGATAGCATGAACAAGAAACACTCATACCAGTTCAGCGTGTTGCGGTATGTCCACGATCCTGTCACTCAAGAGTTTATCAACGTGGGTATTGTTCTCTATTCCAGGGAGGCTTGCTACGTCCGTGCCTTCATAAGTAGTCGGTATGGTCGTCTGTCGGATGCCTTCTCTCAGGAAGTTAATGGAACATACTACAGAAAGATAGTAGGACACATTGAGAGACAGGTAGCGCATCTGAATGACAAATCTCAACAGTACACCCTGTTTGAGGGATTACCTCTGCGGATCGAAGATCTGGTCGCCAAGATTCTGCCTCCTGATGATTCATCTTTGCGTTTTGAATCTCATGGGGCAGGGGTTGCCGCTGATCTCGACGGTGAGCTAATGCGCCTTTATACGCGCCTTGTTGAGCGTTACGTGAAATCGGCGGAGCGGGAAAGTCGCAGTGACAATGAGATATGGAACTTCTATCAAAGAGAGTTATCAAGCCTTGGAATCTTACACCACCTCAGATCTAAGACCATCACTACGCCGACGTTTTCCTATGAGTTTCAGCATGCCTGGCAAAATGAACGTTGGCATCCCGTGGAACCGGTCTCTTTTGACTTGCTTCAAAAGCACTCGATTGATGACAAAGCCAGCAAATGGATAGGCAGAATGGCAATGCTGAAAAATAGTGAAGAGCTCGGCACCCTATACCTTCTACTTGGGTCTCCCCGGGGTGACACTAAACTGCGGGAAGCATATGAAAATGCTAAGGTGAACATGCAGCGAGAGATTCCAGTTGAGCATGTGCTCGTTGAAGAAGAAAACATCGGGACCCTGAAAAGCCTTGCTCAGGAGATCAAGGACCATGTTTTAGTCGAAGGAGACAACGGCCCATAAAGGGACCAACCCGCATGATATAAACCACCGCTCTTGTAGCGGTGGTTTTCTTTTGAATACAACAGGTTGACCAACTGGTCATATTTTTGTTATGATGTAGGCATCACGGCTTGTGGGGGGTGGGGATGGAG
>NPIE01003231.1_pt2 | contig 10171 bp, 9 predicted proteins | sample 8637661 | NCBI WGS metagenome assembly NPIE01 (sample SAMN07420842, study PRJNA396082) | bioreactor metagenome | isolation source: sample BA12 brine-fed electro-methanogenic bioreactor BA | place: Japan: Kochi | collected 2016-12-09 | reverse complement strand
GGCTACCGGCTACTGGCTACTGGATTGGCTTCCGCATAAAACCATTTGCCCTTATAGCTTGAATTATTAAATTCCTAACCCATAATAATTACTGAAAACAATTGAGAGAGGATGTAAAATGTGGCATTTGAAAACTGAAGACGGCAGTACCGGCAGATTGCTTCAATTGGTAATTGGATATTTTTTCTTTTATATCATCACAGGCCTGAGTGTAAAATACTTTCAGGATATTGCAGGCATGCACAGTATGGAATATCTGGTCTACAGTACCGCCAGCTCAACACTGCTTGCAACGACCGTTGTGCTTATATTGAAGTGGTATAAACTCCAGTCTGTCCGGCTGACATCTATGGGTTCGTTTACCTTTCCTTCCGAACTGTTATACATCATTCCTTCCGGAGTTATGACGGCTGTCGTTGTCCCCACAACAACATTGCTGTACAGTTTCCAGGGAATATCGGTTATGGTTGCCATGACGATTATGAGGGGATCTGTCATCATTATCGGCAGAATTGTAGATGCTATTCAGATCAAACAGGGAATTCTTCATAAGAAGGTCTATATCGAAGAAAATATGGGAGTGTTATTCGCTATTCTTGCTGTGAGTTTGAAAGTACTTACCGGCAGCCGGGATGGAGGCGCCAATCCCTTAACCAGTATCCCTGTTATGGTTATTTTCTTTAGCTATATTATTGCATATGCTGTTCGTATTTATATTATGAACTTTTATAAAAATACCCGGCCCAAACAAAGCAAAGTGGACAATAACAAAGCCTTTTTTGCAATTGAACAATTTGCTTCAACCGCTACCATATGGCTTGTTGCTCTGATTATACTCATCATTGCTATCAGAACTGATGCCGTAGGAACACGAATTACACCGTTTGTAAACGCGATCAGAAAACCCGTACCCGGTTTTGGAAAGGCTATGTTCTGGGGGACTGCGTATGGTATTGTTGCGTTCTTTTCTGTCTTTCTATTTATGTTTAAAGGTCGTACGGCAACATTTGCCGGTCTTGTTAACAGACTCACATCACTGATTGCAGGCACCGCATCTACGCTGCTTTTTGCTCTGATCTGGGGAGGCAGATGGCCGGCAGTTGTGGATTGGATCAGTCTTTTGCTGATTTTTGTAGCCGTGGCATTTCTCACAAAAGCTGAAAAGAAAAGAGCCATTGAACTTAAAGAAACACATGAAATATGAGGTGAACTATGAAAAAACATTTTGACATAATAATTCTTATGGGCCGGCCTGCTTCCGGAAAATCGGAAGTGATTGATTTCCTGAAGAAAACACCGGTTCCCGAACGGGTTGAGCGATTTCACGTTTCTGAATTTGAGGAAATTGATGATTTCCCCATGCTCTGGGTCTGGTTCGAAGAAGATGCTATCCGTGAAAAAATCCTGAAAAAACCTCGGATCCAAAGTGATAAGGATGGATATTTTCTCCATCAGTATCAGTGGGATCTTTTAATTGAACGAATTTCCCTGGAATATGACAAAAGACTGCGAGATCCTGATTATCATGATACAATGACTACCGTTATTGAGTTCAGTCGCGGGTCTGAACACGGCGGATATCAATCCGCTTTTCAACACCTGTCTGACAAAATTCTGGAAAAAGCAGCCATACTCTATATTGACGTTCCCTTTGAGGAATCATTACGGAAAAACCGGAAGCGCTTTAACCCCGATCGACCTGATTCCATTTTGGAACACGGGCTTCCTGATGAAAAGCTGAGAAAGATTTATTATGAGGTAGATTGGGAAACGTTTAAGGGAGATGATCCTGAATATATTCATATCCGCGGACATAAAGTACCGTACGTGGTTTTTCTTAATATGCCATCCCAAACTGACGATCCCAAACTGCTTGGCCCTGCATTGGATACGTTATTTTCAAAATTGTGGCAGATAAGAAATCAGTAGCCGGCTACTGGCTACCGGACAAATACTTCTTTATCAAATAGGCCCAAACATCTTTGTCAACCTGTACGGTAAATTCCGTGAAGTGGTCTTCGTGGCTCTGGCTGAGTATTTGTGTATGGTTGTGAAGGGCGGCAATGGCTTCACCATCTTCATGAGGAATACGGACCGTTTTAATCAATGACGATTCATCCATGCGCTCCTGAATAGTTTTAATTAACCGGTCCAATCCGATCTTTTCTTTTGCCGATATCCAAATCGCCTCGGTAAACTCCCGCTTAATCAACGTAACATTCATATCCTGAGGAAGTATATCCGCTTTATTAAATACAGTCAGAAACCGTTTTTCAGGAATTTTAAAATCTTTCAAAACCTCATCTATAGTTGAAAGATGTTGTCTGAAATCAGGATCAGAAATATCAACCAGTTTGATCAGAAGATCAGCAGACTCTGCTTCTTTGAGTGTGCTTCGGAAGGATGCCACAAGCTGATGGGGAAGTTTTTGAATGAACCCGACGGTATCACTGAGATAAATGAATCGGCCGTTCGGCATTTTCAGTTTTCGAACGGTTGTGTCCAGCGTTTTGAACAATTTATCTTCGACTTCAACACCTGCTTCTGTCAAAGCATTTAGAAGAGTGGATTTCCCTGAGTTTGTATATCCAACCAATGCTGCATTGAAAAATTCATGTCGGAACTTCCGCTGGGTTGATCGCTGAAGCGTGATTTTCCCAAGTTCAAGCTTCAGTTTTTTTATTCGGTCACGGAGAAGCCGTCTGTCAATTTCAATCTGGGTTTCTCCCGGTCCCCGGCGCGTTCCGATACCGCCCGCCTGCCTTTCCAGATGGGTCCACTGACGGGTAAGCCTGGGAAGCATATATTCTGCTTTTGCCAATGCTACCTGTGTTTTGGCTTCCCGGGTTTGTGCATGCTGCTCAAATATATCAAGTATAAGAGCACTGCGGTCAAGAATCTTGATTTCCCGTCCCATAACTTTATGAATGGCTTTTATTTGTCCAGGATCCAGTTCATCATCAAAAATGACAGTTTCAACCGCCATTTCTTCACACATGAGTTTTAAGGATTCAATTTTTCCTTTTCCCAAATAATGAATTGAATGTATATCAGCCCGGGGTTGTATTAGGATATCCCGAACTTCGCCTCCGGCAGTTTCCGTCAGACGCGCCAATTCTTCTAACGACCGTTCTGCTTTATCCGTTTCGCCGGGAAGAGATACGGCAACTAGGATTACCTGTTCCTTATCCCTTTCCTCTGAATCAATCATGTGTGTCTGCCTTTCTCTTTTTCTGATTAAGGATCATAAGCCATAGCTCTCCGCACCAGCATATTGCTGCAAGCAGGAAAAGGTACGGCGTCAGAGATTTCCCCTTTAATGTGCTGCGGACGAATTCAACCGATTCTTCGGTTCCGTCGATAATGTCAAATCCCGGTAAAGGACCCTTCAGATACCGGTCTTCGGTTTCCGTCTCCGGCCAGTTCACTGAATAAATATAATCTTCGCCGTTACTTCTCAGAATATAAATTCCCGGAATATCCGTATCCGTGTAATCATCCAAAATTCTTACGGTATGTCCATCCGGCCGGATGATTTGATCACCTGCAAGACGGATCGGGATCTCATCTCCGACAATGAGTTCGGTTTCATAGGAACCGGAAATTGTATAAAGAATAGTCTTAATTGTCCGCGTAAACCATGCGTCTGTGCCCATCCGGTTATAATCCAGCCGGAACGGGGATGTTAAAAGATAGAGATTGGAATTGTTATATTTCAGGAAAAAAGGGTCTCCTCCGGTAAGCTGATAAATGACTTGTGTATCTTTAATATCTGTTCTGAAATATTTTTGAACGGAAAATGGACGAATACTTTGAAAAGCCGGATGAGCTATGTCCGGTATTTCGGTCTGTCTGAAACGCCCTTCCGGCAAATCAACGGCTTCTACGGTGCGAATGGAAAGGAAATTTTTCCAGCTTGTATCCGGAACCCTGTCCATAATAAGAAGAACGGGATTTTCGCGTGAAAACAGTTCAATCCTGTTCAATTGATTTTCCGGTAGTCTGATCAAACCATCCATTAACAATATATCAATATCAGTCAATGTCGCTGACGTAAAATCAGCCGGTGATACACGGTACAGTTCGACAGCGGTCAGGGCTTCCAGAGCCGGCAAAAGGTACGAACCGGCATCTCCTGTATAAAGAATGCGGATTTTTTGGCCGGCAGTCAGAGAAAAATAGCGTTGGTTAAAGGGATGATCCGAACCTTCCAGCCTTATGGATCCTGAGTAATCGCCCGGGTGTTCAACTAAAAAAGAAAAAAATACATCATTATTGTCATCGGGTCTTGTCTGGGCCAGCCGTTTTCCGTTTACGGTGAGGTAAGCCAGAGGGACTCTTTCTTCGGGTGATGAAACAAGAGCAGTCAGGGGGACAAATTCTCCTGCGGGATGATATTGTTGAGGAATATATAAAGATTTAATATATGCTGCTGATTCCTGCTGCCGGAGTTTGATAATCCGTGGAAGGTCACGTTCATTTAACGACTCTTTCGCTGCTGCCAGAAGTGATTCCGTATCTTCATTTTGCTGTAAATCTGTAAGAATAATGCAGTGTTCCGGCGCGGTTGGCGATTCCTTCAGGACGTTTAAAATCTGTTCCCCGGGATCTGTTGATATCGGAAGGGATAGATCTGTTTCCAATGCAGGCCAGTCCGGAAAGTCCTGACGAATCTGATCTTTGATTATGTTAAAATCCGGATGAAAACGGGAACTTGGAGACATGTCAATAATCAGGATTCCACGACCGGGAGCTGATAACCGGCATCCTCCCGAAAAGGGTCCGGCCAGGGCAAGAACAAGAAAAAGGATTCCCAAAGAACGGAGTATCAGGATTAACCACTGGCGCATCTTTATTCGGCGAAGAGAATCAGTTTCGAGCTGTTTTAAAAGACGGATTGAACTGAAATAAATCCGTTCATACCGCCTTTCACCCAACAAATGAATGATAATTGGAATGGTTACAGCTGTTGTCAGAACAAGAATACCGGGCCAGAGAAAAGACATATAACCTCAAAATATTTTGTTGCTAAAGTTAGAAAATTGTCGGGGAATAAGACAGTGAATAGAGGATGTTTAAAAACAGAAGATTTCTTGTTACGGGAAACAAAAAACCCGCTTTTCAGCGGGTTTCAACAGAGGAATATGAAAACAAAGGAGTTTATAGAGTGGGAAGAATTTCGTCAATCAGGCTAAGCAGTGTTTCCAGCTCATCATATTGACGATCTGCCATATGCGCAATACGGAATGTTTTTTCTTTCAGATCCCCGTAACCGTTTGAAATCTGATAGCCTTTTGCACCCAGTTTTGCATTTAAATCCTTCACAGAGATACCTTTTGTGTTTTTTATACAGGTTACGGTATCGGAAGCATAGTCTTCCACGGGAAAAAGTTCAAAATTTTCTTTTGCCCATGCTCTTGTGCGTTCAGCCATTTTTTTGTGGCGGGCAAAGCGGTTTTCCAGTCCTTCTTCATTTAGAACATACTCCAGTTGAACATTCAAGGCATACATATGGCTTAACGAAGGGGTTGACGGATATTGGTAGGGTTTTTTAACCACGTATTTATACAAATCGATCAGATCCAGATATGCGCCGCGATATTTAACCTGTTTGCCGTATTCAAGGGCCCGTTCACTGGCGGAACACATAGAAAATCCGGGAGGGAGTCCGATAGCTTTCTGTGTTGACGTGATACAAACATCCACACCCAGTTCATCTACAGGTATGGGTGTTCCCCCCATTGAAGAGACTGCATCCATCAACCATAGCACATCAGGATATTTCTTATGGACTTCAGCAATTTCTTTTACGGGATTCATGAGTCCGGTTGATGTTTCATTATGGGTAATTGTGAACACGTCATATTTTCCGGAGGCCAAAGCTTTATCAACCATTTCAGGGAGGGTTGGATATCCCCATTCTGATTTTACAATATCTACGGGAACATTATTACACTCTGCAAGATTTCCCCACCGATCGCCGAAGGCTCCCACGGAAAATACGACTGCTTTTTTGGCGGTTAGTGATCGGATTGCCCCCTCCATGAGACCGGTTCCTGATGTGGTAGATAAAAGAATGGGATTTTGGGTCATGAAAACTTTTGCAACTTTTTCTGATACTTGCTTTTGCAGCTCAGTGGCATCTTTTGTCCTGTGACCGATCATGGGCGTACCCATGGCTTCCAGGACTTCCGGTCTTACGTCAACCGGCCCGGGAATGAAAAGTTTTTTGTGCATGAATCCTCCTGAAATATTTTTGCTATTTTATAAAATTCAATGAACAAATACAGGTAAAAATTTAAATTTTCCGATTATTTATTGCTTCGGAGGATAAATCGAATAATCGCATCTGTTTCAGCTTCAGGATTCTCCAATAAATATTTTTCGGCACTTTTCAAAACATCGGCTTTTCTGAATCCCAGGGTTTCAAGTCCGGCTAATGCTTCTTCCATCCGTTTGTCCAATGCATGACCGGGAAAAGATCCGGTCATTTCCGCCAATTCTTCTTCGGATAGCTTTTCTTTCAATTCAATGATTATCCGACGTGCTTTTTTTTCACCCACCCCCGGAATTTTTATCAGACTTTTTATATCTCCCGAAACAATACACCTGCGGAATTCATCCGGCTTAATACCGGAAAGGATTACCTGAGCGTTTCTTGGCCCGATACCGTTTAAAGAAATGAGTTTAATAAACAGGTTTTTTTCGTCTGTATGGTGAAAACCGTACAGGTTAAGGATATCCTCACGGACATGTAAATATGTGAATAAGCGGCATTCTTCCCCAACGTTTGGAAGTGATTCATACGTGTTGAGTGTAATAAAAACTTCAATATCGAATGAACCCGTCCGGATAATCACCGCATCGGGATGTTTTTCCGAGAGAATTCCTTTCAGACCGGAAATCATTAGTTTTTCCCCTTGTTGGTTACAGATTGAAGCGATTGAAATTTCATGTGATGGCAATGAGTCAGGGCTATGGCCAGAGCATCTGATGTATCCATTTCCATTGGCAGTTTATCTATATTCAAAATTTTCAAAACCATATACCGGACTTGTTCTTTTGAAGCGGCGCCATTCCCGGTCAGTGCTTTTTTAACATAACGTGATGCATATTCTGCAACCGGGATATTTTTATTGCATACAGCAACCATCAAAACCCCGCGGGCATGTCCCAGCAGGAGGGATGTACGTGGATTTCGATTTGAATACGTTTCCTCAATAACGACCAGTTCAGGCTTGTAACGGTTAATAACATCCTCAATTTCCCGGTATAAGTAGTGCAATTTATCCGGAAAAGATTTCAATCGGGAATTCTTTATGACGCCTGCAGCAATGAACTGGGTATGCCGGGCTTTATAATCAATCAGGCCATACCCTGTCATATTCAATCCCGGATCGATGCCGAGCAGAATCACTCATTCTCCAGTTGATTCATGATTTCTTCGGGAATATCGGAATTATCCCAGACTTTTTGTATATCGTCGTGATCATCCAAAAGATCATAAAGTTTCATAAATTTTTCGGCAGTGTGCAGATCATCGATTTTTACGGTTGTACCGGGAACCTGGGAAATTTCAGCACTTTCGATGCTGTATTTTTCACTCAGGCTTTCATGAATATCATTAAATGGTGACGGATCGGTGGTGATTTCAAAATAATCCCCGTCTTTTTTCATATCGTCTGCACCGGATTCCAGAACCTCAATCATCAGTTCGTCTTCGTCAATGCCTTCAGCCGGAATAATAATTATGCCTTTGCGGGAAAAATTCCATGCTACAGAACCGTTTTCTCCAAGGTTACCGCCATGTTTGCTCAGAATATGTCGAATCTCCGATACGGTCCGCTGTTTATTGTCCGTCACTGCTTCGATAAGCAGGGCTACACCGCCCGGACCATATCCCTCATAGGTGATTTCTTCATAATGAACACCTTCCAGTTCGCCGGTGCCTTTTTTGATTGCCCGAATAATCGTATCATTCGGAACATTGCTTCCCCGTGCTTTGAGCAAGGCTGTTCTCAGACGGGGATTGGCATTTTCATCGCCGCCGCCTTCCCGTGCCGATATCGTAATTTCTTTCAGGAGTTTTGTCCATGTCTTTGCCCGTTTGGCATCCTGAGCCGCCTTCCGGTGTTTGATATTAGCCCACTTTGAATGACCGGCCATATATTATCCTCAATATTTTTTTCAATATGATTATCCGGGATTACAGCACACTTTCCGGTACCTGTTAATAAAATAAAAATTTCCTGAATCAATTCACAGGATAATCAGGGAATATTACTCTATGTACATTGCATTAATGATGTCAATATTATGCCTTTCGACCACATTTCTCTTAACTTTGAGTGTGGGTGTAAGCTCATCTTTTTCTATACTGAAAGGCTCAGCTAATAGTGTGAATTTCTTAACTTGTTCATACCGGGAAAATGGGGTCATCCGTTTTGTTATGTCCTCTTGAACCGATTCCACGATTTCCGGATTTTTTATGGCATCAGCTATATCAGGGATCTCCCTGTTTCTTTCCATAAACCATTCGTTGATTTTTTCAGGGGATGGAACGATCAGAGCGCTGATAAAATTTTTCCCGTCTCCTACAACCATTACCTGTTCAATCCACGGACTTGTTAAAAGGGCATTCTCCAGAGGTTGAGGTGAAATGTTTTTTCCTCCGCTGGTAACCATAAGGTTTTTGAGCCGGCCGGTTATGGTGAGAAAATTATCTTCATCGAGTGAACCAAGATCGCCGGTGTGAAACCAGCCTTCCTGATCGATCGATTCCTCTGTCAGTTTCGGATCCAGATAATATCCCTGTGTGACGTTATCACCGCGGACAAGAATTTCTCCGTTTTCGGAAATCATGACTTCATTACAGTCAATCGGTTGTCCCACTGTACCGGATCTGTTTGCTTCCGGTTTATTCAGACAAATGATCGGGGCTGTTTCAGTCAGACCGTACCCCTCAGTGACACTCAGACGGATGGAACGGAGAAAATCACCAATTTCAGGCGCAAGGGGAGCTCCGCCGGATATGAACATACGAAGCCGGGGACTTACAGCAGACAGTATTTTTTTATAGACCAGCTTTTCAAAGAGTTTATCCTTGAACCTGTCCGCAGGGCTGTATTCTGCATTTCCCTGAGTATGGTTGAAATATTTGGTTCCCTGTGCCATTGCACGTTTAAAGAGATTTTTTTTTACAGGACTCATACCGGCCAGCTTAGCTTGCAGTTTATCGTAGAGTTTTTCCAAAAGCCGGGGGACCGTGTTAATAATGGTTGGTTCAATTTCCTTTGCATTGTCAATAACAGATGAAATACTTTCGGCATAAGCAACTTCCGCTCCCACAAAAAATGGACAGTAATATCCGGCCATCCGTTCAAAAGCGTGACTCAGCGGAAGAAAACTGAGGAATCGATCCCGGGAGTATATAGGCAAAGATCGAATCGCTGAAAAAGCATCGGTAACAATGTTCCGGTGAGTCATAATTACCCCTTTGGGCTCACCGGTTGTACCGCTTGTGTAATTAATGGAAATAACTGTATCCGGATCCAGTTCTGTAATTTTTTCCAGGTAATGTAACCGTTCTTCCATGTCAGTTTTGGCAAAGCGGAGCCATTTTAAATGGGGAATATCCTCAGAAATCCGGTCAATGGAATAGAGAGAAATTCCCAAATTTTTTAACATTGGTCTGTGCGGTTCAAGCAATGTTTCATTTTCTATAAAAAATGCCTTTGAACCGGAGTGAGTAAGCATAGCCTTAACGGAGTCCCTGCTCAGACTTGTATAAAGCGGGACGAGAACAGCCCCAATGCTTTGAACAGCCAGGTCAATAACCGGCCACTCATAACGGTTGTTACTCATAAGTGCAATTTTGTCACCGGCTTTGAAACCTTCTTCCCTCAGATAGGCAGTCATCCTGACAATAATGTTGCCCAATTGTTCATAACTGATTGATTCATAATTCTTACCGTTAAATTTTTGAAAAATTGCCGGCATGGATTGTTTGGTTTGGATCTGTTCCCAAATAATTTCAGGTATTAATTTCATGATAAGACCTCCCTGTTAATTAACGGACCAATAATATAAATTAAAAATTTAAAAGATAATTGTTAATTGAATATCAAATAACGGGAGGGGAGCGACGGTGGGCAGTCCGGTAGCCGGTAGC
>NPIE01029302.1_pt1 | contig 10174 bp, 6 predicted proteins | sample 8637661 | NCBI WGS metagenome assembly NPIE01 (sample SAMN07420842, study PRJNA396082) | bioreactor metagenome | isolation source: sample BA12 brine-fed electro-methanogenic bioreactor BA | place: Japan: Kochi | collected 2016-12-09 | reverse complement strand
GGGGCCCAGGGCTTGCTCGCGGATAGCCAACGCCCACTCGTAGTAGGGCCGCGCCCCGGTATAGTCTCCCATGGCCCACAGCAGGTACCCCAGGTTGTTGAGGCTGCCGGCGGTGTGGGGGTGGTCGGGACCGAGGGCCGCTTCGCAGATCGCCAGGGCGCGTTCCAGGTAGGGTCGCGCCCCCGCCAGGTCGCCCATTTTGTACAGCAGACCCCCCAGGTTGTTGAGGCTGGTGGCGGTGTGGGGGTGGTTGGAGCCCAGGATTTGCTCGCGGATGACCAACGCCCGCTCCAAGTAAGGCCGCGCTCCTGTAAGGTCGCCGAGCAGCTGCAGATGGTAGCCCAACTCATTGCTCAAGTACGCGGCGCGCTCGTCCTCCCGCGGTAGAGCAGCATGGGTAACGTGGCGCAGGTGGGGCTGCCAGGCCAGCAGGGGACCGGGATAGCCCGCTTCGTTCAAGCGATCGGCCTCGGCCAGGACCGCCGCCTCGACCGCGCCCTGGGCCGTAACGTCACCCATCGCCTCCCGGACGAAGGCCGCCAGGAGGCGGTGGAGTAGGAGATCACCTGCCGTCTCGGTCTCGAGCAGGCCCAAGGCCACCAGGCGGGCCAGGGCGTCCGCGGCTTGACGTTGGGCCGCGAAGTCGCCCTCCGGCAAGTCGACGGTCGCCAGGAGCAGCGGGCGCGGAATGGGCTCGCCCGGCGCGAAGTAGGCCGCGCGGGCCAGGAGGTCCCGCGCCAGGGCGTCAACCGGCTCGGCGGGGTCGAGGCGCTCGTAGCTGAGGGCGAAGGTGCGCCCCACGTGGCGCGCGTGGGCCGTGGTGAAGGTCGCGCCCTCCTCGACGAGGGAGGGGTGTGCCAGCCCCGCCTCCTGCAGGTGGGCCAGGTAAGCCGCCGGCGCGCCGAAGGGAGCATGGCGGTAGGTGGCCAGGAAGCGGCCGGCGACGTGCAGGGCCAGGGGTAGGTCGCCCAACTCCGCGGCGATGGCGCCGGCCTCCGCAGTGCTCAGGTCGGGGCGAAGGCCGCGCAGGAGGGCCACGCTCTCCGCCCGGGGGAGGACGTCGAGGGGCAGGCAGGTGACGCCCAACTCGGGGTCCCACTCCCCCCGCCGGCTGGTGACCAGGACGCGCGCGCCCCCGCCGGGCGGCCGCCAGCGGGCCAGCAGGGCCTCGTCCTCGCAGTTGTCGAAGATGAGGAGGCGCGGCAGGGGGCCGGACCAGGCGCTCAGCACCCGCCGGACCTGCTCCTCGAGGGGGAGAGTCGCGAAGTCGGCGCGGAGGTCGAGACCCGCGGCGCCCCCGCAGGCGGCGATCTCCGCCGGGACGGCCTGGGGATCGGCGAAACTGAGCCAGAAGACGGCGCCTTCGAAGAACTGGCCGTAGCGGTGGGCGAACTCGACGGCGAGCTGGCTCTTGCCGATACCGCCCAGGCCGGTAGCGGCCGCGATCTGGCCCACGGCCGTAGTTTGTCCTTCCTTGAGGGTCTGGGCCAGGCGCCGGAGATGGCGCTCGCGGCCGACGAAGTGGGGATTGCGGGCGAAGGACAGTCGGGAGCCGGGCGGGAGGGCGGCCGGAGCGGGGAGCTCCTCGAGAGGCAGGCGCGCCAGCCGCTCGCGCGCGGCGGCGAGGGCGACGGGATCTACCGCCTGGGGTGCCGTCGTGGCGTAGTAGTTGCCGGCGACGTTGATCTGCGCGCCCACCTGCTGGCCGCGTTGGTCGAAGTGGATGCCACCATGTTCGGATGTCGGCATACGTGTCTCTGCTCCTCAGAATGGATCTGTCTCTGTCGCCGTAGCCTCCGGCTTGAACACGACGGTGGCGTTGTGACAGGCCCCACCTATGATCTGCCCCGCACTCAGGCAGCAGGGAGATGGAACTTCGTCATCTATGCNNTCTCTTGGATAATCTTTAACGATCTTGCTACTTACCTTCTGCTAGCCACATTCATAACTATATTATTCCATGTTTTTTGAAGAGCTGTTCAAAGAACGATTGGGCTATTCTGTGTGCCTTTTCTTTACTATTTAACTCAATACCTGCAAATCTATATACATCATAACCTAGTAAGTGAAGAACTCTATGGGAACGCGCCGTTACCGCATAAGTGTCGGGGCATGGTTCCCCATTCCGAGAATAATGCTGCTTTCCGTCAATCTCTAATATAATTCTTGAGCCTCCAGGTAATAATAGCAAAAAATCCATTCTTTGCCTTTCGAAACGTTGCTTATCTCCTCGTTTGATAAGCATTGCGATGGTTATTGGATCGTAATGAACATAGACTTGGGGAATCAAGGCTGGAAGGTTGGTTTTGTAAATTGGCTGGAAAACTCGAAAATAAGCTTCAAATAAGTAGCGCTCTGGTGGAGAATCCACCAGAGATTCTAATAGTCTTCTTCCTAAAGATTTTCTAGGGTCCTCTCCATCCACTTGAGTTACATACTTCGAATTTTCCCACCACCTTACCATATCTTCCCAAGAAAGTCCTGAGTTTGGATCAATAGGACGATCATAAACTAAACAGCTCTCCTCATATTTGAGGATCGCAATTTTGTTGCCAACTATATCTTTAAATCCGATTTCTGGCTTTGGGCCACTGGAAGCAAAAACAAGATACTTTGGAGGTTCACTCGAGGCTTTAGATGTGGCTACAACGCTATAAACTGGGTAGCCAGAAATGTAATCCGTGCACTTGAGTTCGAATCCATCTCGCTTCAGCTGTTCGTTTAAAACAGCAACCAAATCAACCTGTTCGTTTTCCTCGCGAACTTCTGGATGAACTAGCCGTTCAAAGAAGTCAAACACCCTGGGGTCTGACCATTTACCAAAATCGCTCTCTTCAAAAAATTCCCGATATGAACATGGTGTTCCTGGATCCTCCGTATTGGCGAACTCGGACCTACGCATAAGCTGATTATTGTCCGCATAATACAATGATTGACCCGAGTGTCTGAGGTGTACAAACTGAGGAAAGATCATTAGGAATTTTTTCGGATCCATAGAAGCATGCAACTTATACCCATCGAGAGCCTTTAGTAATTGCGAACGAGTAATATGCGAAAGAGTACTTATCTCCGCAGATTGATACCACCATAAGGCGTCTTGAATTTCATACACGTCCTCTACTGGAAAGGCATGGATACATCGCTTTGCCAGCGCTACAATCTTGTCCTCAGGTATCTCGGCGAGAACTCTGCGTACATACTTTGGTTTCCCCCAACCAGGTTCAAGATCCGGTCTCCATTCAAGACTAACACGAACAAATGTTTCTTCAATATCATTCCATGTCCCTGTAGTAAGGAAAGCTATTAACACGTCTCTCAAATCAAGGAAATATTGTCTACCTGCTTCCTCGAGTTGGATATCATTCATGGAACACCCCTAGTGTTACAAACCATGTATTTAATATGTCATAACTGCTATGATTTATTGAGTCCTGTTCCTACATTGAGTAAGCCATGGCTGAGTTATCATCCAGCAAGTATTCTTTGTAAGCTAGTGGCCAAACCTTCTTCCTCTTCATAATCAATATTGAGAAAAACTTGAATAGCGTTTCTAATATAGGGTTGAGCATCTTGAAGGTCTGTTATTTGATCCATATCCAAGGGTGCAAGCAGTTGCAAGAAGTTAGCGGCTCGACGCTCTTGGATAGCATATCGGTGCCATGCGAGGGCAAATGGATCACGCACACCGAATCTAATTCCTTGTGGTAGAGTATACAAACTTACTGTTTTCGAGAACCAATAAGGAATAGTATTTGGAGCATATTCTTGCCACTGTTCATGTAGAGCTAGTAGTAAACCCGCAAACCTACTTAGCCTATCAATAAAACTTTGACTCCACAAGAGGACTCGGGGTATACAATGACCGGCACTTGTCCTCTTTCGGCAATTCTCTGGTGGAAAATCTCTTCGTGTGAGTAATTTGGCGATATCGATTATGCTATCACCTTCAATCCAAGCGAGAACAACCTCTTCCATATTCCTCCATATTGGGTCAAGTAAATTCTGTGATTGTTCGTTTACAACATTTGGGTAACCACGAGACTCAAGTTCTCTACGCAAATGAGGATCTGGGTTTGGTTTCCAATAGTATCGCCAGCCCTTCATGTGCATTCTGATGATTTCCCATGTAGCGTGGGAGGGCAAAGCCCTCAGCCACTTAACTAAAAAAACCCACCAGCCAGTATAGGAATCTCTCGGTGGACGGAAATCTGGTTCGTTTGTCCTTGATTCAACGTATCCTTTTAAATGTTGGGCAATTGCGTAATCTAGTCCCGCTAATGATGCGGCTCTAAGCACCCATTCTTCACATCCCGATCTGATCGCAGAGGCTTTGACGGCTTCAAGTCGGGATATTATCCTTTCAGCAGCCTCTTCACCTCCTATCTCTTGAACACCCAGGAGGTTCCGAACCACTAGACTAAGACTTTGAGCATCAACAGGTAATCTACTTAACAGCAGACGATCAGCGTATTCGACATCTGCATTCTCATCCTTTTCGCTGATAGCTCTCAATAGCTGCCCCATAGAACTGTCGACTGGTAATGATGCTTCTTCCAATCCCAACACCTCTAACTTGTCAATGAACTGAACTTTGGGAGTCTGGGGGGTTAAGTTCTCTTCTTCTTTTGGCAAGTTGTCTGGGACAATTATGCTTACTCCCCGACAAGCTACTTGTGCCCTTGCCGCTCGTCCAGTTGCATTGAGAACCTGGTTTAGGGAGAGACGCTCCAACTCTTCCGGATCGATTTCTTCTTCTCCATATTCAGATAAATGCGTTCCACAAAGAATTACGACCTTAGCTACTAGATTTAAGCCTTGAGACAAGGTTCCAGTGGCAATAAGCAGTCGTGCTTCACCTCTCTCAAAGGCAATCTCAGAGACTTTACGCTCACAATCTAGCATGACAGCAGTATGAATAGCTACACCTTTCTTCCTTACAAGCCTACAAGCAAGTGAGACAGCCCCTAGTTCATACTCCGCTAAGGTGCATAGGTCCTCTTCTTCTGATGTGGGGCGAGGTCGGTTGTGAATTCGTACATCAAAGTCATTCCCAATACTAAATGCCTGATGGCGATTATGCAAAACAAACAACAGTGTTGGAATACCTTGACTGGTTAACGATTCTGCCAGCTTTCGAGATACCTCATTCCGCCATGGAAAACGTAAAGTATTAGCCTCTAGCGATACTGGAAGAGGCCAACTGAGCAGTGGCGTTTCCTCTTTCCAAGGAGTAACGGTATCGCCGTAAAGGCGAACTCCTAATCTATATTGTCTATCTCCTCTTTTTGTGCAAGAACTACTCAGTGTATTCCAATCTGGAAGAACAGTAGCTCTAGCTATTCGTGTTGGTCGCCAAGATAAGGAAATGTGAGAAGCTAGTTTTCCTGACCTTTGTTCTAACCACCTTGACAGTTTGCTTCCATCGCTGACCAATGCTGACGTCATAACTACTCGCACTTCTGGGTTCTGTGCCATTGTGAATGCCAAGACTATTTCCACAACATCCCCACGGTTTCTACTTCCCAGGATTTGAAACTCATCCAGTACGATTAAAGAACAACTGCTAAAGCGTTCAGGTTCCCTTTTGAGGAGCAACAATGCTTTCTCTGGAGTGATTGCCATAACCTGTTGCCTTGCTTGGTACCCTGGTAGCTCACTGGTATACTCCGATTTACCTAAAAAGGTATCTACCTCCGAGTCGATGACAAATCGAAGATTCTCGCGTAAGTCATCTCTGATTTGAGCACACAATGCATTTGTTGGTGCAAGGTACAGGACCCAACCCTCGTTTAATGCCTGGACTACCGCGAGCTCTGCAAGAAAACCTTTACCTGCTCCGGTGGGAAGAGTTACGACCGCATGTTGCGACTCGCCTGAAAGATACTTCTCATAGAAGATCGTTGAAGAAGGCCAGGCAAAAGGATATCCATGGTTATTGATACCGCTTATCCGGGCTCTAAGATATCTCTCTTTCTCAGGAAATATCTCGACTAGTTTTCTATATAGACTCTTGTCTTCAACCACGGAACTAAATTGGAGTAGTCTATTCACCTCGGCGGTAAGAGCAAAGAGTGGGTGTTCATTAGTACTGAGAACGTTGAACAAGTCGTGCAGGCGTCTTGTACCTACTGAGAGGTCATGCTCTGGTCTCGTGTACAGCAGTGATAGCTGTGCAAGATAACCCCGCAAGAAAAGGAAAGCCCTTTCCTCGGCTGTTTGTGCTTCGAGAGCACGCCTCGATTCAGGTAGACATTTTCCAAACTTGCCAGTCAGGAAAAAGGCGAGGCTTCGATAGTAGCTTAAGTGGATCGAAGTTGTAATTTCTTGCTGCTCGTTTCTGATAGCGTAGCTTTTGTGCAAATAGGGGCCAAAGTGACGAAAACGGCCCCAAAAGTGAACTTTTACAACTGACAATAATGCAACTATGCTTAGGGCATTTCTCTTTGGAGGGATGCCATGAGCCAACACCAAGGTGCAACCTTAACCCATCACGCATTGTTGATCGCCTGGGGGCAGTTCGCCCAGTGCATCGAGTTAGTCGAGAAACTGGAAGGGGTGTTCCTGAAGCAAAAAACAGTGGATCACGCGCCGCAACGCAAAGTGCTCGAGTTTTTCGTAGCGATTTTGGGCGGATTGGCGTATCTCAAGGACATCAGTTACTCGGCACATCCGCTGGATCAGGATCGAGCTGTGGCGCAGGCGTGGGGGCAAGATGGCTGGGCTGATCACAGTGGCGTCAGTCGCACGCTATCGGCGTTGAAGATGGAAGAGGCCCAGCAAATTGTCGAAGTCCTGCGCCAGGTGAGTCAGCCATTCATTGATCAAGAGGTGCTCCTGGCACTGCGCGCGCACGGCAAGTTGGTGTATGACGGAGACTTGACCGGACGACCGGTGTCCAATACCAGCACGACCTACCCGGAGGTGGCGTATGGACATATGAGCAACGCCATCCAGCTGGGGTATCAGGCTGCGCTGGTCAGTTTTCACAGTCCCACGTATGGACGTCAGTGGGCTAGTGTAGCGCAACACCCTGGGAATATCCTGGCGTGCTCGCAAGCAGAGACGATGGTGCGTACAGCAGAGGCTACCACCGGGGTTCGGCCTCAGCGTCGTACCGAGTTGTTGCGGGAGCGACTGGCACAAGTGGCAGGCACCCGACAACACCGGGCAGCCCAGATAGAACGTGCGGAACAGCAGGTGTTGGAAACCCAACAGGCGCTCCAGAAAACGCAAGCGCAGCTGGTTGCCTGGCAAGAGCAAGTAGCGCACTACGAGGCAGAGTATCGAGAACGCGGACGCCCAGAACGACCGCACAGTTATTTGGCCCAGGCCCGGAAGAAAGTTGGAGTCTACCAACGCCGTCAAACTCGTCAAGAGGCGCAAGGGGAACGCAGGCAGGCCTTTCTGCAACGTCAGCAAGCGCAGCTGGATGCGTGCCTGGCCCTTGTTCAGCAGTTAGAACAACGCCTGCACCAGTTTGAGCAGGAGAACGCACAGAATCCAACACCAATTCGGGCAGATTTTCGAGTGGATGCAGGATTTGGGACACCTGAGAATGTCGCCCTGCTGATCGAGATGGGGTACGAAGTTTACACCAAACCCTATGGCGCGTGGCTCAAAGCGCGCTTGAAAAAACGGGTGGATACCGAAACAATCTGGACGCAGGTAGGAAGGAATGCCGAGATGACCGCGTGGTCTGATTTGGAGATCCCAGACTTCCCGTATCCGCTGGATGTTGCTCTGGAACACTTCCACACTGGTGAGACCTCTCGTTATGGAGGACTTCTTCATTATGGGCAAGACCCGGTCACAGACGATTTACCAGGCTGGTTCCAGACGTACAACGCACGCCAGACCATCGAAGCCGGGATCAAAGAGGGTAAAGGTGTGTTTCAGATGCACCACCTGAAGGTGCGCTCTATCCCCGCCTTGTACCTGCAAGAGCATTTCGCGGTGTTTGCTGCCAACTTCGTCCGTTGGGCCGCCTATTGGTTGGTCACCCAGTGCCCGCAGGAATCCGATGGAGGGCTGGACACGGATCTTCCTGGGGTCAGGACTCAGGTCCAGGTGCTGGCTCACATGTCCGCTTACGTCGAATGGTATGAGCAAGGTTGCGTGTTAAGGTTCAGTGATCACACGCTGTTTGTCGGTCGCTCACTTCGTGTGATCCATCAATGGGCTCACCAGTTGGTGTTGCCCTTGTTCAAAAGTTATGTTTTTTCGTCGATTTAGCCCTTTTCGCTTCTATTTGCACAAAACTTACGATAGACTCTAATAATTCCAGTGCTTTCGATGCTACCAGTCCAGCATTGGCATCGTAATCTGAAAGATGAAAGAAACTAGCCAAATCTAGGTAGTGTACAGCTCTTCGAAACTGAACCAGTTCACTTGACTCGCCCGTCTCGTTTTTCTGGATTCTGGCTACATCTGCTGCTTCAGCCACGACAAACGCTGTCGGGGTCCGATCCTCCTCAGGGACAATGAGAAGGGATGATGCTAATGATAGTCTGCTTAGAGCTGCTACATGATCTTCTACTGTCGCTGCACCTAATCCGTGTGTGGCGATCCACTGTAGGTAAGAACTGGCGATAAAATCTCTAGCTTCTTCTCCAGTCAACGGCTGGGGCAGTCGAGCTTGTTCAATGAGTCTTTGGGTCAATTCATTAAACATCATAGTCTCCCAATGTTCTAGCTAAACGACATAACTCGCCAGCGATATTATCAAACAGAACTTTCATAGAGCGATATGGTGATGTTATGAAAAATAGCCTTTCGGGATCTTGTTTTGAGACCTCCCCACCTTCACATGCTCTGTTAACATTGAATCCATGATCTCCATCGTGACCAACTATTGCTCCGAATCGGCCTTCATTAACCCATATGTTTGCAGCTAAGTCATCTTTTGAAAAATGAGTGCGACTAGACAAACTTACCATAGCAGGCCTAATCTCATCGTTATACTCTCCACGTCGCACTTGAGAGAATTTTACACAAGCCTGGTTGAATCCTCCCAATGGGTCTGTTTCGTAAGCTTTTACTTCGCCGATGATGGTGAATGGTCGCTCATCCTCGACACCTATGGCTATCAGATCGAGACCTGAATCATGAGGGTTAAGATGTGGAGGATGGAGTGACTGGACCTCTGCAAGCCAATCTGGCAATGCATTATTCCGATGATGAATTGCTAGCAACAGATGTGCAACTAGCTCTTGAAGAAGAGGGTCTCGATTACGGGATTTTTGCTCATCTGTCAAATCTTCCTCTATCTTCAACCGTTTCCGTAGGGACTGCAGTATATTTTGTGCAGCGCGCTCTCCTTCTCCAATGGAGGAATCTATAGCAAAGTCAATACTAATCGCCCTTATGAGAAAACCAAGGATGCACCAACATAGGCTGGTTAACTGGTCATCATTATCCGCGAGACCGGTCACTACATAAGTGATATGATTGGCAGTGCGAATTGGTCCTTGTACTTGAACGGAGTTTGCTAACTTCTCAAGGGATAGATTAACTTCATCCTCAAAGCTCATAGATGTTACCCTTTGGCTGTTTGTCACTCTTTAACCAACTAGTATTTCCTTAAAATTCATTGTACTCGCTCAGTTAGCATATCTCCTGTGGAGTCTTTGCTGATGTGGGAGACATTGGCGAGGAGAAGTGCTCGTAACGTCGCGATCGTTAAGTGGATTTTGATAGAGCGCTTAGCTAATACCATTTGCTCATCACCTACCGCTCCATATTACCTTTCGGTCTTTAAAAGTATGAGGCCCATCTTGGATTTTCCTTATCTTAACCTTACGTGATCACTTCCGAGTCAGGTTACCTCTCCCGTCTCGTCGAGACTCCGGTGCTGTGACCGAACCCCGCTCCTGCACTTGGGCCTCGCTGTGACCTCCCTCGCCGGCGTCTGCACGGCATGCACGCCAACGACGTCGTCGATGGTGATCTGCTGTCGGAGAGGTGCCCGTTCTTCGGTTGTCAGCATGTCTGGCTTCCTTCAGGTGCCCGGCTCGAGTCTGCGGCGGCGGTGCTATCCTATGGAGCGGCTGGCTATCTTTGCTGCTCCTTCTACTTTAGCACACTTTTTGTGAGCACACAACCACTTTCTTACTCTCCTCCGCCCAAGAAAAATCCCCGTTGGTAATGCAACACCAACGGGGATTTCTGATACGTG
>NPIE01011766.1_pt2 | contig 10177 bp, 14 predicted proteins | sample 8637661 | NCBI WGS metagenome assembly NPIE01 (sample SAMN07420842, study PRJNA396082) | bioreactor metagenome | isolation source: sample BA12 brine-fed electro-methanogenic bioreactor BA | place: Japan: Kochi | collected 2016-12-09 | reverse complement strand
GTCGTTGGTGTCGGGGCCGTCGGCGACGATCACCGCCCGCAGCCGGTCGGCGATGCCGAGCAACTCGGAGACGACCGGGTTGGCGAGATAGGTGCCGGGGTTGGCCGGAAGGTCCTCGGGCCGCTCGGAGGTGAAGCCCGGAGCGATCAGGATGCGCGGCACCACCCCGAGGACCGAGCCGGCGGCGAGCAGGGCGTGGACGCCGGAATACTGGCCGGTGCCGGCGTCGACGCCGCCGATGACGTTGGCCTTGGTCACCGCCGGATCGACGTCCTCGTCGACCCGCACCACCACGACCACCGCGCCGGCCTGGTCGATGATCGCGTCGAGGGCATCGGGCAGGGTTCCGACACCGTCGCCGACGGTGTCGAGGTAGGCCGCCTCGGCGCGGCTGCCGGCGATCAGCACCGGGGTGTTGAGGGGGAACTTGGCGGCGTCGGCGTCGGGAGCGGTGCCGACGATGCCGATGACGCTGGAGCGCACGGTCTGGATCGGGCGCGGGCCGCTGTCGATGGTCAGGACCTCGACGCCGTGGAGGAAGATCTCGGGCATGGCTTACTTCTCCTTTTCGGCAAGGGGTTTCTTCGACGATTTCGCGCCCGGCTCACGGACCTTGTCGGAGAGCTTCAGGTACTTGGCCTGGCGGGCGGTGAGCTCCACCGGGTCGCCGGTTTTCAGGTCGCGGCCGTCGGGGCCGCGAAAGGGTTTGACGACTTCGAATCTGGGCATGGGTGCCTCCTCAATCGATGTGGCCGGTATGCTCGCCGTCCGGCGCCCCGGAGTCGGTCTGCACCACGGCGTGTTCGTGGATCTCGTCGATGATGGCCTGGGAGTCGGCCAGCAGCACCGCGTCCCGGTAGGCCAGGGTATCCGCCGGGTCGTTGCTCTGCGGCGCCGGCACCGCGTCGACGGCGGCGCGACGCTTGGCGGCCATGCTGGCGGCGGTCAGGGCCATGCTAGACGCTCCCCTTCACGGTGGCTGAAATCATCGGGTGCGGCTTGCCGGTGAAACAGCACAGGCAGTCCCCCTGCACCAGCCCCTTGACCGCGGCCCCGTCGGCGCCGATCAGCTCGACCGTCTCCTTGCCGATCAGCCGCGCCAGCCCCTCGGCCGAGACGGTCCAGGCGCCGGTGGCGCGGTCGTACTCGGCGAAGCCGCCGTCGGCGCACTCGACCCGGCGCTTGTCCCGGCTGGCCGCCGGCGCTGGGTAGGCCGCACGGTTCAAGGCCGGCAGCACCCGCCCCTGGGCGAGGTCGCCGCCGGGGGAGAGGACCATCACCTGCTCGCCCGGCTCCGGGGCCCACCAGTCCCGGTCGCCGCCCGCGCGGCGGGTGAACCAGGGCAGCCAGGCGGTAAGGATCTCGCCGATCCGGACCTTGACCCGGGCGGCGGCCTCGTCGAGCTCCTCGACGGTGCCGACTCGCAGCAGGTTGGCGAGCAGCCGCTCCAGTTCGGTGACGCGAAATTCCAGGTCAGCCACCAGTCACCTCCGTGTAGTCGGGCTCGTGCCCGTCGCCGATGGCCGGCGAGGTGCCGGCATAGATGGTGGTGGGGGCTACGCCGGCGCCGTCCCAGACCGAATCGCCGAGGCGGATCTCGTGGGTCCACTCCACCAGCCAGACGCTGTAGGCGGAAAGCTCGGGCTTGAAGCGGTCGGGCTCGATGCGGACCTCTTTCGCAGAACCGGCGCCGGGGACGCCGAAGCGGCCCTTTTTGAAGATCGACAGCCCCACCGCGGCGGCCAGGGCCAGGCACTGCAGGTCCGGTTTGGCCCCCTGGTGGACCGGCGCCTGGTCGAAGATCACCCGGGCCTCGAAGCGTGCGGCGACGGCCAGCTGCTCGGTGCCCGGGTCCTCGATCGGCGTCAAGTCGGCCAGCTCCAGCAGGATCGCCGGCGCGGCGATGGCCTTGCGCAGGCGCGGGTATTCCTCGACGGTGGGCACCGCGGGAAAGCTATCCGCCAGGTGGTCGACGATGGCGGCGAAGAAGGTCTCGAAGTCGAACATCACACCAATCCCAAGAGGTAGTTGACTTCATGCTCCAGCCGCTGCGCGAACATCCGGGCGGCGGCGTCCTGGTACCGAGGGAGGATTTCTTCCATGGTGTCGTTGATCGGGATGGACATGCGGACGACGGGCAGACGTTCCGAACCGGCTCCCGTCGATTTGCGCCGCCAGACCTTCTGTCCCCCGTAGACGTCGCCGATAAATGCCCGGTCGAAGAAGTGCCGGCCGACCCGGACGCCGGCACCGGGAACCGGCTTCGGCCCGCGGTGGTATCTCCCCCGGACCCGTTTGATGTGGCGGGGCGTCCCGGCCTTCTCCGCTTTCACGGGGTTCAGGCCGATCCATAGAATCGCATAGCCCTCGTTGCTGTAGAACCGGCTGTTCTCGGCATGCCGCCCGCGCCGGAACCGCCCGCGAATCCCCTTTTCCGGTAGCGCTGCGCGGGCAGCCAGTTCCTTGGTCAACTGCGTCATCAACCAATCCCGCGTCCTTCTCGCCGCCCGCCCAGCCGCCACGGCGATCTGCGCCGGCAGGGCCGCGAATCGCTCTTCCAGCTCGGCCGTCTCGATTTGCACGTAGACATCCCTCGTACTCGGGATGCCCAGCGGCGTCGTCGGCCCAGTGTGGGAGAGGGGCGGTTTAGGCGTAGACATTGGGCCTCTCCACCGTCAAGATCCGGGTCAGTCTGCCGGCTGCGGCGTCCGTCTCGAAAACCGCATACTCCGCGCCGTCATGCACGACGATGTCCCCCTCCTCCATCGCCGCGGTCATGTCGGGATCGGCCCGGAAGACCGGCCCCAGCATGGTGCCCCGCGCCTGGCCGAGGGCAGTGTCCTCGCTGCGCGGCGAGAAGAGCACCTGCAGCGGGTACTCCGGCGAGAAGTCGGCGGGACGCACGATCACCTCGACGCCGAAGTCGGCCAGGGCCTGGCGACCCGTTTCGAGGGGGTCGATCACCGGTTACCTCCCTTGGACATCTGGAGATCCTTCTCCTTGGACCCGCGCGACGATCCGAATTCAAACTGAAAGGCGTCGCTGATCATCTTGAGCAGCGCGCCGACGGCCATGTTGAAGATGGCCAAGACTTCGGGCTTGATGCTGGCATTGCCGTTGATCAGCACGACGATGGTCACCAGGGCGCCGAAGGCCAGGGCCAGCATGATGTCGGCGCGGTAGTTGTGGTAGCCGGCCTGCTTGAGCTGCAGATCGCGGGACCGGGACTTCTGAATGTCGGCGGTATCGATGCGGCGGTGCTCAAGCCCGGCGCTGATCCGGGCTTTCTCCATGTCCGCCTCGATTTCCTTGAGCCGGAGCATGGTCTCCGGGGAGGCCGTCCGCAGCGCCTGGTCGACCTCCCTGGGGACCGCATCGCTCGACAGGCCGAGCCATTCGGCGACCTGGCCGCCGAAACTCGCGCCTGCCGGCCCGCCCAGGGCGCCACCGATCACCTTCAAACCAAGATCTCCGGCCGTTTTCGCGACGTCTTTCCAATCCATCAGTTCCCTCCTTTCGGCCCCCACGCCGGATGCCGCCGGTCGAGGCCGGCGGCGTCGAGGTACTGGCTGTAGCGGGCCTCGATACGGTGGACGTAGTCGGTCATCTGTCGCCAGTCCGGGGTCCGGCCGTGCACCGCGCAGCGGCCGCTGGCGAGGTAGCCGCCGGCCACCTGCCAGAGTTGCCAGAGCCCGGCCGCCGAGCCGCGGCGGCGCCACTCGGCGAAGGGGCCCGGCAGGCCCTCGGCCTCGCGGGCCAGCTCCAGGGCCTTGTTGACGTAGCCGCGGCCGCCGTTGTAGGCGGCCAGGGCGAAGCGGAGCCGCTCCCTGGCGGTGATGATCTCGCCGAGGCGGCGATACTGCTCGGCGAGGTAGCGCACGCCGTTGTCGATGTTGCCGGCCACGTCCGACCCGTCGAGGTCGCCGTCGATGGCCCGATCGGTGGCGGGCATCAACTGCATCAGGCCGGCGGCGCCGACCGGCGAGACGGCCGCCGGGTCCATCCGCGACTCCTGCCAGATCTGCGCCTTGACCCACAGCCAGGCGTAGTCGGTGAGGTCGGCGAGGAGCTCGGGGAAGAGGCGCTCCACGTGGTCGTGGATGAGCAGATCGAAACGGTCTTCGGTGCCGGTCATCAGTCTTTCCTTTCCGGGAGCTTGCCCAGGGAGGCCCCGACCTTGAGCGCTTCGTGGACGGGGACGCCGGCCTTGATCGCCAACTCCTGGACCATGTTGCGAATATCGTGGACGGCCCGGCGGGTATCGCATTGCCGGCAGTCGCGCTCGGTACGGTAACGGGTGCCGAACAGATGGGTCAGGGCCCGCGGGACGCCCCAGCCCATTCCGGCGCTCACCGCCGCCACCGCTACGATCTCAATGGTCATCATCGTCCCTTTCGTCATTTCCCCTTGTTCCAACCGCCGACCCTCGTCGGCGACTCGAAGAAGGGCCCGGGGAGAGGAGAGGGAACTCCCCGGGAATTGCATTGGACCAGGGGGCGCGGGCCGGGGTTGCCGGAGGAGGGGCCGGGCCGGCGGCGCCGTGAGGAAGCCCGGGGGCGGCGTGCGGTGCCCTACTTCAGGAGCTCCCGCACCTTGCCCAGGTCGGTCTCGGCTTCCTGGATGTCGGCTTCGATGGCGGCCCGGGTGGCGTCGTCCTCGGACGCGGCCAGTTCCTTGCGGTAGCGCTCGACCAGGCTGGCCAGGATCTCCTCGGCCTTCTTCAGGCTCTTGAGCTCGGCGGGTTTGAGGGCTCCGCCAGCGTCCGGCTCGACCTTGGGGCCGGGCCAGACACGAATGAAGCCCTTGTCGACCAGGGCGCGGGTGTCCTTGTTGTCCGGCAACTCGACCAGGGTCGGTTCGTCTTCGGTCCCGGGATGGGTGAACTCGCCCGGTTTCTTCGGATCGAGCCCCTTGATGGATCGCTTGATCTCGCAGGTCAGGTTCTTCTTGCTCATGGCATGATCTCCGCGGGGCGCCCTCACGGGCGCCCCGATCTGTCAGGGTCTGGGTTACAGGACGGTGATCCGGGTTCCGGCCTTGGGCTCGAGTAGGGCGATCAGCGGCGCCGACTGGGACAGGACCTCGATCGATTCCGGGTTCTTCTTGACGTTGGTGTCATGGAAGACCTGGCCCTTGAAGCTCGGGGCGAAGAGGCTCTGGATGGCCCCGTAGAGTTCCTGGTTGCCGGTGGCCATGGTCGAACCGACGAAGACGTCGTTGACCGGGACGTAGGGTTTCATTTGCCCGTCATCGTCCAGGTACTGGGCGCTGTAGCTGAACAGGTCGACGGTCATGTCCGCATCGCGGATGGAACCGAGGTAGGTGGTGTGGGCGTCGAGCTGGATCGGCGCGATCATACCGAGCTTCATGTCGAGCATGTTGAGCAGGCCCTTGCTGCGCAGGTACTCGCGGAACAGCTTCCAGGCGTTGGAGCCGAAGACGACGGTGTCGCTCACCACCTGGCCGTCGTCCTTGTTGGCCTGGCAGGCGCCGGCGATGTCGTCCCAGGGGGTCGCGGTCCCCTGGTCCCAGCAGGCGCCGCCGACCAGGGCGATGTCGTGGGTGCCGGGCAGGTCGAAGGAAATGGTGTGGTTGTAGCCCTCGCCAACGACCGGGATCGAGCCGCCGAAGAGGGCCTTGCCCGCCATCCACTCGCAGCGGAAGGCCACCTCGTCGTTGTTCTCGGCGACCCGTTCGCCGAGCAGCCGGGCGAGCAGTTCGGGCTGGTCCTGGCCGGCGTCATAGATGGTGGCCCCGGGATCGCGCGCCAGCAGGTGCTCCGGGGTGATGACCTTGGTCGGCTTGAGGGTCGGCGGCACGTAGGTCTTCATCACGAAGCCCTGGGCGGCGGTCGCCTTGCCCGGGAGGTTCGGGTGGACGAAGGGGGCCATGCCGCGCTTGGGCATGACCAGGTCGAGGTCGACGTGCTTGGTGCCGAAGGTGAAGATGCGGCCGAAGAAACGCTGGCGCAGGAACTTGGTCGGAACCGGAATCCGCGTGACGGCGGTGTGCATGGAGCGCTTGAGGAAGGCGTCGAGGGTGCCGGCGAAGAGCATTCCGCCGCCAGCGAAACCGGCCCCGTCGGGGAGGGGCATGGCGCTGACGTCGGGCACGAAGAAAGCCGCCAGGGCCATGCAGGCCAGCAGCAGGATGCCGTAAATGGCGAAGGTCTGTTTCATGGCGATATCTCCTTGAATGGGATCGGTCTGGTTACAGGGTGCGCATGGCGCGCAGGAAGATGCTGCGGGCCCGCAGGGCGGCCTGAACGTCGGCGACCACGGTCCCGGCGGCCAGGGCCAGGGCATCGGGGTTGAAGACACCGGTCTCGTAGGCGACGCCCGGGGCGTCGGCGCCGCTGGCGTCGACGTCGACGGTCAGGACGTGCTTGGCGTTCTGGCTGCCGTCGACGGCGTCCTTGTCGACCAGGTTGAAGACGCCGGGCTCGGCGGCGATCTCGCCGATGACGCTGCCGCGCTTGAGATTCTGGCCGGCCTTGATGACCACAGGGGTGGTCAGGGCCGGGAAGTCGTTGCCGGAGATGAGCTTGTCGGGGGTATAGGTTTCGTCGGCCATGGCTGCCTCCTTCTAGGGGACGATGGTTGGATTAGTTGCGCTTGGACCAGGTCTCGGCGCCGCTGACCATGGCGTCGGCGAAAGCCGCGACTTTCTGGTCGCCTTCGTTGCCGTCTCCGGCGCTGGCCGCGGGAGCGGGTTTGACGGCGCCGGCCTGCATGCCCTCGGCGGCCTTGCCGAGGACCTCGGCCTCCTTGCCCTGCAGGGCCAGGGCGANNGCTCGATCAGCAGGCCGTGGTGGGCCTTGGCGGCGGGCCCGGGGATGGACAGGATGGACATGACGCGGTCCCGCTCGGCGCTGACGGCCTCGGTCCGCGCGGTGTCGATCCCGGCGGCCCCTTCCCTCTTCCCGTCCTCGAAGATTTCCGCGTAGAGGGCGGGATTCTCCTTCTTCAGCTCTTCCTTGGTCATGGTGCTTTCTCCTCTCTGAGTTTCCGCCGCGGCACTCCCGCCCGGCACGGATACGGTGGTTCGGTGGTGGGAACGGCCCTTGTCGCGGGCCATGGCAAGCATGGCGTCAAAGCCGAGGATGCCGTTGGCCAGGCCGGCGTCGACGGCCTGGCGTCCCGGGAAGATCCGCCCGTCGGCCAGCTCGGCGGCGACCTTGCCGGCGTCCATGCCGAGGAAGCCGGCCATGCTGTCGACGAAGGCGGTATAGAGATGATCGAGCCGGGCCTGGATCATCCCCTGGTGCTCCTGCGAGAGCGGGCCGAAGGGATGACCGACCGCCTTGTAGCGTCCCGAGTAGAGGACGGTGGTCTTCTCCCCTTTCATCTCCTCGGCCTTGGAGCGGTCGACGTGGCGGGTGACCACGCCGATGGAGCCGAGCTCCGCGGCGTCGCTGCCGAGCCAGGCGCCGGAAGTCGAGGAGCCGAGCAGCTGGCCGGCGCTGGTCATGGTGCCGTCGGTCCAGGCGAAGATCGGCTTGTCCGCCGAGGCCTTACGGATGTAGTCGGCCAGGCTGAAGACCTGGTTGACCGATCCGCCCGGGGTGTCGAAGTTGAGCACCGTGGCGACCACGGAGGCGTCGGCCTGGGCCTGCTCGATGTCGTTGCGGATCATGTTGTAGCTGGTCGCGCCGCTGATCTCCTGCATCAGGTTGGCGCGGGGGATCATCGGCCCCATGACCGGCACCACCGCCACGCCGTCGTGCACCACGGTCGGCAGCCGCCGGCCGTCGAGCTTCTTGCCGGTGGCCGCCTCGATCTCCTCGATCTGCTCGGCGGAGAGGCGCCCGTCCCGGCCCAGGTGGCTTTCGTAGATGGCCCACATCATGTCGAGGGTCTCGGGGCGGATCGCCCAGGGGCCCTGAAGAATGGTCAGGATGCTCATACCGCGTCTCCTTTTTCCGGCAGGTCGGGGTTCCGGCTGGCGGCCGGCTCTGCCGGCTGGGCCGGGGCGGCCGGCTGGGCCGGAGGCTCGGCGCCGACGGCGCGCATCCGCTTGATCTCCCGGCCGCACTGCTCGATGTTGGTATCCCAGTCGCCGCCGTTGAGCTCGGCCGTTTCCTGCGAGCGGGTCGAGATGCCGAGATGGATACGCTTCTCGGCGGCGTCGACCGCCTTGGTCTCGTCGAGGATCGGCTTTTTCGGCCCGATCCATTCGCAGCCGAGCCAGGCGGCGCGGATCATCGGGTCGGAGAAAAACCCGGGGGCGTAGATGGTCCCCTGGGCGACTTCCTGGGCCATCCAGACCCCGTAGATGGGGTTGCAGTGCATCTCGACCAGCCCGGCGCGTTCGAAGATGAATTGGCGGTGGGCGTCTTCCATGGCGGCCTTGGCGGCGGAGTAGGAGGCGGTGTAGTGCTTGATCACCACCTCGTAGGGGATGCCGGTGGCCATGCCGATCTGCCGGCAGTTGGCCAGGAAGAAAGGATCGAAGTTGACGTTGGGCAGCTTGGGGTCGGCGAGCTGGATCTCCTGCCCGGTCTCGCCCAGGTCGACCACGGCGCCGTAGCCGAGCTGGATGTTGCCGGTCGTCTCGGCGCTCTGGTCGCCGGCGCCGGCGGTGACGTTCATGCCGCCCGGGTACATCGCCGGCCCGCCGAAGCCCGGCGGCATGTTGCCCATTCCCTTGCCGCCGGTGCCCTTGAGAAAGACGGTGAACAGGGCACTGACGACCGCGCGCTTGAGCTCGGCCTTGCTCATCCGGGCGAGGTCCTTGAGGGGTTCCAGGACCGGGGCGAGCATGGGAAAGCCGCGGGTCTGCCCGGGGCGCTCGATGCGGTAGTAGTGGACGACGTTGGGCAGGCCCGTCTCCGGGTTGTAGGCGAGATAGCGGTCCCACTGCCAGCGGCTGGTTTCGGCGTAGAGGACGTTGCCGGGGTGTCCGCGCATGATGTGGTAGGCGACCGGCGCCCCGTATTCGTCCTTCTCCACCCCGCCGACCAGCCTCTCGCGGTCGGCGGTCCGGCCGGGGTTGCACAGGCGATCGGATTCGACCGCCTGCAGGCGAACCGGGTTGGAGAGCCCGGCGAGGGGAACGTGCGGGAGCAGGGTCAGGGCCTCGCCGTTGACGCACTTGCTGTGCAGGGCGAGTTGGGTGTGCCCGTTGAAGGTGAGCCGGCGCTCCAGGTCGCAATCCATCGACTGCGCCCAGAGGTAGAAGCGCCGCTCGGTGTGGCGCTGCCAGGCCTCGGCCTCCTCGTCGGAGAGGTTGAGGATCTCGCGGTCGATGCGGCTCTGCAGGGTCAGGCCGACCCCGACGGTGTTCATCACCGTGGTGTTGACCAGGCCGCGGGCGATGGGCTGGTTGCGGTCGGCGTCGCGGGAGCGGGAGCGCAGGTCGTCGAGGCCGCCGAGCAGGGCGCTGTCGGCGTCGGTGGGGAACGGGGTCCAGGCGCCCATCTCCCGGCCGCGGCGGTCGGCACCGTCGAAGCCGCCTTCGCTGCCGTAGAAGTCGGAGGCCATGGCCATGGTCATTCGCGCCCCCATGCGGCGGGCGCCGTAGACCGGGGCGACGGTGCTGATCGCACGGTCGACGCCGCGGGCGACGGCGGAGAGGAGACCGGAGCCGTAGGGCCCGGCGGTTTTCTTCGGGCGCTGGCTCATGACGGCGGGATAACTCCGAAACAGCGAATGCCGCCGGCCCCGGAGAGGCGGCGGACCTTGGCGTCCCAATGCTCGACGTTGCGGCGGATCTCGCCGGCGTCGGCGCGGGTGGCGANNCAGGCGGCGCCGCTCACCGTCGACGTCGTAATCGTAGGCCTGCCCCGTGGACACGGCCGCGTCTGCGGCGAGCCACTTGGAGAGCTGGAGCTTGGCTTCGGCGAGGGTGATTCCGGTATCGTCGGGCATGAGGTCCCCATTAAAAACGCGGTCGGGTTTTTTAATGGGGATAGGATGGCGGGTTTTTTCGGCGGACGGAAGTGACGTAAGGGGACGTAAGGGGACGTACTGCACGAAACGGCGATTTTTTTTCTTGCCTGTCTATCAATTTTGATATATCTTTTTTGCATGAACGGCAAGGACGTAATCAAGCGGCTGAAGGAGGAAGGGTGGGAACTGGTCCGGGTGCGCGGCAGCCACCACTTGCTGCGCAAGGGCTCGGTCACCGTTCCGGTCCCGGTGCACGGCGGCCGGGACCTGGGCGTCGGCCTGGTCAG
>NPIE01042094.1_pt1 | contig 10183 bp, 7 predicted proteins | sample 8637661 | NCBI WGS metagenome assembly NPIE01 (sample SAMN07420842, study PRJNA396082) | bioreactor metagenome | isolation source: sample BA12 brine-fed electro-methanogenic bioreactor BA | place: Japan: Kochi | collected 2016-12-09 | reverse complement strand
CGATCGCCATGTCCGCCTGGTCGGGGTGCCGAGAGAAAGAGCTTCCCTACAGTAGCCCCTGTCGGCTGACTTTGTACCCCGGCGCGCCCGAAGCTGCCCGAAACCCGTCAACCCCTGCCAAGCCGGCGCCGGATTCGCTCGTGCAGTTCGGCAAAGGTACACGGATTGCCGGGAAGCAGCGTCTCCCACGCGTCCCGCCCGCCGTCCGAGTCGCCATGCATCGTGGTCACTTCGCCATCCAGAACAACGTCGGCGCGCACTTGATTTCCGCCCAGCGCGATGGGCTCTCCGTCGGCGATGTTGTAAGCCACGAACCGCCTGCCGCGAATGGCCGGCGCCGTCACGCAGATCACCACCGACTCGTCGATATCCACCTCCTCCGCGTCCACATTCACCAGGATGCTCCGCCGGATTCTGCCCCCGCCGATACGGCTCCCCCGCACACACGAGCCCGCCACCTCCACGCTGCCCAGGCGGCTCCCCTCCTGCCGGTCCCCGATCCCGAAGAACGCCCGTGCCGCAGCGCCCTCGGCCGACTCCTCGGCGACCAGCAGCACGTTGCGGCAGTACAGCCCGAGCTGTCCGTAATCCCACCAGTAACTGTCGATTCCCACATTCACCACTCCGAGAAGCCCGAGCTCCGGATGGTCGGCGAGCAGACGGTTGGCAAGCTGCCGCAGCCGCCGATGGTGGTCCGTCGCTATCTCCCGCGCCGTTCCCTTCCCGGCCATGATCTCCAGGTAGGTCTCCAGATCCAGCGTCATGGGCATCCAGAAATGCGGATCGGTGTCGAAGCGTCCCTCCCGCCGATCCAGCTCGCCGGCAAAGGCATCCAGCAACGCCTGCGTGAGCGCGGCGGAAAGGCTGAACGAGCCGATGCTTATCGCGATGCCGCCCTCGACGTGGATCGCCCCCCGCGCGGCAAGCCCGGCAGCGGCGTCGTGGGTCACCTTCTCCACCTGCGACGCGTTGCCCGCGGCATCCAGCGCCAGGAGGCCGTAATTGGCCAGGCCGCGCTGCTCCCACGCCGCCGCGTCGGGCATCGGGCCAAGCTGCCCCACGATGTCCACATGGTGTGTCGGCATGTACCCCGGCTCGCAGGCCGGCACGAAAACCTGGTCGCCCCAGATCACCGACAGGCGGCCCCGGCGGCTCGCCGCGTGAATGCCGGTCTGCCGGATGACGCTCTCCAGCACCGTGATCGGCAACCGCTCGCCCGCCACCTCCACCAGACCCGGCAGCTTGACGGCGGGCTTGTTGTTGGCCTCGCTCGCGGGGAGCGGCGCCAGCCTTGTGCCCTTCCCGGCGGTGTGGTAAATCGCGATTGCCGCCCCTTCCCGCAGCCGCTCCAGCAGGTCGATGCCGTGGCGCGCCCGCGCCAGGTCGCCCGCCAGCCGCAACGCATACAGCGTCCCCAGACCGTTGCCCGCGCCCCCGGGCCAGTCCTCGCAGACGGCCAGGATGATGGCGTCCGGGTTGGCGATCTGCCCCCGCGTGGCTTCGAGACGCGCCTGCCACCACGCCTCGTCCACCGGGTTGGTGGTCGAGACAATGATGATGTCCATGCCCTGGCCCACACGTGGGCACCGGTGCATCAGCTCGATGTTCGCCCGTCGGCGGGCGTCGGCCTCCAGAAACCGCCCCGCCTCGCGAAAACGGTCGAACGCCTGGCGCAGCACGCCTTGAGCCGCCTCGTTCAGCGTCTCGGCGGCAAGCGCTTCGGCCGCCTCCGTGTACACCCGGAACTCGGGGGCGTTGCCCGACGGGCGCAGATGCAGCACCCCGCCGTCCGCAAGCGTCATCCGGGCCCCATCGGTGAAGTCCCACCGCTCGACGCTGCCCAACTCGCCGAAGAGCGCCTCCGCCAGGATCTCCCGCTGCTGGTCGAGGTTGATCACCATCGCCTTCCCGCTGTCGCTCGGTACCTGCCGCAGCAGGCCGCTGCACGTAAAGCGCGGCGGCAGCTCGTCCACCAGCGCCGACAGCGGACGCCCCGCCTGGCGGGCGGCATCGAGCACGGTCAGGATCGGCAGCGCGGCGTCGCGCGTCGGCAGGGCCGTGAGCCGGCGGTCGTCCAGATCGCTGCCCAGCAGGAATCCGCCGTTGGCCTCGTAGCCGACCACCCGCGCGGCGCCCTCGGCGAGCGCCGCCTCCATGGCCTCGATCACGTAAGGCGAGCCGATCCGCGTCCGCCGGATCGAGCCGAAACGCCCACACAGTTCGAGCGCCGAATTGCAGCTCACCGGCGTGGCCACGGCATCGGCTTCGAGCGCGACGGCGGTGAGAATCCCCAGCACGTCGCCGCGGATCACCCGGCCTTGCTCGTCGACCACCAGCGGGCGGTCGCTGTCCCCGTCCGCGCTCACCAGCGCATCGGCCCGATGCTCGCGCACCCACCCCGCCAGCCGCTCCGGGTCGTCCACGGCCTCCGTGTCTACCGGCACGAAGCGGTCGCTCCAGCCCACGGTCACCACCTCCGCGCCAAGCCGGGCCAGCAGGTCGGGGAGCAGCGCCCGGATCACCGCCGAGTGCTGATACACCACCACCTTCATACCTGCCAGACAGTCCCCCGCAAACGCCTTCAGATAGCGCTCCATATACTCGCCGGCCACCGCTGCCTCCGGCTCCCCCAGCTCGCGCACGTGTTCCGCCCTCAACTCGCCGTCGGTCGTGAACGGCGAGCGCCCCGCCGCCCGGTCCTCCTCTTCCGCCGCCTTCAGTCGCCCGTACCGGCGCAGGATCTCCGTCTCGTCCCGCTTGAGCACCTCGCCCGTCGGGAGGTTGAACTTGATGCCGTTGCGATCGTCGGGGATGTGGCTGCCCGTCACCATGATGCTCGGCTGGTGCCGCCGCACCGCATAGTGCATCAGCGCCGGCGTGGGGACAAAGCCGCCGAAGCACACGCAGGCGCCGGACTGGCGGATACCGAACGCGACCGCCCGGAGAATGCGCGGCGTGCTGCCGCGGAAGTCGCCCCCCAGCACCACCGTCTGCACCCGCTCACGCCCCTGAAGGTAGTCCAGAAAGGCTGCCGTGAAGAGGGCGCATTCGCGGTCCGTCATGGCCTCCACCGGCCCGCGGACACCGCTCGTACCGAATTTCAGGGGCATGGGCTCTGGTGACTTCCCGGGTTCGCGTTGCCTTGCCTCGCGCTCAGATGCGCACCTTGTCGTCCGCGTCCTCGTCCGCTTCGCGCTCGCCGTCGCCGGGCGGCGTCAGCCGGATTACCCCTTCGGTCATCCAGCAATCGCGTGCCGGTCCATCCTGTTGCAGCGCGAGGAGAAAAACGAATCCCACCTGCCGACCCTCCGGCGTGGTGAGCAAGACCTGCTGCTGGGCCGTCTGATGCCGCAGAATCACCGGGCCGTACCGGACATGCCGGAAGCTCAGCATCGGGCGGTACGGCGGCGACCGCATGATCGTCGTAAACGTCTCCAGCGAGCCCGTCTGCCGGCGATTGGACGGAGACGCAAAGCTGTACACCAACCGCATCGCGCGCGGGTTCCCCCCGCTCTGGCGCAACGCTTCGAGCTGCACCTGCACCACCGTCCCCGGAGGCAGCGTCGGATCCGGCCCGCCGATACGCTCCCACGCTACCGGCTCCGTCTCCTGTCCCGCGCGCAGATGCATGGTCGGGATAGCGTCGCTGGTATCGGTGAGCAGATTATGGCGGGCCACCACACCGGCCAGTGCCGCCAGCGTCAACGCCATCGCCGCTTTGAAAAGTCGCATATCGTTCATTCAGACACCTGCCCATTGCGACCCGCCGCCCGGCCGGTCGTTGTCTCTTCAAGCTACCGCGAATTCGGCGCCCGGTCAAGGCCCCGACCCCTTGCGGACGGCTGGGAAACCTGTACTATGCAGGCGGTTCCCTCTACCGCAACCCCCAACCGCAAGTGACGATGCCCTCCAGTGTCCAACTCCACTTCCGACCTCCCGGACAGCCGGAGATCGCCGGCCGCTGGAGCGCCTTCCGCGAGATCGTCACCTGCGACCGCGTCGAGGACGTCCCGGCATGCCTCGCGCGCCTTGACGCGGCCCTCGCCGCCGGCAGCGAGGCCGTCGGATTCCTTGCCTACGAGGCCGCCCCCGGCATCGATCCGGCCCTCCGCACCCAGCCCCCCTGGCCAGGCTGGCCTCTCCTCTGGTTCGGCCTCGACGGCCGACGCGAACCACCCCCCGAACCACCCGCCGCCGGCGCCTACACCTTCGGCGAGTGGCAACCCGACCTCGACCGCACCGCCTACGAAGCCGCCTTCCAGCGTATCCGACAACACCTCGTCGACGGCGATACCTACCAGGTCAACCTCACCTTCCCCCTGCGCGCCACCTTCCAAGGCGACCCCGCCCGGCTCTACGCCGCCCTCCGCCGCGCCCAGAACGCCGCCTACACCGCCTGGCTCCACACCGACGAATGGGACCTGCTCTCCGCCTCGCCCGAACTCTTCTTCGCCTGGCACGCCGACCGCCTCGTCACCCGCCCCATGAAGGGCACCCGCCGCCGCGGCCTCACCACCGCCGCCGACCGCGCCATCGCCGACGAGCTCCGCCAGTGCCCCAAGGATCGCGCCGAAAACGTGATGATCGTCGACCTCCTCCGCAACGACATGGGCCGCCTCGCCGACATTGGCTCCGTCCACCCGGTCACCCTGTTCAGCGTCGAGAAATACCCGACCGTCTGGCAGATGACCAGCACCATCGAGGCCCGCGTCCCCGCTCACACCCCCTTCTCCCGCCTCCTGAAAGGCCTCTTCCCCTGCGGCTCCGTGACCGGCGCCCCCAAGGTGAAGACCATGGAAATCATCGCCGGTCTCGAACCCACCCCGCGCGGCGTCTACTGCGGCGCCATCGGCTATGCCCGCCAGGGACAGGCCGCCTTCAACGTCGCCATCCGCACCCTCCAGCTACGCCACGGCCACGCCCGCTACCACGTGGGAAGCGGCCTGGTGATCGACTCCGACCCCGGCGCCGAATACACCGAATGTCTCGACAAGGCCAGGGTCCTCGCCTCCGCCGGATGGCCCCCCTTCGACCTCCTCGAAACCCTCCGCTGGGAGCCCGGCAACGGCTTCTGGCTCCTCGAACGCCACCTCGCACGACTTGCCGACTCCGCCGCCTATTTCGACCGCCCCTGCGACCTCGCCGCCATCCGCCGCCAACTTGCTGATCCCCCCTGGGACACACCTCAGCGCGTACGCCTGCTCCTCGCCGCAGACGGCCAGCTCACCATCCAGCCATTCCCGCTCACCGAACAGCACCTGCCCCGCCGCCTGCGCCTCGCCCCCCAACCCGTCGATTCCAGCGACCCCTTCCTCTACCACAAGACCACCCATCGCCGCGTCTACGAGACCGCCGCCGCCTGCCGCGGGGATGCCGACGACGTCCTCCTCTGGAACGAGCGTGGCGAGCTCACCGAGGCCACCATCGCCAACGTCGCCGTGCAGTTCGACGACGATACCCGCTGGCTCACTCCCCCCGTCACCTCCGGCCTGCTCGCCGGCACCCTCCGCGCCGAGCTGCTAGACAGCGGCGACCTGCTGGAAGCCGTGATCCACCGCGACGACCTGGACCGCCCCCACCGCCTGCAGCTCCTCAACTCCGTCCGCGGCCGCCAACCGGCCGTCCTGATCCGCGACTGACCGATCAGGCAAGCTCGACAGTGACGCTATCCGGAGCCTGCCAACGCACCGAGCCGTGGGAGCTCTCCACCTCGACCGTGCCATGCGGCGTGGGAACGCTCACCCGGAAGTCCGGCAGCACGTCCACCCGCGGGTGCAACCGCAGCCGCCGGCAGCCGGGCTCCATAATCTCCAGTCCCAGCAGCGTCCTGATGAGGAACTCCGCCGGGCAGGCGCTCCACGCGTGGCTCTCGGTGCGGATGATGGTCTGCAGGTAGTCGCCGTACCGCCAACTCCCGTGGATGCCCCACTCTTCGCTCACGCTCGTCGCACCGCGGTCGAGCATCCAGCCCCAGCGCTCGCGCACGATCGCCAGCGCCAGATCGAAACGCCCCGCGTGATCGAGCGACTTGAGCACCTGCCAGGTAAAGAACGGCTCCGCGATCGTGAACGACACCTGCCGCGACACATACAACCGGTCGATCAGCGTCGCCGCCAGCTCCGCGTCCACCAGGTCCACCAGGATCGGCATCAGGTTGGCGTGCTCGGAGACGTGCTCCGAAAGCACCCCGTCAAGGTTGGCGTCCACCAGGCACTCCCGCGCCGCGTCGTAGAAGCGGGGTACGAAGGCCGCCCGCAGGCGGTCGCGGGCGCCGCGCAGCAGCTCGGCGGTGGCATCGTCCTGCTTGAAGACGGCCATCTCCAGCAGATCGCCCATCGCGCCGTAGAAGATCGCGTTCAGCGGCGCCGACGCCCCCTCCTTGTCTACGTGCGCCCAGTCGATGAAGACCCAGCCGGGCATCCGGTCGAGAAGCCCCTCCGCATCCGTATGGTCGAGGAAGGCGAAGACGATCTTGAGCGCGTGCGGGTAGAACCGGTGAATCCACGACGCGTCCCCCGTGTACAGGTAATGCTCCCACAGCGCCCGCAGCCACCAGAGCGAATAGTCCGGTATCACCCCCGCGTAGCTGAAACTCACGGTGTTGGTCATGTTGGTGATCAGCCCCGTGGGAAGCTGGTTCGCGGCGGATTGGCGCAGGAACTTCGCCGGCAGCCGCGAATCCCCGTAACACGCGTAGATGCCGCCAAGCGTCACCGCCGACACGTCCCCCAGCCACTGCCCCTGCTCCCGCCACGGCGTGTCCGTGATGAACTCGTTGCAGCAAAGCTGAATCGTCGCCCGCGAAATCTCCCAGATGCGGTTGAGCCGCTCGTCCGGGCAGGCAAACGCCCCCACTTCCTCGAACGGGTAGTGGGTGTCGACCGCCCGCACCCGATGCACCCGGCATTCCTCCTGGCAGTCCAGCAGCCGCAACTTCACGAACCGGAAACCCATCCAGTTGAAGGTGCGGAACGTCTGCCGCCCGCCCCTGAGCGTCAACCGCGCAGCAAACTGCCCCTCGATGGCGTTCACGAAACGCCCGTCCGTAAGCCGCTCCACGAATCCCATATCCACGATCGCTCCCGCCGGGCCTTCCACCTCCAGCTCCAGGTAAGCCGTCAGAATGCGGCCGAAGTCCAGCAGCACGGTCGGATCGTGGACCCCCACCGCCGGCTGGTGCAGGTGCTCCCGCGAGCAATGCCACACCATCGCGCCCCCGTCCGGGCGGGTCAGCGCATCGGCATTGTCGCAACGCGTCAGCCGGAGCGGGTCGCCCGTGGTCGACAGCGCCCGCGACAGATCGTGCGGTGTCTGCCGGTGGGTCACGGCCTGCGCCTCCTCCACGCGCACCACGGCTTCGGGCAGCAGCAGCTCCTCGGTCATCGCCGGGATGTCGCGGGGCACCAGCCGCGTCCACGGCGGGACCGGCGGCTTCCCGATCACCGCGGCGTACGGCCACCGGCCATCATCGAACCCCGCTTCGCGCCAGCCTTCCGGCGCCTGTCGCGAGTCGTACATCTCCTGGAAAGGAGTCGCCTGCTGCATGGGCACCCGGAAGGTATCCTGCCGCCAGGTCATGGCCCGGCTCACCCGCCAGTCGCGATCGGTCCGCACCACAACATGGTCGTCGACCTCGAGTTCGAGCAGCAGACCACCGCGGGTATTGGGAATCGTCCCGAGATGGTTCACCGTCACCGCCACGCAGTTCGTCCCCTTTACCAGATGCGCCGCCACCTCGTGGGTGTCGTAGTACTGGTGGAACGGCTGCGACTGCACCGGCCCCCGCCCGATCCGCACGCCGTTGATACTCAACACGTAACGGGTATCGGCGCAGATCCGCACCGTCGCCTCTGCCGGCGCTTCGCCAAGCTCGAACTCACGCCGGAAATAGTAATAAACATTCTGTTCCTGTCCGGGCGCATCCGCCCAGATCCAGTCGGCTCGCCAGCGGTGCAACGGAGGAAATGCAGTCTCGGACATGGGACTCCCCGGGGTGAGTGTGAACACGTACCCCGGACTATAGCGCCCCCATCCCCAAAGACGAGCCCCGCCTACCGGGGCGCCGGCTGAGGGCGCGGCGGGCTGAACAGCGCGTCCGAAACCTGCACGTTGTATTGAATGCTCGTGACCTCCGTCTCCACCCGCCCCAGGGGGCTCACCTGGCTCATGCGGAACGGCGTCAACACCCCCCCGGATTCCCGGAAGTCCCCGAAGTAGGTCTGCAGCCGGATCTCCTGGTCGCCCTGCACCTGGATCGTGTCCGAGCGCACCAGGATGCCCGTCTCCACGTCGAAGAAGCAGGTCATTGGCGAGGCCGTCTCGTGCGTCAGCTCGATCTCGTAGGCGGGGCGCTCGTTGATCGGCTGCACGCCGCGCAGCTCCACCTTCTCGAACAGCCGCCGCCAATCCACCAGGTAGTGGAAATGAGCGATCAGCCGCAGGTTGGCCAGCGCCTGGCCGCGCAGCAGGCGAAAGCCCGTCGCGTCCCGCTGCCAGCCGGTGCGCCCATCGTAGGCGGTCACCATGTCGTCGCCGCCGTTCCAGCGCTGGAAGACGTGCAGCTTGTCCGGCCGCTTGGCATGCATCGTCACGCGCGCCGTCAGCGGCGGCTCCCGATGCACCGACATCCGCGCCTGCCAGATCAACGTCTTCTGCGAATCACAGGCGGCCTGCCCCCCGCTCACCTTCACGTAGCGGTCGAGGATCTCCGCCGCGGTCGGCTGCTCTACGGGCGGCGCCGGTCTGGCCGAATCCGCTGCCAACGCCCCGCACACCACGGCCGCCGCCAGCACTCCAAGCAGCGTCTTCATGATCCCGCGGCCTCCGGGCGGGCGGGAACCTTCAGCGCAAGCTGCCCGCACGCGCCGTCCAGCTCCCGGCCCAGGGTCTTGCGAATCGTCGCCTTCACCCCCCGCTCTTCCAGGCGGTCCCGGAACGCCCGCGCGGCGGCCCGCGACGACCCGGCAAGCCGGGCATCCGTGGGATTACACGGGATCAGATTCACGTGCAGCAGATGCGGTTTACCGAACTGCCCCAGCCACACCGCCAGCTCATCCGCGTGCCGCGCCTGGTCGTTCGTCCCCTCGATCAGGATGTACTCCACGAACAGCTTGCGGTTGGTTCGCTCGAGGCAGTACGCGACCGCCTCCGCCACCTTGGCCAGCGGGTACTTCTTGTTCACCGGCATCAGCGCCAGCCGCAGCTCGTCGTTGGCCGCATGCAGCGACAGCGCCAGATTCACCTGCGGGAAGCGGTCCGCGAACTCCATCATGTACGGCGCCAGCCCGCTCGTCGAAACCGACAGATGCCGCGCCCCCATGCCGAAGGTCTCCGGGTTCATAAGTTCCTCAAGGCTGCCAAAGACCCCCTTCCGGTTGTGCAACGGTTCGCCCATCCCCATATACACCACGTTGCCGAGCGTGGCGCCGGGCAGCTCGCGCGCCAGGTATTGCCGCCAGAAAAGCACCTGGTCGCTGATCTCTTCGCTGCTCAGGTGGCGCGTCAGCCCCAGCCGGCCGGTGGCGCAGAAAGAGCACTTGAGCGCGCACCCCACCTGGCTGCTGATGCAGCAGCTCCACAGGTCGGGTTTCGGGCACAGCAGCACCGTCTCCACACGCGTCCCGTCGGCCAGGGCGAGCAGCGCCTTGTGGGCGCGATTGTCGCGCGAACGCAGCACCACCTCCGGCGTCACGGTGAGCACCGGATACGCCTCCGCCAGCCGGCTCCGCAACGCCTTCGGCAGGGTGGTCACCTCGTCAAAGGACTCCGCATGCCGCACGAAGAAGGCCTGCCGCAACTGGGCTGCCCGGAACGCAGGAAGGCCGCATTCCTCGACGATCTGGGCGATTCTGGCGCTGTCCACGTGTGCCCCCGCAGAAAAAGAGTACCATGCCCCGACCCGCCGCTCCACGCAAGCCCTGAGCTGTGCCGGGCGCGTCAGTCCAGGAACCGCAGCTTCCCGGTGAACCGGTTGACCTCCATGGGGACGAAGTTGGTGCCTTCCATCAGCAGCTCGTCTCCATTGCGGATCTGCCCGGCCTGCACGATCAGCGTCGTGTGCGAGTTGCCCTTGGGATCCGGCATCACCGTCCCGTTGGGGCGGAAGATGATCGCCCGCACGTTGTCCACCAGCGTCGGGCTGGTCGACTCGGGAAACAGCACCCCGCTCCCCACGTTGCAGCGA
>NPIE01003582.1_pt3 | contig 10183 bp, 10 predicted proteins | sample 8637661 | NCBI WGS metagenome assembly NPIE01 (sample SAMN07420842, study PRJNA396082) | bioreactor metagenome | isolation source: sample BA12 brine-fed electro-methanogenic bioreactor BA | place: Japan: Kochi | collected 2016-12-09 | reverse complement strand
ATGAACCCATGAACCCATGAACCCATGACCCCTTGAGCCCATGAGCCCATGAGCCCATTGCCGGACAGTCGCCGGAAATGATGCAATACATTGCACCTGCTCAGCTTTCCATGTAAATTATCCCCATGAAATTTTTACGCAATATGGTATTTCTGCTTTTATGTCTGGTATTGCCTGCCGCCGGTTTGTATGCCCAGCTTTCTTCTTTTACTGTTTTGGGAAATGTTGTGAGTTCATTTGATTATAATCCGAAATTGCGACTTACATCCTCACAAAACACCCGGAATCTTTTAGGCGTGACCGGTTTACTTGAGGGAAAAACAGAAAATCTCGTGTGGGGAGGGGGATTGAGGATCCGTTACAAAGTCGCGGATCATTATACGGTAAATATTGTAGATGATGTGGATTCACTCACGGGCGAAACAACGGAATTTAAAGATCAGCTTACTTTTGTTGAACTGTTTGGAACCGGTTCAGTTAATCTGTATTCCAATCATTATTTTTCATTATCCATCGGTATGGATTTTGGATTTATGGTTGTTGACCGGAGTTTTTCTATCGGTGACGGGATGTTAAATATGGATTTTCCTTTTGAAATGATGCCGTTTTTCCGTGTATCCGTCTTACCCCGCAATGACTGGAGCCCTGTTATTCGTATCGGATATTTTTTGGCTAAACCCAAAGCCGAAACAAGGGTTACAGAATTTTATGAAGAGACGGCTGTTGTCACGACATTCAAGGAACAAATCAGCTTTTCCAAACCGATGATAGAAGCAGGGATTTCGTTCCGGTTTTGATCATGAAAATACTCTTTTGCCAACCCCCTGTTGAGGATTTTTATACAACGCCTGACAGGCATTATCCTCTTGGTCTCCTGTCTTTGGCCGGATATGTGAACGATCTTCCGGTTCAGTGCAAGATTATAGATTTCCTTCATACAGGGGAGCGCTATACCCTGCCCATTCCAGAAAATTTTAAGCCGGTTCGTCACTACTTGCCGTATGACACATCCCCTGTAAAAATTTTCCATCATTATTACCATTTTGGCCGATCCTGGGAGACAATTGCATCGATTTTTCGTGACGAGAATCCTGATGTTATTGCCGTCAGTTCCCTTTTTTATACATACATGCATGACGTTGTCAGGACTGTCCGGATTGCCCGAAAGGCCTGTCCCCGCTCCGTGATTATTGTTGGAGGACAAAATGTCAGAGACGGTTTGAGCCGGTATAACGATGATCTTCCCGCGGATTACCTGATACAGGGTGAAGGAGAAGAACCATTCCGGGCTATCATTAAAAAGTTATTGGGAAAGAACAAGAACCTGATCCATATTCCCGGCATCATGATAAAGGAACAGGGTGTTTTCACTGCATCTTCCGGGAGCCTTCCCTGTACACCCATGGAGTTCATTGAACCGGATCATTCCCTTGTCAAATCCGGTGATTATACGATTGGCGGGTTGCCGGCAGCCATGATTCAAACAAGCCGCGGCTGTTCGTCCGGGTGCGGTTTTTGTACCATTGAACGGACCTTTGGGCGACGGATCCGTTATCGGCCTGTATCCAATATCCTCAATGAAATGGAAAAACTATACCGGAAAGGCATTAAAGTAATTGATTTTGAGGATGATAACCTGACAGCAGACCGGAAATTTGCTTTGGAGCTTTTTTCAAGTATCCGTGAACGGTTTGGAAACACATTCCGCCTTTATGCGATGAACGGACTCAGTTCATGGATGCTGGATGAAGAGATGCTCCGGCTTATGAACGATGCCGGTTTTGTTATGGTGAATCTTTCTGTTGGAACACTGTCGGAAAAATCCCTGAAGAAATCTCACAGAATTGACAGCCGCGGGGATTTTGAAAGGGTTGTGAACATTGCGGCAGCATTGGGCATGAAGGTTATGGGATATTTTATTGCCGGATTGCCGGGTGAAAGCATAGAAGAAAACCTGGATACGCTGGCTTTCATGAGCCGCCTTCCCGTTGTTGCCGGGATTTCACCCTTTTATTATGTGCCGGGACAAAATATGGATATTCCCAATATCCCTGCAGATCCGCGCAATGCCCGGTTGAGCCGGTTTTATCCGGCTGACGATTTTTGGACAGAAAAAGATTTAATCACACTTTTTCGTTTGACGCGATGGGTGAATTATGTAAAAAGAAAAATGAATCATGCCGGAATTCGCTCCTGCCCTGTGGAAGAATTAAACCATAGTTTTCCCCACGATCCGATTATAACAGAACTTATCAGCCATTCCCGCCTGGCGGGATACACGGACAGGAAGAAAAAAGACGTGTATTTTCATGAAATCTCAGACAGCACGGTTACAAAATTTATGAAAATTGTTCGAACCATTGTTTCAGACCATTTCCCCGAATCTTAATTCAGAATTCAGAATTCAATTCAGAATTCAGAATTCTTAATTCATCATTCTCTAAAAAGAATATCCCCCCCCAGCGTTCCGTTTAGTCTTTTTATGTAAAAGGGTGATTTCACTCTTTCCAGCATTTCCATTGCTCTTTCAAGGCGTTCCTGAATGCCCAGGCGATCGGCCTCATTTGTATAGTTGGATTTCTTCAGAAAATTTTTAAGATAGGTGATATGATCCTGCCAGTGTGCTATATCATTTAATTGTTTATTCATGAGCCGATCCCGGTACCAGTCGCTGTTCATCATGTAATCCAATGTAAATAATTTTCTCAGTTCAGGATTTTCAAGAGTCATTCCCTGATGATTCCCGTAAGCCATGATATCCAACAGGGCTTTGAGGGGAGGGCATGCTGCAGCGACACTGCCGTCATTAAAATAGGATTTCGCAACTCTTTGCTGAGCTTCCGTAATGTTGAGAATGCCGTCCACAAAATCTTCCATGCTTTGGCATTCGGGTTTGAGCATTTCTTCATTGAAAACGGTGTGAGGATCTTCAAAGACCCGGCCGAAGAAATCCTGAACAAATTTTTCTGTAATTCGGTAACCCAGGCGTCCGGCGTAAATCTTTTTCCCCTTATATGTAAAATCCTCCACCTTCTCAAGATATCCGTTGCTTTTCATGTATTCAGGATCTCTTTCTTTAACGGACAAGCGGCACCAGATTTCCGGAACCAGCAGACTGATGTCATGATCCACCCGGTATTTGGGTCCTATATAACCGGCCGCAGTCGTGAAACCGTCGTATCCTGTCAGAATGTAGGAAACGAGGGCATTGTTGAGATCGGTCGTGGAAACAAGAGAATTAAAGGGTGCTTTTGTCAATGCTCCTTCAGAACCGGCTCCGGTTGTAGACGGTGATTTGCCTGTAAGACTGCAAATGAAATCCATAAAAAGTTCCGGAAGTTCCTGATAATGAATGGGATTATACACGGCAAGGGGACGGATCCCCGGTTCAGGCGGGTTGTTTCGCCGTCCGGGCAACACAGCATTCACCGGGAAATAGACAGGTGATTCTGCCGGAATTTTCCTGAATAAACGGATGGCAGTTTTGGCAATATACTTGTCTCGCGGATCCAGAATATCTGCACGGTTCTGCAGGTAGCGCACATTTTTACCGGGTTTGCCGTCGACGATCCTGGGGTGTGATGAACTGACAAAATATGTCCCTTCCGGGTTGTTTGCCGCTTTTTTGATAATGTCTTTGATCGGTTCCGTGTATTTATCAAAGAGTATGGCATTTTCCATGATTTCACGGGCATCGGCAGGGGTCAGGGGCTGAAAATTGGATATGAATGTATTTGGACTGGCCAGATCGGCTTCAGCCTGCCGGTCGTATCCTCTGTGAATGGCTTCATCCGGCCTTTGGAAAAAACGGTATTCACAATTGGCAACGATCTTAACCGCCGGATTGGTGTATTTGGGATTCAGATTATTCAGTTCACGGGTCGGCACAACAGTTGAGGCAGTAATATCATCCTCCATCTGCAGTTTGTCAGCCCCGGTAAAATCCTGCCGAAGCTTATAGGTCCGCCAGGCACCATCCTTTTCAAAACCGACTCTGAGATAACTGGCATACAGACGGTGATTCCGAAGGCGCAATTCATTTCCCGGTTTTCCATTCACGCTGTCCACCGTGAAATGATCCCGCCAGTTGTGACCCCACTCTTGTTTATAAAACCGTTTTACGATAAAAACCAAACCTTTAACATACATGGGGATAGACCGGAGCCATTTATTGTATTCATCTGTATATTTTTTTGAAGGCGTCAACAGTTTGATGGCAGAGCCCATGGATCGTTCAGGATCCAGAAAAGACCGATTGTCTTGTTCTCCGGCTCCGTCTTTGAATCGTTTCGAATAATCCTTTGATATGATATCATCCAGAAGTTTGAAATCCTTGTGAATATCGGCAACGAAAAAGGGTCCGTAAATTATGGAATTAGATATTGATTTTGAGATTTCCGATTTTCCGCCGCCTGATACTGTGCAGGGTTTATGAATGAATGTCCCTTCAGCAATGGTTCCGGTTAGTTGCCAGAAAGGGGCACCTTCCTGTTTTAACATGCGGATTTTATAACCTGACGGCATGATATAAATTTTATCCGGCAGCAGTTTCAGCTGATATGCTTTCTTTTTTCTGGTCCAGCGGATCAATTGTTCCTTCAGGTTAACCTGAATATCTTCAGGGATATATATGATTTCCGGATATGTGCGGTCGATGGCGAATCCTTCCGGTTGTTCTTCCATCATATCTTTGTAGGATTTGACCATTTCACCGAATGTCAGATTGTTTTGAGGAATGAGATTATCATCCCGGAATTCATCTCCCAGATCATAACTCGGGAAAACCAGCGCGCCGCCGGCATGTTCTTCTTCCGAATTCCCGTAGAGGTTTGAGGAAAAACTGATCTGGGTTTTCACTTCTTTTTTTGTGTAACCGAAATAGTTATCGGAAATAATTGTCAGGATTAATCCTTCTTCGGTTCGTGCCGTAATTTTGAACGGTTGTCCGTCATTATACAATTCATCCGCATTTTCCCAGCACATCCCGTCTCGTTTTTGCCGTTTTGTGGCTTTACCGACCGGAGGAAGTCCCAGCTCTTTTTTTGTCATGGTATTCAAATGCGGCGCCAATATAATGCATCCTGTGTGACCTGTCCAATGGTCGATGTCCAGAGCTGCATCGTTTTGAGGAAGGTACGGATCACCGGCATTGCCGAATATAGATTCAGCAAAATCCAGATTGCCTACCAGGCATCCCGGAGCAAAAAGACGGATTTCCATACTTTTGCATGCGTTGTATCCGGGCACCTCCGGGACAACCACAGGCCTGAGCAGGAGGGATGTCCACAAATATGCTTTTTCCTCCTGAGACGCGGTGAACGGCAATTCAAGAATTTCTTTTGGAACATCCAGAGCTTTTTTAAAAATTTGTTTGAATGTATCACGGGGAACGGCTTTCTTATCATCAGGAATGGGAAGTCCCCCTTCACTCACGTGAAAAACACCCTTGGTTGTCCTTCGGTTATGTTTTGGGTTGTGGAGGATTCCCTGTTCGATACGGTAGGATGAAACAGGCCCGTTATGATAGTCATTCTTATCCGGCGGTATGGATAACATCCTGGCGATGCCGTGATGATCCAGAATAAAGGTGTTGGAGGGTATGCGAATGCCGCTGTCAGCTTCCGATTCGTTAAAATAATTATTGATGAAATTTTGAATTCTCAAATCAGCCGGACAGAGATAATTTGAGAGGAGCCGGTTTTTCTCCTGGTGATTGGAAATAAGATCTCTGGCCAGGTCAATAAAATCTTTGTCATGCATTGTTCCAAAAACGGGATATCCCATAGCAGCCAGTTTTAAATTGATGTATTGAATCAGCCGCTCAGGATTGTATTGACAAATGGTACCGTCCGGGTCAATGCCTAATGCTCGTCGAAAATCCATGGAACCCTCCCATTTTTAATGATGGAATGACTGTCGGCAGACAGCGGTGCATCGGGAAATCCTTAGGGTCACAGGCACAAATCAAATATCCATCATTTTGTTCAATTTTCTGATATGCCGCCTGGCAGGATAATATTTTCTCAGGCTTTTCAATTCCTTGCCGAAAAGGGAAAGGAAATCATCCGGATTGTTGAACACTGAAAAATCCCTGAGGATTGCGTTGCGCTGAATGTATGTGTGTTTACCTGTCCATCGATACAGGAGATTTTCCAGTTCATGAACACCCAGTCCGTATCCGTTGTATTCTCCCTTTTTGACGGGTATTTTATCCAATTGTTTCTGAATAAATTTTTCCGGAAGTGTCGCGCCTTCCAAAATGATCCAATGATCGTCCTTCAGAGCTTCTACCCAGCCGTGCACCAGTAGTTCGGGAATTTTTCTGTAAAGTTTATCATCGGGAATACCCTTGAGGAACTCTTTTTTAATCAGAAAACCATGAAAACGGCACGGGATGTGTACTAAACGGAGTAAAGCCATTAAAAGAATACTTTTTGACAGACTGAAACCCCATCCGTCCGCTAAAATTCCCGAGGCGGTTTGAATTCGCTTTTTAGGGAACTGATAGGCAATATTATCCCGAACAAATTCATAAATCTGCTGAATTTTTTCAGTATCGGGGAGTTTATCCCACCTGTGGTTTTCATTCAGTGTATAAAATGAAGCATTATGAAAATCGAGGAGCGGGGTCTCATTCAGGAAATGTTGTAAGTGTTCATGTTCCATATATTATTGAATACTTTTAGACTTTCATTTCAATCCTTGCTAATTTACAACAATAGTCAGAGGATGATAAGGTGAATTTGCAGTGAGTATGGAAACCCTGGGACCAAAACAAAAAAGAGCAGGTTTGATCATAGAACGTTTGTATCATTTGTATCCGGGAAGTGCCTGTTCATTGTATCATGTCGATGCATTTCAGCTTCTTATGGCAACGATATTGTCTGCCCAGTGTACCGATGACAGGGTCAATAAAGTGACCCCCGAACTTTTTCGGCGTTGGAATTCTGCTTATATGTTGGCTGAGGCCCCGCTGGAAGACGTAAAAGACGTGATTCGATCCACCGGTTTTTTTAATCACAAAGCAAAAAATATGATTGCTGCATCCAACATGATCGTCAAACGGTTTAACGGAGAGGTCCCGAACCGGCTCGAAGACCTGACTCAACTCCCGGGAGTAGGCCGAAAAACAGCCAATGTTGTTTTGGGAGTTGTGTATCATCAGCCTGCGATTGTCGTGGATACGCATGTTGGCAGAATATCCCGGCATCTGGGTTTCACAAGGGAAAGTGATCCGGGTAAAATTGAGCTTGATCTTCAAAACATTTTACCACGGGAACATTGGATCACATGGAATCATATGATCATAGATCACGGACGCAGGGTTTGTACGGCGCGAAATCCCCGTTGCCACGTGTGTCAATTGTGTGATCTGTGTCCGGGTCCGTTTGATAAAAAAGGAATTAAATTAAATAAAACATGCTTAAAATCATTTCAAAGCACGGACAAGGAGTAAGCACCGGCAATGAACAGATTTAAAGGGTTTTTCAAAAAATCCAATATAAAACCTGCGTTTATTTCAGGTTTGATCGTTGCTATTCCCATAGGCATTACCATATTTACGCTTCAATTTATTTTTCGCTTTGTTGACAATATTTTCGGCAGATATTTTCGTGAATTCCTTCCCTTTTATATTCCCGGAATCGGAATTATTTCTACCTTTTTTATCATTTTGGTCCTTGGGGCTTTTATTAATAACTGGCTTGGACGGAAGTTCTATGAAAAGATTGAAAAACGAATGTCAAAATTACCCTTATTGGGGAGTTTATATACCGTATCCCGCCAGATTGTGGAGATAATCAGTTCATCCAGGCGTAAAGAATTCCAGAAAGTTATCTATCTTCAATATCCTGCAGAAGGGATCTGGACTCTGGGGTTTGTCACCGGCCAGTCAATTTCAGATGACGGTGTTCGGATCTATAACGTGTTTGTCCCCACGACGCCCAATCCCACATCCGGATATATGGTTTTCATTCCTCATGATGATGCAGTGGATACGCCGTATACGATTGAAGAAGGACTGAAAATACTTATTTCCGGCGGGATGCTGGCACCGCCCAGACTGCCTTTTCCTGTCCGTAAGAAACAAATGGTGAACAAAGCAGAATCCTTACCGGGTGAAAACGATAAATCGGAGAATGAATCATGAATATTGCAGCACTTATCATTTTATCATATCTGGCCGGATCATTTCCTACTGCCCTGATCATGGGTTATGCATTAAAGGGCGTTGATATCCGTACCCTTGGAAGCGGGAACATGGGAGCCACTAATGTTTTTCGGCAGCTTGGTGCGCCGGCCGGGATTATCACACTCCTGATAGATATGTTTAAAGGATTTGCTTCTGCTTTCTGGATCTCCCGGCTGGGAAGCGGACTGACAGACGATGGGATAGCGTTGATGATCCTTGCAGGAGTATGTGCAATTTTGGGTCACACATTTACCGTATTTGCCGGTTTCCGCGGAGGAAAAGGTGTTGCCACCGCTTCCGGAATGGTTATTGCCATATCACCCTGGATTGTTTTGATATGTGCCGGCATCTTTTTGTTGACGCTCCTGCTTACGGGGTATGTGTCCGTTGCGTCAATGCTTGCTGTTACCGCGTTCGGAATTATTCATGTCGTTCAGTATTTAATAGGGGTAACGGACAGCCTTTGGCTGCTGGTTTTCAGTGTTTTTATCCCGTTTTTTATTATCTGGACTCACCGGAGCAATCTTAAAAAACTGGCAGCCGGTGAAGAAAGCCGCTTTGAACGTGTTATGATTTTTAAAAAGAAGGCGAAACAGTGATTCATGTTTCAGCCGGACTTATTATTTTCCATAGTAAAATCCTGATCTGCCAACGGCTCCCGTCCGATCCTCATCCACTGAAATGGGAATTCCCCGGCGGGAAAGCTGAATCCGGAGAAACAACTGAAGAAGCCCTTGTCCGGGAATTGTTTGAAGAACTCCAAATCTGTGTAACACGTGTTAAACCCGTATATTCCTATACTTTTCAGTATCCGGGCGCCGGAGACATAAAACTCCATTTCTTTCAGGTTCTCTCGTTTACGGGCAGCCTGTTAAACAACCGATCCTTTCAGGAAATTAAGTGGGTTGAACCTTCTGAGCTGGGAAATTTTGATTTTCTTGACGGCGATATTCCGTTTATCAGCTTTCTTGACAGAGAATTTTTTAAACACATTTAAAAAAAGTCCCATAATGGGAGCAGGGGTCCCAAAGAAGGAACCCCTGATGTATGGTGTATGATTACTGAGGATTTTTTTCTGCTACGATTTGTTTGATAAAGTGTTCCCGCGTGATCAGAAGTTCAATAAAACTGCTCCGGTATCATAAACGGGTTCAAGGATCAGACGGGCTGAAACCCATGCCAGCTCGTTGGTTGTTGCCATGATAACACCTGCAATGATCAGCCCGATATATAGGATTGTCTTAATTGTCATGAGCGCTTTCATCGTTTTCACTCCCGGTTTGTGAATAAAGACTTTCCTAACGCCTTAAAAGTTGTCCTATCTTTCACTTTTTTTCATTATGGCTTATTAATAAATTAATTTACAGCGGAAAGCCATGGACAGAATCACGCGATATACAGTTCTTTGTTTTCTTTTTCTAACCGGATGTGCCGGACACCCTACGATTTACCCCGGTAAAACAGATCCGGGCAAAACCCTGTACTCTTATACATTTTCCGGAGAAAATCTTTTTCCGGTCTACAGCATCCATCGGGGACTAAGTCCTCTGTGGGATGCAAACCTCCATATAGGGATACCGTTTTGGGGATCGGGTTTCAGTTTGACCTATCTGGCAACAGGAACGCCCGGTTCCACCCGGATGACCAAAGTGAATGCAGGATATATTTTTCAGCAGAATCAGGCCGTGGACCTGACCATTGTAAAGGAGTGGCACAATCCTTATTCGTCATTGTCATCCATTATGGCCGGTCCGAGAGGGACATGGATTCTTAGCGATGTTGCCAATAACCGGGCATTTCGGGTGGGATTTGTGTCCGGACTTGCTTTTAAACGAAAAATGCTGTTTGAAGTCGGTTATACCCATGATTTTGCCCTGGGAAAAGATCGGCGCGATCCCGCTTCCCAGTTCCCGACAGGCCATCATCCCATTACAGGCCTGTCAGTGAGAATCGTTGCGGGAAGTTGGTAGCTTTAATCAGTAGCCGGTAGCC
>NPIE01068392.1_pt1 | contig 10187 bp, 9 predicted proteins | sample 8637661 | NCBI WGS metagenome assembly NPIE01 (sample SAMN07420842, study PRJNA396082) | bioreactor metagenome | isolation source: sample BA12 brine-fed electro-methanogenic bioreactor BA | place: Japan: Kochi | collected 2016-12-09 | reverse complement strand
TTTGACCAAAAACCAAATCCATTGCTGGCCGCGCTGATGATAGGGCTCGCCAGCCTGGCGTTTGATTGCAGTATAACCCGACATGCCGTCGACGAATCGGTCGATAGCCGTATCGCCTCGCCGGCCGGCCCTTCGGTAATGTACAGCACATCGGGCGCAATATCGGCAATAGCTTCGTAAATCGCCAGTAACCTTTACTACAGCAGCGCGCTTTGATTGTCCGACTTTCGGTCGTCATCGATATCGCGCAGCAAGTGACCCAGCCATTAAATATTCCAAGTGGTGACTTTGTAGCGATTTTGCATTTATGAAACATCATCGATTGTATTGCCTAATCGTTCTTTACATGTGATTTCGGCATCGTCATAAAAAACCCTATATTGGGCGAACGGCTGACATGAGGGCCTTTAGGCATTGAAAGCCGGCGTTTGACACAAAGCCGTTTACTTGCCGTTGCCGGTATCGCCCCTTTCTTGTCAGTCGCGTTTATCTAAAGCGGCCAGTCAGCCAAATCCGGATTCTGCGAACTTAAAGGCTACAAAGCAGCCATTGGCGACACACCCAACGGCCATTACCTGCTGGTCACGACTGGCAGCTTTTTGGAGATGAAATGAAAGAAGTTCGGAAATTGTCGTTTTAGGGACAATGGGCTGTCGCCTTTTGGCGTAAACTAAATCGCCAGTATGAATCAAGTCCGGAACATTTTCGACCCAATCCCGCCGCAGCTGATATATCCGGTGTTCGTGGAAATTAGCGAGGGACTCCATCAAAACGATTTTTGATTCTTTCCGCCGAGTCGGCAACACGCTGTTCATCGCACTGAATGGTAGCAACTTTTTTTCTCGGAGAAAATAACCGGCCCGCAACGCAAAGGGCAAACGATGAAGAATGGCAAAACCTTACATTGGCATAACACCTGTCATCGTGGCACCGAGGCACCGAGGCAAACGCAGATTGTGCTCTGTCTCATGTGGTTGTCCGCGGTCTTCAACACATGCCAACTGCTCTTTTTAGGATTACATTAAGAGTGGCGCTCAGATTACCTAATGCTTTCAACTCTATAACGCCCCATGCCGCAATTGGCATCCGAACCCGCATGCACCAAAGCGCCTACCTTCAGAATTTTGGCTCCAATTTCGGATAACTCATCAACGACTAACTCACCCGTATAGGTCTTGATTTTTCCGGCTCTATTATTCAATTGCAATTTTCGAGAAATCAAGCGTTGATCGATTACCGTCCATGGCGCATGGTCAACTGCGATATCGCCTTTCCCGTACTCTGCGCACAAGCGCCGTAAACGTGTCCTCAATGCCGGGAAGAAAATCTCGTGCTGGTCGTGTTTCGTGATCAATGGCGTTTCCAACACAATTCGACAGCGAGTCGAAAACTCGGAAACCAAAGAAATGGGAGTTATCATTTTTCTGGATGACAATCGGGTTAAACGTTGATTACTCCCCAAATCGTGAATGTCTATAATCCGACCGTCTCCAGCGCGGTCGAGCTGAATGGAGCCGTTCATTGCTTGTAAAGCTTCCAGCCACGTTTCTAAATAATGGGCCGAGGTACCCAATAGGATCAATTTGAATCGAAGGCCATAGCCCGATTCATCGACGCGCCAATCATGAATCACATAACCGGGTAATCGAGCATGGGTAATTTCGGAAGGCTTAAATACCTGAGGATAAGCGCATCCTGTCCGTAAAGCACAGACGGCGCAGCGAGCGGAGTCATAAATACAGACCTGCCGGAACAAAGCCCTTCCCAATAGCCCCCGAAGCGCGTAACCCGTCACTATCGACGACCGAATCGGAGCTGAAAACTGGAGATAGAGTTGCACACCATAACACGGTAATTCAAATGCCGTTGCCTGTCCGTTCACCATGCTAACACCGTTCCCAACAACCGAGTCCCTTATCGTTCATGGCCGGCATAAAACATCCCGTTCTTTCGACTTTCGCATCGAATGCCACGAAAACAGGCTCGGACAGTCTTCGACCAAATCCTTTCCGACGATCATACAAACGCCCCACCCAAGGATATATCGCGGCGTTCGAAACACCTTGCAGACTGACGCCCGGCAACAATTCTCCCGATTCGAGATGCAATCCATCCCCATCGACCCGACCGATACCGGCATACTGAGCCGCAGACTCCGACCACTCCACTTTTGCTATTCGCCCTAAGCCGGTTTTCAACTCGCCTCCGAGCAAACAGTCGCCCAGCCAATCACACACTGAACGCCCCGACAAGCGGTGATCGCCAAACCACAAGCCTCCCACCAACCGGGTTGATCGCCCTTTATTCGCGCCCCGGACAACGTTGGCGGCAATCGCTTCCACTTCAAACAGCGCGCCGTTCACGCCGGAACGGCTCGCATAATCTAACGTCACATGATTCGAAGCGATCAAAAATTGCTGCTCGATCGTTTCGGAATGCAGTGTTGGCCACAACGCTTGTTCGGGCTGCGCGAGATTGAGAAAAAATAAGGGCCCGCAACGCAGAGTTTGCCGTACCCGCTCCAGCGCCTCGACAAACTGAGGATAACCGCCGCCGGTTTGCTTGCCGATGGCTGCGGCCAGAGCATAGGTCAACACATGGCCCGGCACAAAACGATGCGTTTTAGCCAACATGCCGGCACGCCCCGAACCGATATGCAGATCGCTCGCCAAGGTCAAAATAATCTGGGCATAATGCATCAACCCCCTCCCATCTGTCTTGCGGCTTTGGCTTGGTAACGACCATAGGTCAATGCAGTTTCCATCAGTTGTTTGGTGAGCAATAAACGTTGCAGCGCGCTCAAGTCGGATTCGCCGGCCTGCACTTGGGTCAGACTTTTATAGTCTTCAACCTGAATAATATTCTGAAATTGACCGAGACCGGACTCGCCTAACAGATTGCGGATTGCCAAATGAATCGCCGCACTAACCACTTGATCCTGAGCACGAGTACGACTGGCCAAAAACAACGCGAATGCCGTAACGCCCTGCTCGGCCAACACCATCAAGGCTTTATTGATCATATTTTCAGCATCTCTCGGGTCCTGACCGCCGACCATGGTAACGGCGGCTCTAACAGCCAACGGCTCTAAATTAATCATCACCATTCTCCCAACAGGCTTGCATGCGTCCGAACCCACGCGTGGTCATGCCGCCGAAGCCCAATTGTGTCGCCAGAATCATCGCCCGCTTGACCAGTGCGATACCCGATTCGGCCTCTTCAGGATAGCGGTCATCGTCAAAACACACGATCGATTGATACAAGGTACCCCGAGGAACCGCTTCGTAGGTAAATAAGGCGCCGTCTTTACCGGCACCGGTTTCAAAATCAATCGAAACCGATGTCCGAACCTCCAAGTTCGCATTGACAATCGAAGCAAACAAATTCTCGTCCACGACGATAAGTTGCCGTTGAATCTGATTCATCGGATCATGCCGCAACAATTTTTCCGGAAAGGGAATGCCCACCGCTCGCGTATTCAACAACAACCACCCCAAATTGAGACGAGAACCGGTGTTTGCTTTTTCTTGCACCAAAATCTGCATTTCGTTATCGGGACGAGGAACATCACGGCAACCCGCCTCCTGTAAAAGTGGCGCGGTAGTCACCCAGCGCGGCCCATTCATTGTACTGACAGGAAACGCAAAAATATGCGCATCTCGGAACGACACCATGCCGATGCGCGATGAACCCTCGTCATCCCCCTCGGCAAAGCCGAAAATGCGCGCCACCGGATCCTCTTTTCCTCTATGGCCGCGTTCTTTGACTTGTTGGTTGGTTTCCCGAGCATAGCGGATCGCACGTTCACGTTCGGCTTCCGGCAACGAATAAATCGCCGCCGAACGGCAGGCGCCGCTGATCGAACTGCCCGGTATTTTCGGCAACTGACTTCCGGCATCGCGCAACACCGTATTATCGACTCGCCCCAAGCGGTAACCTCCTGCGCCGATATGGGTCGGATCCAAGGCATAGAAAAAAATGGTTTCTTGTTTCATAGTGTAAGAGTCCTTATTAAATCATGCGTTTTTGGGCTTTCTCGACAAAACCGGCCCATTCGAACGCATCGAAAAACAAACCGTCATCCAACGATGACATGATCAGCTCTGTTTCCGGAGACGACAACGGCGGCGTCACCCGAGTCAGCAAAGCCCTAACATGCAGATGCCAGGCCTCTCTGCCGGAATCCTGTAATGATGCAGGCGCATCGCGCACCCATTTTTCGTAACACTCGATGATTTGCCCGATCAACCCTTTAGATTGACTTGGACTCCAGCCGGCAATCAGCGCGGGCAACTCATCCAGCACAACAGGCAGATGCTCCCATAAATAAGCCGAACGACCCGATTGCCCCAAAATAAAATGCGGCCTGCAACCCTGTTCGTCATAGGCGATTTCATAGCGGCGAACCGTGCCATCGAGCACCACAAAATCGAAATCGGCTACCGGCAGATTGACTTGCATGCCGGGTCTAAGATCTTTTAACAACACCAAGCGCTGCGGCCCCGCATCGACCGAGGTTACAATCACATGTGGATGCCAAATATCATCCTGATTCGAATCGCCGGTCGAGCAATTCACGACCCAATCGACGTTGCCGTGCGGCGTCGACCAGCTCAGGCTCACAGTTTGTTGCGCGACTTCCTGACTGAGTACCGTCCAAGTCTGTCTTCGTCTCGGACGACGCTCCATCCGGCGCAAGGCATCCATGGCCACATACAACGGAAACTTGTCGCGAAAGACCAGGGCGGACAACTGCGGCGCGATACCGCCGCGTACTTTTTGTAAGCGCTCATCGAGACACGTCTTGATCGTCGCGATGACATGACGGGCATCTTGAGCCGAGACGATCAGGCGAAAACCGTGCGCATCCAGCGACAAGGGCATCGCGTAATGATCGGTACACTCGGCCACTTTGCGCATGATATCGAGCCACAGTTCCCGAAAGTCGTCCCACAAACGCGCCAAACGTGCAGGCGAGGCGTGTTTCCTAATACCGAATAGNNGGCGATCACCGGTATGACGATACAAGCCCAAACCTTCCGGCAAGGCTTCATGCAAAAAAAACTGCTCGGCCAACGCGGCGCCTTGTTTGGCCACGCTGTCATAATCCGGCATGCGGCCATCCGATGTTTTCAACCAATAGCCATCGCCCATCAAATTTTCAATCAACCCGCGTTTCGGATTCAGTTGCTGTTCCAGCTCGGCGTCATCGGGTTGTGTCAGCAACCATTGCCAAATGTCTTCTAAATAATCCCCCGCCGCTTGGATATCTTGCGGCAACGGTTCGGATTTTTNNCTTTTTACCCTCCGGCAGAGTTATATCGCGATAAGGCCGAGCCAATTCGGTCATCAGCGCTTCACCGCTGGCGATTGCCTTCGCGTTGATTTGAACCGAAAGCAAAACCACGCGCGCATTATCGGCATGATTTCGTTGTTCGCGGATGCGTTGTAAATTGAAAGTTTCTGGGGCGAAACCGAATAGCTGTTCGGCATGACGGCGTCGTTTTTCCCTTTGCAGATCGCTGGCCAACGCCTCGCAATGCAAACACCAGCCCTGCGGATTCTGATCGTCGTCATCCAATCCGGACTGATAGACTTCCAATTCCCGAGCCAGCCCCGGGCGCAAGCCGCATTGCGGACAAATGTGAGCTTGTCCGGCTTTGTTAGCCCAGTCGGCTTGCAGCTCCGTCAATCCGATTTGCAACCAGCGCTCATGGTCATATTGTGCATCCACTGCCAAAACCTGATGGTAATCGGATAAATACAGATTAGGCCGTGTCCAAGCCACTCGAACCGGCGTACCGGCGCCTAACGGCACCAAACTATTCAATATCGCGTCCTGCAAGGCATCTAAAATATGGTCGCGAAACAAATGGTCCGATGCGGCTTGCGCGGTCTCCGACTCGCCCTGATAAAATCCAGGCACAACGAAAACAGCGCCGTTATCATCTTGATAAATACAATTACCGACCGGCTGCGCCACTTCCAATAACTCGCGCAAGGCTTGAATCGCTTCCTGCTTTTGCTGCGCCAATGCCGAATAAACCACCGGTTTCAACGCGCCTTGGGTCAGCTTCGACCAATCCCAACGAATGCCCAACAAACGATAGCGGACCCGTCCTTGTAACTTAAAATCGAAAAACCCATCCCGATCTTGCCAAGCGCTAAAATCCTGTTTCAACACGCCTTCCGCCACCGCTGACTTGAATAACGACGCGGTGGAAAAACAATGATGCCACAAGGTCACATCATTGGTCGGCCTGCGCGTCTCACCCAACGCGGCACTAAACAAAGGGTCTAGGCCGACAAACAAACGCGCTCTCGCCTTAGCCGGCTGCCGCCAAGGTTGTGCCGACTCATCAAACAGCATCGCCGGTAACATCGCCGCCACATCCGCCCACACATCACGCAAAAGTTCCGGGCCGTAGGGTTTACTTTCTTGACCGAAACTGTCGGCGATAAAACCGTATCCCAAGCGCTGCTTGCTTGATCGAGTTTTGCCCGATCCTTTGTCCAACGCCGAATCCCTGACATCGGCGCCCAGCATATACAAGTCGCCCAACAAACTGAGCTCATCAGTCGGAAAGTGCTTGTTGGCGTGATGTTGACGCAAGGGTTCGCCAAGACCTTGCGCTTGACGACTCCCCGCTTCGATCCATGCGTCAGGAATCTGCAATACCTCGCGCCAGCCCGGATGCGCTTTTAAGTGTTGCAGCCAAAGATGGCTGCCGGGCTCCGGATAAGCGCGTCGCTCGTCTTCCAAGATCGCACCATGCGCCGCGCCGAATCCCGCAGCTTTCACTTTGTCGGCTCGATTGACGCCGCCTTGCATACCCTCTTCGGCAAATTCCGCGAGCAATTTCCCCAAATCATGCAAAAAACCGGCGATTTCCGATGCCAGTATCAAATTTCTACAGGCCTCATTCATGATTTTCCCCTGCCATCCAATAAGCCATCTGTAACCAACTCTCGGGCCCGGTCAACTTTTTTTCATCAATCCGATAGTCCGGGAATACCAAGGTTGGCACCTCGTCTTCACCATCCGGCTTAACCGACTCCGTATGCCCCGACGATTGCCAATACTCGCAGGCCCTGCGATAACCGGCTGCAAATTGCTTCAATTGGCTTTCCTTCTTCTTTTTTTCCTTTTCCCAGGCTTTGACCGCCTTGCTTTGCGCTTTACCTGTGGCATAGCGACGTTGCTGGTCGAGCGCGGCAATTTTCGCATCCCAGTCGAGCATTTGCTGCTCGACTCGATGTTGATAGTCCTGTTCGGATATCAATTGACCCTCGACAGTCAGATAGCGATCGTAATCCGCCGGCGGATCGAGCTTAGAGGGAGCCGCTTCTTTTACAGATGTCGAACGCGGTTCATCCGACTCGATGCCCAACCAATCAACCGCTTGCAACGTCACGGATTCGATCGCGATATGCCCATAACCGGCCAAGCGTTTACCGCCCAAACCCAACACCGGCCACCAACTGGCGACCGCCGCCAACCAACGCGCCAAATCTTGACGGACAGTCGTTTCATCGCTGTCCGCGACACCGCGTGGATTGAAATAAACCACCTCGATACAGCCGGTTTGCCCGGCCGCGACCGCTTCGAACTGAATCGGGGCCGTTCCTCTGGCGGTTAGCGGATCTTGCGGATTCATCACCAAAAATTGCAATTGCCGGAACCAAACCGGGGCAAAACGCAAGCGCCCGCGCTGATGCTGCGTTTCCATTTCTGGGTTCGGCGCGCCATCGTCGGCAATGCCGAACAAACGAACGGCATAAACGTCCTGATTACGATAAGCGCGTAGACAATCTTGTTGGGTGTCTGGGTCTTGTCGTCGGCCATGAGGAAAGGCGCGTTGATAGGCATCGAACGACAATCCTTTGATCGAAGCCGCCGACAAATAAGGGCTTTTGAAAATATGATCTTTACGCGCCGGATTGTCGAACAAATAAAACGGTTCGTCATCGCGGGTCAACAAGGGTGAACTCACTTTGAACTTCAGCAACAAACGAGCGCTAAACTGAGGATACCCTTTTAAGGCGTCTTCTTTAGTTGATTGACTGGAATTGAGGCTAAAGTTATTGACCTTCATCGGGACATCCAACGTTTGACTCTCGCCTTGTCCTCGATGCGCGTCGACGATGGCATGGGTTTGCACAAAACGGCTTCTTGCATCGGTCAGTATCGCTGAATTGTACGCGTGTTTACGCGCCAACGCCGCTTGCTCCATCCAATCATTGCGCCCGACCTCGAACGTTTCATCGGCCATATAATCGAAACTAGGCATCTTTAACTCCCGCTAACTGGTTGAGCCAAGCGCATAACGCCGGCCCGCTCGGACTGAACAACAGCTCTCGGTCCCGTGGCTCACCAAAACCGTCCGGCGCCGAATGGAGGGCGGCTTCGAGCCGGGGTTTGACGTTTTCGACGATTCCAGCCACTGGACAATCGATGGCATGCGGCACAAGCCCCCAAATCCGGATGGCATAAAGATCACTATCGACCGGATAAGCGGCGGAAACATTGACCGCGCTGCCGTATAAATCGGCGACCTTCATATTACCGAACAGATAATGACGCAAGGTCTTGTCGGCGGCATTTTCATTCGGCGCACGAAAACAACCGCGCAAATACGCCCGCCACGTTAAACCTTCCTGCAAGCGCTGTTCGTCGTTCAGCTTCGAACGCGCAAAAACAATTCGAGCAAAAAAACTACGCTGCAAACCGGGTAACGCGTCCAACGGTTGAACGCTAGACAATGGCCTCGCGTCCGGCAAGCCGTCTGCGGCCAAAACGCCCAAACCGAATTGATCTTTAGCGCCGAAAGACGCTCTCAGAATTTGCATACGCAGCGCCAATAACAATAAGTTCCAATGCGCGTCGCTGATCCCGCGCCGCGTCAAAACCAAAGTCAGTTCGCCCTGTTGGGCGCTGTTGAAATACCATGTGCTGTTACCGCCGATTTCTTTCGGCACGCTGACTTGTCTCGGCAAGCTCTCTTTTGTCAAACCGTCCGTATCCCAGCGCAAGGCGACTTGTTTGGCATGCGCCGCACCGGCCTGGGTACTGCCCCACACCGTCTCGGTAAAGGTCGAATCACCGACCGCATTGGGCAATGCGCTCGAAAAGGCCCGAATACTGCCCAATAGACCGGAGGGATAAATGTGCTCGCCATGCTGACCGATGCCGCCGGTATACAACCAGGTCAACGTATGCAATGAAATACGAATACTGTGATTATTTCGCCACGGCGTTTGCAGTGCGCTTAAAACCATGAATGCTCCTTACTTTTTTTCCAGTCAACTGAGTCTAAATGAAAAGCCAAGCAGCGCAAAGCCATTCATTCAGTTCGGACATGGTGAAGAAAACGACAAAAAACCGGCGATTTTTAAAAAACGCTTGAATTTTATCGTTATAGCCATTGGATGACCCTGCTCCATCCACTGATTTCACTGGAGAATAAATATGCCATTTTTCGCCCCACCCCGAACCGTCGTGATCGTTTACGACATCAGTCAACCGAAAAAACGCAGGCAATTGCACCGGCAGTTAAAAGGCTATGGCCGCCCGATTCAAGAATCGGTATTCCTGTGTGAACTGAATCCACGCCAAAGCTTAAAACTGGCCGAGGAATTAAAACAAATACCGCTGGAAGACGAAGAAAAGCTGCACTGCTTTCCGGTCGATCGTGAGCAAGCCGGTATCTTATCGCCTTCCCCGTTAACTACCATGACCTGGGTCGCCTAATGAATCAACTCAATCATCTTTATATCAATCACACCGGCTGTCAGATCGGCATCAAACAAAACCAACTGACCATCAAAAAAACCGACGGTGAAACGCTCAGTTATCCGTTACGGCAAATCGAACGCATCACCATCGCGACAGTCGCACATTTCACCGGCGCCGCATTGAAAACCTTGTTCAAAGAAAATATCCCCACCTTATTTTGCAGCCCGGACGGTTATTTTCGCGGCCGTTTGACAGCTGGTCGTTGCAGTTCGGCTCAAGTCCATCGACGGGCCAGGCAATATCAAATCTTGGCCGATGACACTCAGCAAACCGCCCTGGCCGCCGCGCAAGCGATCATTCGCGCCAAAATCCAAAACCAGCAACGGGTTCTCAGCCAAGGCCATGCGCAGGTCGCCCCGATTTTGTCGGATTTCGCCGAGAAAGTCAGCGT
>NPIE01006954.1_pt2 | contig 10202 bp, 3 predicted proteins | sample 8637661 | NCBI WGS metagenome assembly NPIE01 (sample SAMN07420842, study PRJNA396082) | bioreactor metagenome | isolation source: sample BA12 brine-fed electro-methanogenic bioreactor BA | place: Japan: Kochi | collected 2016-12-09 | reverse complement strand
GGTGCAATCCAGCAGAGTTTTCACTTTTTGCCCTTTGATGTTATAAATTACCAGTTCGATTTTTCCTGCTTCAGTTAATTCTAACTTAATCGTTGTTGATGGATTGAAGGGATTAGGGTAGTTTGAGATCTGAGTTGAGAGAGGTGAATTTTGAGGAATTTCCGGTTCTTCGATTCCGACGCCCTGCCATTCGTAAGCTCCCATATCGATTGTGTTTCCGTAGATGCGCGGATTGCCTGCCAGATCGAATTCCGGCAGTTCTATTCCTGCTGGTAAATCCAATGTTCCGGCATCGATGCAGGGAGATGCGCTTTGCAGATAATAGGGAAATTCGCCGCTGCACAGCCAGAGCGGATCGGTGTCGAGGTTGCCGGTGAGCCAGTTTACGTTATTCCAGGAATAAACATTCACAATGCCGGTTTCACCGCCGGAAATCAAAGAATTACGAATATTCAGCGTACATGGGTAATTCGAATTATCATTATCGATGAATACCTCTGCAGGCATATTACCATAAAGAATCGAATTATATATGTTTACCACTGAATTTCGGGCTGTAGAACCCATTCTTATTACTCCGCCTTGATTTTGAGTGATATTGTTTCCTAATGTACAGTTCACTAAGTTCATATTGATCTTATCTCTCACTACTATACCCGAACATCCGATTGCAGGATACATATAATAGCCATGATTATCCGTTAACTCCATATTTGTGATATTCACGTTCATTGTGTTTGTGCCGAGTTGACCGAACTGCAATATCTTATAATTCGAACTCGCCGAAGGATGTGAAGTATTATTATGAATATAAGCATTGTTGATTTTTACTTCCTGTTCCGGTCGACATGAATTCAATGCTCTTAATAATTGCGTATAGTTTGAGTAATAATTCAAATTCTCAGAACGTAAATCCACGTAAAATATTTCTAATATTCTTCCAATAGGAGAGTCAAAATCAGTTATTGTTATATTTTCGAAATTAATGTATGAATCAAGATTGTAACTTACAGAGATGAGCATACAGGAGGCCACAAAAAACTCCCCGGAACCACGAACAAATGTCAGATCGCTTATTGAGTAATTTTGTTTGCTATGTTTGTCATGAATTAATGGAGATAAACTCTCAGCATCCAAAATTGTATTCTCCATCGATTCACCCTTAAGCGAAACATAACCCCGCATATTAAGTGGAAAACACTGATTATTCAGAGATTTCGAATACAATCCTTCTGCTATGTGAATCGTGTTGGGATGAAGCGAATCCGATTTTACCAATGATAATGCATAGTTGATCGTTGCTAAAGGTTCATCTTCCGATAAACCGCTATTATCATTATCTCCTTCGGTAGAAACGTAGAGATCAGCATTTACCGGTTCCAATTTAGCATGTTGCATGTTTAGAGTAACATCGTTTAAGGGAATGTTTAAAGATGTAGCTGATTTAATAAAATACGCATCTGGATTTTCTACCGTGAAAGTATCAACAAATACTTCAACCGGAGGACATTCGTTCCAACTCTTCAGTATTTCGGCTCCGTCGCCGGCAAAGTTAAGATAAATATTAGACAAATTTATCGGATCGAATTCAATAGTTGAGAAATATCCTATATTGATTCCACCACCATGGGCATAGGCATGATTATTGGTTATGTGGAGATTAGACAGATAAACATAAGAATCATAAACATATATCCCACCACCGGCATGAGCATTATTGCCATAGATTTTGCAGGCTATCAGGGAAGATTGCGACTCGAACACAAAAACACCACCACCCCACAAAACGTTACCGGTATAATGATCACTGCCGATACCATTTGTGAGAGAAAAACCGCAGAGTACGGTTAGACCGTTTTCACATGATAAAATTCGTACGCAGCTATTAGTCTGGTTTCCGTCAATGACGGTTTCATTTATATAATGTTCTTCTCCGGTTGTTAAATAAAGACTGGCTACGGTTATGCATTTCTCATTATAATTTATATTTTCGTAATAGATGCCGGGATAAACAAGGACAGTGTCCGTATCAGCAGATGCATCTATTCCTGCCTGGATGGAGGTGAAGTTTCCCGTGCCGTCCTGTTTGATGTGCCAGGTTGTGGAAGAAAGCAACGAAGAAATGATCATGAACATGATGAAGGCGACATTGGCCAATGTCGCCTTCGAAACGGGTGGTAATTGGATTTGTGATGATTGATAGGGCGACGTATGGGAACGTCGCGTTCGATTTATTTGTTGTTTCATGGAACCTCCTGTCTTGAACTTCCGAATGTTCCCGAAAGCCTTCGGGATCTTCGGAATGTTGCAAACACTTATTGATTCAAACATTCGGATGTTTCCGCACCCGATATCAGGTGCGGAAACAATCCGAAGTTTACCCGCCTTTGGCGTGGTTCACTTTTACTTCAAAAGCAGCATTTTCTTGGTTAATTCCAGCTTATCGGTTTTAAGCCTATACAGATACAAACCTGATCCAACCTGTTTGCCGTTGTCGTCCTTGCCTTCCCAGGTAACCGTGTGCTCTCCTGCCGTAAAATCGCCTTTCACCAATTCTCTGACCTTCTGCCCTTTCGGATTATAGATGGTCAGAACTACTTTCCTGTCATTGGGAAGGGAGAACGAGATGGTCGTTTCTGGATTGAACGGATTGGGATAATTATTATGCAGAACCGCTTTTCCGATAATCGGAGTCTCATTCTGCGGCTGGTTGATATCGCCAAACCTGACGATCGAACTTTCCTGACGTCCGGCAACGATATAACCGGCTTCGAATTCTCCCGAATCCCGGTTGTATACGCTATAATTATGAATGGGCAGGTTTTGCTCCCGGTTTGTTGTGACTATCTCGAAACTGAATGGGATCTCTTCCCGGTTGGCATAATTCGAAAAAACCAATATCTGCTCGCAGGAATCACGGACTACCACTGCGCCTACGCAGACCTCTTCCTGAAATACGCCGATCTCGATGATATTTTCCGGTATCGAAACAATATCGATCACTTCATAATCCGGCTTTTCAGTATAACTGAAATATTCGGATTCCGGTCTCTCTTCCGGTTCTTCGGCTGAACCGGTATTACTCCAATGGAATGTATTTTTCCAGCCGGTTCCTTCCATGAACCAGATCATATAACCTTTTCCGTATTTCATCGATTTTCCGACGGTTGACCAGGATACAGGCTGAGGATCGCCAACTCCTCTATTGTTGGTGCATCTGTCATAATACCAGTCTTCGGCTTTCACTTTTTCCACATCTTCCCAATAATCCGCTAAAGCATCCTGAATGTTTCGGGATTCCTGCAGCCAGTATCCCAGCCAGTGATATTCTGCTTCGGCTAAAGGAAAGCGCGGATCGTTGGTTGAATTAAGCTCAAAATCTGCCGGAAGCCTGCTTCCTCTTACGGTCAATATTCTTTCCTCTTCCGGGGTTGCCATTATCTTACAAAGCCAGCTGCTTTGAATTTCAAAAAATTCAGGATCCCAATATAAGCCATCATATGTCAATTCAGGCTCTTCATCCAAATCATTTGTTTCCATAGCTAGATAATTGAAATTAAATGGAGTGATCTCATTTAAAATTGGGACAATATCCGTTTCTTCGTTGATCGTTTCATAACGGTCGAGTTTTGGAAAAGATTCCCAATTGTAACCTTTGGTAAGAACGTGAATGTCATAATCATGATGGAAATAATAACATCCCATATCAGCTAATGTATCATCCGGATCATATGGAAAGAAAGGACTTCCACTATCCACGCAGGGAGAAAAAATTGTTAAATGACAATAATCCTCGCTATTGGGACTTGTTGAAACAAAAATAGGATCAGCGTTGATATTGCCATTACCATAATCAAGAGTATATATCCAAACTGGGTCTTGAAATTCTATTCCAGATAATCCACCTTCAATACAACTATAAGTGATCGTTGTAATTATCACATTACTAGGATCACAGCCAATATACAGTTGTGTGCCATATTCAGCATCATTACCCCAAATAATTGAATTGATTAAATTGAGACCAGTATCATGATCTCGGTAAATACCTCCCCCTGTAGAACCCATATCTTCACAATAATTATCCGTTATTGTACAATTTGATATATCTATTTGAGAAGACACGCTATATATTGCCCCACCTGTATGAGAAGCGATATTGCATGAAATAAGATTATAGGAAAAATCATAGTAATCATTAGAGTAATATAAGTGTATATACATACCGCCCGCATCGGCAGCTTCATTTTGAAGAATTTGATTCTTTTGGAATAAATACGAAGCTTCCGATGTAAAAACGCCACCACCAAGAGAAGCTGTATTTTCCTTGATTTCATTAAATCTAACTGATGAGATTATATTACTTGAGCCTTTACCTAAAATATTGATTCCTCCACCCAGGGCAGCATTGTTATTTTCTATTATGTTATCTTGAATATTATAAGAAGATGATTCAATGGACATTGCTCCACCTGCATATGACGCATAATTATAATAGAAAATATTATTCGAGATAGTGAGCGAAGAATCTTGATAGGCATAAATACCACCACCATTATTTGCAGATTCGTTATTTGCAAAATAACAATTAGATATTGTTACGCAATATGAACTATCTACATAGACTCCATGACCATCATCATCATACAATTGAACGGCATTTTGAATTGTAAAACCTTCTATGATAATATTTCTAGATTTAATTATTGAAATTCGAGTTCCATCAAAATCTCCATCAATTATACAATTTTCAAATCCATTTACACTTTCAACTGTTAATTCTGTTAATGTTGGAGGATTATTGTTTATTTCAAATTTGTCATATTCACCATCGGATACTAATATGCTTACAGAGCCAGTTATTGCGTAAGCATCATAAACTGCATCTTGAATGTTATCATAATCATAACCAGCACCTACACCTACCGTATAAGTAGTTTGCGCATTAAGAATTGAAAAAAAACACAATGCCAAGATAATTAATACTAACCTTTTCATCTTATCCTCTCTTTTTTTTTAATCGGCTGGGATTTCTCAATTTGCTGACTGAAAAATCCGGGTTAAATTCCAAAAAAACAAAGTTATGTCCGGGTAAATTCTCATTAGACATCAAATTACTCTGCGATCCGAAAACTAAACGCAGAGAATTGCCCGGGGAATTTCCACCTGCCGATTTGAGAGATGAGATCATGTTTTTTACTTTTAAAGAAATTTTCTGAATTATCATAATTGTTTGTTTTACATTGTGTTAGATAATTATATTGGGGGGGGGGGTAAAGCAACGCTTAGATATACACTTCAAAAATTTCATCTTGTTCATCACATTTCCTCTTAGAAATTTATGGGTTCACTTTGCTGGTTTTGGTTTTTGGCTGTCAAATGATATTTTGGGTTTATAAAGAAAACTCTGAAATCAATTCTCTGATCGGGAACGATTGATCCAACTGCTCATTTCACCAGCACCTGTCCCGCCGTAGCTTTAGCGTAGGAGGAGCATCTTGTGCACCGCCTTCTCTTCGCCGTTCACTTGCAGTTTGACGATGTATTCGCCGCTGGCGACACGCTTGCCGCCGCTGTCTTTGCCGTTCCAGATGCAGTTGAATATGCCGGCAGTCGTGGTNNCGTGGTGCAATCCAGCAGAGTTTTTACTTTCTGTCCTTTAATGTTGTAAACTGCCAGTTCAATTTTTCCTGCTTCTACTAATTCTAACTTAATCGTTGTTGATGGATTGAACGGATTAGGGTAATTTGAGACTACTGTTTTCGTTGGAATTTCGATTAAATCTTCATTGATTTCAACTTGCGGAATTCCGTATTGATTTTCATAAGCTCCCAAATCGGGCATCGAATCAAAAGGATCGGGGCGAGGATTACCTTCGATATCATATTCGGGTGCATAATACCAGGCTCCATCGATTTCAACGGCATCGATACCGGCTCCGATGCAGGGACTGGCGTCCTGTAAATGAAAATCTTCCTCGTTATCTATAAATAACGGATCCGTATCGATATTGCCGGTAAGCCAATTCAAAACATAATCGCCCGCGATGGAAAATCCATCAATTCCATCTTCAATAAGCGAATTGACCACTGTAAGCTCACAGGGACCATAAACCGAATTGGAAGTAAGACGAACCTGATGCGGATAATTGCCATGCACGATTGAATTTATTAATGTCAGTTTGCCGCTGTATAATGTGATAGCGCTGCCATAACCAGGTCTGTTATTATTGCTGGCGATAGTTGCATTTATAAACACAGCTTCGGCATAGTATGATAACACAACAGAAGCCGACGTGTTCCACTCATCCTCATTATTGATATTATTCACTATTTCCAGATTTTTAACAATATTTGGCTCACCCGACATGCCTGAAGTATCCAATAATCCCAAAGCACCTCCGCTGCTGTTGCCAGGATTTGGTAACGAATTGGATATTCTGATATTTTCCGCAATAATATCAACCGGACCAAGGGATAAGACATAATGACCCATAACATTATCAATCGATAGATTTTTAGCATTACTCCCCGATATTAATTCCATGGCATGCGTTCGTCCAAGTAAGCTGGTACAGTCTTTTATCGTAACATTTTCAACATTAGCTGAAGCATTATAATAAAACCAGACATGAATTCCGCTATTTCTGAAATACCCGTTCTGGCAGGTGAAATTTCTTAATGTTATCTCCTTTTCTTCATCACGAGCTGCCATAAATCCATAAGCTCCATCCCCATCCAGGATCGTTCCCGCTTCACTTTCGCCGATCAATGAAACATAACTCTTTAAATTCAATGGAAAACGTTGATCATTCAATGAAGTAGAATAAATTCCATCGGCTAAATGAATCGTGCGGGGATGCAGGCTGTCTGCTTTGATCTTGGTAAATGCCAGGGCTATGCTCTGTAAAGGTTCATTTTCATTTAAGCCGCTATTGTTGTCATCTCCCCAGGGCGCTACGTAAAGATCGGATTCTGTTGTCTCAACTGCTGCCTGAAGGCAACTAAAAGTATAGTCTTCTCCCTGAATCATTTTTATTAAATGTATATCCGGCTCCATTACTGTGAAAGTATCTAGAATGATGTTCAAATTATCAAAACCATTAATCCAAAAATCACTACCTGTAGGGGCAGTATTCAGGAAAATACTGCATAGATTTTCGTCATCAAAATAAATTTCTGATTCATCAAATAATGTTATGGCACCATGATTTAATGAGTGATTATAACTTACCGTAGTACCTGATAAATAGACTGACGAATGTTTTAATGACATACCACTACTGCTTTCTGACTCATTCTTTGTAAGAATGCAATTTGTAATTTCCAAATGTGAATATGTAACATAAAATCCACCTCCACCGAAAGAACTGTAAATATTCGGTTGAGTTCCGCTGCCATGACGGATAGTGAAACCATGGATAATTCCATCCTGCACATTTTCCATGCGTACACAGCTTCCGCTGAAATTGCCGTCGATAATCGTTTGTGAAATGTATTGTTCATCGCCGGTTGTCAAATTCAAACTGCCAACGGTGATGCTTTTACTGTTATAATTGATGTTTTCATAATAAATACCCGGATAAACCAGTACCGTATCGGCATTTGCAGCAGTATCTATGCCTTCTTGGATGGTTAGAAAGTTACCGCTACCGTCTTGTTTGATGTGCCAGGTGATGGAATGTAACCACGAAGAAACGCAAAGGAACACGATGAAGGCGACAATCCTCTTTGTCGCGATGTGAGGTAAATCCTGCGGCGATGTAGGGGAACATAGCGTTCGTTCCGGCGACAATCGGCATTGTTGTCTTCGGATTGGCGACGTATGGGAACGTCGCGTTCGATGTATTTGTTTTTTCATATAACACCCTGATCGATTTCATCGATCTTCCCCCTTCACAGGGGGAGAATAAGGAATGTTCAAGCGGCAGATTTCTGCCGCCTGACTCTTCATATCATTTCAAAAGCAGCATTTTCTTCGAAATTTCCTGATCGCCAACTTTAATTTTATAGAGGTATAAACTGGATGAAACCGGTTTACCTTCATCATCCTTGCCGTCCCATATGAAAGAGTGTTCACCCGGGCTCAGTTGTCCTTTCACAAGCTGCTTTACTTTCTGTCCCTTCATATTGTAGATCATCAATTCCGTGATCTCCGTGTGCTCTGTGGTGAATTCAAACGAAATTGTTGTCGTGGGATTGAAAGGATTGGGGAAGTTACGAAGGTTGGAAATCTTCGATGAAGGAACAGTGATGCCATAATCATTTTTCCCTAATTTGATGAGAGAATATGATTGCTGGCCTGCTCTCAGGCTTCTGCTTTCATATTGCTGCTTGTCGAAATTATAGACGGAATAGGATTTCCGTTCCGGCAGGCTGCGTGAACCTTCGACAATCTGGAAGCTTAATTCGCCTCCCTGCCCAAAAGTATATGCCCTGATCTGAACCGGCAGTTCATCAGTTACTACTGCACCCACGCAAACATCCTCCTGGAACACGCCGATTTCCTGAATGTTTTCCACTCCATCAATCTCCATAATATCGATTGCTTCATAGTCGGCTAATTCGGTATAAGAAAAACTTTGTGCTTCCGATTCCTCCGGTATCTCCACCGTGCCGGGAACCCGTGCATAATTCCAGCTAAAGCTGTCGATGTTTTCTTTAAACTTGACTATATAGCCCTTGCCAAATTCCAGCGCTCTCATTTTCATCGACGGCACAGGTTCGCTTCCTCTACCACCACCTTCCGGATAAGTCAGGTCCATATAAGCCCAGTCTTTCGATTTTACCGAATAAACATTATCCCATTCATCGCCGAAAGCATCATCCATATTCTGGGTGGGGAGCAATGTATAACTTATCCAATATTCTTCATAAGCTTCTATATCCGTTAAGGTTGGCGCATCGGAAGGACGAAGATAACCGGTTACTTCATAACCTTTGTAATTGCCTGTTTCCAAAAACCAAGCAACCGCATTGCCTAACGCCATCTTATAGAGTTCATTCCAATTTAGTTCATCAAAACTTGTTGGATAATGCGACCATTCACCCTCATAATATTCCATACTTCCGTATTGTGCCAGCACCTCCGTAATACCGTCGTCAGTCAGGTCTTCGAGTAAAAACTCTGCGTCATAGCTGCCGGAAACAGAAGGTATATTCGGCATACTTTCCCAGTTCCAGCCTTTAACCAGAGAACGTTTGTATTCGGGTTGTGGATCGGAGAAGTTCTTGAAAAGAACTGTGCGTCCGTTGGCGGGATAATAGAGAAGAGCATCATTCGGAATTTCTGTAGAACCGATATCGGGTACATCTGGGAATGTACTCATGACAACACGACATTTATTAAATCCGGGATAACCGGCAGATTCTGTTTTCCAGCCAAAACATAGTTCATGAGTACTGTCTATAGAATTACGATAAGCATAAATATCTACTCCATCGCTGAGAACAAAATTCATGTTCCATTCATCTTCTAAAACTGATAATCCCTGGATTGCAGCATGTAATCCATCCAATACATTCCAGTCATTTTCATCCAAATTCTGCATTACCCAGCGAAAATAAATCTCAGAGTCAACGTCAGTCTGAAGCACATTGAACGGATAATAAAGCATATTATATAAGTCATCTGAGTTACTGGAAGGTGGTTGTAATCCAGGTGGGTCAAGAGTTCCGTTATGAGCAAAACAATAATCGATTCCATTTTCGTTCCAGATAAAAGGATGCGGATCGGGAATACCGGTTGAACCGGAAGATGCATTACGTACATGACCAACAACGAGGTGCGCTCCGGCATTTTGAATAACGATTTGTGCAGCATCATAATAAGTATCTCCACAAGCTTGATCTGCTGATCGATACACATCGATTATATCCGTATTCCCAGGCAGATAATATCCCAAAGCCCAACCATCTGGGTTATTATATGGGTGCGAACCATCTGCACCTTGAGCCTGCAATTCATTAAGAAAACCCTCTAATAAATCCTGATTATATCCGTCTGACAACGTTTCATTTCCATAACCTGCCATTATCATCATTCGGCAATCGGCAAAAACCAAGCTTATGCCAAATATAAGCAGAAATAAAATTAATAATTTCTTCATCTTTTCCTCTCTTCTTTTTAATCGGTTGGGATTTCTCAATTTGCTAACTGAAAAATCCGGGTTGAAATTCAAAAAACAAAGTTAATGAACGGGA
>NPIE01007599.1_pt1 | contig 10203 bp, 11 predicted proteins | sample 8637661 | NCBI WGS metagenome assembly NPIE01 (sample SAMN07420842, study PRJNA396082) | bioreactor metagenome | isolation source: sample BA12 brine-fed electro-methanogenic bioreactor BA | place: Japan: Kochi | collected 2016-12-09 | reverse complement strand
AACCTTGGAAAATTGTCGTTTCGCCCAAACTCTGCGTTATGCTCAAAATTTTATACTCGGAATATCATGTATATGCCTGCGGAAAAATTTTCTTGCGCACCTTGATCTTGAACGAAATACGGATTTTTTCAAGCTCCCCTTTAGATGGACAACAGTTCATAAGCCTGGAGGAACCATGAAGATCGCAGTGATGGGGAGCGGAGGTGTCGGGGGGTATTTCGGGGCAAAACTTGCCGCCGCTGGCTGTCAGGTGACTTTTATCGCCCGCGGAGCGCACCTGGCGGCAATCAGACAAAATGGCCTGCTGGTGCGCAGCCCGCTGGGCGAGGTGCTGATCGAGCAACCGTCGGTGGTGGAAGACCCCGGGGAAATCGGTTCCGTCGACCTGGTCCTGTTCGGAGTGAAGTTGTGGGACACCGAAACGGCCGCCGAGGCGATCAGACCGTTGATCACCGGTGATACCGGTGTCATCTCATTTCAAAACGGGGTAATCAAGGACGATATCCTGGTGGAGATGTTCGGTCCGCAGGCCGTCGTCGGCGGGGTCTGCTACATTGCCGCCACCATTGCCGAGCCCGGTGTCATCGCCCATACCGGCACCATGCAGAAGCTGGTCTTCGGAGAGTATGAAGGACGACTCTCAGAGCGGGTCAAACGGTTCTACGAGATGTGCCGGCAGGCCGGGATCGACGCGGAAATCAGCGACGACATCCGCCGGTCGATCTGGGAGAAGTTCGTCTTTCTCGTCGGTTTCTCGGCGGTGACGGCGACCACACGCTGCCCGATCGGTATCGTTCGGGCCAACCCGCGAGCCCGGCACCTGCTGGCCGGGGTGATGCAGGAGGTCGTCGATGTCGGTCGGGCCGAAGGGGTACCCCTGGCACCAGGTTTTGTCGAGGACCGCTTGGCCTTTTGCGATCAACTACCGGAGTCGATGACCGCTTCGATGCATCATGACCTGGAGCGGGGCAACCGGCTGGAGGTCCAGTGGCTTAGTGGCGATGTCAGTCGGCGCGGGGAGAAACTCGGGGTTCCGGCACCGTTCAACACGGCGGTGTACGACATCCTGGCGGTCCATGCGCAGGGACGGGTCGTTGCCAAAAGTTAGCGGAGGACGGGTTAACCTTGACCCCGCCGTTGGAAAAGTTAGCGGGGGACAGGTTAAAACCTGTCCCGCCGTTGGTAGGAAATTGTAGCCCAGGATACAACCATGGCCGAGGACAACAAGATCGCACTGCTGATCGATTGTGATAACGTCAGTCACCGTTCCGTCGAGGGGGTGATCGATGAACTATCCAAGTATGGCAAAGTAAATATCCGCAATGCCTACGGTAATTGGAAAAGCGAGAACATGAAAGGCTGGGAGGAGAAGCTGCACCCGCACGCCATCAAGCCGATCCAGCAATTCGCCTATACCACCGGCAAGAACGCCACCGATGCGGCGATGATCATCGACGCGATGGACCTGCTCTATACCCAGAAGCTCGACGCCTTTGCGCTGATGACCAGTGACAGCGATTTCACCCCGCTGGTCATGCGGATTCTTGCCAACGGCATCACCGTCTATGGCTTTGGTGAAAAGAAGACGCCGGTAGCCTTCGTCCGTGCCTGTTCGCAGTTCATTTATACCGAGAACCTCGAACCTGTCGAGGATGAAGAGGAAAAGCCGCAGGAAAAGGGCGGAACGAAGAAGTCTCGCAGCGAGTTGAAGCAGGATGCGACACTGGTCAAGCTGCTCAGGACGGCGGTCGAGCAGGCGGCCGACGAGGACGGCTGGTCCCATCTCGGCCGCATCGGCCAGTATATCTCCAATAAGACATCGTTTTCGCCGGTCAATTACGGTTATAAGAAACTCGGTGACCTGATCAGGGCCATCGATCTGTTCGAGATCAAGATGAGGCACGACAATTCGGTGATGTATATCAAGGATTCGCGGAAATAATAGATTGCCGGCAGAAGCGGAGGCCGCCGGCGGCAACCTGCCGCGCAAGGCTGCTCTTTGCTGAATCGTGGACCCTGGAGCGGAACTTTCCCCTCTGCTTTATTTCCATTTTCAAACCATGGAGCGTTCGGAGCAGGGGAATGGGAAGCCGTTGACCCGTCTGTCGAATGAAGCGGCGAATGCCGTACCGTCGCAGAACGTGCTTTCTCGTCATTCCTCTCTGGTGCAATCGACGAGAGTATGGTACGATATTGTAATTGAGAATTTGTCTCAAATATTTGTGCTTGTATTTTCGGGATGATGGAACTATGTTGAGCTATTTTCCTTACCAAAGGAAAGAAGTCAGGACCTTCGCCCGGCATCCGCATTGTGGACACGGGGACAACCAGAATCAGTGGAGGAGGGATACATGGAAGACATCCATGAAATCCGTAAGCGTCGAAGGACGTTGCAGGAAACGATGAACTTCATGGCGGCGCTGTCGGCCGGTATCGAGCCGATCCTCGGTCGGGGGGCCAACAGCATGACCATGTCGGCCGGGCGCAATCTCGGCCGGAAATTTTCTGAAAATGCCGCCAAAACCGATGATTTGCTGACCGCTATCAACGAGGTTCGCCGGGTTCTCGAGGAAAACCACTGCCTGTGGGGCTTCGAGCCGTTCAAGCCGAGCGGGCAGCAGGAGCTGATCACCACCAATGAAAACGGTGAAACGCAACTGCTCCTCGTCTTCAAGGACTGCATGATTCGTCAGTCCCTGTTCCGTTTCGGACATCCCCAGCAGGGGTCGCTGTGCAACATGATGTATGGCTTTTTCGCCGGCGCTCTGGAGAATATCATGGGTAAGAAAAGCCGGCTGGACATCAAGCATGCCGGAGAAAACGCCTGTCTGAAGGTATTGACCGTTACCGCCTGAATCCGGGCACAGAGAATGAGGAATCCATCATGAGTGGTGAAAAAATACGGTTGAACACCGAGTGGCTCTGCGATTGTGGCGGCTGCCACGTGGCGCTGGTGGATCTGCACGAAAAGATCCTCAATGTCCTCGATTCGGTGACCATCCAGCATTGCCCGGTTCTGACAGACATCAAGGACTATCCGGAGGCCGATATCGGCATCCTGACCGGTTCGATCCGCACCGAGCATGACCGTCATGCCGCCGAAGAGATGCGCAAGAAATGCAAGACGATCATCGCCTTTGGTACCTGCGCCGTTTACGGCGGGCTGCACGGCGCCGGGCTGGCCCATTCCCGGGAAGAAATCGTCGACCGTGTCTATCGGCACAACCCGACCACCCGGACCGACACGGTGCCAGACAGCGAAGTGACCGAACTGGCCAAACTGGTGACACCGGTTGATGAGGTGATCGATGTCGATCTCTATCTTCCGGGCTGTCCGCCGCATGCGCATTTTATTTTCGAGAGCCTGGCCACTTTGATTGAACAGCGAGCGCCACGAGTCACTCAGGACGCGGTCTGTGCCCGGTGCAATCGTCAGATGGTCAAAAGCGAGGTAAGCGGTATCAAAAAATCCCTCGACGGCGTACCGGACGACAATATCTGCTTTCTCAGCCAGGGTTATATCTGCCTCGGTTCGGTGACGCTTGACCGCTGCCTGGCGCCGTGTCCCAACCACGGTGTGGCTTGCACCGGCTGTGCCGGGCCGACCATGCAGATCCTGACCGAACCGAATCGCGATATCAGAACCGAGGTCAGCGACCGGATGTCGCGGCTGACAGCGATCGATGCCGAGACCATCAAGACCCACATGGAACGAACGGCCAAGACCCAGTACGCCTATGCGATGGCCACCAAGATGATCGGCAACAAGCCGACCTTCCTGATCAAAAAATGGATTGCTGACGTGGAGGCAGGAGCACATGGCTAAAACAATCAATATCGATCCGGTAACACGGATAGAAGGGCATGCCCGTATCCTGCTGGAGTGTAACGATGCCGGCACCGTTGAGGAGGCCTTCTTCATCGTTAACGAATTGCGCGGTTTTGAGCGCATCCTGGTAGGTATGGAGGCACACACCATGCCGCAGGTGACGGCTCGAATCTGCGGGGTTTGTCCGACCGCCCATCACCTGGTTGCGGCCAAGGCGCTGGACAACGCCGCCGGCGTCGAGCCGCCGCCGGCCGGCCGGCTGCTCCGCGAGCTGATGTATATGGGGCACATGATTCACTCGCACAGCCTGTCGCTCTATGTCCTTGCCGGTCCCGACCTGGTCTTCGGACTGGGTGGCGCTGCGGCTAGCCAGAACATCGTCGGCATGGTCGAGCATAACCCCGAGTTGAGCAAAAAAGGACTTCGTTTGCGCTCCCTCGGCCAGAAAATCAACGAGGTGATCGGCGGACGCGGTATCCATCCGGTTACCGCCATCGCCGGGGGCATTGCCGCCAAACTCACCGACGCCCAGTTCGACCGCCTCAAGGAACTCACCGACGAGGCACTGACGCTGGCCTGTGAACTGGCACCGGTGACTAAGGAGCTGCTCTTCAGGTTGTTTGACGATAATCCGGTGCTACTCGACAAGCTCAACGTACCGAGCTGGTATCTCGGAACGGTTAACGGCGGCAAGCTCAATGTCTATGACGGTACCCTTCGGGCCATGGATGAAGATGGCCGGATCCGTGCCGAATTCAGTGCCGCTGACTACGTTTCCTATCTGTCGGAGCGGACGGTCAAGCGCAGCTACGCCAAAGAGGTCTTTCTCAATGTCGATGGCGCCGAGCATATGTATCGGGTCAGCACCCTGGCCCGGATGAATGTCGTCGACGGCATGGAAACGCCGCTCGCCCAGAAAGAGTTCGAGGAGTTCCGCAATCGTTACGGCCGGCCGAGCCACAATGCGATTCTCCAGATGTATTGCAAGCTGGTCGAGTTGGTCTACTGCTGTGAAAAGGCCGGCGAAATCATGGGCAACCCTGAATTGCGCGGACCGTCCCGGGTCGCCGCCACTATTAACGGAAAACATGGTATCGCCCATATTGAGGCGCCGCGCGGCGTGCTGATCCATGACTATAAGATCAGCGAAGACGGCATTATCCAGGCGGCCAACATGATCGTTGCCACCCAGCAGAACACCGCGGCGATCAACAAATCGCTCAAGGAAGGGGCGATCAATTTGCTCGAGGGCGGCGATGACGACAAGATGCTCAACGGGCTCGAATTTGTGGTCCGCTGTTACGACCCGTGCCTGGCCTGCTCGACCCATGCGGTCGGTCGCATGGAGTTCGACGTGGAAGTCAGGTCTGGCGGGCGGATGGTTCGACGTATCAGGAGGACGTGATCATGGTGCAGATGGAAATTCGAGAAAAAGCGTGTCGGGGCTGCAAATTCTGCATCGATGTCTGCCCGACCGACGCGTTGGTATTTGACGAGGCCACCCAGAAAGCAGTGGTAAAAACGGTTGAAGATTGCATCGGTTGTCTCAGTTGTGCATATCTTTGCCCGTCCGGGGCGATCAGCCATAGCGGCCATCACGTGGTAAAGAATTTTTACCGCAATCTCTATTTCAGCCAGCGTATGGAGAAATTCCTATGATTGATACCATAGAATTACGACAGACCATGGAGGATCACGACAAGGCCTTTGTCGAGGTTTCCTTCCTGCTCGATATGTTCGTCGACACCATCGAGACGTTTGTCGGCAAGTCGACCCCGTCGCTGGCGGTGGCCGCTGGCCGGAAAATGGCGAAGAATATGCCGATCTACCTCGATGAAGCCAACGCCTCACTGGCCTTGAGCGAGATGGTTCGGGTTTTTTCCGAGGGTTTTGATATCACCGGCAGTTTTGCCGGCAAAGAGGCGAGCATTACCATCGATCACTGCCCGATAAACTCCGTCTGCACGGAGCGTAATCTGGCACTCGACGGTCCGACCTGCCAGATGTTTCACTACTATATCGCCGGTATCATGGCCGAACTGACCGGCAGCCCGGCTCGTCCGACGACGGTCGAGGCCGGCGACCGCTGTGTCTTCAAGCTGGCGTTCAGCGGCCTGAAAGCGTGACGACGCGGACGCTGGTCGTCTGCATCGGCAACGACCTGGTCGGCGATGACGGCGTCGGGCACGAGATTTTTAGACAACTGAGCAAACGCGCACTGCCGTCCGGCGTGCGCGTTTGCTTGTTGGGCCTTGGCGGGATCGATATCATCGACCATCTCGACGGAGAGGAAGTGCTGATTGTCGTCGATGCCGTGCAACTCGGCCAGCCCGCCGGAACGGTGCGGGTCCTGCCGTGGGAAGATATTCCGGCGAGCGACCTGCGCCCGGTTTCCGGCCATGGCATCGGTATCCGGGAGGCGCTGCAGGTCTGCCGTCGGCTCTATCCAGACAAAGCGGCCCAAAACGTCTATCTGGTCGGGGTCGAAGGAAGCTGTTTCAACGAACTCGGCACCGGGTTGACCGATGTTGTTCGGCGGGCGGTACCGGAAGCGGTCGGGCGAGTCGTTGAATTGATCGATAGCGGACCGGTCGATCAGCTTGCTGATCGGTAGCGGGGGACCACGTACGGTCCTTCCGGAATGACGGCGATCTCGCTGTCTCCCTGCCGGTGGACACTCTCCATGATCGCCTCGCGCAGAGCGGTGACCGGCTCGATACCGGTTCGGGCCAGATCCCCTTCCGAAAGCCCGGTCGTATAGAGCTGAATGGAACCGTGGCGGAGCGGTTTGATGAGCATCTCCGTCTGCCACTCGTCGATCAGGGCCACGCTGCGGCCGGCCAGCATTTCCATAAAGCCGTCTGTGCCGCGGCGGCAGAACTCCTCCTGGGCTGCGACAAATTCCCTGCTGCCCATGCCTTCCGAGCACTCGCTGGCAATGATGATCGTGCCCCCCTCCTGGAGGATGTCCAGCGGGCTGACCATGCCTTTGACCGTCTGGTAGTATGTTCGATCAAGCGGGTAGCCGCCGGCCGATGTGACGATGGTGCCGAATTTGCGGTCGACGTCCACCTCGGCATAACGCCGCATGAACCGTACCGCCTCGAGGTGACTCGCCTCGATCTCGCCGAAGGTGATTCGGCCGAGCCGCCGTTTGTCGTCGATTGCCACGTTGACGGCGTAGATTTCGCCGATTCTACGGATGATCTCGATCTGCGTCTCATGCAGCGGGTTGCCGTCCATCACGCAATTGACGGCTCGGGGATGTTCGAGTACGTGCGCCGTGTGGAACGATAAAATGGTGTCCTGGTAGGCGACGCCGGGAGCGACGACCTTGCGGCCGCCGGAGTAACCGGCCATGAAGTGCGGTTCGACGAGACCGGTGACCAGTCGCAGATCGGCCTCGACGAAGCGACGGTCGATACCGATCGGGATGCCGGCTGAAGTAACACCGAGATCGACGTGAGCTTCACGGTCCCGGGCGAAGTGATTCTCGATGCGGATCGAGGAGAAAATGTCGTCAGAACCGATTAACTCGCGTAGTTCCTCGCCTTCGTTGGGACGATGCAGACCGGTGGCCACCAGGATCAGAATCTGCTCGCGATCGATACCGGCCTTGATCAGTGTATCGATCAGCGGGGGCAAAAGACGGCCGTTTGGGACCGGTCTGGTAATATCGCAAATCAGGATACAGGCGCTTTTCCGGCCGCGGGCCAGTTCGGAAAGCGGCTTGCAGCCGATCGGTTCGGCAAAGGACTGGAGAATGGGACCGTTGCCATCTTCCACGATCGGCATCGGATATTTGACGATTTCCCTGACGCCGATCGACGGCGGCAAGTTGACCGTCATCTCGGAGCGACCGTAGAGTAAACTGAATTCCATCGTACTGTTCCTTGAGTAAAGACTGCTGTCGCCGTCAACCGTCGGTGAGGATCGCCGTGACAAGGCGCTCCGAGGTGGCGAGCAGATGTGACTTCAGGGCCTGTTCGGCGGATGCGCCGTTGCCGTGTTCGATGGCTTTGACAATGGTTTCGTGCTGCTCGAAAACCAGGTCGTAGCCCCAACTGTGCCGGGCTTTTTGTTCCATCCAACTGCGGATCGGTTGGCGCATTTCCTTCAGGAAGCGGATCAGCACACTGTTATGGCAGGCGCCGGCGACTGCCAGATGAAAAGCGAGGTCCTGAGCTATCGGTGACTCGCCGTTCTGAAGAGCCACGCGTAACGAGTCGTGAGCCTCTCGGATCGTTTCCAGATCTTCTGTGGTGGCGCGCTCCGCAGCCAGTCGGACGATGGTGCATTCCAGTTCGAGGCGGGCCTCCACCAATTCCCGGATCTTGTCCCGGCCGATACCGAGAAGGCCGACCGACCGGCGCTGATCGTCAACGGAAAACGGAGCAACATGGGTGCCCTGGCCGGGACGGACGGTGACCAAACCGATCAGCGACAGAGCGCCCACGGCTTCTCTGATCGAGCTCCTGCCGACTTGAAACTGCTTCATCAGCTCCGGTTCCGGGGGCAGGCGGTCTCCCGGCTGCCATATGCCTTCGGCAATCATTGACATCAGGCGATCGGCTACCTGGTCGGCCAATCGTTTGCGGTGTAGCGGAACAGTTGTGTCAGCCATGGTTGAGTCGTTTCAGCAGGCCGGAACAGCCGTGTGGTCTCCCGGCGCCGCGGCGATTGTCTCCATCCCTGTCGCTGCCGTGCCGGTTGTCGTACGGCGGGAATTTTTTATTGACAGCAGACGGAAAGTGCAATAGTGATACGTTAAACATCAGATGATATGCTGATCTGATGGTTTTGCTATTGTAGGACAATCCCGGGCAATATGCAATTGTCAATTGCAGGCATGCCGATGATGCTTGCCGTACGCTATTAAAAGAGAGAACATTATGCCGAAATTCAGTGCCAATCTGTCCATGCTTTTTCAGGAAGTCGAATTTCTCGAGCGCTTTGCCAAGGCGGCGGACAACGGATTTTCCGTTATCGAGTTCATGTTCCCTTATGACTGGCCGGCCGCAGAAATAGCGGAGCGTTTGCAGCGTCACGGTCTGCGGCAGGTATTGCATAACCTGCCGGCCGGAGACTGGGGGGCCGGCGAACGTGGTATCGCTTGTCTGCCGGGACGGGAAGGAGAGTTTCAGGACGGGGTGGGCCGGGCCATCGAGTACGCCAAGGCCCTTCAGTGCCCGCAGATCAACTGTCTGGCCGGCTTGATGCCTGCCGGCGTGGCCGCCGAGAAAGTCCTCGATACGCTGACCGCTAATCTGCGTTTTGCCGCCGAGGCCCTGGCCCGCGAGAAAATCGGACTGCTCATCGAACCACTCAACAGCAAGGATATCCCCGGATTTCTATTGACCACTTCGGCGGAGGGGTGCCGGGTGATCGATGCGGTCGGTCATGAAAATATCAAGTTGCAATATGACATCTATCACATGCAACGCATGGAGGGCGACCTGGTCAACACCATGACGGCGCTGATCGGGCGGATCGGCCATATCCAGCTGGCCGATAATCCCGGTCGTCATGAGCCGGGTAGTGGTGAAATCAATTACGACTATCTTTTCAGAGCAATCGACAACCTTGGTTACCAGGGTTGGATCGGTTGCGAATATATTCCGGTGGCCGGCACCGAAGCGGGGCTTGGCTGGCTGGATCCCTATCGTTAACAAGGAGGAAAAAATGAAAATAGGCTTTCTCGGAACAGGAATCATGGGTGGACCGATGGCCGGCCATCTGCTCGATGCCGGCCACCAGGTTTTTGTCGATGGCACCCATACGGTGCCCCCGGCCTTGAAGGAAAAAGGTGCCGTCTTGCACAATTCGGCAAAAGAAGTCGCCGAGGTGGCAGAGGTGATCATTCTGATGGTGCCGGACACCCCTGACGTGGAGGCGGTGCTTTTCGGTGAAAACGGTGTGGCCGAAGGCTTGAGCAGCGGCAAGATCGTCGTGGACATGAGTTCGATCTCGCCGGTTGAAACCAAAGAGTTTGCCGCCAAGATCAACAAGCAGGGCTGTGATTACCTCGATGCCCCGGTTTCCGGCGGCCAGGTCGGCGCCGAACAGGCGACATTGACAATCATGGTCGGTGGTGACCAACAGGTTTTCGACAAGGTCTTGCCGCTTTTCCAGTTGATGGGCAAGAATATCACGCTGGTCGGGGATAACGGAGCCGGCCAGACCTGCAAGGTGGCAAACCAGATCATCGTCGCCCTGACCATCGAGGCGGTCGGAGAAGCGTTACTCTTCGCTTCCAAGGCCGGGGCCGATCCGGCCAAGGTTCGCGAGGCGCTGATGGGCGGTTTTGCCTCTTCGAAGATTCTCGAAGTCCATGGCGAGCGGATGATCAAGCGAACCTTCCAGCCGGGGTTTCG
>NPIE01006965.1_pt2 | contig 10205 bp, 7 predicted proteins | sample 8637661 | NCBI WGS metagenome assembly NPIE01 (sample SAMN07420842, study PRJNA396082) | bioreactor metagenome | isolation source: sample BA12 brine-fed electro-methanogenic bioreactor BA | place: Japan: Kochi | collected 2016-12-09 | reverse complement strand
ATGGTATATGGCGTGTATGCGCGCATCAATCCTGTCCTCCGCCCAAGTCAAGGTCGTCGTCCGTTAAACTCTCGATAATTCCTTCGATGAAACGGGGCGTCGGACGCGGTGTTATGATTTCCTCTTCTTCCTCCTCCTCTTCCTCGACATCATCATAGAAACCAAACCCTTCGGCAACAGTATACGCCTTGCGCCACATGTCAGCCTTGACCAGAAACACCAATTCACGCCGCATTTCGTCGCGCGCCTGATTGCCCAAAGAGGCAAGCGGAATGCGCGGCGTTTCGGACAACGGCGATAAGCGCCCCGCCATGCTGTTCAAGGCGTTCTCGCTCTGGGTTAACCAGGGCAAGGTCGCCACATTCTTGTTTTTTGTGTTGCGATATAACCCGCCCAGAATCAATACCTGGCCGTGACGCACCCATACGGTTGTTTCAACGCTTCGTGAGATAAACTCAGGGACGCTGATGGCGTTGCTGGCTCGGACAAAGGTATTGCCGGCAGAGGCCACACTGTCGTCAAGAGCGACCGTGATGCGCTGACCCTCTTCTTTGATTTCGGCGGATATTTGAAGTTGGATAAAAACGTTGTCCAGTAAATTGGGGTCTTCGCTTTCATCCACTACTTGCAGAGCGCTTACCTTCAACACTACGCCTGTCGGCCTGAATGCAGTGGTTTGGACGGCGGTGGCGCCGACCACGACAGTTTGCTCGTACGGAATGTCCTGGGTCGTTTGTATTTCCGTAGGCACGGCCGCGCCGACCGGCACCATGACTTTCGGCTGTGAAAGTATGAACGCGCGGTTTTGGTCTACCAGCGCCTGTAATACCACCTCGAAATCGCCGTAATAACTGCTTAATCTGTCAAGGAATAACGTAATGCCCGAAGTCGAACGAGCGGGATAGGCAAGGGAGGCGGCGCTGATAATTCCCTTCGCACTGGCTACCTGCCCGTACGGCCTGGGTTCGGCGCGCTGGCGGAAATAGGCGCTCAAGCCCGTTTCCATGCCTTTGCTCGTCTGGAATTCAATGATCTTGACGGATACATTGACCTGCTGCTGTTCCTGTGCAGTCGTGACCGCGCAAACCAGCAGCAGCGTCATAACAAATATGTAATAAAAACGGTTCATCTTAGGAGTGTACTATTCCCGCTATCGCCGAAATGTTCCCACGCATTCATGGCGCGTGACATTATGTATATCATCAAACCGCGAAAATTGCACGCTGAAGGCGCGCGCCTCTCCGGGGCGCAGCCCCCCCAGATTCACGGTCTGGGTATCGTACACCATGTGTCCGAACCCGTAAATGGTCACTATAACGCGCACATCCTGTAAGCTGCGGGCGCTTTGGTTCACCGCCTGGCCGGTCACGTTGTAATAGCGTTCATGTGCGGTAGCGGGCCAGCCTTCAAAGCGACCGCTGCGAAAAGACGACACATTATAGATCACCAGCGGCTCCGATTCGCGATAGCGCCGTTCAACTTCCTGAGGCGTCAATACAATGAGACGTCCCGCAGTATCCCGCTCAACACGGCGGCGTATGGCCATGTCGCTCTCCAGTCCAGGCCAACGTTCGAGAAGTTCGCCATACAAAATACCCGATTGGTGATAGTGGCCCTGTTCCCACAGAAGATTCGCCAACTCAAGTTGCGGCGCCATATTGTCCGGTTCCGCAACAATCAATTCACGTAGGCGGGCCACTTGCGTTTCTAATTCCGAGGCGTCAGGCGTATCAACGCGGTCGGTAAGACGCGCCAGAAGTTCGCGTCCGGCATCAACATGCTCGCCATCCGGCGCCAGGTCAATATATTCATCCAGATAACGCAGGGCGTCGTTGTAGGCGCCTACGGCGTAATAGGACCGGCCAAGATAATACCGCGCTTCAATGGCCGCTTGCGCAGCGGGATAGTTGCTGACTATTTGCTGGAGACGGGGAATTACCAGGGAAAACTCACCTGTATTCACCATGCGACGCGCCACGGCCAGGTCTTTGGCAGCCGAGCCGGGGTCGCTGGTGTGAGTCGCACCCACCGGGCCTTGGCCGATTGCGGTAGACCACGCTTCATCACGGGACGTATTGGCGCCCGGCGTTGCGCAACTGTGGGCCGTCAGAATAATGGCCATTACCATACATAACTGCAGCATGCTGCAATAAATGCGTTTTTTTTCCCTGGCTGGGCCTGGCGAGAATATCATGCGCTCAATGTAGTTCCTAATGCTGCAACTTTGCGAGCGCCAATTCGGTGATGTCTTCCGTCTCAATGGGTGGATCAAGGCTTTCAAGATAGCCCTTTATAACGATAAAGTCATAATCGGTTTCACTGCCCACGGCGCTGATGGCGCGAATCGCCACTTCATTGGCTTTGCTCACAAGTATCCAATACCGGGCCGTGCCGCTCTCCACTTTCCGCGCCTGTTTGTAATCTTCCGTCGCGGATACAACGGCTACATAATCCACCGAACCCGGCTTTTCAAAACTGCTGGGAGAACCCCAGAATATCTTCTGGTCATCCACCAATTCAGGCGGAACGGTCTTAGATTCTGCCACAGCGCCAAGGGCCAACGCAACAAAAAACGCCGCGCATATTGTCGCGAACCGCAGTAAGGTTCGTTCTATCTGTCTCATTCTCATGACTGTATTCCCATTCTGGACAACCACCCCCGCACTGCCTCGCTGCCTGGCATAAAGCCTCGGGCAACGCCGTGTTGTCCTGGTCAGTCTCAAAAAATAATTTCTTCTTCCTATGTAGTATACCATTTTCGGCGCACTTTGTCACTGCCCGGGAAGCGCAAAGACGTTTACCTTATCTTGCTAATACCCAATACCCGCTGAAAGTTGCAATGAAACGGGCTGTTAAATGGTCCGGGAAAACAAAACGCGGTGTTCCTCATCCAAGTATACATCAAACACCATGCAAATATTTCGGATGAATACAGCGCCCAAAGACGTCGCTTCCCAGCATCTACCACGCCTTGTCAGCATGCCTTCTTGTTGATACGCTTCGAGTTGGGGCAACTCTGCCGCAAAATAGTCTTCGAAACGCACCGCAAAATGCTCTTCAAATAACGCCGCATTGATTTTAAAGGTACACATAAGTTGACGTATAAGCCAACGACGCATGCAATCGTCTTGGGAAAGTCTCATTCCGCGTTCCGTCGCAAACCAGGTTTTCGAGAGACTTGCGATATATTTATCAAGGTCTCTGGTATTTTGCGCGTAGCACTCAGAAATATCGCTAATGGCCGACACGCCAACGCCAATCTGATCCGGCGCCGCTTTCACCGTATATCCCATGAAATTCCGGCTTAATTTGCCCGCGCCAAGCGCTTGGGCAAGTTCATCGTCCGGCAGCGCGAAATGGTCCATGCCGATGTCAATATACCCTGCCTCAAGCAATTGTCGCCGCGCCTGTGCGAAAAGGGCGAGTTTTTCCGTCGCATTGGGAATGGACAAACCATTCAAGGCGCGTTGATGCGCAAAACGTTGAGGTAGATGAGCATAACTGTACATGGCAATGCGGTCTGGCCCGATGTCAATGATGGTTGCCATCGTCTTGTGCCATTCGTCCAGTTTTTGTAATGGCAGGCCGTAAATCAGGTCCACATTAACGCCCCGAAAACCAAGGGCGCGCGCATGGGCGATTATCTGACGCGTTTCCTGGGGGGCTTGCCCGCGGCCAACGGCCTGTTGTACCGCCGCACTTAAGTCCTGCACTCCGAAGCTGATGCGATTGAAGCCCAACCGCCGCAGACAACGCAACTGCCCCTCGCTGACGGTGTGGGGATTGGTTTCTATCGCTATCTCCGCGTCTTGATGTATATAAAAATTTTCCTGGAGGACGGCGTACAGTCGTTGCATCTGCCCCTCGCTCAGAAAGGTTGGCGTACCGCCGCCCCAATGTACCTGTGTCGCTGTTTTTCGCGGCGCGAGCGCACGGGCAATCATCGTTATCTCACGCACCATCGCCGCGAGATAGCGTTCCACCAACACATCGTCGGCGCCTGTAATCGTATTGCAGCCGCAATAGGCGCATCGCCGCGTACAAAAGGGAATATGAGCGTAAAGCGACAGCGGCGACTGTGGTTGACGCGCGCCGGATTCGAGCGCCTGTTGATATTGGGCCGGGCCAAAATCCTCGCGCCACGCCGGTACCGTGGGGTAACTGGTGTAGCGCGGCCCCGGCCGATCGTATTTCGCGAGCAATTCCGCCGTTACAGAAGCACTGTTCATCACAATTCCTTTCAANNATGGCGTACGTGGACATCATACTGGATTCTCTCGGCCGGCAACAATAAAACCACGGCCCTACGGAATAGTTGAAATGCCGGCGGGGTTACCGGGAAGAGAACATAGACCATGGAGACAGTGATTATGATTGTTGTCAATCTGATATTGACCGCTTTATGCGCCAATGAAACCGAAGCGTTCAAGACGCTCACGCCGGAAGAAACGCGCATAATCGTTCATAAAGGCACCGAATATCCTTTCAGCGGCGTCTATTACAATCATTACGAACCCGGCGTCTACGTATGTAAACAGTGCAACGCGCCCTTGTATCGTTCTGATGATAAATTCGATTCCGGATGTGGCTGGCCAAGCTTCGACGACGAGTTTCCGGACGCGGTGCGGCGCGCGCCGGACGCCGATGGACGACGTACGGAAATCTTGTGCGCCCGTTGTGATGCGCATTTGGGTCATGTTTTTCTGGGCGAAGGCATAACGCCCAAAAACACGCGTCATTGCGTCAATTCCATATCTCTCCAGTTTCAACCCGCCGAGCCTGTAGCAAGCGCGCGCGCCATCTTCGCCGGCGGGTGCTTCTGGGGCGTGGAATATTTCTTTCATAAAGCGCCGGGCGTCATTGCCACGCGGGCAGGGTATACTGGCGGCCATGTAGACCGCCCAAGCTATGAACAGGTTTGCCGTGGCGATACCGGCCATGCCGAAGCCGTTGAGATTGAATACAACCCGGAAAAAACGAATTTTGAGGCGCTGGCGCGATTATTTTTTGAAATACACGACCCAACGCAGGTCAATCGTCAGGGACCGGACTTGGGCGAACAATATCGTTCCGCAATATTCTATTTTGACGAAACGCAACGAAGCGTTGCCGAAACGCTGATACGGCAGCTGCGTGAAAACGGGCTGGACGTAGCAACCCAACTGGTTCCCGCCACTGTTTTTTGGCCTGCCGAAGACTACCATCAGCAGTATTACAGCAAGAAAAACGGCACGCCCTATTGTCATGTCCATGTCAAACGTTTTTAGACTGCATAGACAGAACCCGGGCGCTGCCATCTCCACGACAGCGCTTTAGTCCGAAAACAGGTGGACCAGGCGGAACTGAATCGAACATCATTTGTCCTACTCATCATACCCATCCTACTCATCCTACCTGGCCTTCGAGCAAATTCATGGGCATGGGTTCGGGGCGCGAGCAACTACTGTCCACAGCGACGCGCGTTTGAGCGCTTCCTGCATCCAGGAACGCATGCATGACGTCAAGCACATGATAGGCCAACTCGCCCGAGGCGCGGTGTTCGCGCTGATTCATGATAGCGGCAGCCATCTCGGCAAGGCCGAGTCCCCGGGCGTTTTCGCTGTATACGTGCGAATGGGGTATAAGTTTCCAATCGTCATATCCCGGTCGGAAAAGTTTGACGTCGCCGCCGAACCCGTTGGGATCGGGCACGCTCAACGAGCCTTCCGTACCGTGAATTTCAATGCAGGGCAAGCTGCCGCGCCATACGTCGAAACTCGTGATGAGTACGCCGACAGCATTATTATGGAACTCGACCACGCCCGCGAGATGAGTCGGTATTTCCACGGGAACAATCTTGCCTTTTTTCGGTGCGCTGGTGATCACTCTTTGAGGAAATGTGGTGCGTGTAACGGCGTTTACATGACTGACGGGACCGATAAGGGTCAGTAAAGCGGACAGATAGTACGGCCCCATGTCGAACATGGGACCGCCGCCCACTTCATAATAGAACTCGGGACTGGGATGCCAGCTCTCATGGCCGTGGCATTGCATGAAAGCCGTGGCCGAAGCCACCTCGCCAATCCATCCATCATCAATGATCTTGCGCGCGGTTTGTATGCCGGCGCCCAGTACGGTATCAGGCGCACATCCCACACGCAGCCCTTTCGCGCGCGCGAGATCGATTATATGTCGGCCTTCCTCGCGGGTAAGGGCCAGCGGCTTCTCGTTGTATACATGTTTGCCCGCTTCAAGCGCCTTGACGGCGATCTCTGCGTGCGCCTTCGGCACGGTAATGTTCAAGAGGACGTCAATATCCGGATCAGCCAGCATGGCCTCGGGCGACAGAACGCGCTCAACGCCGTGTTTTTTCGCCTTGGCCTCGGCAACTTCGGGCAACAGGTCCGCGCAGGCGACAATATCAATGGCTTCAAATCGCTTGCCTGACTGAAAATAGATATCGGATATATTGCCGCAACCCATCACGCCTACGTTAAGGGGCTTCATACAGATTCTCCTTCGAATTGGTTCATATGGTCACGCGGGCGCTCAACGCCCAGGGCTGTTGACGCAAAGGACAATGTTGCTTCAATCTTACCGGCAGGCCCAGAGCATGCCCCGCTTCATGATTTCAAAACATTCGGGAACGTCAAAATCCGCGGCCACATGGCCAAGAGCCGAATAGAATACGCGTCCCTCGCCGTAGGCGCGCTTCCACACCACGGGCATGACGCACCCCTCTATCCAGGGACAATGGACGCCGCCGAATGTGGTTGTAGCGAGCACGTCATTGGAGGGGTCCACATGCATGTAATAGCATTCCGAAACGATCTTGAAATCTTGAATACCGTCCATAATCGGGTCGCCGGGGCGCTTGATGTTGACCACGTATTCCATGATGCCGCCGGGATGATCAACAAACTGACCGCCCACCATGAACTGATAGGCCGTATTGTTGCGAAATGCGTCGCCCATGCCGCCATGCCAACCGGCAATACCCGCGCCCGCGCGAACGGCCGCCAGCAAACCGGCTTCGGCTTCAGCAGCAAGTTCGCCCATGGTCCAGCATGGAACAATCAAGTCGAGCGTCCCCATATATGCCGCGTCCAGAAAAGGGTCCAGGCTGTTGACTGTCGTTATGTCAAACCCGGCCTCTCGTAGAAACGGTTCAAATCGCGAAACGCATTGCTGCGGCTCATGGCCCTCCCATCCGCCCCATACCACCAGTGCCTTTTTCATAACGCCGTCTCCTGCCTGATTATTTATGCTATGTGAAGCGCACAATGCGCGAGACACAGTATAACAGAATTGCATTTCGCAGATGTACGTGCGCTCCATAAACAATCAAGCGAAAGGAAAGGTCAGAATTCCGCACAACGAATGAAGTGACGCTGATAATATGGTCTCAGAAACGGGCTGGCTTGATGCTGATTTGCTTGCCCTGTTGACCACTGCCAGATGGCGCAGAACGTCAAACCTTATGTACAGTGTCTGTAAGCGAAGCATGAACTCAAGCGATTGATTGGACATCTGTCTTTTTATTGCGCGATAAGAGGATGGGATGTTATAATAAATAATATAAGATGTCTTTCATTCGATATTCACTTTCTGGAAAACTCACACCGCGACGCACGTTTACGGGAGAGGGATGATGAAGCAATCGGTGAGGTGGCTGTCACCCAAGCGGGATTTACTGATTGGGATATACGGTATCGCCCTATGCGTTATTCTTGTGGTGGGATACATGTATGCCCAAAGACGCGCAGGAGATCTGGAACAATTTGATCGCACTCAATATATGCGTCAGGCCGACCACATGGCCGCCATTATTTCGCCGCAAACAGTGCGCTCATTATCTTTTACCCCGGATGCCGCTCATTCGCGGGCCTTCATCAGAATCCAGAATCAATTGGAGGCGTATGCGTCATTTAAGCACCTGAGCCGTATCTATTTGCTTGGACGTCATGAGGGCAATCTGGTATATGGTCCCTCCTATGCGAATGGTCTCGCACCACTGTCCGTCGGCCATGCTTATCCCCATGCAACAGAGCATCGCAGGGGACTGCTGGAAATCGGACAAACGTTTATAGCGGGCCCGGAGGAAGGCGTTATCAGCGCCATCGCGCCGGTTCATGACGATGTGACACATGAAATGCTTGCGGCCGTAGTCCTTGATCGTACGATTGAATCCTGGAAAAAGGACCTTGAGCACAACTGGTGGGCGCCCGTTATCGCGGCTGTTCTTGTGTGTCTTTTTCTTTCAGTCGCGTGTGTGCTAATCCTGCTGCGCAATCGCCTGGTCGCCTCGAAACGCATGCGGCCGCTGAGGCATCTGGAAACCATTTTGACGGCGCTTTTCTGTGTCGTTGTCAGTTTGATCATTGCCGTTTTCACGCTGGAAGGCATCCTAGTAGCGCGCCATGAACAGTTCAGTGCATTGACCGAAAAAGGCGCCGCCATTGCCAACTTTACGGCCCAGAGCGCGCAAAGGCGTGTAAAAGCGATGGCTTCTAAAGCCGAATCAGCATCGAGTCAGGAAGCATTCGGCAAGCAAGCTTCCTCGATACTGTCGCTTGGCGCAGTCACGGCCTGCTACTATATTCCCATGGTTCGTTCTGAAGAACGGGTCGCATTCGAGGCCGCTGTTCACGCAACGGGCCTGGACAGTTTTTACATTCACCAATACAATCAGGAAGGGCGATTAAACCGTGCGCCGGAGGCGGAGGCGTACTTTCCCGTCCTGTATCGCGCGTCTAAAACAACCGCGCGATTTGCACCAGGCTTCAACTTGGGCGCCCTGCCTGAGCACTTGATCGCCATGCGGGAAGCGCTGAAACACGGACAAACCACCGCTGCGCTCATTCATGTCCATGATATGCTGGACACGGACAAAGGCGCGAGGATTATGGCCTATGCGCCCGCTTACGCAAGCCAGGAAGGCGAACCCGCGCTCATTGCCGTTGAGTTGTGTTTACAGGCGTTGGTAAAACAAATAACCCTTGGCGACGGGGATGCGCCGCGATTGTACACGGCCCAGCTCTTTGAATCGCAGGCGGACCGCGCGCTGACGCAACGCGCCGCTTTTCCGGCGCACCCGGCGCCGCCGACCGCTGGCGCCTGTTTCTTTGCGGAACTATTCGGCGCGGAATTTTACGATTCGCGGCCCATGTCCATTTTCGGCGAAAACTTTATCCTTGTGATGCGTCCGCAGAGGGCTTTTTTTGCGGCCTTTCCGCCACAGACCACGATTAGCACTGTGGTTGTGGCTCTTTGGCTTGCCGTTGCGTTTACCCTGGCCATCGGCATACTGCGACACCAACAGGGCACATTGGAAACGAAGGTATGGGAACGCACCGTGGAACTGGCCGAGCGGGAAGAAACATTCCGTCGCCTGTTTGCTGATTCCATGGAACCCATGCTGTTGTTGCGCAAAGGCGTGTTCGTGGATTGCAACGCGGCGGCGCTGGGTCTGCTTCACTATGACGACAAACACATGTTGTTGCGACGGCCTCCCGAAGACATATCACCGAAATTTCAGCCCGACGGCCGGCGTTCCGCGGAAGTAATGCGCGAAATGATTGCCCGGTGCGTGGAGCGCGGACATCACATGTTCGAGTTCAATTACCTGCGCCATGACGATGCGATTGTTCCGGTGGAAACAATGCTGACCCTGATTTCGATTCGCGGCGTCAATCATATTCATGTCGCCTGGCGCGACATCACAGAGCGTAGACGCGCCGAGGAAGCGTTGCGTGAAAGCGAAGAGAAATATCGCGGACTTATCGCCAGCCTTCCCATCGGCCTGTATCGCACCACCCCGGACCAGGAGGGACGCTTTATCATGGCCAACAACGCCTTGGCCGCCATACACGGCTTTTCCAATGCGGACGCCATGCTGGACTATGATTTCAAGCGGCTTTATGTATATCCTGAGGACTATGCCCTTCTCGTAAATGCTCTTTTGGTCGAAGGTTATGTTTCCGGCAAGGAGGCGCTGCTCAAGCGTATGGACGGGAAGACCATCTGGGCGTCCATTACGGTCAGAACTGTCCGAACGCCGTCGGGTCATCTCGAATACTTCGATGGGTCTCTCATGGACATCACCGAACGTAAGCTGGCGGCGGATCATCAGCTGGAGATGGAGCGACGCCTGCTTCATACCCAGAAACTCGAGAGTCTTGGCATTCTAGCGGGCGGCATCGCCCATGATTTCAACAACCTGCTCA
>NPIE01004345.1_pt3 | contig 10209 bp, 14 predicted proteins | sample 8637661 | NCBI WGS metagenome assembly NPIE01 (sample SAMN07420842, study PRJNA396082) | bioreactor metagenome | isolation source: sample BA12 brine-fed electro-methanogenic bioreactor BA | place: Japan: Kochi | collected 2016-12-09 | reverse complement strand
TTAAATAATTTTGCAAAAATAAAATGGCCAAACTCATGGATAAAGAGCAGGACACCAAATATCAGAATAAACTCAATAATCATCATATTTACACCTATACCTATTAAAAAACAGTTTATATCGCCAATTATAAACCGTTTTTACTTGTCTTCCATTTAGCCGTAGAACTCTTAGAAAATGTTAATTTATTAAATTAATTTTGTCTTCCCACCTACACCAGATTTAAATATTTTATTAATTCCTTTAATCTCTACCAAATTGGAAATTAATTTTTCGGAATAATCCCAGGTAGTGATGATGTGGACATTTGGTCCTGCGTCGAGGGTGTAACAAACAGGCAATCCAGAATTACGCCAGTCTTTGACCGTTTTCATAATTGTGATTGAAGTGCTTTCCCAATACATCAATGGTGGATTGGAAGTCATCATCACTGAATGCATAATGTTGCTATCCATTTCAACAATATCAGCCATAGCAAAAAAATCTTGGTTCAAAATTGCATTTCTGACAATTTCTAAACGACGCTCAGTATCAGCTATACGTGCTGCTTGTAATGGGCTTGATCCAGCTAATTCGTGACCCGCGGTTGAACCAACTTTTTTGTGCTCTGTAGATACAACAGCGATAATGTCCACCAAATCCCAATGATTAGGCGAGGCAATGCTTTCCGCATATGAATCAGAATCTGATTTCCCTGGGAACCATTCAACAAAGCCTTCAGGAATAGATCGACATGCTGACCCTGAACCTCGTCGGGCTAAACGTGAAAGGTCTTTTTCGGAAAGGTCCAAACCAATCGCTTTGCTGGCCGCTAGACTCAATGCCGAAAAAGCTGATGCTGAAGAAGCGATGCCGGTACCAATGGGAAAATTGTTCGTGCTTTCTACCTGGGCGAACAGATTTTTTCCAGCTAAAGCACGCACAATATCAAGAAAAGATATGACTCTATCCAGGCTGGAACCTGAAATTTCTTTTCCATCTATTGTCAAGTGATCAGATTTAAACACTGAGTCAAAGGCAACTTTGGTTTGAGTAAATAAACTTTCCAGATTAAAGGAAATTGATCCATTGACAGGAATTCTTAAATTTTGATCTTTATTTCCCCAGTATTTTATTAAGGCGATATTAGGGTGGGCGATTGCGGTTGATTTGAATTCGGGCATAGAAAAACCTTGTTTGTTTTTATTTAGTTTATCACGATGCCAGACATTTTTATTATCTCTTTTTGGATTAGAAAACTTCATAAATCAGATAAAAAATATCAACATTATTCATAAATTTAAATTCATATAAATTAGAGTCATAAGATTATCAATCATTTTCGGATTATCAGCAATTTTCCCCATTAAGTTACCCTTACCATTTGTTTTGCCTGCTGGTCATCCAATTTTTATTTATTTATGGAGGAGTTGTGGGAAGGATTCAAATTTTATATTCATTTTCGCTAATCGCTGTTGTTACTTTAGCTTGTGGTTTTTCTATAGGGGATGTTGAAGACCCAACGCCTATTCCAGAAGCAGAAAATACACCTGTTGAACAACGAGAGGAAATATCTCCTTTGGGTATGGTAGTTAATCTGAATTTGTGACTGTAATAGATGATTATGAAGCTATTCAAGTATCTATCCCCACTGCTTGGAACGAAGTTAGTGGGGAACCCTGGGATGATGGCAACGACTTGATCGGCTCCAGTATTATCGCTGCTGCAGATATCGATGGTTTTTTTAATACCTATAACGAACCTGGTGTTTTCTTTGGTGTCTCAGATGATGTTGCCCGTATAGCCTGATATATTCAATTATTGGATGTATACAGAGAAATCTTTATCAGCGATTGTACGCTTGATGGAAGATACTCGTATGAAGATAGTGCATTTTTGGGTTCGTATGATATTTTTACGAATTGTGGCAGCACTACCGGAAGTACAATTATTGTATTGGCGGCGAGACCACAGGTCAACCAATCTTCGTTTTTAGCAATGGTCAAGGTACAAATATTAACGGATGCTGATCTGGTTGCGTTGGATGAAATATTACGCACTTTAGATGTTGTTGGTCAATTGCCATAAACAAATTTTTTGTCACATTGCCTTTAGATTTTGAATGTAGGTAAAATCTAAAGCCTTGACAACTAGATTTAACAAAATTCCACAATCAGGTACAATAGCGTTGATCTGGTTGTGGAATAATTTTTATTAGCTTTGAAAGGATAGCTTTTATGAAGAGGAACAAAGCATTCATCTTGTTGATCTCTCTGTTAATCTTAACAACTGTCGCTTGTAATTTTGGGGTTCAAGATGGCAATATTGAAATGACGATTAATTTGAAACGTGATAATTTGATGCAAATAATCAATAGCGCCCAAGATATTGCGGGAACATTTTCTGAAACGGAATTAGTGGTTGAGGTTCAGGATGTTCAATTCATTGAGCCAGATAAAGTACGATTAATTGGTTTTTATGGAATGCCAAACTCACAACGAGTTAACGGTGAAATTGAATTAACTTTTTCAATCGAAAATGAAAAGCCAAAAGTAGAANNATTAGATCTTGCCAGTGATTTTGTTAAAAATATCAATGAAATGTTATCTGGTTTAATTCAGGATCAAATCGATCAGGCTGGAGAAAATGCGCTCATCAAGGCAATTTATGTAGAGGATGAAGCAGTCAAAATTGAAATTCAGATATCCGTAAGACGATAGAAGTTATAGAATTTTCGCATAAAAAGCCTGCACATTAATTCCTCCGTTTGTGAAGGAAAGCAGGCTTTTTAGTTTTAATTTTGTTTGGGTTGCCAAATTTAAATCGTTGCATATGAAAATAATTTCCCAACCTGAAAATCTTTCCCGTAACACATCTCCAAATCTTGCGTATAGGTTACGAATATCTTTGTTAGAGTTAACCCGCAGACCATAAGGGGGATTGGTGATGATCCATCCAGGTTGTTCGGTTGTGGTGACATCAGAAATAGAGAGTTGGTTCCATACAATCGTACTATCAACCTTTGCTTTTTTGGCATTTTCTTGAGCAATTGAGATGGTGCCTAAATCACGGTCACTACCAAAAATGAGTGAATTATCAGTATTTATCGATAAAATTTGTTCTTTTCGAATATCTTGCCATTTATTTTGCTTAAAACCCGGCCAGTTTTCAAAGGCAAAATCACGATATAAGCCCGGTGCCTGATTTTTTGCGATCAGGGCAGCTTCTATTGGTATCGTACCTGATCCACAAAAAGGATCAATTAACGGTTGGGTGGCATTCCAACCAGAGCTAATGATTAGACTCGCAGCCAGATTTTCACGAAGGGGAGCTTTGGAGACGATTTCGCGATATCCTCGCATGTGTAAGGGATTTCCGGAGGAATCGATACTGATCGTCACGTTGTCCTGAGATAACCTGACCACTAGCAACTGGTGTTTTTTGATTTTCTCATTGTCTTCATTTTTGATCAATTGGAACTTACTGGACATGTTAGATTCAATGGCTTGATGAATACGTTGCGTTACCGCTCCACTATGATAAAGTTTTGATTTGTTGCAGGTTGTCCGGATTGAAAGTGCGATGTCTTTCTTTAGAAATTGTTTCCAGGGTAATCGAACTGAATTGTCAAATAATTCTTTAAACGATGTCGCCTTGAATTCTGCAAATCGAACCAAAATCCGATTTGGAACCCTTAAATTCAAATTGAGTCGAAATATTGTTTCTAAATCACACTCAAATTCCAGGCCATTGCTCGCATTGGTGGAAGTTAATTCAGGAAATAATTGGCTTATTTCTTTTTTAGCAACGGATTCAATACCCGGTGGTACAACCAAAAATACTTTATACATAGGTTTTTCTTACCAAGATTTCTTTCTGTTTAGTTTTCTTTTTTATATTTTTTTCAACAAATATGGGTTCTTTTGTAAAGGGATTCACTTCGGTATAATACATTACACTTGCATAGGTAGATGGTGTAGGTGTAAAAATCTGTACTTGTTCCGGATTGGTTTTGAGTTTCTTCGCGGTAAATTCTTTCAAATGCAGCATCTCTCTTTCTGAACACCCCGGATAAGCAGCAATGAAATAATACGTGATGAATTGTTTTTTACCTAGTTTCTTGTTGATCTGATCTACATTTTGTTTGAATTCGAGCAGGGAGTCAGATCCCGGTTTCCCCATCAATTTTAGGATGTTGTCTTCGCTATGTTCTGGAGCAATTTTTAGTTGACCAGATACGTGATGAGCTAAAACTTCTTCAATGTATTCCTTTCCGTGTTGACGGTCATTCAGTAGCAAATCGTAACGAATCCCGGAAGCAACAAACACCTTTTTTACTTTAGGGTGTGATCGAACTGCCTTTAGAAGATCAATTTGTCGTTTGTGATTTGGTTTTAATGCAGAACAAATTGCAGGTGATAAGCATCTTCGATCCAAACATACACCACTTTTGATCTTTTTGACACATTCAAATCCATACATATTGGCTGTTGGACCCCCTAAGTCCTGAATAATACCTTTAAATTCTGGTATTCTGGAGATTTCTTCAACTTCCTGCAGAATTGATTCTTTACTGCGTGATTGAATTGTCCTACCTTCATGAACTGCAATTGCACAGAAATTACATTCTCCATAACATCCGCGATGTGTGGAGATTGAAAAACGGATGGTCTCCAGTGCTTTTACTTTGCCTTGTTTTTCATAATAAGGATGTTGGCTTCTCTCATAAGGTAAAGAATAAACCCGATCTAACTCTTTTTGAGATAAAGGATAGGCAGGAGGATTTTGAATTAAGTATCGATCACCATGTGCCTGGATTAATCCTTTAGCAGTGATGGGATCATTATTTTTATAAAAAGTATCAAAACTATCAATGTAAGCAAATTTGTCTGCCATTACATTTTCATAAGAGCTAATTTCAAGATATTCAGGAACAGTTTCTTTGCTGATATAGCTGAGACCACGAATTGATTTTGGATCCAGATCATTTTTCATATGGTTGGCAAATTCTAAAATTGAATGGTCTGCCATGCCATAAATCAGGTAATCTGCTTTTGCATCAAATATGATAGCCCTGCGGATTTTATCGCTCCAATAATCATAGTGAGCGATTCTTCTGAGACTGGCTTCCATGCCACCCAGAATGATAGGTTTGGTTTGTTTGAAATATCGTCGGACGAGATTTGTATAAACGATAAGTGCACGATCTGGTCTACGGTTATTAATTCCACCAGGTGTATAATCGTCGCTCTTACGCTTTTTCAATGATGCCGTGTAATTTGAAACCATTGAATCGATGGATCCAGCAGAAATTCCCCAAAACAGACGAGGTTCTCCCAATCGGGTAATATCCTTTTCGGAAGTGATATCTGGTTGTGCAATGATACCAACTCGAAATCCTGCATCCATGAGTACATGGCCGATAACCGAGATTCCCATATAGGGGCTATCGATGTAACTATCGCCAGATACTAGGATAACATCCAGGTAATCCCATCTTAATTTTCTGAGTTCCTCTTTTGTAGTTGGTATGAACATAGGTGCAATTCTATCAGGGTTTCATCAATCCCCAAAACAAGTGCCAACATTGCGTGCAGCCTTTAGCCATTCGTGGTCAGGAGGAAGGGGATTGTGTTTTCCCGCAATATCTTTTAATGGAGTTGATGAAATTTGAAAGTTATTGATTCCTAATAAAATTCCAAAATCTCCTTCCGTGAACTTTTTTACACTTGTAGAACCGAATTGAGTTGCCCGCATACGATCCACAGCTGAGGGGACACCTCCACGTAGTAAAAATCCTAAAATCGTGACTTTGGTTTCCAACCCCGTTTTTTGATGAAGAAAATGTGAAAGGAGATTTGTATTGTCACCATACTCATTTTCAATTGTCGATAAACGGTCTTCGATGATTTTTCGTTCTTCTCCTTGCCGGATTCGCATATTATATTCTCGGTTTCGACGGAAAAACTCAACACTTTCCTGGGTTAAAGCACCATCCGAAACGGCAATAATACTGAATCGCTTCCCTGCCTGATTACGTTCAAGGATTGCCTGGGCAATATTGTTTAGGTGATATGGAATCTCCGGGATTAAAATTACGTCGGCCCCACCTGCCATTCCTGCGCCTAAAGTAAGCCAGCCTGTGTGTTTACCAAGAATTTCCACCACAATGATGCGATGGTGACTATGAGCGGTGCTATGAAGCCGATCTACTGCTTCAGTCGAAACAGATAAAGCCGTATCAAAACCAATTGTAAAATCAGTTCCATAAACATCATTGTCAATTGATTTTGGAATACCAATCACATTCAATCCAGCCTCGGACAATGCCAGTGTGCCAACCTGCATTTCTGCTCCGCCTAAACACACCAGAGCGTCCAATTGGTGATGTTTATAGGTAGAAACGGCTTTGTCTAATAAATTAAGGTCTTTGATAGTGTTGTCAGGTAATACCTGGCTGGTTCCCAAAAAAGTCCCTCCTGCAATAAGTATTCCTGAGAATTCTGGTCCTTTCATTGGAATGTATTGGTTTTCAATCAAACCATGGAACCCATCCTGAAAACCAATGATTTCCATATCAAATTCATTTTGAGCCGTTTTTCCTATTGATCTGATTGCAGCATTCAAACCGGGTACATCATTTCCTGCAGTAAGAATCCCAATTTTTCCAGCCATTTTTGTCCTCACTCGAAAAATATTTTTAAAATAATTGATAAAATCAATATTAACTATAACATTTTCTATCCAGATTATTTCAGGAAAATGGTGTTGGTTCTCAATATTTCCCAATGCTATAATTTAATCAAGGGATATTGGAGGTACTATGTATTCCGTTTATACCATTTCAAGACAATACGGAAGTGGGGGGAGTAAGCTGGCGATTAGATTATCAGAATTAACTGGTTATCGCATTATCTGGAGAGAAGTAGTTAATCAGGCTGCAATTCAGATTGGTTCACCTGAAATGGCATTGGCAGTAATTGATGAATTGGGTTTATTTGGGATTTGCCCAGACGATGATACTTGCGCTAAATTCAAGATAGCTTTGCAAACCGTTGTTAAAGCGAAAGCAGAAAAAGGCAAAGTAATCCTAGTTGGTCGAGCCAGCCAAATGGTCCTCAAGGATTTACCTGATTGTTTGCATTTACGTGTTATTGCTAGTTTAGAAAGCAGAATAAAAAATATTCAGAAATCTAAGGGAGTTTCTGAACAAGGTGCAAGAGCACAAATTGAGGAAAGTGATCGATACCGCCAGAATTTTATAAAAAAAATGTATGATGTCGACTGGAACGATTCTTCATTGTATGATCTCACGATTAACACCGACCATTTTAACCTGGATAAGGTTGCCAAATGGTTAAAGCATCTTTCGGACTGATATGAGCCTCCATTCAAAAATTTCCGAAATAAAATTTTCACATCCTGCTGAAGAAATGTTTGCCCGAATTTTGGATTTTTACGGTGTTGAATGGCAATACGAACCGAAAACCTTTGATTTGGAATGGAATGAAAAGGGAAAAGTGAAATTGGCCTTTTCGCCAGATTTTTATTTGCCAGAGCAAAACCTTTTTATTGAACTAACCACCTTACGACCACAGTTGGCAACAATAAAAAATAAAAAAATTAGACTAATGAATGAACTTTACCCAGAAATAAAGATAAAACTTATGAAGCGACGAGATATTCGCAATTTATTAATTAAATACGGCTTATTTGAAGAAGCACAGAATTTGCATGGCACGGACGCTCAAAAAGAGGTTAATGAAAATGATGGAAACAAATAACAATCAACCAGTGAGTCATATTCTTTATACTGAGGAACAAATCGCTGAGACAGTTAATAAATTAGCAGAACAAATCAACCGGGATTATGTAGATCTTTATCCAATTTTGGTCGGCGTGCTAAAAGGGGTCTTTATTTTCATGGCTGATTTGATGCGAAAAATCGAAATCGATTGTGATGTAGATTTTTTAGCGATCAGTAACTACACGAGTGATGCAAGAAAACGTGGCGTAGTGAGATTGGTGAAAGATTTAGATATTCCGATTGAAGGTCGTCATATATTATTTGTTGAAGATGTGATTGATACTGGTTTAACATTAAATTATCTTTTGAGATACTTAAAGGAGCGTATGCCCGCGAGTCTTGAAGTATGTACATTATTTAATAAATCAACCAATAGATTAATCGAATTACCCATCAAATACAAAGGTTTCGACCTTCCTGATAAGTTCATTGTTGGTTATGGATTGGATTACGATGAAAAATATCGCAACCTGCCATATGTTGGTATTTTGAAGGGAGAAATTTACCAACAAAAAGTAAGATCAAATTAAATTGAAACAGGGGCTCTAAGTAACCTAACTTTAGCTTTTCCTTACCCTTTTCTAAGTTAACCGCTTTCTCCAAATACCTGAAAGACTTATGTCCTACTCTTAGAAATTTTTCCTAAATCGCTTGTTTCACCTAGTCTGAGAATCTCTCTCATGGTTATCCAAACTTTTGATTTAGTTTTTAAGGTATAGGGGCTAATTCAATTTCTCAGAGCTCCCTGCAATTTCATTATAGGATACTTGTATAGACGAGTCAACAGATTTCTAAAATTTTAAGATTTGGAAAGCGTAAAATTTTCAAAATTGTTTGATGGATAAATATTTATTTTTTCAGTTGATTAGCTTGTGTAACCCAGGTAGTAGGATCAGCCAAACGGAAATTTTTCTGTGATAGGATCGCTTTAAGATCATCTGTATTCATTACACTTAAAGGTGTAAACGAGAAAACGTTGTTTTCATTGAGTAATTTCTCAATCGCTGGTCCAATTCCCTTAATTTGAGTTAAATCATCTTTTTGTGTTTTTTTGACCGTTTTTTTGGTAGAAGATTTTTCGATTAATTTCGGAATTGACTCTTCCGGGTCAACATTGATGTATTTGTTAACAAAAGCGTTTGAAAGATCCTTTTTATTCTCCCGCAAGGTAAACAAAAAATACAGGAAAGAACTAATTATTCCTACACACAAACCTAACCATAAAAACAAATAAGATTTCTTGTTTTGTTCCATAATTTTAAAAGAGACTAACCGTGAAAATTTTTACGGTTAGTCAAAATCACTAATATTCTATTATTCTGGGTAATTCTTTTGCTTGTTTTACCCAATCTTCTACCTGTGATAAGACAGGTAATCGGCGAACCAAGTCTTTTGCAGCATTAATTTCTGCCATTTTTTCAGTCAAATTTTCCGGATTGCGCTGTGCTAACTCAGGAACTGTGTCAACACCTGCTTCTTCTAAAAGATCGGAATATTCTTCTCCAATTCCTTTAATTCTAAACAAATCAGCGTGGTTTACCCATTCCAAAATCAATTTCTCTGAAATTTGTAATGAATCTGCAATTCTTTTTCTGTCTTTTGACTTTGCTCCAGCTTTTAGTAAGCCCTCTACAGTCTTAATCCCTTCTTTTGCTAATAGTTCCGCATATTTTGGACCAATACCTTCGATATCTGAAATTTTCGCCATTAGACCTCCCATTTAATTTATTTATTGCTTTCATAATAGTATACAGAATAAATTATTAATAAACAAATCAAATCTTGAAACTGTTTTCTATATTTAACTGGTTTTCATTATTCTCTGGGTTGAAAGAATTCTGGGTAGGATTTAATTGGATTTTGACCGCTGTAGTTTTCAATCAATTGCAGAAAGTATTCTTCGGAAGAAATTTCGTTTTGTTGAGTGGTTGCATACTCTTTAATCAATTTGAAAAATGATGAATCACCAAGATCATTTCGCAAATTTTCAAGAAACTTAGCACCTTGCAAATAGGTTGCATTGCGATATGGAATAAATCCGTTGTAATCGTATATCGGCTTGTTGATAAATCCATCTGGTTGGTAATAATTAACACGGTATTCCCACCACCAATCCATTAGTTCGGGATAATATTCTTCATAAAAAAGGATTTCACTATAAGTGCATAATGCTTCATCCAGCCAGGGTTCTATGGCCTGATCGTTTGCGATGGCGGCATACCACCATTGATGGGCAGTTTCATGGGCAGCAATGAAAGTTAAATAATTTTGAGGTGTGTAATCAAAAAGGTTAAAATAACCTCGTCCAAGAAAAACCAAACCATCATACTCCATACCATCCAGAAAATCTCCTTCAACGATGGTTAAGTTTTCTCTTGGGTAGGATGAAAATAAACGTGAATACAGCTCAATTGCTTTTGTGG
>NPIE01004559.1_pt1 | contig 10213 bp, 9 predicted proteins | sample 8637661 | NCBI WGS metagenome assembly NPIE01 (sample SAMN07420842, study PRJNA396082) | bioreactor metagenome | isolation source: sample BA12 brine-fed electro-methanogenic bioreactor BA | place: Japan: Kochi | collected 2016-12-09 | reverse complement strand
GCTAATGCAGTCGAGGGTAGCACTCTCCCCAGCGGCGACAATAATACAGAGGTCGATCTCGATATTGATCCTCCCTATTTTGTATCTACCACTGCCGGAAGCGAGGATTTACATCTGCAGTCATCAGTAACCGGTCACTGGACGGGCTCAGGTTGGTCTGCTCCCGATGCAAATACATCGCCATGTATAGACGGCGGAGATCCTGCCGACGACTATTCCCTCGAGCCCTCGGGAAACGGCAGTATTATAAATCAGGGCGCTTACGGCAATACGGCGGAAGCCACTCGAACAAACATTGGCGGGTCTGACGAAAAGACCTGGACAGGCATCATCGATAATGATTGGGACAATCCAAACAACTGGAACCCAATTGGGGTTCCCAATCAGACGAACAAGGTTATCATTCCCTCGGATCCTGTGTCCGATCCGGATAATTGGCCGGTGAGATTAGCCGCCAACGGCGATCTGGTAATTGGCAATGCAAGCGGGGACGATTGCTACGAACTTCATATAGAAGGCTCCCCTTCTGCGGCAACTTATCAGCTTACCGTCGAAGCAAATCTTCAGATTAACTCTGGTGCGGTATTCACCTGTGACGCTCTCGTCGCAGAGAAGCCATCTATCAAACTCGATGGCGATTGGATTAACGAGGGCATTTTTACACCAGGAAACAGCTTCATTACCTTCGACGGCGACGCTGACATCCTTTCACCGCAACTCATCGCGGGATCGGCTACAACGATATTCTACATCATCGAGATAAAAAACACCGTGGTCAGATTAAACAATGACGCCACAGACTTATTCTGGGACATGAAGATTATAAAAACTGAGACAACCGGCGACGCCAAGCTAATTCTCCCGGCACCGGACGGCGGAGAACCAAACATGATTGATGTCTCACCATAACGAAAGAAATGATCGATTAAATGAGAGTTAGAGCAAAGACATACGATTTCAGCCAGATGGCACTCCAAAGGACTTTTAGATCCTTAGACAGGATATTTTTTCCTGTTGTTTTCGATTTTGGATACCCAGATATTCCTTTTTCACGTCAGGAAAGATGGCTTTTGAAGATTTTTAGAAACTGTAAAATGATACATGGAGGCTTAAATGACTAAAAAGACCCTTGAAATTGCTATTCTATTGGTAATTGCTATTGGAACCGGCTTTTCTGAGATTCCCCGTTCGATGAATTATCAGGCGAAGCTGACAAACGATGCCGGAGTCGCTTTAGCGGGCGACCACTCAATAACGTTCAGGTTATACGATGCGCTTTCGGGCGGCAATCTTCAGACTGAGGAAACCCAAACGATTACCGTTACTAACGGTCTCTTCGATGCCACACTGGACTTTTCGACTTCTCCGAGAGATACTCTGAGCTGGGATAAGCCGTATTGGCTGGAACTGGAAATAGCCGGCGAAGTTCTCACTCCCCGTGAGCCGATTACAGCTGTGGGATATGCTTTCAGAGCTGTATATGCCGATACCGCGGAATTCGCTATCGGCGGGGGCGGTTCCGATGGCGACTGGGAGGTTACGGGAAGCGATATGTATTCCCTGCCGGCCGGGAATGTCGGAATTGGAACTTCCTCGCCCGATGCTTCCGCCAAACTGCATATTGAAAGCACATCGAGTGGCATGTTAATTCCCCGCATGACCGAGATTGAACGTGACGCTATCTCAAGCCCGGCGAATGCACTACTGATTTACAATACGACTTCGGGCTGTCTTCAGATTTACAATAGCACTGAGACATTTTGGGAAAACGTGTATTGCTATGACGATTGCAGTCCCAGAATAACTTCCCATCCCATCTATCAAACAATATGTGATGGCGGAAACACGGCTTTTTCGGTCATAGCCACCGGATTGGGATTAACCTACCAATGGCAAGTCGATGAGGGTAGCGGCTTCGCGGATATTACAGCGGCAGGGACAGATCCGGTTTACGCAAACTGGACTACGTCGTCGTTGAACGTGAATTCAGTTGACGCCGCTAACGACGGTTATCTTTATCGATGTATCGTATCCGGAGATTGCGAACCACCCGCAATATCAAATTCGGCCGAGTTAACAGTTTTAGAAGCACCATCGGCGCCGGTAGCTACAGCCGCAACCGATGTCGAAGCCGAATCTTTTACTGCTAACTGGGAATCTGTGGCAGGAGCCCTTTACTATCAACTCGATGTTTCTACGGCAAGCGATTTCAGTTCTTATGTTACGGGATACGAAAATCTGAACGTGGGTGATGCAACCTCATATTCAGCCGGAGGGTTAAGTGTCGATAACACTTATTATTATCGAGTTTCGGTAGTTACAGCTTGTGGAACTTCCATCGAATCGAATATCATAACGGCTTACACATCAACATGTCCTTTATTCCTCGAAGTTGGAGATGTTTATGGCGGGGGAGTAGTAGTATATACTTCTTACCCCAGCCCTTGCGGCTATTTAATAATATCTCCCGACGAAATTTGCGACACTGCTTTGATATGGGGCTGTATGGGTTCAGAAGTTGGCGGAACCTCATCCAGTATCGGAACCGGAGCGGCTAACACCTCGGCAATTGTCAGCGCATGCCATCAACCAGGTATTCCGGCTATGCTGTGCGAAGTATATAGTGGCGGAGGTTTCACCGATTGGTTCCTTCCAAGCAGAAGTGAACTAAGCGTTATAGCCGATGCAGATACTTCTATTCTATATCCAGCGTTGAGAAGCATCGGTGGAGAAGGACTTAAATTCTCATATTATTGGTCTTCCACCGAAGGTGGTGATCCTGCAAACGAGGCTTATAACCATCACATGTGGATGGATTTGGGGTATTATAATTTAAAAACTTCCCCAAATAGATTAATCCGTGCGGTTCGTTCCTTCTAAAATGAGAGCAACTGAATAGATAAATCATGAATCAACATCTGGAGAAATAAATGAAATTGATTTCAAAAGCTATATTGATTACATTAGTCCTTGCAATGGCCTTGCTGGCGCAGGTGCCAAGGGTTATGGACTATCAGGGCAAATTGACCACAGGGGAAGGCGTCGGGTTAAATGGAGATTACTCTATCTCATTCAAACTGTGGAATAATCTGACTGGAGGCGGTTTACTTAGTGAAGAGACACAAGTGGTAACTGTTACCAACGGCCTTTTCGAAGTCGCCCTTGATTTCTCGACTCCCCCGAGGGATACTGTGGATTTCGATAGAGTGTTATGGTTAGAACTCACTGTCGAAGGAGAGCTCTTAGAACCGCGTCTGCGAATAGCTTCATCCCCCTATGCTTTCAGAACAGTCTATTCGGATTCAGCTTCGTTCGTTGTCGGAGATGTCATGGATTCGGATTGGCTGGTCTCCGGCGATGATATGCACTCATATCCTTCGGGCAATGTCGGTATTGGAACAGCAGTCCCGGATGTTTCTTCCAAACTCGATATAAGCAGTTCGGCAGGCGGTTTGCTGATTCCTCGAATGACTTCGGCTGAGCGAGATGCTATTTCTACTCCTGCGGATGCTTTACTTATTTTCAACACGTCCACCAGCTGTCTTCAGATGTATGATATCGGCGAATCGACGTGGGAGAACATCCATTGTCTCAGTAACTGCATTCCCCGAATTACACTTCAACCTGAGGATCAGGAAGTTTGTGTAGGTGCGAATACAAGTTATACGCTGACTTCCACATGCGATTCTCCATCCTTCCTGGAATATGAATGGCAAGTTAATGACGGCGGAGGTTTTGTCGCTATCGAAGATGCAGGATCCGAACCGACTTATGCGGACTGGAATACGGCTACATTGGATGTGAATGCCGTAGTTATTGATAATGACGGATTTGAGTATCGATGTATCGTCAGCGGAGTAGGGACAATATCCGATACTTCGGAAATCGCGACGTTGAGTGTTACACCTCCCCCAAGTCCTCCTGTTGCAGTGCAGGGTTCCCATATCACCGCGACTTCTTTCAGGGCGAACTGGAATTCCGTTGCCAGTGCTACAAGCTATCTCCTGGATGTTTCCGATGACCCTGATTTCGAAAGTTACCTGCCCGGCTATGAACTCCTCGATGTCGGAGATGTAACTTACGAAGATGTCTCCGGTTTGACCGAATATGTGAAATATTATTATCGGGTTTATGCCATAGATGCCTGCGGTTCATCGGAACCATCGAATGTAATCGATGTTTACACATCTCATTGTCCATTGTTTCTCGAAATCGGCGATACTTGTGGAGGCGGTGTAGTGGTGCATACGGACTATCCCGGCGCGGATTGCGGCTACCTTGTTGTTGCTTTTGAAGATCAAGGATCCAGCAATGAATGGGGTTGCTTCGGCACAGTTATAGGCGGAACATCATCGAGTATTGGAACTGGAGCCGCCAATACCGCCGCTATTGTCGCAGGATGCTCAGAAAGCGGTTATGCCGCCAAGTTGTGTGATGAATACAGCGGAGGCGGATTCACGGATTGGTTTCTTCCAAGTCGGTCAGAATTGAACTACATCGAATCAAACAAAGACGTGCTTAACTCGACTCTCGAAGAGGTGGGAAGTGCTTTCGCTAATTCCTACTATTGGAGTTCAACCGAATCCAGTTCAGATAATGCATGGAGAATCTCCTTGCTGACTGGCTTGTCTTATGCAAATTCCAAAACTAATACCTGCTATGTTAGAGCAGTTCGTTCTTTCTGAGGGGTAGCATGAAGGATGTCTAAGTCTTCATAAACTTTCTTAGCGACCTGAGGGGGACGTAAAAGAAGGGTTATGATGGACTTCTGTATTAAAGATTTGGCTAATCAGATTGACAGGTCTTAGAGGGCTGTTTTTACTGGTGATTCTCGATCGGGGTTCGAAGAAGAAAATTGGCTACAAAATTGGCTCTCGAAGCCAAACTGAATATCGCCTTGAAGCTCTCATAATGCCCTCAGTTAGTCATATATTTTTGCAAAAAAAACAGTGACGAACGCCACCGTTATTTTCATTAATGCCGAAGGGGGGACTTGAACCCCCACGTCCTTGCGAACACTAGACCCTGAACCTAGCGCGTCTGCCAATTCCGCCACTTCGGCATATGTCGAGGGCTATTATAAACACACGATTCATCAAAGTCAAGGAAAATTTTCATCCCTGACGAAGACGGTCGATAATCCGCTCTACCAATAGCCCGATGGCCTCCTCCCGAGCTGTCTCTTCGTTCTTAGTCGATTCGTCTGCGGGATAAGTCGAAAATCCTTCGAGGGTTGTTTTCCAGAGGCTTTTGCCGGCCTTCACATCATAAAACTCCACCTGAGCCCGAATTCGAACAATATAATCGAGTGGCTCCTCCCCAGCCGTGTATGTGTATGCCTCCCTCTCATAGCTTCGAACGATTCCAGAAATGAGCGATTGGGATTCCTCTCTGCCCGCTAATTTAAAAAGTCCTGCTCCCTGAAGCTTCATAATAAGGCCGTCGGTTACTGCGGGTGCTATATCATACCGGTCGGTTTCATTATCGAAAGCCTCGATATACGTATTCTCTATATGCGGATATGGTTTTTCCGTAAAGCTATAATACCAGCAACCACTGCCCAATAAAATAGTAAGCAACAGGGCGATGTTTATTATTTTATTTCTTTTTCCAGGCAACTCGACCCTTCTTGATAACATGATCTACCAAACTTTCTCCATAAAAATATGGTATCTGTCCATGATTCTCCGCATTCCATATTACTATATCGGCATTCTTGCCCGGCGTAAGGGAACCCGCCTTCTCCCCCATCCCAATAGCAAAGGCCGCATTTAGAGTAACGGCGGTCATCACCTCGGCGGGTGTCATCTTCATCGAGATACAACCGAGGCTCATAATCAGCGGCAGATTCGTCGTCGGCGAGCTTCCAGGGTTGAAATCGGTGGCCAATGCCACCACCGCGTCGGCATCGATAAGCTCCCGCGCAGGTGCGAACTTGCCCTTATCCAAAAATAGGGATGTTCCCGGCAGGAGAGTCGCCACCGTGCTCGATTTCGCCAGCTTCTGAATTCCCTCTTGCGATACCTCGATTATATGATCAACACTTATCGCCCCAAGTTCGACTCCAAGCTCTGTTCCACCCATAGGCTCGATTTCATCCGCGTGAAGCTTGATTCCGAGGCCGAGTTCCTTCGCCCGCGTCAGAATCCGGCGCGTCTGGTCGAGATCGAACACCCCCACTTCGCAAAATATATCGCAGAACTGCGCCAACTTCCGCTCGGCAACGATGGGCAACATCTCATCGATAATCAAATCGACATACTCGTTCTCCCCCCCCCCACGGAATTCCGCGGGGATCTCATGCGCCCCCATGAAAGTCGGCACGATGTCGATTCGCTCGATTTGATCGAGATACCGCAGAGCCTGAAGCATATTAAGCTCGCTCTCCGTGGTCAGCCCGTAGCCGGATTTGCCCTCGATGGTCGTTACGCCGTGAGTAAGCATCCTGTCGAGATATGGCGTGGCGCGGGTGGACATCTCCTCCAGAGTCAGCTCCCCCGTGCGCTTTGCGGTGTTAAGTATTCCGCCACCCGCCTTCGCTATCTCCATGTAGCTTTTCCCCTCGATTCTCATCGCGAACTCGTTCTCCCGCGTGGCCGCGAAAACCGGATGGGTATGGGAATCGACCAGCCCCGGCGTTACGGTTTTGCCCTTGGCATCGATAATCCGCGTGTCCCCGTCGATTTCAAGCTCGTCGAGAAGCTCGTGAGTCTTCCCGTAGGCCAAAATCTCGCCCGAAGCTATAGCCACAGCGCCGCTCTTGATAATCCCCACCTCGCGCATCTTCCTGCCGTGAAGGGGCACCAGGCCGCCGTAAGCATCCAGCGTAAGTAGCTCCGATGCATTAACGATAAGGGTTTCGACTTTTTTATTCTCGTTCATATCTGACCTCCATAGTCATTCACAATTAACGCGCAGATCGTGCCAAAGTCAAGGGGCGATTTTCAAAAAGTGCGTGACTCTCCGGGAATTTTCACTTATATTGCTTCCACTATGAAAGAACACAACAAAAATAGCAAAACCTGGCGTCCCGCGCCAAAATACGATTCCTGCTTTGTCTGCGGGGAATCTAATCCCGAAGGCCTCAACCTAACTTTCCAGACTGCGGACTCCCGCGCAATCACCACCTGGAAACCCCGCGAGGAACATTGCGGCTATAAAGGCGTCGTCCACGGCGGAATCTCCGCGACTATCCTCGACGAGGCCATGGGATGGGCGGGATGGCGCACCTTCGCCAAAAACTTTTTCACCGCAGAGCTGACCATTCGCTACCGAAAGCCCGTAACCACGGGACGCGAATACCGTATCGAAACCGAAATGACAAAATCGCGCGGAAAATTCTACACTGCAATCGGCAAAATCATCGCGCCCGACGGCGAAATTCTCGTCGAGGGCGAGGGAAAATACTTCGTGAGGGACGACGTATGAGCGTGCTCACCGTGAACAACATCGTCAAATCCAACGACCTCCTTCTCGATAAATTCGGCGCGCCGGAAAAACAAGCTCGAAAAGGCGGAACCACCGGACACCTCGTAGCCGGCCTCATGTCCCAGAACACCACCGACCTCAACCGCGACCGCGCCTACAAAAGCCTCCGCGCAACATTCCCCGACTGGGAATCCGTCGCCAAAGCTCCCCTCGACAAAATCGCCGACGCCATCCAGCCCGCCGGCATGATGAACCAGCGCGCCCCGCGAATAAAAGCCCTCCTCGACGCCATCCACGAACGCACCGGCACATATTCCGCGGACTTCCTCCTCGAAATCCCCCACGAGGAAGCCTTCGCGTGGCTCATCGAACGCAAGGGCATAGCCGAAAAAACCGCCGCGGTCTTCCTGCTCTTCCAGACCGGCGCGCCCTATTTTCCCGTGGATACCCACATCAAACGCGTCCTCCCCCGCCTCGGATGGTTCCCCGACAACTCCCCGGCGCAAAAAATCCAGCGGCGCATGACCGAAATCTGTCTCCCAGACCTCATGCACGATTTCCACATGAACATAATCGCCCTCGGCAAATCCCTCTGCAAACCCCGCAAACCCCACTGCGACGAATGCCCCCTCGCGACCATGTGCGAATTCAGCGCTTCATAAGACGGAGAACCTTGAATTCGGAACTTTCCATTTGACTTTCGACAAAACCCGAATTAGATTGATGAACGAAATGAGACCAGTGGCAAGTCATATGAAATTGGAAAAAACTGTGGAACAAACGAAAAAAATGGTTCTTGTGATCTCAACGCAAACCTTTTTTCGAGTTTAGACCAGAGAACAGTATGTTATCAAGGGATTTGATTATGATAAATAAGAAACAAGAAAATACTGAAGTTGTCAACTTAGAATGTGATAATCTCAATCTTCCCAAAGAATCAAAAAGGTTCAGTATTAAATCAAATGGAACTCTCTTCGTCATAATTTTCCTATTGCTTGCTATGAGTCCAATTACGACCTCTTTCGATTCTCGATGGTCAATATTTGTGGCCAAAAGTATCTATACTGAAGCAAACATCGATCTTGATGAATATATTAACGCATTAGAAAGTAACTCTTTTTATGCGATCAAGAAACATAATAGTCATTATTATAATCGTTTCCCATTGGGAACACCTCTTCTATCCATGCCTTTAGTCTTTACTTTTGATATCTGCGGATATCCAATCCTTGAAAAACACAGAACCTTGGAAAAAACGATTGCGTCATTTTTTGTGGCCTTGTCCGCAGTTTTTGTTTTTCTATTATCTTCGCGAAAACTCTCACGTAAGAAATCAATATTGTTAACAATAGCATACACTTTTGGAACTTCAATGTGGAGTACAGCAAGTCGCGCACTCTGGCAACATGGACCCTCAGCACTAATGTTGGTAATCGCACTATTCATCCTGATCAAATCCGAAGAGAAGGAAAAGCTGGTCCAGTATGTTTCATTACCGTTGGCCTATTCTTTCTTTGTTCGTCCAACAAATGCGGTTCCTATTCTGCTTCTTACAATCTTTGTCTTTTTGAAATACAGAAAATATTTCGTCAGATATATTCTATGGGCTCTTTTGGTTACTCTCCCCTTCCTGATTCACAACCTTTTAGTTTACAACAATGTGTTATCACCTTACTATTTCCCAAATCGTTTATCTGGCGATGTCACTGCAACCTTTATTGAGGCGATGCTAGGCAACCTTGTAAGTCCAAGTCGAGGTTTGCTAATGTTTTCGCCTTTTATAATCTTTTCTTACTTTGCAGTGATTGAAGCTATACGTGATCCTCGTAAAAACCTGCTTAATGGATTTTTGTTTCTCTCAATTCTTCTGCACTGGATTGTTATTTCGAAATTCCCTCATTGGTGGGGAGGACATAGCTATGGTCCCCGATTCTTTGCTGACATGATGCCGTTCTTTGCTTTTCTTCTCATTCCCTTTCTGGAAAAGCATTTTGGTTGGGATAATGTGAAAAAAAGTCTTCTTTCTTCGCTATTCTGGGTTTTGTTGCTGTGGAGTATCTTTGTAAATTTCAAAGGGGCAACAATCTGGAAAGTCTATCTATGGAATTCTCATCCAACAAATGTAGATGAGACCCCATACCGTCTTTGGGATTTTTCAGACCCACAATTTCTAAGATAACAACTGATTTAAGGCTTCTGGTTTATTGTTTCAGAACTCAAAATACATCTGGTGTCCCGATGCTTCTTTCATCTCGGGCATATACCTCAGCCGCGCGTCAGTCGGGAATCTCGCGCCGAGTCAAAAATCGTGTTTGTTAAATAAATACGGAGGTTAGGGAAATAGGAAGAATGGCAAATCCCTCTGCAAACCCCGCAAACCCCACTGCGGCGAATGCCCGTTGGCGGCCATGTGCGAATTCGCAAAATAGATATTTGCAAACATCTGCACCATTTCTGCAATCGCCGACACCGACTTTGAAAGCTTCAACATCAGTTCCATAAGATCTTTCGACGGTTTCGCAATCCTTTTCATCGACTATGCAAGCCTCGTCGACAGTTATGCAAGCGTCTAGATAACTCTCGAAACAACTCTTATTATCTTCTAAACAACAAGTATTATTCTCTAAACAACAATTATTATGCTCTAAACAACTATTATATCTCTCAAAAAAACACATTTCATTCTCGAAAGAACTACTATTATTATCGAAAGAACTAGTTATACTCGCGAAAGAACAATATTAGCTCTAAAAACAACAAATGTTGTCCTCGAAAAGAAAATAAA
>NPIE01001247.1_pt2 | contig 10215 bp, 11 predicted proteins | sample 8637661 | NCBI WGS metagenome assembly NPIE01 (sample SAMN07420842, study PRJNA396082) | bioreactor metagenome | isolation source: sample BA12 brine-fed electro-methanogenic bioreactor BA | place: Japan: Kochi | collected 2016-12-09 | reverse complement strand
CGTCGCTTTGCAAAGCGACGCTACTAATACCGTGTCTGAAATAGCCGAACTACCTGTGCAAGAACCCACCAAAACGCCGCTGCCCCCTGCTGTCGGAGGGCTTCAGCGCGCCGCTCCCAGCCGGCCCGGCAGCAGGGCGATGAACGGCACGCCCAGCAGGGCCACCCCACCGCTGATCATAAACGCGACCTGCATGCCCAGGCTGTCGGCCAGCAGGCCCAGCGCCACCACCGCCACCGAGCGCAGCACGAAGTTCAGCGCCATGTAAATGCCGTTCGCCAGCGCGCGGTTCTCCGGGAAGCCTTCTTGTACCAGCGCCATCACCACCGGTGTGATCGAGAGCGCCACAAACCCCATCAGGATCAGCAGCGGCAGCCGGGTCGCCCCGCCGAACAGCAGGAAAGCGATCAGCAGCAGCGGCGCGACCACCATCGCCGCCGCCAGCACCGGCCGCCGCCCGAAGCGGTCGCTGATGGAGCCACCCAGCAGCGCCCCGGCCACACCCGCCGCCTCCAGGATGGAAAGCGACGCCCCGGCCAGCCACAGCGTCGCGCCCTCTTCCGTGAGGTAGGTCGGCAGGTAGGTCGTGATCGCCGCGTTCAGCATGGCCCGCGCCCCCACGATGGCGCTTAGCGGGATGAGGAACGGCCCCATGCCGCGCAGCACCGCGCCCAGCGGCGTGCCAGGCAGCGCCCGGCCAGCAGAATCAACGGCCCGCCGCGGCGCGGGCAGGTCGCGCAGCCGAACATACAGGAAGGCCGAGGTCAGCAGGCCAAAGATCATCAGCCAGCCGGTGCTTTCCATGCCCAGCAGCCCCACCGCGCTGACGATCACCAGCGGCCCGATCGTGCGGCCCAGCTCCCCGCCCACCATCCACAGGCTCATCCCGCGCCCCAGCAACGCCCCGGACTGCCGCCCCACGACCACCGGCCCCACCGCGTGCAGCCCGGCGGAAACCAGCCCGGCCAGCGCAAGGATGACGGCCAGCACAAAATAGCCCGGCGCCAGGCCCATCATGCTCATCAGGACGGCGGCCAGCGCGGGCGCCAGGATCACCAGCAGGCGCAGGCTGTAGCGGTCTGCCAGGTGGCCGATCACGGGCTGGAGCAGCGAGGGCGCCTGCAGGAACACGGTCAGCATCCCGGCCTGGGTCGTGGAGAGCGTCAGCGTCTCGATAAAGCGCGGCAGCAGCGGCGGCAGGAAGGCGGAATAGGTATCGTGCACGGCGTGGGCGCTGACGACGGTCAGCACGCGCCCGGTGTGAAAACGCCCGGCGTCTTCCTCCGCGGTGGCTGTGACGGGCGGGGCGTTGAGGGTGGCCGGGGCGGCGGCTGGCGGCATGATGCGGCTCCTTCGGGTGGCAGTGTGGACATGAATGCCGCCTACTATACCCCGCCCCGCCCGATGCTGAAGCCCTGAATTTCCCCCGCTGCCGCGACGAATGTCCCCCGCGCTCGACGCGGCCCGCCCGGCAAAGTATAATGCGGCGCAGAGTGAACCGGCCCCCACCCCAGGAGCGCAGCCATGCCCTTTCATACCGGCGTGTTCGGCAACGGCACGATCTACCTCACCCCCCCGGCAACCGTCCCCGACGGCACGCGGGCGTATGTCTACATCCTCGGCCCCGGCGAAGACCCGGTGTCCTTCTACCGGCGGCTGGTGCTGCTGGAGCCGGAAGACGCGCGGCTGTATAACCAGCTCGGCATGGCCCAGTTTGAGGCGGGCCGGCTGGCCGACGCGCAGGCCTCGCTGAGCCGCGCCATCCAGCTCGACTACGGCTTCGCGGACGCGCACTTCAACCTGGGGCGCTGCTACGAACGGGAAGGCCAGCGCGATTCAGCCCGCCAGTCCTACGCGGCGGCGGCAGACCTGGCCCCGGACGAGACCCGCTTCCAGCGCCAGCTAATCGCCTTCCTGATCAGGGAAGAAGACGTGGACGGGGTATTCGCCGCGCTGGAGGCCGCGCTGGGGGCCGCGCCCCGGCTGCGCGGCTGGGCGGCGGCGGAGGCGCTGCTGGCCCCGCTGCGGGACGACCCGCGCTGGGCGGCGCTGCTGGCCGTGGAGGAATAGCGGCCTGAGTCACCACCGACCTTGCAATCGGGGGGATTTCCCCCCATAATATCGCTCTCAACACGTGGGGAGTATACTGTGGGCATTGATGTCACCTGGCACGACGACCGCAACCACATCATCCGCTATCGCCTGCAGGACCCCTGGACGCTGGATGATCTGATCGCCGCGATCCGGGCCGGGTACGAGATGAGCGCCGACCGGCCCGCGCTGATTATCCTCTACGATTTTCAGGACACCCGCAACCTGCCGCCCGCGTTCTTCTCCGCCCTCGGCACCATGCGCAAGATGATGCAGGACAACGTGCAGGTGCGCATCGCGATCGCCGCGCCCGCCTACATCCACACGATCTACAACATGTTCACCCGCCTGGCCCCCGACCTCACCGACGCGTTCGTTTTTGTGGACGACGAGGCCGCGGCGCTGGCGCTCCTGGCCACCCTGCAGGCCGACTGAGGCGGTCGCCCGGTGGCTGCAAAGGACCTTTGCGGTTGATATTCTTTGCCGCACGCGCAAAAAAACCGGGCGCTGTCACACGCCCGGTTGTGATTCTCGGTGTTATTGTGCCGCGTTGCGACTCAACGCCGCGTTGGTGCTAACGCGCCGCGGCCTTCTCCCGCGCGGGCTTCTTCGCGCCCTTGCCCGCTTCCTCTTCCTGCTGCTGGATGTATTCCTCGTAATCCTCGCGGAAGTGCTTGATCGTCCACACCACCGGGTTCACGGCGAACTCGCCCAGCGCGCAGAGCGTGATGCCGGTCATCTGGCTCGCCACGTCCGCGATCGTGTCGATCTCTTTCGGGTCGGTGACCTTGCCCGCCAGCAGCGCCTTATAGCGCATCTTGCTCCAGTACGTGCCTTCGCGGCAGGGCGTGCATTTCCCGCAGCTTTCGTGGGAGAAGAACTGCATCATCTTGCCCGCGGCCCAGGCCATGTTCACGCTCTCGTCCATCAGGATGATCGAGGCCGAGCCGAGCGTGGAGCCGACCTGCGCCACCGCCTCATAGGTCAGCGGCGTGTCCAGCACCTCGTCCGTCGCCGGCAGCACCGGGCCGGACGCGCCCGAAGGCAGGATGCCCTTCAGCTGCTTCTCATCCGGGATGCCGCCCGCGTGGTCGTAAATCAGCTCGCGGAACGTGATCCCCAGCGGCAGCTCGTAGTTGCCGGGTTTGGCCACATGCCCGCTGAGGCAGTAGATCTTGGGGCCGGGGCTTTCCGGTGTGCCGATGGCCTTGTACGCGTCCGCGCCGTTGGTGATGATCCACGGCACGTTGGTCAGCGTTTCCACGTTGTTGACGACCGTGGCCTCATAGTACAGGCCGCCGCCTTTCTGCGCCGGGAAGGGCGGGCGCACGCGTGGCTGGCCCAGCAGGCCCTGCAGGCTGTTCAGCAGCGCCGATTCCTCCCCGCAGATGTACGCGCCCGCGCCCAGGTGGGTATAGACCTCGCACGACCAGCCGGAGCCGAGGATGTCCTGCCCCACGAACCCCGCCTCCCGCGCTTCCTCGATGCGCTCGTCCAGCGCATGCGCCAGGTCCCAGAACTCACCGCGGCAGTAGATGTAGACGGCGGTGGCCTGGATCGCGTAGGCGGCGATCAGCGCGCCCTCGATCAGCTGGTGCGGGTTGCCCTCCATGATCTCGCGGTCCTTGAACGTGCCCGGCTCGGATTCGTCCGCGTTGACGACGACATACTTGACCGGCTCGTTCTTGGGGATGAAGCCCCACTTCATGCCGGCGGGGAAGCCCGCGCCGCCGCGCCCGCGCAGGTTGGACGCCTTGACAACGTTGATCACGTCATCGGGGGACATCTCTTTGACAGCGTGGGTGAGGGCCTCGTAGCCGCCATGCTGCCGGTAGACCCCGATCTCGTGAATGTTTTCGATATCCCGGTGACGCAGGAGGATGTGCTGATCCACGGTCTTCGCTCCCTGTAGCTATGCGCTGGTGCTGGTTAGCGGTGGTTTACGCCGGGCGGAGGGCAATCCATCCCGCCGCGCCGCGATAATTCTTACACAACTTGTCGGCGTATTATACCAACACGCCCGGAAATTTCCGAATAGTTAGTGGCTGGCGGGTTGGCGTTTGGCGGCTTTCGCTGGCCGCTATGCCGCTCGCCGCTTTTCTCCTGCCTCTGGCCTCTGATCTCTGCTTTGCGCGCCGCTGTCAATACCCCGGCAGGAAGCTGGCCCCCTGGTAGCCCAGCGAGTAGACCAGCGCACCATCCAGCCAGATGCGTTCCGTCCCGGCCCAGCCCCAGGGCGTGACCTCGCCCGCGTCCTCATAGCGCCACAGGCCCGCCTCGTCGCGCAGCTCAGCAGCCAGCGCCTCACCAAAGCGCACGTATGCCGCGAAATCGTGCAGCGCGGCCTTCAGCACCGCGCCGATGTCCGCGCCGGGTGGCAGGGCCAGCCCCTCATCCGTGAAGCCGCCGCCGTAGCTGCAGGATGCCACCACCGGGCCATCCTGCCCGTCGCGGCTGACCACCTCCAGCCCGACGAAGTTGCCGGGCCGGTCGGGCGTGTCAAAGTAGCGATCCACGTAGTGCCAGGGCGGCTGCGGCCAGGGCAGCTCTTTGGCGTGGGGCAGCGTGGGCCGGATGGCCGGGGCGCCGCTGGCGGCGTAGGTCACCGCGCGCGCCTGGGCGTAGAAATCGCGCAGGTCGGAGGGCAGGATGGCCCGCGCCGGGGCCGTGTGATGGAGCAGCTTCATGCGTTTTTCTCCTCAGGGCAATGTGGCCGGCGCATCCCGGCCTGAAGTGGCCGGCGCATCCCGACCTGAAGTGGTCGGATAGCCGACCTACACGTCGTCGCGCTGGCGTTTGGAGAAGTAGATCACCTCGTCGTGGCGGTGGTAGCCCGCCTTCTCAAAGAGGGCCAGGCTGGAGGCGTTCCAGTCTTCGACATGGGCAGAAAGCACGTGCAGCCCGCGTTCCTCCTGCAGGATGCGCTCGCATTCCCGGATCAGGCGCAGCCCCAGGCCGCGCCGCCGGTAGTCAGGATGCACGGCCACGCGGTTGATCCAGCCGCGGCGGCTGTCGGTGGTCGCCAGCGCCACGCCCACCAGCCACCCCCCCGTCTCCAGCCCGATGACGATCTGGCAGCCAGAGGCGATTTGCGCGGCGAATTCCTCCGCCGAATCGCGGCCCACCGGGCGGATGTGCAGCCCGGCGGCTTCCCACACGTCGCGCACGGCGGGGTAATCCTCGGCGGTCAGGGTGCGCATGATGATCGCTGGATCAGGCACGGCGTTTACTCCCCGGAACAGCAAACAGGGGCATGCGTACATCCACACGCCCCCGGCGGGTTATCCTGACGAATCGGGTTACTCGGCGGCTTCGGCCTCAGCTTCGCTTGCGGCTTCCGGGGCAGCGCCAGCCTGGGCGCGCCACTCCGCGATAAGCTGGCGCATGATATCCATGTCCAGGTTTTCGTAGTAGTGGAAGTTGCATTGAAGCATGGGGGCCTTGTCACAGGCGGCCAGGCACATCACGCGCTCGACGGTGAACAGGCCGTCCGCCGTTGTGCCGCCATCTTTCACGCCCAGTTCCTCGCACAGCGCCTCGTAGAACTGATCCGCGCCGCGCAGCGCGCAGGGCAGGTCTGTGCAGACCTGGAGCCAGTACTTGCCCTTCGGCTCCTCGCGGAACATGGTGTAGAACCCGGCGATCGAGCGCACCTGGGTGGGATCCACGTCGACCAGCGCGCTGACCTCGCTGAAGGATTCATCGGTGAGGTGGCCGTATTCTTCCTGTGCCAGGTACAGCAGCGGCATCACCGCGGAGCGTTTGTCGGGATATTTGGAGAAGATCGCCGCAATCCGGTCGGCGTATTTGTCTTTGAGCATGAATGCGCCTCGTTCTCTAACGCTGTCATCCAGGGGCTTATGAGCATGAATTCATGGGGAAAATATAACACACGCGTCCCGGATCGCACAGTCCCAGGCCCACCAATTCCGAGCAAGCGTATCACACTTGTCGGCTGGCCGGGGGACGAGCGCGGTGTTGGCGGGCGCAGCAGGCAATTCAACACGGATCAGTTTCCGCTGGGCGTTGCGGGGTCGAGCATGCTGGCCCCCTACAGGCTAGGCGCGGATTCTGCCTTTGCGCTTTTCGCTCACCGCTATGCCGCTCGTCGCTACGCCGCTTCTTCTTGCCTCCTGCCTCTTTCCTCTGCTGCCGCTGGACGCGCGCGGGCGAACGTGGTATGAATGAGCGACAACACATCCCAACCCGACGAGAACAGAGGCAGCAGGGCCATGCCCGACGGCACCATCACCGCCATCCAGCGTTTTTCCATCCACGACGGCCCAGGAATCCGCACCACAGTCTTCTTCAAGGGCTGCTCGCTGCGCTGCTTCTGGTGCCACAACCCCGAAACGCTGCGCCCTGCCCCGGAGCTGCAGTTCCTCCCCGGGCGCTGCATCACCTGCGGGGCGTGCGTGGAGGTCTGCCCGACCGGGGCAGGGCGCCTGGTGGATGGGCGCATCCAGCACGACGCCGCGCTGTGCGCTGCCTGCGGAAACTGTGTGGATGTGTGCTACGCGGAGGCGCGCGTACTGGTGGGCCGGCGCGTGTCCGCCGCCGATCTGGTGCGCGAAATCCTGCAGGACGCGGCCTTCTACGAGACTTCCGGCGGAGGCGTGACACTCTCCGGCGGGGACCCGGTGCTGCAGGGTGAGTTTGCGTACGCGGTGCTGGCGGGCTGCAAAGCCGCCGGGGTGCATACCGCGCTGGAAACCGCCGGGCATTACCCCTGGTCGCTGCTGGAGAGGCTCCTGCCGGTCACCGACCTGGTGATGCTGGACCTCAAACACCTGGACCCGGAGAAGCACCGCGCCGCCACCGGCGCAACCAACGCCCGGGTGCTGGAAGCGGCCCGGCGGCTGGCCGACACAGGCATCCCCCTGCTGCTGCGCACACCCGTCATCCCCGGCGTCAACGACACGGAGGCCGACCTGCTGGCGCTGGCCGATTTTGTGCGCGCGCTGCGGCGGCGGCGCGGCCCGGACGCCCCGCCGATCCGCTATGAGCTACTGGCCTTCCACCAGATGGCGGAGGAGAAATATCACAGCCTGGGGCGCGACTACCGGGCCGCCGGGCTAAAGCCGCTGGATGAAACGCGCATGGCCGGCCTGACCGCGCTGGTGGCGGCCCGCCTGGCCGCCCCCTAGTCCACCAGGGCGGGCAGCTCTCCGATGTTGTTCACCACGAAGTCGGGCGGGGTATCCATCCGGGCCACGTCCTCACGCCGGGTGACGCCGGTCAGCGTCACTGCTGTGACCATGCCCGCCTGCTGGCCCATGAAGATGTCCGTTTCCAGCCGGTCACCGATCATCATCACCCGCCCGGCCGGCAGCCCCAGCTTTTGCAGCGCGACCTCAATGATCAGCGTGGAGGGTTTGCCGGCCAGAATCTCCACCGAACGCCCGGACATGTGTTCCAGCGCCGCGATCGTGCCGCCCGCGTCGGGGATCGCGCCGCCCGGCATCGGGCAGGTCTTATCTGCGTTGGTGGCGAAAAACCGCGCGCCCGCGCGCAGCGCCTGGTAGGCCGTGTTCAGCTTGCGGTAGTCCAGCGTACGGTCGAAGGCCACCACGACCGCATCCACGCCGTCCGGCGCGATCACGTCCTGCGGGTCCTGGTCGAAGAAGCCCTCCACGATGTGCAGGCCGTGGCCGCGCAGCTCGTTCAGCAGCGGCTCCTCCCCCACCACATAGAGGCGCAGGTCAGGCTCTGTCCGCGCCAGGTGATAGCCCAGCACAAAGCCGGACGTTACCACGTCATCCGGCGTGGCGGGGATGCCCAGCCCGCTGAGCTTGCGGGCATAAGCCTCGCGCGGCTGGAGGGGCTTGTTGCTCACGAACAGCACGCGCTTCCCGCGCTGGCGCAGCACGCGCAGGCACGCCACCGCGCCCTCCACGGTGTGATCGCCCAGGTACACGGTGCCGTCAAGGTCAAAGATAAAGCCGTCAACTGGAACTGGCATCGTATCGTCTCTCCGAGTAGCGGGGGGTTGTGATCAGCATACAGACGCCGGATATTCTAGCAGCGGAGGCCCGATCATGCAGCCCGGCGCCGCGGTCGTTAGGCATTTTTCTGGCATCTCCGTATACTTGAAGACATATCCTTTAGGATGATTCTTGTCCTGTACTGATCGAGGTATCACCTTATGACAACCACCCCACAGGCCCGCACCCCCCGCGACGAGCTCCAGCAGATCATGGAGTCGGCGCAGGCGCTGGGCGTTGGCATTGACGAAGAGAAGGCCCTGCAATGGCTGACCGCGATAGCGGCCATGGATCACGACACGGACGACCTGCATGTGGATGAAGGCAGCGGCGTATTCGGTCACCGGGTCGTCCTGCTGGATTTCGACCCCAGCGACCTGGAACGCCTGCGCCGCGTGGCCGCGATTGTCGAGCTGGAGGATCAGCCCGGCGTGGAGACGGCGATCGCCCTCTCCGGCAGCGCGGCCCAGTCCCACGTGCAGACCTTCCCCGGCGACTTCGACTATTTCGAGCGCGTCAACATCCAGGCCGCCAGTGAGGAAGAAGCCCGGGACACGCTGGCGCGCGTCATCCGGGAGAAGGCGCTGCAGGCCAGCAGCGGGCCGGGCTACCAGCTGATCGAGGTGCGTTTTGGCACGCTGCGCGACACAATCGTGCGCAACAACCGCACGCTGGAACCCGGCGCGTCGATCACGTGGTCGCCCGCCGAAATTGAGGATGGCCGCTTCACCGCGCTGACCGAGGACGGCACACCGATCACAATCGACTGGGCCTATGCCGCCCGGGATCCGGGCTGGTGCAAGCTGGACTGGGTGCTGGTTGACCCCGGCCAGCCGCGCGCGGTGAAAGCCAGCAACATGCTGGATGCCACCTGGGAAGACCCTGCAGGCACGATTCACCCCCTGGACGGCTTCATCGACCCGTACTATCAGGAGGTATACCTGGAAGCCGAGTCCATCCCGCTGTTCAGCAAGATCTCGCGGCATATCGACCCGAACGCGCTGCGCCACTACATCCAGCAGCTCGAAAAGGAGATCGCGAAGTACACGCGCGAAAAGGGAGCGAATTACGGCAAGGCCGCCAAACGGCTGTACAATGTCTTCCGGCTGACCGGGCGCTTTCACGAAGCCGCGTTTATCCGGGAGCTGTTCGACGAACCCGCCGCGCTGCTCTACCAGGTCAGTGCGCTGCTGGATGGGCTGGCCGATCTCGGCGGGCCGGGCAGCGCTATCGACGCGGCCACCCTGCGCCAGCAGATCGACGAGCTGATCCGGAATGTGGTCATGGTGGCCGAAGGCGCGATCGAGACCGACCTGGTGATGTCCCTGATCCGCCTGCGCGACCACGTGACCGGGCTGGATAACCTGGACAGCGAGTGGGAAGGCACGCTCCGCCAGATGCAGGGCCAGCTGAACGCCATGGTGGATGAATACTTCGAGGAGCGGCTGCGGGCGCTGCCGAGCATCGCGGCCTATCTTGATGACCTGGCCTAGCGCCGCCGCCCGGTCATCGTGAGAGGAGCGCTGACCCTGTGGAGATTTATGTCAGCACGGATGTTGAGACGGATGGCCCCATTCCGGGGCCATATTCGCTGCTGAGCTTTGGCTCTGCGGCCTACAGCGCCGCGGGGGAACTGCTGGACACGTTCAGCGCTAACCTGGAGGCGCTGCCTGACGCCGGCAGCGACGCGCAGACGATGGCCTGGTGGCAGGCGCACCCGGAAGCCTGGGCCGCCAGCCGCCAGAACCTGGAAACGCCGGAGACGGCCATGGCGCGTTACGCAGCCTGGCTGGATGCGCTACCCGGCACGCCGGTTTTTGTGGGCTACCCCGCCGCCTTTGACTTCATGTTCGTACACTGGTACCTGATCCGCTTCGCCGGGCGCTGCCCGTTTGCGCGGGCGGCGCTGGATATCCGCACGCTGGCGATGGCCCTGCTGAACACGGACTTCCTGACCGCCTCAAAGCGGGATATGCCACAGCGCTGGTTTGACGAATCGCCCCACACCCACCGGGCCATTGACGACGCGATCGAGCAGGGGGCGCTGTTCTGCCGGATGCTGGCGGAGCTGCGCGGCGGCTAGCGGCCGCATGAGACCCGCCAGGCTGACGGGCCTTCTGGACTTTGGCACTTTGTGACT
>NPIE01013336.1_pt1 | contig 10224 bp, 7 predicted proteins | sample 8637661 | NCBI WGS metagenome assembly NPIE01 (sample SAMN07420842, study PRJNA396082) | bioreactor metagenome | isolation source: sample BA12 brine-fed electro-methanogenic bioreactor BA | place: Japan: Kochi | collected 2016-12-09 | reverse complement strand
GGGTGCCCCAACGATCAACTATGGCCTTTTCATCAACAACGTCATCAACTTCCTGATCGTCGCCTTCGTGATCTTCCTCCTGGTCCGCCAGATCAACAAGCTTAAGCCTGAGGCCGAGCCCGCCGCGCCGAGCACGAAGAAGTGCCCGTTCTGTGTCTCGGAGATCCCACTCGCCGCTACGCGCTGCCCGAACTGCACATCGGCGCTGGAGGCGTCCGAGACTGCGGCCTAGGGAGGTAAGTGATGCGACCGCAGATTGACCAGACCGGCTTCGGCTGGATCGTGATCGCCGGCGTCCGGTACGAATACGATGTCGTGATCCAGCTCGATGGTCGGATTCGCAGACGCAAGAAGAGGCTTTCCAAGGAGCGCTACGGCACGTCGCACACCATCTCTCTGGAGGAGGCGAGCGACGTCTACGAGGAAGGGTGCGAGACGCTTCTGATCGGCTCAGGCGCATTCGGGCGGGTACGTCTCTCGGACGAAGCGGCGGCATACTTCGGCGGGCGGGGCGTCACGGTCAAGGCGATGCCGACAGGGGAGGCGTTGGAGGCGTGGAACGTGATTGAGGGCGCTGCGGTTGGCCTCTTCCACGTGACGTGCTAGCCNNGCTTACGGCTCGTAGAGCTTGGGGTTCTGCGGCGCGCCGTTCAGGCGGATCTCGTAGTGCAGGTGGGGTCCGGTCGACGCGCCGGTGGTTCCGCACGTACCGACAAGCTGCCCCTGGGCCACACCCTGACCATTCGCGACGGCGAAGGCGTTGAGGTGAGCGTAGTAGGTGACGAAGCCGTTGCCGTGATCAATGCGCACCAGGTTGCCATAGCCACCGCCCCAACCGGTGAAGACGACGGTCCCGCCATCCGCTGCGTAGATCGGATCACCCAGACGGCACCGGTAGTCCAGCCCGATGTGGCGCGGATTGCGGTAATCGCCGAAGACGTAGCCTGAGACGGCATAGGAACCGGTCGGCAGGATGAACCAACCGTTGGCGACCGCGTTGGCTGCCGGCATGACCGGCTGGGCAGGCGGCTGCGCCGCTCCTGCGGCAGCGGCCGGCCTCGAAGGCGCGACTGGGACGGGCGTCGGGGGTGGCGGGGGCTCCCAATCGAAATCGGGTCCCGTCGCTCCCGGGATCAGCAGCAACGTCCCCTCTGCCAGCAGTTGGTCGGGCTCGATCGTGTTCCACGTGTTGTACAGCGCATCGGGATCGACGGCATACGCCTGGGCGATGGCCTCCGCGGACTCTCCGGGCCTCACGGTGTGGTAGGCGGCGTCCACCGGGGGGATCACGAGCGGCAGACCGGGTTGGAGCAGCCACGGAGCCCCCTGCAAGCTCTCCATATTCGACCACACGATCGTATAGGGTGAGAGGTCGAAGCGCTGCGCGATGAGAAAGACGCTGTCTCCCTCTTGTACGATGTAGGTGATAGGCTCCAACCGCGGTCGGTCGGGTATGGTGGTCTGGGGATGAGCTTGTCGGACAATACCGACGGAACTCGCCTTGCGCACGCCCACGTCATCGTAGCCCTCCCAGTCGTCAGCGCCCGGTGTAGGCGAGCTGATAACCCCGGCAATGGCGGGGGCTGGACGGGGTTCTGAGTTCCTGGCCACATTAGCGAAAGGCCGAAGGCGTTGACCCATACCGACGGAGAGCGCCAGCGTGACGATGGCGAGGTGGGCACCATACCGGCCCAGTGCTGCGGTGACCTGTGACGCCTTCGGGATGCCCTCGCGCAGCGAGGAGACTATCCTTGCTTGCATATTGCTACCGCCGGCCTTCAGCTGGACCAGCAACCGCTTGCCCCACGTCGCTCGCGCCGTGTGTCGCTGATCTTGCTGTCGCTGACCCGTTTCGTCCAGCATCGATGCCTTGCGCTAGCGGCTCAGTATGAGCCCAGGGAGCTCGCGCAGATCACGGCTGCCAAAGAGTGCGGTGGCCACAGCAAAAACGATGCCTCCAACCAGCAAACCACCACCACCCTGCAACAGCAGCCCCGCATCGCCTACGAGCGTCTGATAGCCGACGACGGCGGCTCCCATCAACCCCGTGACCAAGACCGTCCGTCCGATTGAGATGATGCTGCCTCCTTGTGCTACCCCACCCAGGCGTCTGCGCGCGACCGAAAGCAGAATGATCACTTGGACGAGGGCGCCGATGGAGTTGCCCAGCGCCAGTCCGACGTGTGCCAGTCGCGACAGGAGAATTGTACCCGGAGTGGCATTGGCGACCAGCCCTGCGATGGCGGCCCAGAGTGGCATCCACATATCTCGTTGAGCATAGAAGAGTCGACTTGCGACCTCCAGCAAGCTGTGAGCGATCAGGCCGAGCGAAAACGCCTGAAGTCCGCGGTAGACGCGCTCGGTTGCTACGGCATCAAAGGCCCCTCGTTGGAGGAAGAGGGCGGTCAGAGGCCGCCCTAACACGATGAGCCCCGCGGCTGCGGGGATCGCCAGACCCAAGACCAGCCTCAGAGCCCAGGCCGCGGTGTCGCGCAGTCCCTCGCGGTCGCCGGCGTTAGCACGTTGCGACAGCGTCGGGAAAACCGTGAGGCCGAGGGCTGTCCCGATGATGGTCTCGGGGAACTGCATCAGGCGCCAACCGTACTCGTAGCTAGCGATCGCGCCCGGGGCAAGTCTGGAGCCCAAGAATGTGGGCAGCACAAAGTTCAGGTAGGTGACCCCCAGGCCCAACACCCGTGGCCCCATCAGTCTGAGCACACGGCCCAAGTCAGGATGACGCAGGTGGGGATACCACCGCGCGCCGAAGTGAAGAAGACCAGGCACTTGGATGAGGAGATGGCCGACGGTGCCGAGGAGACCACCCCATGCCAACCCAAAGATGCCCCACCGCGGGGCCAGCCAGAGCGTCCCGGCGATGCGTCCGAGGGTGTAGGCCATGGGAGCAGCTGCGGGCAGCAGGAAGTGGCGATGTGCCTGTAAGGTGGTCATCAGAATCCCGCTGACGGATGAGAGCACCGTCTGCACAAGGACGAGCCGCATGAGGCGTGTTGCCAGATCCGCTCTCCCGGCGTCGAAGCCCGGCGCAACAACGTGGATGACGTGAGGGGCAAAGATCGCGGCGCAGAGGCTCACGCCAATCACCAGGATGAGGGACCAGTTGATAATCGTCGAGACGAGCGTCCAGGTGCCCTGGCGATCGTCCCGCTCCGTGTAGGCAGCGAGCACGGGCATCAAAGCCGTCGCCATGGCCAGCCCGGCGACCACGTTGAAGAGCGCATCCGGCAGCTCGAAGGCCGCGTAGTAGGCATCCAATACCGCAGAGGTGCCAAAAGCCCGCCCGACCACAGCGTCGCGGACCACCCCTAGGAGCTTATCGAGGGCAAAAAAGCCGGCCACCAGCGTCGCCGAGCGCGCGACGTGGGGGATCAGGAGCGACCCTCGCGCTTTGGCGAGGTCGTCAGGAGCTCGCGTCACGGAGCAATCGCGGCCAGGAGCGCGGTGGCCGGTTGCCAGCCGCGATGGTAGCGCAGCGCCGTCTCGAGATCACTCATAGCGCCTGCTGTGTCGCCCTGGGCCAGCCGGGCCTTCGCACGCCAATAGTAGGACTCCTCAAGGTTCGCGGCTGTTGCCAGTGTGGCAGTGGCCAGGCCGACGACGTCATCGTACCGTCCGATCTCGTAGTAGCTCTCATAGAGTCCGAACACATACCACGTCAGCCGATAGTGAAGGCCCAACTGGCGCGCCTGGTCGTAGGCGTGAGCTGCCTCGACGTGACGCCCAAGGGCCGTCAGGTTGGTGCCTGCTGCAAGCCATCCGTAGGCGACCCAGTCCGAACAGGCCGCGTAAGCTACACACGCTGAGGGGGGCGCGGTGATCTCGGCCTCGATACGCGCCAGGGCGCGCTCATACATGGCCTCGTCATCCGTATCCGGTCCGATCAGCGATGCCACGTCGTCCCAACGGGCGGGCGGCGCCACCACCAGATAGCTCCAGTTGAAGACGCGCCAGAGCTCGTAGAGCTCATCATACGCCATCGTGGTCGGCGGATCGTAGAGCGAATCAAAGAGGTCGAAGGTCTGTGTAGCGTCATCGTAGCCGATGACCAGGCGATAGTGCCCCAGCTGATCGCGCGCATCGCGCACATACCAAGTCCTGACAATGACGGGGAATCCGGCGTGCAACAGCCGCTTCAGACCGTCGAGTGTGCCACCCGATCGAACGATCGTCCTGAGCCCCCGACGCTCGGCGTAGTCGGCCATCTGGTAGATGCCGACGTGTTTGTCCTCGGGGTCGGGCTTCAGAAGTGGGGCGATGTCGGTCTGACGGTCGTCGATGCCCCAGAAGGACAACGCCATAGCGAGCGTGGTCGGTCCACAGTTGTTCCAGCCCTGGCGCTCATGACGTCCGCCCTCGAGGAAGACTCTGTCGGGAGCCGGGGGCGTGGCTGTCGGCGTGGGGTTAGGTGTCTCCGTCGGTGCCGGCGTAGCCGATGACGCCGGTGTTGGCGAGGGATCCACGCTTCGCTCAAGGGTGGGCGTCGCAGTAGGCGACGTGGGCGTGATGATCAGCTCGGTAGGGCGCGCCATGGGCGTCGGCAGCGTCACAGGGTGATCCGTGTGCCGTAAGGCTTGTAGGGGGGCTGGAAGGAGACTCGCGTACCGTCCGGGTAGGGCGCGGACCACCGCCGGAAGGGCCAGTAGCCCGGAGCCCAGGATCAGCAGGGCTAGGAAGGCCACGATATAGCGTAAGTTCTTCATCGGCTACACTATACCAGATTTCTGTTCGGGACAAGGGTTAGTGGAGCGTGGTGTGTTGCCTGATTGGCGAAGTGAGGTTAGACTCAGCGCCGTCTTTCGGCGTCTCCGAAGACGCGATTCCGTATAGAGGGGATATGGAGTAGATCATGAAACGTGCATCATCCTCATCACCGTGGTTCTGGCGTCCTGGCGTGATCGTTTTTGTTTCGAATGTCTGCGTGATGACGCTTGAGTTGGTCGCGGGGAGGATCATCGCCCCCCAGGTGGGCGTTTCGCTGTACACGTGGACCAGTGTGATCGGTGTGATCCTTGCCGGACTGAGCCTGGGCAACTACCTCGGTGGGCGGTTAGCTGATCGCTACGCATCATTCCGCTTCCTGGGCGCGATCTTCCTGCTGTCGGGTGTGACGTCGTTGGGTATTCTGGGTATGGATCAACTGGCCCTCGTTGCGCGGGTCGAGTGGCCTGTGGTGGTCGAGATCCTGGTGCTCATCACCGCACTCTTCTTTGTCCCCGCAACGGTCCTGGGCACGATCTCACCCATCGTCGTCAAGTTGGCGATGGAAGATCTTGCTCACGCAGGGCGTACGGTCGGTCGCATCTCGGCTGCAGGTACGGCAGGGAGCATCGTCGGCACCTTTGCCACGGGGTTTTGGTTGATCTCGTGGTTCGGGACCTACACGGTCGTCTGGGGCGTTGCGGTCACGCTGCTGCTGATGGGATTGCTTTTCTTCATCTCGGGCCGTGTGGCACGCGATGTAACCGTGACCGCCGTCGTGGTCGCGCTTTCACTGGGCGCGGTGCAGGCAGGGTGGACGCAGAGCACGTGTATGCGTGAGACCAACTATTTCTGTATCAAGGTCCGCGAGGAGGAGCGAGATGGTCGAACGATTCGCGTTCTGGTGCTGGATCGACTGGTGCACAGCTACAGCTCGCTCGATGACCCGCTTGATCTCGTGTACCATTACGAGCAGACCTACGCCGAACTGACCGACTACCAAGCGGCACGTCACCGACCGCTACGTACCTTTTTCATCGGAGGGGGTGGGTACACTTTCCCGCGCTACGTTGAGGAAGCCTATCCTGACAGCGTCGTGGATGTCGTGGAGATTGATCCGGGTGTCACCGAGGTAGCGATCAGCCATCTGGGGCTGTCGGCTGACGCCCGGATCACCAGCTACAACGAGGACGCGCGTGCATTTCTCAGCCGCTCACCCGACACAGCCTATGACATCATCTTCGGCGATGCCTTCAATGACTTCTCGGTACCCTACCATCTGACCACCGAGAGCTTCAACGAACACGTGCGCGCCTGGCTGGCGGACGACGGCCTGTACGTTGTCAACATCATCGATGGTGCGGTCGGCGAGTTCTTGCGCGCGTACGTAGGGACGCTGCGTTTGACCTTCGATCACGTCTACGTGGTGCCGCGGCAGGCTCAGTGGCGCGATGTGTCGCGAGACACCTTCGTGGTTGTAGCTACGGATAGACCGCTTGACTTCGACGCCTTTGCCCCGGATTCGCGGTTTCTAGCCGGCGTGCTATCACCGGAGGCGGTTGACCAATACCTCGAAGAGGGGCGCGACGTGATCCTGACCGACCGCTACGCGCCGGTGGAGCAGATGCTGGCGCCGGTCTTCTTGGACAAGACCGAGGGATAAGCGGGATACGCAGCGACCTCGGAGCTCCTGCATGGGCTCCGAGGTCGCTGTTGGCGCTAGAGCGGCTAGAAAGGACGCTCGCCGGCGCCCATCAGATAGCCGTAACGGGCCATCAGCTGCTCCGGCGTCATGTTCGTCTGGGCAGCCATCCGAGAGATCAGCAGATCGTCGTCGGCGTTCTCCTCCTTAAGACGTACCATCAGCTTGCATGCTGAGTAGTACTGGGCCGAGTCCACGTCGACGATGCGGACCTCGGTGCGACCTGTCTCCGGATCCATCATCTCGGCGAAGGGAATGGGGACGACGTGACCGTTCTGGATCGTCACCGTCGCGTTGCTGCCTCCGCTGATGAGGTACTCTGCGGCTGCCTGTCCGATGCTGCGCGTGTAATCGATATCGTAAGGGCTGGGGTCGCAGCTACGTAGCTCGTATCCCACGTCCTTGCTCACCAGACGCATGTCGATGCCGATCTTCTTGAGATCCGCGCGAGCGGCCTTGCGTAGGGTGTCGCCGATGTTGATCTCAGCAAGCCGCACGTGGTCGTGCTCGTCGCGTTCAGCGTTATTGAGCTCGTCGAAATCGGCAGGGTCCATCAGCTCGACCAACCCCTCGGCGACGACGGCCACACCATGGCGTCGACCCTCGGCGAGGCGCCGCAGGATGGAGGTGACCAAGACATCGATGACCTCCTGCATGCGCACTTTGCGTCCGCGCCACTCCTCGGGGATCAGCGTCAGCGTAGCGCCTGAGCTACGTCCGATGGCGAGAGCTAGATGGCCGGCCTTGCGCCCCATAGCCACCACGATGTACCAACGCTGCGTCGTCAGTGCGTCCTCCATCAGGTTCAGCACGAGGCGCGCGCCGACATCGCGGGCGGTCTCGAAGCCGAACGTGGGGATCTCGTACGGCAGTGGAAGATCGTTGTCGATGGTCTTGGGGGCGTGGGCTGTGCGAATTCGCACGCCCAAGTTCTCTTCAGCATAGCGTGCTACACGATAGGCTGAGTAGGCGGTGTCGTCGCCGCCGATGGCCAATAGGCAGCTGATGCCGTTGTCGATCAGGGCCTGCCCGCACTTGCGCAGCAGCGCCTCGTCCTTGGTGGGATTGGCGCGCGAGGTGTAGAGGATCGATCCGCCCCGGCTGTAGATGCGTGTGACATCGTCGAATCCCAACTGATCGCCCACGACCTTGCCCTCCATGAGGTGCTTGAACCCCTCACGGATGCCGATGACCTTCATCCCACTGTTGAGTGCCTCGATGGTGGCGGCGTGAATCACGCCGTTGATGCCTGGTGCGGGGCCTCCGCCCACGAGGATGCCTAGTTTGCCGTGTCGCGATTCGTAGATCATGCCCATGTCTCTCTCCGTTGCTGGTCTGTAGTCTGTTCTCAGGCGTGTGACGCGAGTCGCTGCAGGGCGCTCTAGAGCCCCGCGACCTCCCCGCAGATCCCAAGCCATCGGCTAGTATAGCCGAGGTTGATGTGCGGGCAATTCCGTGCAGCGAGGGGGGGCCTACTCGCCGAGCGGCGTGCCCCGTTGAGCCAGCTGTAGGGAGACGCCCCAGGGATCTCTGAGCATAACCAGGCGTGTTCCGTCCGGCAGCTGTTCGTCGGAGACAACCGTTGCCCCGGCACCGATGAGGCGCTTCTTGGTCTTGGTCATATCATCGACCGCGAAGGCCACGTGAAGCACGAGCGGATCCTGCGCCACGTAATCCGGGATGGGTGCTTTGGCGTTGGCGTAGAGCTCAAAGATGACGCGTCCGGTGGCGTCAGAGAGGAAGCGCATATAGGGGGGGCCATCGACTGCGCGGATGATGCGCATGCCGCAATGATCGACGTACCATTGCGCCATAGCCTTGGGATCGGATACGTTGAGGGCGACGTGTTCAAAGTGCATGGGCCAAACCTCCGTGTGTTGTGGACTCCTGCAGGCCGATGACCCGCACGGACCGGTTAGTTAACTGCGTCGATTGTAACCTCGGGTGGCGACAGGGCAATCTGTCAGATTGCCACGTGCTAAGCGTCAGACTTCCGTCAAGTAATGCGCCGGCGATCTGCTATTCTAGAGTCAGGGCGTGCAGGAACGCAAGCGACACTAGATTCTCCTCCTTCTGGAAGACCGGAGGCTGTATTGGGGACAGCCTCCGGTTTTTCACGTCTGGGCAACGGTTGCCCCGCAAGCTGTGAGGGTTGCGTCAGCATAGCGTCAGAAACGCGTCAGGATCACCAACCCCAAATGTGCTATACTTGTCGTAGAAAACAGGAACGCACGCGACGTGAGATTTCCTCCTTTTAGGAGAGCCGGAGGCTACGGGGGCAGCCTCCGGCTCTTCGCGTCTCCGTAGACGATCTCCATACCGCAGTCCTGCGGATAGCCGGCACATCGAAAGCGGAGGGCATAGTGACGTCCCTCTTCGTCCATCAGGGTGAGAGGCTCCGCAAGCTTTGGCGCAGACGCCTGATGGGGACACCAGCCGAGGCTCTCTCTGATACACATACGCGTGACCATCACCTCCCGACCTCCCATGTCGAGGCCTGATTCGGCGGCCGCCTCGATCTGGCTCACGCCATGGCGCTGGTAGAAGGCAATGGCCTTGGCGTTGAGGGCGTTGGCGCGAAAGGTGAGCGTCTGGTCAGGGTGGGGGACCGTGTTCCGCTCGACGTGGCCTGTCTGTGCGGGACGCTTCTCTTCGCGGACCATCGTCAGCCGCTCAAGGACCGCGCGACGAAGCGTGTTGATCTGCGCCGTGGTCAGGAACCAGGGATCAGACCAGTCAAGGGTCACATCCTCGCAGCGATAGATCGTGCCTCCCGTCTTGCTGAGCTGCCGGCGCGCGGTTTCGTTGGCCCGTGCCGGCTTGTGGGCCGGCACCTTCTCCTCGTGCCAGGTCACCACGGCGACGTTTCCGTCCTCATCCACGACTTGCAGCGCCAAACCGTCCATCGTCTCAGAAAGCCGGAAGCCGACACCCAGCGTTCGCTCAGGCGGCGTCCGGGCCACGAGATCCAAGTAAGCGCGATCGTGGTTGCGGTGAATCTGCGCGCCCACGTGGATGCTCTCCATCGCATTGGGGGTCACGACCAGTCCCTGGCGGGTGCGATGGGCGCCGTTAACGACGGTACCGGCGAGGCGTTGTTCGGGATCGAAGAAGGCAAGGCCATCCCCGTTCTGCAGTTCGGCGTCGGTCTTCAGCGTGAAGGCCCCCGCCGTCATAGAGATGACAGTCCCTAACGCATCACCAACCATTTTGGGTGTATCTATGGCGCTGGGCGGTGTCTCGCGCCCGTGGAGGAAGTAGGGGGTGAAGCCGCGGTTGAAGACCTTGCCGACGTCAGGATCAAAGGCGACGTGACTCTGACCTGATGAGCTGCGCCGCCAGCCTCGCGCTGCGAGTTCTCTGTCCAGCGCCTGGCGGTAGGCGCTGACCACCGTTGTCACGTAGAGAGCGTCTTTCAGGCGCCCCTCGATCTTGAATGAGGAGACGCCGACGTCGAGCAGTGCCCCGAGGTCGTCCAGGCGCCTCATGTCGCGTAGTGNNGTTCGATCCAGCAGGCTGTAGCTGCGACGGCACGGCTGAGCGCACTCACCCCGATTTCCGCTACGCCCTCCGACGGCGTAGCTCATATAGCACTGGCCGCTGTAGCTGACGCAGAGTGCGCCGTGGACGAAGACTTCCAGCTCGATGCTCTCCGTGGCTGTCCGAATCGCGCGGATCTCATCCAGCGTCAGTTCGCGCGCGAGGATGGCTCGCCGGAAGCCGATCTCCTCAAGGAACTTGACGCGCTCAGGCGTCGCGTTGTGCATTTGTGTGCTGGCTATCATGGGGATCGGCGGCAGATCGCA
>NPIE01033138.1_pt1 | contig 10228 bp, 11 predicted proteins | sample 8637661 | NCBI WGS metagenome assembly NPIE01 (sample SAMN07420842, study PRJNA396082) | bioreactor metagenome | isolation source: sample BA12 brine-fed electro-methanogenic bioreactor BA | place: Japan: Kochi | collected 2016-12-09 | reverse complement strand
ACGAAGATTTACCATAATACCTCTAATTAATAATTTGTTAGAGCGCTCTCAGATAATTATAAAACAAACTCGAAATAATTGAAATTTTACAATCACTTAATTATTTCACCTTCCTTACTCTATCTCCCGTGGAAATACTAAATAAGAACCTTAAAAAAAGCTTGACTCTTGGGTTTTATTTTCCTATAATGAAAGTGCTTACATAAAAGAAGTTACATTAAGAAAATTATTATGAAAAAACCAGATCCTACGATTTATGATGTTGCTCGAGAAGCTGGAGTGAGTATTGCTACTGTTTCCAGGGTGTTAAATTTTCCCCATAGAGTTAACGCAACCACCCGAACAACAGTTATTAATGCAATCGAAAAATTGGGCTACATTCCCAAAGCTGAGTCACGGGCAAGAGCTTTGATGGGAACACGCCGGATTGGTATACTGATTCCCTTTTTTACATCTCCCTCTTTCGTGCAACGATTAAGGGGTATTGCGTCCGTCTTAAACAAAAAAGATTATGAGATGGTTGTTTATCCAGTTGATACAAAAGAACGAAGCATAACTTATTTGGAGACTTTACCAGTTCGTCGCATGTTAGATGGTTTGATTATTGTTTCTCAGGTTCTAGACTCCGTTGTTACAAAACGGTTGCTTGAATATAAATTAGAGACAGTAATCCTTGAATATTATGATCCAAATTTTACAACACTGGTAATAAATGATGAGTATGGAGGGGAGATTGCTGCCCGGTATTTATTGGATAAAGGATATAAAAAAATTGCTTTTGTTGGTGGACAGATCCAACCAGAATTCGGTATCAACCCGATCATAAAACGTTTGGCTGGTTATAAAAAGGTAATTAAGGAAGCTAATCTCTCCTTTCCTGATGAATTTATTCAAGAGTATGTGTTTTCTCCCGAGGAAGCCTTAAAGAAACTTATTCCTTATGGGTTACCTTTGGCGATTTTTGCTGCAACAGATATGCAGGCTATTTCATTAATTAGACAAACACGTTTAATGGGGTTGCGAATCCCGGAAGATATCGCTATTATAGGTTTTGATAATATTGATATTGCTGAATATTTTGGTTTAACGACGGTACAACAACCGTTGGATGAATCAGGCAGAATTGCAGCAAGTTTGTTAATCTCCCGATTATCAAATCCTACACAATCAACTCAACACATTGAACTTCCATTGAAGATTTTTCAAAGGGAGACGGCTTAAGATTTGAACTTAAAGGAGGTGATTACTAAAAGATATACTGATAAATTATTTATAACTCGGTTCAAGAAAAAATCAAAATTTGGAGGAAGATATGAAATCGTATTGGAAAATAATTGCAGTTTTTGTTCTTGCAATGTTAGTTTTAACAGCATGCGCAACACCTGCAGCACCTGAAGAACCTGCTGCCCCTGAAGAACCGGCAGCTCCTGAAGAACCGGCAGCTCCTGAATCACCAGCTTGGTGTATGGGCGCAGCTGAAGGAGATACAGTTTCGATGTTGTATCAATGGTCAGGACAAGAAGAAGAGAGATTAAATCAAATCCTAAAACCATTAGCCGATGAATGTGGAATTGTTTTACAACCAGAATCTACTCGTGATCAAGCATTACTGGATACACGTGTCCAAGCTGGTAACCCACCGGATGTTGCATTCTGGAATGTAACACAAATTTTGCAATACCAGGATAGTTTGTTTGCAATGGATGCACTTGGTGCTAGTAAAGATGCGTACATTCCTGGTGCCATTGATCCTGGTGTTATTGATGGGAAATGGCTTGGTTTACCTGTAAAATCTGATATCAAGACCATAATCTGGTACAGTCCGGTAAACTTTGAGGCAGCTGGATACACTGTCCCCACAACCTGGGATGAACTGGATGCGTTGGTAGAGCAAATTGTTGCTGATGGAAATGTTCCGTGGTCAATGGGTATGGAATCTGGTGATGCTACTGGTTGGACAGGAACTGACTTTTTGCAGGACATTATGCTTGTAAAACAAGGACCCGATTTTGTTATGGGAATCATTGATGGTTCAGTACCTTACAATGATCCTGGCGTGAAAGAAGCCTATGAAATTTATGGCAAGTGGGCAACTGATCCTGCTTATACTGTTGGTGGTGCTGACGGCACATTATCCACAGGTTTCAATGATGCTATCTTGAAAGTTTTTTCCGATCCGCCAGAAGCATACATGGTTAAACAATCAGGTTTTGCTGGTGGAACGATCACAACCCAATATCCTAACCTTGAGTTTGGAACGGATTATGACTTCTTTGTCATTCCTGGTGCCAAAGGTTTGCAAGGTGGATCTGACTGGATGATGGCATTTAGTGATAAACCCGCCGTTAAAGCTTTAGTAAGTTACCTGTCATCCCCAGAAGGTGGTGAGGCATGGGCGGCAGCCAGTTTTGACCTTTCTCCCAACAAAGGTGCAGAAGGGAATTACACCGATGTTTCCTTGATCAAGAAAGCTGAAGCATTTTACTCAGCCGAAGGTTTCACTCCTGATATTGGAGACACTATCCCTGGTGGTTTCGGAAGTGCTGAATTTACCGCAGTTTCTGATTATGTAAATGGTGGCGATCTCGATACCATTTTGGCAGAGGTAGCAGCTATTCAGGCTGACGCACTTGCAGAGTAGTGTAAAATATTAAGTAGAAATTTAGAGGCGGCTTATCACCGCCTCTAAAACCCCTTTTAAAGTTACATTCTAATAATTTAGTGGAGGAGGGCATATGGCCACAAAACCCGTTCCTAAAATTATGCAACAGGGAAAAGTAACACCATTTTACTATCTGGCTCCTGCGATGCTGCTGATGATATTTTTCATCGTGTATCCAATGATTAATACCATTTCGCTGAGTTTTAAAGATAGAACTGGAATGAATTCTGCTGCAACAACTTGTGTGGAGGGGAGACCTTGTTGGGGAGTATTTGAAAATTATCGATATGCCCTAACAGCTGAATTTGACACAACGACAATTGCCACATTCTGGAAATCATTTTGGTTATCGTCATATGGAAATACCATAAAATGGATAATTTTTATGGTGGCATTTACGGTCATTATAGGGTTGGTTTTTGCCAAAATTGTGGATGGGATTAAGTATGAAGCACTGGCAAAAGCGATCTTATTTATGCCAATGGCTATTTCTTTTGTAGGTGCTGGTGTTATTTGGAAATTTGTTTATAACTATGGGTCACAACAACTACAGGTAGGTTTGCTAAATGCAATCATCACCGGATTGGGGGGCAAGCCAATCTCTTTTCTTACGACAGAGGTGCTAAATACCTACATGTTGATTATTGTTGGTATCTGGATTTGGACTGGTTTCTGTATGACAATCCTTTCTTCCGCACTTAAATCAGTACCGGAAGAGATCATTGAAGCTGCCCGTGTTGATGGTGCGAATGAATGGCGGGTTTTTATGAGGATAATCGTTCCGATCATTATGCCAACCATTTTGGTCGTATTAACGACGATGGTAATCAACGTCTTGAAATTATTTGATCTGGTTTACGTTATGACCGGTGGTAATTTCAAAACAGATGTTATTGCCAACCGAATGTATACAGAAATGTATATCAACTTCCATATGGGGAGAGGAACAGCGGTGGCAGTCATTTTGGTGGTTGCAATTATCCCATTCATATATATGAATATTAAACGTTTCTTAGCTCAGGAGGAATCGCGATGAACAAGGAAAAAATTAATAAATTTCTCGCACGCATTCCCAAAAACGCGATAATTATTTTTACGGTAATAATTTGGATTGTCCCAACCTTTGGATTGTTGGTTACATCTTTTCGCCCGGTTCAATCGATCAACAATTCAGGTTGGTGGACGATTTTGAGTGCACCAGTAGGTGCTAATGAGTATGAAACGTACTGTGAATCGTGTCATGGTGTACGCGGCGATTTATTACCTGACGCTAATTTGAGCGACCCTGAGCTAATATCAAAGTTTGATCGATCGGTTCTTTTAATGCCGGCATTAGCTAAAGAAATTGATGGCAAACCACACATGGAAGATGTGCCTGTTCCTGAAGCTCAAGTAGTCGCAAATATTGTAGTCCACTTAAAGAACATATCCGGAGCTGAGCCATTGCCTCGCTTTACGATGAACAATTATATAGATGCCTTGGTTGGTTATCGTGGCACCCGCACTTACGTGCAGGATTGCGCTGATGGAACGCCACCTTTGGATATCAATTGTAATATGTCTGATTTGTTGAATCCACGTGGAATGGGTCGGGCGTTTGTTAATAGTTTGTTTGTCACAATCCCCGCTACAATATTTCCTATCCTGTTTGCAGCTTTTGCAGGCTATGCTTTCTCATGGATGCATTTTAAGGGCAGGATGTTGTTATTTGGAATTTTGGTAGGTTTGCAGGTTGTACCATTACAAATGACAATGGTTCCAATTTCCCGAATGTATTCAGACTTAGGTTTAAATGGCACCTTTTTAGGAGTGTGGCTTTTCCATACTGGATTTGGTATGCCTTATGCAATATATCTGATGAGAAATTTCCTGGGGTCATTACCGCGAGATTTGTTTGAATCCGCTTATTTGGATGGTGCAAATCACTGGACAGCCTTCAGTAAGTTGTCAATTCCATTGGCGATGCCTGCGATTGCATCATTGGGTATCTTCCAATTCCTATGGGTATGGAATGACTTGTTGGTATCCCTAGTTTTCCTTGGTGGAACCAAACCTGTAATGACATACCAAATCAGTAATATGGTTTCTTCTTTAGGCGCTGGATGGCATCTTTTGACCGCGGCAGCATTTTTATCTATGTTATTACCAATGATTGTCTTTTTCTCCTTACAAAGATACTTTGTACGTGGAATGTTAGCAGGAGCAGTCAAAGGATAAGTTTCAAATTAGGAGCGCGCGTTTTTGTTAGACTACCTTCACAATAAAATAGATATTTGCAAAGAGCCGTTCAGCGATATTGGTTCACGATTACTTGTTTTTCAAAAACCCGAAAAGTGTGAATTATTTATCAAGTTAGCTGAACGGCTAACTGGACTTGAACCTGGATTAGGAACTTATTTATTCCGGCCACCATTTATTCAAGACTTATACTTTGTTGATAATAATGGCATCCCATTAGATTATAAGTTATCAACCTCTCCGGATTGTTTAAAATTTGAAACGGAGCATGGTTTATTTCAAATGGTTTTTCAGGATGCTGAGACGATTTTAATTGGTCTCCCGGATGATGAGACAGTAGGCATTCACTTTATTGTTTATCATTCGAATTATAAATTGAGTGAATTCGGCGCGGAGATTAAAAACGTTAAGAATTTTTCCTATAAAACCAATGCTGAAATCAAAAAAAATGTAATGGAACCCGTTTCAAACGGGACAAGGGTAGAACTTCTGGTCGAGTCTTCGGAAGATCAAAGCATTGCTTTAAGAATATCATCACAAAACGATCTCTCCTTGGTAATAAAATCCTTCAAACAAATCGCTTCAAATGCAAAAGGTCGTTGGGCAAGTATTTTCGACTCCGTTCCAATCGTCATGAGTAAATATCAGGAAAAATACGCATTTGCCTGGTGGGTCTTGCTCAACAACATCGTTTTTCCACAGGGTTTTCTTACCCGAATAACGGTAATGCCTTCTAAAGCTTACTATGTCGGAGCATGGTTATGGGATAGTGCTTTGCATGCAGTTGCATTAAGCAACCTTGATACAAAATTAGCCCAGGATCAGATCAAATTGTTTTATGATCACCAACTAATTGATGGAATGTTACCAGACGCGATTTATGATGAAGGAATTGTGGCAGAAATTGACCATCCTATAAAAGCTCGTGTAACGAAACCACCAATAATGGCTTGGGCAATTGGCAAATTATATGAAAAAAATCCCGATAAATTTTTCATTGAACAAATTTATCCCCATTTGGTACGGGAAAATGCCTGGTGGTTCAGTCAAAATGATCTGAATGCCAATGGCCTGGTCGAATACGCACATCCCTATTCATCAGGTCTGGATGATAGTCCGTTATGGGATGGTGAGATGCCTATCGAATCTCCTGATATTAACACTTATTTGTATTTGCAGATGGAAAATCTGGCCTGGATGGCTGAGATCCTAGAAAAATCTGAGGAAGCCTTGGTGTGGAAATCCAGATCCAAGGCTTTACTTGAACGAATGATTTCTGTCCTATGGGATGAGAACAAAGGTATGTTTTTGGCGAAGCATGATAGTCAACCAGTTGATGTGGTGACCCCATTTAACCTTTTACCATTGTGGACTGGAAAATTAAGCGAAGAAAAGATTGAAAGGATTATAAACAATCTGGTATCTCCTGATTTGTTCTGGAAAAAACACGCAATTCCGACAGTTGCGTTTAATGATGAAAAATTTGACGTTGATAAAATGTGGAGAGGTCCAATTTGGGCTAACATAAATTACTTCATGATTGAAGCACTACTAAGAAATAATAAAAGAGAACTTGCCAGGGAATTGCGTGATAAAACACTCGACTTGATCGCAAATTCACCAGGAATTTACGAATATTACAATCCAATAACAGGTAATCCTCCACAAACAGCAGCACCTGTATTCAGTTGGACAGCAGCTGTATTCATTGAATTAACGATTCAAGCAACATTTGATACAATCAGAGAAAAATAGGTAAAGGATTTATGTATGGGTAATTCACTTTGGTACAAACAAGCAATCATTTATGAACTCAATGTTCGAGGTTTTTATGACGATAATTCGGATGGAGTAGGATATTTGGCTGGGGTAACAGCCAAATTGGATTACCTGCAGCAATTAGGGGTCGATTTAATCTGGTTGTTACCGATTATGAAATCCCCAATGCGTGATGGTGGTTATGATGTCATGGATATGCAGGATATCAATCCGAATTTTGGTACATTAGATGATTTTAATAGGTTGGTAAATGAGATTCATCGCCGCGGTATGCGAATTATGGTGGAATTGATTCCCAACCATACCTCTGATCAGCACCCCTGGTTTCAAGCATCGCATGATCCTTCCCATCCGGAACATGAAAAATATAAAGATTATTATATTTGGAGTGACTCAGACCAATTATTTTCAGGAGCACGGATTATTTTTATTGATTATGAAAAATCTAATTGGACATTTGATCCTATCCGAGGCCAATATTACTGGCATCGTTTTTTCCATCACCAACCTGACTTAAATTATGATAATCCAGAAGTACAACGGGCAATGTTGCGAACAATCCAATTTTGGATTGACTTAGGTGTTGATGCAATTCGTGTGGATGCACCACCGTACTTGTTTGAACGCGAAGGTGGTTCCTCAGAAAATTTACCAGAATCTCACGCCTATTACAAACGTTTACGAGCTTTTGTAGAAGCATATTCCCCTGAAATTATGTTGTTAGCAGAAGCAAACCAATGGCCTGAAGAGACCATTGAGTATTTTGGTGAAGGTGATGAATTTCATATGAATTTTCATTTTCCATTAATGCCAAGATTATTTATGGCATTAGCAAAATCTGACCGAACGCCAATCGATAAGATCCATGCTAGAACCCCAGAATTGCATAAGTCTTGTCAATGGGGAATTTTCTTACGTAATCATGATGAATTGACCTTGGAAATGGTCACTGAAGAAGAACGTAAATTTATGTGGGATTATTATGCGCCAGATCCTGAAATGCGTTTGAATTTAGGAATTCGAAGACGATTAGCACCTCTCATGGACAATGATCAACGAAAAATAAGATTGATGCATGGTCTGCTGCTTTCATTTTTAGGTTCTCCTGTTTTATATTACGGGGATGAAATTGGTATGGGAGACAATATTAAACTTCGTGATCGAGATGGAGTTCGAACACCCATGCAGTGGGATGATTCGATCAATGGTGGTTTTTCAGATTGTGACCCCCAAAAATTACGTATTCCAGTTATTGAAAATGAGGTTTATGGTTACCAAGAAGTGAATGTAAAAGCTGAATTAGAAGATCCAACTTCTCTATTAAATTGGCTTAAAATCATGATCGTGATCCGTAAGCAACATTCCGTTTTTGGTGAAGGATCATTAGAGCTTTGTTCCCCCAAGAAGAAATCAATCCTGGCTTATGTTCGTGAAAATGAGCAGGAAAAAATCCTTGTTATCAACAACTTGTCTTCAAAACCTCAAAAAGTTTCCTTTAAGGAAATGTGCATTGACGATGTGGATTTACAGGATGTGCTTAATTTATATCAACCTGTGACGCTTGAGGACCGGACATTAGAACTTGAACCCTTTGGATTTAGATGGTTTAAAGTCGGCCCATTCTAAATGGAAGGTTATCAGTTCCCTGATAATTTTCAATGGGGGGGTAGCTAAATCTGCATATCAAATTGAAGGAGCCTGGAATGAAGACGGGAAAGGTGAATCAATTTGGGACCGCTATACTCACCAATCTCAGCATATTCTAAATAATGATACTGGCGATACTGCCTGTGACCATTATCACCGTATGTCAAAGGACATTAAACTATTAAGTGAGTTAGGGGTAAAATCTTATCGTTTTTCTATTGCCTGGTCACGTGTGTTGCCAAATGGGTCTGGAGTTGTAAATCAAAATGGATTGGATTTCTAAAAAAGATTGGTTGATGAATTATTGGCTGTGAATATCAAACCATTTGCTACTTTATATCATTGGGACTTACCACAAGACTTACAGGATAAAGGTGGGTGGGTGAATCTCAAGTGCAAAACAAAACACCAAACATTGCCTATGTGGGGTTACACCGAAATGGGTTGGGGGGTTCATCCGGATGGTATCAGGTATGTCCTCAAAAATGTGAAGGATCGCTATGGTAATATACCTTTGGTGATCAGTGAAAATGGATGTGCTACCAGGGAAAAGTTTAATGATGTGGGTGTGGTTTATGATCAAGAATGAATTGATTACTTGCGCATGCATTTTTTGAAAGCCTGGCAAGCAATACAAGATGGTGTAAATCTGAAGGGTTATTATGTTTGGAGCTTAATGGATAATTTTGAGTGGGTTCAAGGTTTTACACCAAGATTTGGTTTGATTCGGGTAAATTATGAAACATTGGAGCGTATTCCAAAGAAAAGTTTTTATTGGTATCAAAAAGTAATCGAAGAGAGTGGTATTTAATTTCAATAATGGGGTCTTATTACATAATTATCACGATAATTACATTTCTGGTCTGGGGGTTTGATAAATTTCGGGCAAAATTTCAGCAATGGAGGGTTCCTGAAAAGACACTGTATGGATTAATTATTTTTGGTGGGGGAGTTGGTGCATTGGCTGGGATGACAACTTTTCGGCATAAAACTAGAAAACCTCAATTTAAAATAGCCTCATTACTCAGTATTGCAGCACATCTATTCATTTTCTTCTATTTGTTGAAATAGTCTTCCGAAATACTTAATATAGAATTACCAGCGGACATAAGTTTCTGGTTGGCGTTTTTTGGCAAATACTTTCGCTAAAATGACTCCTGCCACAAATCCGCCGATATGTGCCCAGAAGGCAACACCACCCATGTCTGGTACACCCATTGATAAAACGCCACTAAATAATTGCAGTACGAACCACAGACCCAACACAATTACAGCTGGGATTGTAGTTATTCTTAAGAAAAAACCTAATGGAATGATAGTCAATACGCGAGCTCTAGGATACAAAACCAAATATGCACCAAGCACGGCAGCGATGGCTCCACTTGCACCGACCGTCGGTATTTGGGACATTGGATTGGTAAAAATATGTGCAAGTGATGCTACGAGACCCCCTATTAAATAAAATAACAAGAACCTACTATGTCCCATGCTATCTTCAACGTTATCTCCAAATATCCACAAATAAAGCATGTTCCCACCTAGATGTGCCCAACCTGCATGCATAAACATACTTGAGAAGATGTCTGAAATATTACCCAATCCAATTCCACCAGTAAAACTAGCGGGGATCAATGCAAACTGGTATATGAGTGCTTCCTGATTTGGTCCGGCTAACCATTGAAGAACAAAAACGAAAATGTTTCCAGCGATTAATAAATAGTTGATGAATGGAATTCTTCGGGTAGGGATTTGGTCTTTTAATGGGATCATTTTTTGACTCCAGATTTATACTTTAATTTGTTCCCGGTGAATTAAATCAGGATATGAGATAAATTATAAGCATCTTCAGGAAATTATTCCTTAAATACATGATACATAATTAAAAAAATGATTTGGGCAGGT
>NPIE01021401.1_pt4 | contig 10231 bp, 7 predicted proteins | sample 8637661 | NCBI WGS metagenome assembly NPIE01 (sample SAMN07420842, study PRJNA396082) | bioreactor metagenome | isolation source: sample BA12 brine-fed electro-methanogenic bioreactor BA | place: Japan: Kochi | collected 2016-12-09 | reverse complement strand
ATTTGCGTCTTATCGGGACCAGTAGCCAGTAGCCAGAAACACAAAACCCACCCATTTTCTTGCTTATTCTGAAAAATATCATTAAATTCGCAAATTATAATACGCATTTTGTGATATACTTTTTGTAAAACTTATTGCCATGAACAGGAATCCATTTTTATTGAGCGGCTACCAGGGAAAAAAATACTTCTGCGACCGGCAAAATGAAAGCCAATCGCTGACCGAAAACATCCTCAACGGGCGCTCAACAACCCTGGCGGCCATCCGCCGCATCGGGAAGACAGGATTGATTCATCATGTTCTCCGCCAATTGCCGAAGGGGCATCGGGGAATCTACATCGACATCCTCCCCACTGAAAACTTGAACGAACTCTTGAATAAAATCGGCTCGGCAGTATTCAATACTATCCCGGAACAAAAGGGCATCGGCGGAAAAATCCTTGACTTCATAAAATCCCTCCGTCCCATCATCACTTACGATCCCCTGACCGGCCAGCCGCAGCTCAGTTTCGATGTCAGACCGGGCAACAGCAACAGGCATATCGAATCCATCATACACTACCTGGAAAAATACCCCGAAAAAATAGTGATCGCCATTGACGAATTCCAGCAGATCATGCAGTATTCTGAGAAAAACACCGAAGCCTGGTTTCGCAGCATCATCCAGCCCCTGAACAATGTCACCTTTGTGTTCAGCGGAAGCCAGCAGCACCTGATGGCCGAGATGTTCTCAAATCCTGCACGCCCTTTTTTCCAGAGCACGAGTTTCCTGGGCATAGGCAAGATCGAAGCTGCCAAATACTCCGCCTTCATTCAGCGGCACTTTAAAAATGCCGGAAAGAACATCAGTGAGGAGGTGATCTCGGAAATGCTCGACTGGTCCGACCTGCACACCTATTATGTACAATTGCTGTGCAACCGGGTATTTGCTGATCAGACGGCAAAATTCACCTCCGCGACCTGGAGAAAGGAAGCCGACCGGCTGCTCCGGGAACACGAAATGATCTTTTTTAAATACCGCGACCTGCTCTCGAAGCAACAATGGCTCCTGCTGAAAGCCATGGCACGGGAAGGACAGGTTTTTGAACCCACCTCCAAAAACTTTATCCGCAAATATGACCTGGGAAGCCCTTCAACCATTTTGCGTTCACTGGAAGCACTGCTATCCAAGGAAATGATCTACTACGACTTCACCCCAGAGGGAGACAAATACTACTGCGTTTACGACATCCTTTTCAGAAGGTGGATGGATAGGGAGAATTGAACATTGAATAACGAACAGGGGAATAACGAACAGAGGAATAACGAACAGAGGAACAAGGAACAAGGAACAAGAATTCAGAATTCAGTATTCAGAAGCCAGATTTCGGATACCGGATACCAGATACCAGATACCGGATACCAGAGGCCAGTAGCCAGTAGCCAGTAGCCAGTAACCAGCAGCCCCGAAAAACCAGAAATCGTTGATTTCTGGTTTTTCGGGACACTCGAAACTCCCTGCACCCTGCACCTTGTACCTTGTACCTGATACTTTATACCTCCTACCTGATACCATTTTACTACCTTTGTGATTCCCTATGAGTAATCATTAATAAAACACAACAATATGTTCAACGCAGAAATATATGCTGCACGCAGAAAGCAGCTGAGAGAAAAACTTAGCGGTGGCGTGGTACTGCTTCCGGGCAATGCCGAAGCTGCCATGAATTATCCCGCCAACACCTATCATTACCGCCAGGACAGCGATTTCCTGTATTATTTCGGTCATAAGCATGACGGACTGAACGGGATCATCGATGTGGATGAGGGCAAAGATATCCTGGTGGGCGACGACGTTACCATGGACGACATCATCTGGATGGGCCCTCAACCCCTGATGAAAGACCAGGCTGCTGAATGCGGTACCGAATATACGCTTTCAAACACCAAACTGGGCAATTATATCCAGGAAGCGATCGGCAAGGGCCGCCAGGTGCATATCCTGCCCCCTTACCGCGGCGACCGCTGGCTGGCCCTCGAAAGCATTTTCGGCATGGCCCACGGGGAGATCAAAAAATATGTTTCCGAAGAACTGATCAAAGCCGTGGTCAGCATGCGTGAGATCAAAAGCGAGCTGGAAATTGCCGAGATCGAAAAAGCCGTTGACGTAGCCTGGCTTATGCATACCACTTCCATGAAGATGGCCATGCCGGGTGTTGTGGAACAGGAGATCGCAGGAACCATCGAAGGCATCGCACTCGCCCATGCCGGACCGGTTTCCTTCCCGGTGATCCTCAGCGTTGACGGACAAACACTACACAATCATCATCACCATAATCTTCTTAAAGAAGGAAGAATGATGGTCACCGATGCCGGTTGTGAGATACAATCGGGCTATTGCAGCGACATCACCCGTACCGTGCCGGTCGGCGGAAAGTTCAACTCCCGCCAGCAAGACATATACGAGATCGTGCTTAAAGCCAATATGGATACCATTGAGATGATCAAACCAGGAATTTCGTATAAGGAAGTTCACCTGCAGGCAGCCAGCATTATTGCCCAGGGGCTCAAAGATCTTGGCATAATGAAAGGCGATATTGACGAAGCCGTGAGCCAGGGCGCCCATGCCCTTTTCTTCCCCCACGGGCTGGGTCATGCCATGGGGCTCGATGTACATGATATGGAAGGCCTGGGCGAAAACTACGTCGGTTATGATGACAGTGTGCAGCGCAGCGATCAGTTCGGACTGGCATTCCTGCGTTTCGGGAAGATCCTGAAGCCGGGATACGTTATGACCGACGAACCCGGATGCTACTTCATCCCCGCCCTTATCGACCTCTGGAAAAAAGAAGGGAAATTCACGGAATTCATCAACTACGACAAGGTGGAAACCTTCAAAGACTTTGGCGGCATCAGGATTGAAGATGATATCCTCGTAACCGACAACGGCCACAAAGTGCTGGGCAAACCCATACCGAAGACGGTTGCGGAAGTTGAGGAAACAATGGGAAAATAACAGGCTTATGACGGTAAAACAGGCAATCAGAACCATGAACCTCGTGCGCATCGCCGCAGCAGCTCTCATCCTGGCATCGGCGGTATTGTATTTCACCGCGGAGGAATATGCGCTGTATCCGGCCCTGCTCGGATTCCTGTTGATGCTTTTCATTAACATGCCCATCCATATATGGCTGGCTGTTAAAAAAGAGAAAGAACGAAAAGAGCAATTGAAGCAATTCGAAGCAGAGCGAAAGGAAAACAAAAAGAATCCCGACAATAGCAAATAATTTTCATGACTGCTAAGATTCTCTATAAGAAAAAGAAGATCAGGTTCCGCGACGTGGGACAGGGCCCGGTGATCGTTTTCCTGCATGGTTTTATGGAAAACATGAGCATGTGGGATTATTTTTCCGGCAAGCTCTCCGCACATTACCGCGTGATCTCGGTCGACCTGCCGGGATTTGGCGGCAGCGAATGCCTGCACCGGGTACATTTGATGGAACAGATGGCCTCGGCCGTGAATAAGGTTTTGAAAGAAAGGGATGTGAAACAATGCCTGATGATCGGCCACTCTATGGGCGGCTATGTTACCCTGGCTTTTGCAAGGAAATACGCCGGTAAACTGAAAGGTTTCGGCCTGCTGCATTCCCATGCCCTGGCCGACACCCCCGAAGCCAAGGTGAACCGCAACAAAGCCATTGACGCCATTTTAGCCAATAAAAGCGGATTTATTTTCAATTTCTTTCCGAATCTTTTCGCACCCGAAAACGTGGAAGCCAATAAAAAGCAAATTAAGCAACTTTATGAAGATGCCATGAAAACCTCCCAGAAAGCGATCATCGCTGCCCTGGAAGGCATGAAATACCGGAACGACCAGCTCGATGTTCTCATCAATGCGAAAGTCCCGGTGCTCTTCATTCTGGGCAAGCAGGATAGCCGGATCCCCTTTGAGAAAACACTGGTACAGGCCTCCTTGCCCACCGTGAGCGAGATCCTCGTGCTGAACAATGTGGGGCATATGGGGCATATCGAAGCCCGCAAGCAATGCCTCAAAAGCATCGAAGGTTTCGCCAGAAAGATTTTTTGATGAATGAATCCATTATCCGGGACCCGGGATCCGGGACCCGGAACCCATAAAGTGTTAAGCTTTGTTAAGGCTAAATCGCCTTAGGCTGAAATCACTATTTTTGCATTTTAAAGCATAAACAGATCATCATGGGCAAATCATCCGCTGTAAAGCAAGAAGCCATTAGCACAGATATGAGCAAGACCACCAGGAATATTTTCATTCTCCTGATCGTGGCCTTCACCTTTATTCTTTACGGGAACACCCTGCGAAACCAGTATTCTCTTGATGATTATATTATAAAGGGACAAGACGCCCAGCTGGTAGAGGAAGGCATCGGCGCCATCGGCGATATCTTCACCACGACCTACACCAGTAGGGACGTAGATGGTCAACTGGATAAATCCTATGGATACCGGCCGGTAGTACGCCTGCTTTTTGCCCTGGAATACAGTATATTCGGAATGAACCCCGTAGCCGGACACATGATCAACATCCTGATTTACCTCACCCTGGTACTGATCCTGTACAGCCTGCTCCGGCGCTTTTTTAAAGACTACTCCATCTGGTTCCCCTTCGCGGTCATCCTGTTATTTATTGCCCATCCGGTGCACACCGAAGTAGTGGCCAGCCTGAAGAACCGCGATGAGATGCTGAGCATGATCTTTTCCCTGCTCACTTTGCAAATGCTGTTAAAATACCACGACCGGAATAAGATCATTTTCCTGGTTACGGGCCTGTTGCTGTACGTGCTGGCCTTCCTGTCGAAACCAACGGCCCTGGCCTTCTGGTTCGTCTTCCCCCTGGTCTTTTGGTTTTTCACCGATATGAAACCCAAAAAGATCCTGACGATCACCGGGCTGATCACCCTGATGATCATCCTGGGAGGGATGGTGCCCTTCTTTTTCCTGGAGCGGGTCAGGGATTTCAGCATGGTTGAAAACCCGCTCTACTTTGAAGACAGCATCTGGTATATCCTGGGAACAGGTATGTACAGCCTGGGCTATTATTTCAAGATCCTGCTTATCCCCCATCCATTGCTGTATTATTATGGTTACGATATGGTTCCGGTGGTGAACCTGGGGAATCCCGTGGTGATCCTAAGCATTCTCGGCCACATTGGCATTCTCGTTGTAGCCATCATGAAACTCAGGCAAAAACATGTGCTTTCGTTTGCCATTCTGTTTTACCTGCTCACCATTGCCATGTTCAGCAATATCGTGCGCCCGGCCCCGGGCATCATTGCCGAGCGATTTCTGCTGGCCCCCTCGCTGGGTTTTGTGCTGGTACTGGCCTGGGCCGTTTTTATCCTGTTCAAAGCAAAGCCGGAAAGCAAACAGAACAAATCCGCACGTGTATTTTTTGCCATGCTGCTGGTCGGTATCATCCTGGTTCCGTATTCTTACAAAACCATTGTGCGTAACCAGCGCTGGTATTCGGATACCAGCCTGTACCGTGCCGACATGAAATACCTGGATAATTCGGTAAAGGCGCACGATCTCAGGGGAACCAGCATTATGCGCACGGTCGAGCGGGAACTGGCCAAGCAGGTAAATGTGGCCAAGTTCCTCATGCCCGACATTGAAAAAGCCATTTATCATTTCACCCGCGCCGTGGAGATCTGGCAGGGGCATGCCTCTTCCTGGAAGAACCTGGGCATGATCTACAACAATCCGCGCATTGCCGAGCACCTGGCTGCGAGCGGTGATACTGCAAAATTCATACAATACAAACGTTCGGCCATCAGCAGTTTCAAAAAGGCCATTGAGATTGAACCCGGCGACGGGAAAGCATTGTTCAACCTCGGGCTGACCTATGAGTTTATCGGCAAGTATGATTCGGCAAGCTATTTTTACGAGAAATGCATCGAGTATAATCCGAAAGTGATCAATCCGCGTTCGCGACTGGCCGACCTGAAGTTCCACCAGGGATATCAGCAGGAGGCCATTGAGCTGAATATGGAGATCATCCGTATCGACCCCATGGAAGCTTTGCCCTACGTTAGTTTTGGTAATTATTATATGTTGAGCGGTGATACACTGAAAGCCGTGGAAAGTTACGAGGAAGCCGCCAAAAGGAATACACGGCCGGAGGTCTTTGCCTTCCTGTCGCAGTACTACCTCGACCAGGACGAGATGGAAAAAGCCGAGTTTTACCGCGATAAATATATAAAAGCCACTGGAGGCCAATAGTCATGAAAAGCTACATTAAAGCCATAAGCTATTATCTCCCCGAACAGGTCCTGAGCAATGAGGATCTGCAAAAGGAATTTCCCGATCTCAAGATCGACGACCTGACCCGCCTTACCGGGGTAAAGAAAAGGCATATTGCCCCGGAGGAAGAAACCGCCGCCGACCTGGCTTTTCATGCCGCGAAGAAACTGTTTTCCGAACATGCCATCCGCCCCGCGGATATCGACCACATCATTTTTTGTGCCCAGGGAGCGGATTACATCACCCCTTCAACAGCCTGCATACTGCAGGACCGCCTGGGGGTCCCGGAAACGGCCGGCAGCCTTGATATCAACCAGGGATGCACGGGCTTTATTTACAGTTTGAGTATAGCCAACGGACTCATCTCCACCGGGAATGCCAAAAATGTGCTCTTACTCACCTCGGTGAATATTTCTGAGCTCATCCACCCCCTCGATAAAAGCAATAAAGCCATTTTCGGCGACGGGGCAGCAGCTACACTGGTATCCGACAACAGTGAAAGCCCGGAATCAGGAATAGGTAATTTTGTATTCGGGACGGACGGCAAAGCCTTTGAAACCATTATCATTAAATACGGAGGCGCACGCTATCCCGACTGGAAATACAAGGCGGAAGACCGCTTTGATGCCAACGGCAATGTTCGTAACGACCGCAATTTTTACATGAACGGGGCCGCCGTTTTCAATTTCTCCGTGGAAAAGACCCCTGCCATAATCCGGCAACTTCTTGAAAAGGCCGGCCTTAGTGCAGACGACATCAAGCATTATGTGCTTCACCAGGCCAACAGGATCATCCTGGAAAGCATCTTCAGAAAAATGAAGATCCCGGCAGAAAAACAAGTGTTTCAGCTCGAAGAATGCGGAAACACGGTTTCCTCCACCATTCCCATTGCTTTATACCATGCCATTGAAGATGGCAGGATTGATCGTGGCGACACCATTATCCTGGCGGGATTTGGCGTTGGAGTCAGCTGGGCAGGATGTGATGTCAGGTTTTAGAATGTAACATCCTCATTCCCTCTTCCACCAATTGTTCAATGCTTTTATCCATCAGGAAGGATTCGATGGGCCATTCCACCCCGAATTGTTTATTCACGTCACGTTCGAGGCTGACGGCTGCGATGGAGTCCAGGCCGTAGGCGGAAACAGGCTTGCCCGGATCAATGGCGGCAGGATCGATCTCGAGGTTCTGAGCCATCCAGTTGATCATCCATTCGCGGAGAAATTCAGGCCGGTAGCCGATGGGCTTTTTCATGTTTCCTGTTTCTTTCTTCATTTTCCATGCAGCTACGATGGTCAGCTCATCATTTAGCCAGGCTTTTTTTACGGCATAGCGCCGGATTTTCCCGCTGGAAGTTTTCAGGATACTGCCGGTTCGGATCAGGGCAATGGCATGGGGCTGTATGCCATGCTCGGTAATTACTGCAGTACGGATGGCTTCAAAAATCTCATCTTCCGGCAGGTTCCGCATGAAGGTACGCTCTACTTCGGCCACCAGCACCAGTTTTTCTTCGGCCTCACTATCGACGGAAAAAGCAGTAGTAGCATTTTTCCGTATGGCTTCATGGGCATTTTCGAGACTGAATTCAATATCGTTCGGGAAAAAATTACTCCCGCGGATGATGATGAGGTCTTTCAGCCTGCCGCTGACATACAATTGCCCCTCATGGATGAACCCGAGGTCGCCGGTTCGCAGCCAGGGGCCATCATCCGTATCTTTGATATAGGCATTGAAGGTCTGTTCAGTCCCTTGCGCATCGTTCCAGTATCCTTTGGCCACCGAAGGCCCTTTGGCCCAGATCTCCCCGATCTCCCCTGATGGGGTCAAGGTCATTGCATCAGGGTCCACGATCGCAATGCTCATACCCATCCAGGGAAATCCGCAGGATGTAAGGCTTCTGCGATCATTTCCGGCTTCAGCAATTTTTACTTTGTTATTTTCCAGTGCCCGGGCATCAAGTTCCAGGAAAACCGGTTCCTTGCTGTGATCTCCACCGGTAAGGATCAGTACAGATTCGGCCAGCCCATAGCAGGGATAGAACTGCCCTGGCGTGAAACCAGCAGGCTTGAAGGCTTCTGCAAAGCGCACAAGGCTTTCCTCCCGTATGGGTTCCGCACCGCAATACATGGTCGAAAGGCTGCTGAGGTCGAGTTCTTCAAGTTCTTCGTCGCTGATCCGTTCAAGGCAGTGTTCGAAGGCGAAGTTTGGTCCTCCGGCATTATTCGCCCGGTAAGTCCCAATGCTTTTCAGCCATTCGAGGGGATGCTGCAAGAATTTAAGGGGAGGAATGATGTGGTTCATGCCCCCGACATAAGCAGGCTGGATCAGGCAGCCGATCAGGCCCATATCATGAAAGTTCGGCAACCAGTTCATACCGCGCAGTTGCTCATCGAAGCCAAACGACCTCCGAATGCATTCCGAATTATGCATGATGTTCCCGTGAGTGATCATTACCCCTCTCGGGCGGCCGGTCGATCCGGAAGTATATTGCAGCATGGCAATATCTTCAGAGCTTATTCCGGGATCATCAAAGGATACATCCATATCAAAATCGATCTCCTCAAAATTGATCAGTGATCTGCTCACAACATATTTACCATCCCGGTCAAAATACTCCAGATCTGATCGAATGGATTTATTTGTCAGGATGATGGCAGGGTCAGCATCAAGGAGGATGTTGACAAAGCGCTGATTCGCTTTACGCCTGTGGGGAGGATAGGCCGGTACGGCGATCATCCCGGCAAAGAAACAGGCAAAAAAGGAGGTAATGAAGGCTATACCCGTAGGAAAAAGCAAAAGTACACGGTCTCCATTTTTCCCATTTTCCTTCAGAACTTTCGCGATGATCCTGGCCCTTTTGACAAGTTCCCGGAAGGTGATTCGTTCCGTTTCGTTTTTCCCGTCTTCCAGCATTACGTATAGAACTTTATCCGGGATATTTCTTCCATGCTGCAGCAATCGTTCCGGCATAGTAGCAGCCGGAATAGCAGACCTATCGTAGCTGGAAGTCAGGTATTGCCTGCCGGATGCTGTCATTGGGCTTTGCGATTAAGTTTATCATACCATTCTGTTCCCACCCCGGTAAACAATTCAGGGAAGACTTCCCTGACATCCAGGATCTCTTTCCGGCCCTCCATCACAAAATTCCGGAGGTGCATATTGGAGGAATACGACCAGGCAGCTGTGAGGGGGTTTTTCGTTATTTTCAATGTTTTCATGAACTTCTTCCGCATCATCTTCAGGTCATAGATCCGGTCCCAGTTCTCATGCACGGAATCTTCGAAGTCTTTGGGCGACATCCTGCCCGGTTTGTGCACCACCTCGGCATAATTATAGCGTTCCCAGTCTCGGGGGAAGTTGGTGTGCAGCAGGCGTCCTTCCTCTTCAAAGCGTTTGAACAGGGCTGTTCCCGGCAGGGGGGTGATGATGGAAGCCTGCATAATATCAATATCGGCATCGAGCATGTAGGAGGTGCGCTGGTAGATGGTATCCGGAGTGTCGTTGTCGAGGCCGAAAATAAAGGCCCCCATCACCGAGATCTCATATTTATGGATGAGATCATAGACTTCTGAATAATGATCAACCCCGATCCTGAGGTTGGCGGTTTTATTTGCCTGTACCAATTGGTCGATCCGTTCCGATTCGATGCCCAGGAAGATCATTTTGCAGCCGCTTTTGGCAGCCCATTCCAGCAATTCTTCATCCTGCCCGATATTCATTGAGGCCGAACCGCCCCATTGTTTTTTTACCCCGCTTTCGGCCACGCCCCTGAAGAATGCCAGGGCATGTTCGCGGGCCGCTTTGGAATAACCCACAAAATTATCATCGACAATGTACACCAGTTCCTGGGGGATGGCACAGAAATCGGCCACGGAATTCTCAACTGATCTCAGCCGGTATTTGCTTCCGTTAAAGGCATGCACGGAGCAGAATTCACATTTCATCGGGCATCCGCGGGTTGTTTGCACACTCC
>NPIE01014394.1_pt1 | contig 10235 bp, 6 predicted proteins | sample 8637661 | NCBI WGS metagenome assembly NPIE01 (sample SAMN07420842, study PRJNA396082) | bioreactor metagenome | isolation source: sample BA12 brine-fed electro-methanogenic bioreactor BA | place: Japan: Kochi | collected 2016-12-09 | reverse complement strand
TCCCATGAGGGCCTTGTGGCCGCCGCCAATGCCATGGGAGGCAATGACACCATGGCCTATGATGCCGTACCGGGCGCCATCTTCACCATGCCGGAGATCGGCACCGTGGGACTGAGCGAGGAGGAAGCCCAAAAAAAAGGACTGGAGATCGACACGGCATCCGTGAATTTCAGGGTTCTGGGCAAAGCCCATGCCATTGACGAAATAGCCGGCGAAGCCAAGATGATTGTGGAAAAATCCTCGGGCCGGGTCCTGGGCATGCACATCATCGGCCCCCATGCCACGGACCTGATCGCCGAAGCCACTCTGGCCGTTGAAAAAGGACTGACCGCAAAAGAGATCGCCCACACGATCCATGCCCATCCCACGTTGGCGGAAATCATGGGGGAGGTGGCATCCAAGGTGACTGGCATGCCGCTGCATGGGTAAAGCCTTCATTGTAGACAATATTGGTAAATTTTTGCCGGGACAAAAGTCTGGATTGACTTTTTGACCGGCATTTTTTTATGTTAAAATGTTGTTTTTGCCGTGTTCGATGTGTGCTACAGTATAAAACCCTGATGTGAACAACCCCGTGGTGTTATTTGAAGAAGGACACACCATTAAATGATCGAATTTTTTGACATTCGGACGCTTTCAGTGGTTCTGGGAGGGACCCTGCTTGTTTCAGCCGTCTCCATGGGCTGTTATGCACTGAATCGAAAAATTTACGGCAATTTCCGTTTGTGGACTTTGGGGATGGGATGTCTTTCCCTCGGGTTTCTGCTGATCAGTTTTCGAGACCTGGTTCCGGACATGTTCAGCATCGTGCTGGCCAATCTTCTGGTTTTTTTATCGGTTTTCCTGATTTACAGGGGCTTCACAGATCTGGTCGATCTACCGGTCAGAGTCAGAAATCATTTGACATTGATTGTATTGTTGTCTCTGGTGGTCGTTCCCTTTTTTACCTATGTGATTCCCAGTGTCGATGCCCGGATCGTTATCAATTCCTTGTATTCGCTGGTTTACATCGGGCTGATTTTTCGTGTATTTGTGTTTCAGACACCGGCGATCCGTTTTCGGGACAACATATTGCTTGGCACATCTTTGATCCTTCTGTGGGGGTTGTTTCTGGCCCGGGGAATCTTTCACCTGGTTTCCGGAGACTCCTTTGAGAGTTTCATGGAGAGTGCACCGTTCCACGAAATGGTGCTTTTCTGCTTTTTACTGGTGCAGATTGCCTTTGTCATGGGCCTGATGCAGCTCAATTCCCAGTTGCTGGAACATGATCTGATTAAAAAAGAAAACCGTCTGAAGAAAAATCAACACCAGTACCGTCAACTGGTGGAACAATCCCTGCAGGGCCTGGTCATTGCCAGAGATGATCCCTTGCGCCTGGTGTTCGCCAGTTCGCCCATGGCAAAAATTTCCGGGTATACCCCGTCTGAACTTCAACAGTTCACTTCGGGCCAGCTCAGGGAAATACTCCACCCCGAGGACCGAACCCTGTTTTTTGATAATTTCCGGAAACGGATGGCCGGTATCGCGGTTTCTCCTGTTCAGCAATACCGGATTCGTCACAAAGCAGGCGTGTATAAGTGGGTCGAGACCTATACCACCCTGGTGGAGTATGAGGGACAGCCGGCGGTTCATTCCCATTTTCTGGATATCACTGAGAAAAAATCGGCTGAAGATATCAACGCGGCCATGTTCAAGATTCTGGGTGCGGTCACAACGGCCAGAGATCTGAACGATCTCTTTGAAACGATTCATACGTCATTGTCTCCGATTATCGATGTGACCAATTTTTTCATTGCCCTCAAGGACCCCCAAACCAATGACCTGTATTTCCCTTACCATGTGGACACCACGGATGACAACTTCACTCCCATCCCGTTTGAAGATGCAGAAAACAGCTCGTTGACCGGCCTGGTGTTTTCAAAAAAAGAACCTGTTCTGCTGACCCGGGACCAGTTGATTGAAAAGCAAGCCCAAAAAGGGATCTGGGGACCTTTGCCGTTCATCTGGATGGGGGTTCCTTTGATCGTCAAAGACAAGGTCATCGGGGTGGTGGCGGTCCAAAGCTATACGGACCCGGATTTGTATACCTCAAAGGATCTGGAGGTGCTGACGGCCGTGTCCCATCAGATGGCCCTGGCCATTGAACGGAAGCAGGCCCAGGATGCCCTGATGGAAAGCGAGCAGCGGTACCGGCATCTGTTTTCACATGCCCCGGCCGGTATCTGTGAGGTGGATTTTGAGAACCAGCGGTTTATCCGTGTCAATGAAATCATCTGCAGATTTTCCGGTTATGCCCGGGCCGAACTCATGCAGATGAACCCGCTGGATTTTCTGACCAAGCAGAGCCGGGAACGGTTCAAGGAGCGGATCGCCAGGCTGGCTGCGGGCGAAAAGGAAACCCGGAATATTGAATATGAATTGATCACCAAACAGGGCAAACAGTTGTCGGTCGCTGTGACTTTAGATTTTGCCCATGATGACAAAAAAATGAGTCATACCCTGGTGGTGATCCATGATATTTCCTGGCGGAAACGGATTGAAAAGGAAAAAATCAAGGCCCAGAAGCTGCTCGGAGAACAGCAGAAACTGGCCCTGATCGGCCAGGTGGCCGGTAAAATGGCTCATGACTTCAACAATATTCTCGGCGTGATCATGGGCAATGTCGAATTGATGCTCATGGATCATGATGATCCGGCGTTGCGAAAAATTCTGAAAAGAATTCTGGTTCATACCGAAAAAGGGCAGTATCTGACCCGGAACTTGATCGCATTTGCCAGGAATCAGGAACCCCGGCAGAAATATTTTTCATTCAATGAGAAAATCGATCTGGCACTGGCTCTGATGAAGAAAGATTTGAACGGTATTGACGTCCACCGGTCCTATGCTGCTGATCTGCCGGAAGTCCTGGCAGACCCCGGTATGATCGAGCACGCCCTGATCAACCTGCTTCAGAATTCCATCCATGCCCTTTCGAAAACCCGGACACCGGAAATTCGTCTTCACACATTCATCAGCGGGGGGACCATCTGTCTGGAGATCAAAGACAACGGCTGCGGCATTCCTCACGCCCATCTCAAGGATATTTTCACGCCGTCCTTCACCCTGAAAGGCGGGAAGGATCTGACCGGTGCCTATGCCCCCGGCATCAAGGGCACGGGGTATGGTATGTCCAATATTCAGAAGTATGTGCACCAGCACAAAGGAACCATTGAGGTAATATCGTCCCCGGATCAGGGTACCTGTGTCCGGATCTGTTTTCCGGTGATCGAAAGACAGCTGTCAGAGGCGGAAAAGCAGTCTCTGTCATCGGTCATGATCCGTCCGGGCATGCGCATCCTGGTGGTGGAAGATGAACCCGACATTTCACGCATGCAGCACCGGGTGCTGACCCAGGAACCCTGCCATCACATCGTGGATGTGGCCGTTGACGGGATGACTGCCCTGAATCTGTTCGAGCGGCATTCCTATGATCTGGTAAGCCTGGACTACATGCTTCCGGGTTCATTGAACGGAATGGAGGTGTACCGAAGGATTCGACAGATCAACTCCGCTGTTCCGATCCTGTTTGTCTCCGGCAATATCGAATTCATCGAAGAGATCAAATCCCTGACGGAAAAAGACAAGCTCATGAGCCACCTGTCCAAGCCCTGCAGGGGGGCTGAATATGTCGAAGCCATCCATTCCCTGATGAGCTGACCCTGGCGCGACTGACTGCAGGGCAATGTCCGGCACCAGACCTGACAGCAACTCGAATGCGTTGCATGAAAGGTCACAGTGCATCATCGCTATTCTTCTGGTTGTCTCTTTTCCTGTGGGATGCCCCGGCCATATGCACCAGATGGTCCACAAATTGTCCCATATGATCGGTATGGTCCTCCATTTGCCGGGATGCGGATGCCGTCTTTTCGGCATGGGCCGCCACCTGCTGAACCATCTCGTTCATTTCTGCCACGGCCTGCTTGATCTGGGTAATGTCCCGGGCCTGATCGCTTGAAGCGCTGGAAATGTCGCCAACAAGGCCCTCGATTTTTCCGACATTGACCAGGATCTGAGTGAATGCCTCGCTGGTTTTTTCCACAATTTCAGCCCCCATGGATATTTTTTCCCGGGTTTCACGGATCAGTTCAGCCGTGTTACTGGCGGATTCTGCGGACCGAATGGCCAGTTTTCGGACCTCATCCGCCACCACGGCGAAGCTGGCACCGGCGCCGCCGGCTTTTGCCGCTTCCACGGCCGCATTCAGGGCCAGCAGATTGGTCTGAAAAGCAATTTCATCAATGGTTCTGACGATTTTGTCGGTTTCATCCGCTGAAGCGGTAATCTGCATCATGGCATGGGTCAGATCGGTCATGGATGAATCCGCCCGGGAAATCACCTGCCCTGCGGATTTTATCATTTTGTCTGCTGCCTGGGCATGGTCGGCATTCTGTTGTGTCCTGGATGTCATTTCTTCCAGGGAAGCACCGGTTTCCTGGATGGCAGCCGCCTGAACCGATGATCCCTTCGCCAGGGACCGGCTGGCCGATGCCATCTCCCCGCACGCTGATTTTACCTGGAGGGCACCCTGGTTCAAACCCTGGATCACCTGGCGGAGACGGGTCGTGATTTTCCGGGTCATGCGCCATGCCAGCAAAAGCCCCAGGAGAATCCCCGCCAGAGACCCGCCGCCCACCAGCAGTGTTAAAACACGGATTTCCTGCTTCATCCGGGTTTTCTGATCAGCCAGGGTCTTTTCACCTGTCTGCACGACCTGACGGGCGGATGACACCAGGACCTGTTCTGAGGCCGCCTGTTGACGCGTGCTGTCGGTAAATCTGAGAAACGCCTCCCGGTATGCGATGATACCGCTGACCATCTTTTTGATCTGATCAATGTCCCCGGGAATTTTCAGTCGTGATTCAAGATCTCCGGCGAGGGCAATCATTTCCTGGATATGCCGGATCACCGTTTCCGAATACCGGCCGTCCCCGGTCATGGCATATTTTTTTTCGTCCAGGCGGCAGTTCTGAAGCACATGCATCAGGTCGATGGTATCCATGGCATTTCTGAGCCGCGTTTTCACAAAAATCTCAGAATTCTGTCTTTCGGATCGAAGGCGTTCCACCTGGTGGGTCCTGAGCGTTTCACTGGCGGTCAGGGCATCACTGGAGATCCGATGCATCTGTTTCAGAACCGTATTCTGTTTTTCCATCATGGTCTGAAAAAACCAGAATGAACTTTTAAACCCGTTCAGTGCATCCACGACCACCGTGATCATATCCTGGGTATCATAGTCGTTGGCACGGGCAGCCAGGTCCTGGGCCAGTGCCATCGTTTCCTGGATTTTGTCGTCAATGATCCTGGGCCAGTCCTCCTTTTCCCATGAATGAACGGCATCCTTCTGATCCTGACGGATCTCGGAAAACCGCGTGGCCAGGCGGTGAATGTCCTCGGTGAAGCGGATGGTTTCAAACAGGCGGTGAGTGTTTATACCGGCACTGGATTCCGATGCGTTCACAAGTTCCTGAACGACTGTCTGCTGGTATTCCTGGATATAGGTGCATTCATCCGCTGCCGTCTGAGTCCAGACCTTCATTTCCTGCATGCTGGCACCGATGGCCTGGAGCATCTGGGACAGTTCATCGAAGATGGCCCGGTAACTTTCAATGGCAGCCATGATCGATTCCATCAATGCCAGGTCTCTGGAATCATTCAGCAGGGAGGTCAATTCATCCGCTGTGGCGGTCACCTGTTCAATGGTCTGAATCATGGTCTGCTGCCATGATGTGTTTCCCCCGGAGATGACATATTGATTTTCCCGGCTTTTTATCTCCAGAAAAAAACGCACCAGGGTTTGTGCATCATGGGTCCGGGCCAGCAGCTGAGTGGTGATGCGGCTGGTGTCTGACTGGGCCTGTTCCAGACGTCCGGTTTGATTGGCGGTGATCATTTCCGCCGCTGTCAGCACATCGGAGGCCCGGTGATCCATTTCCTTCATGGCTGCGTGCTTGTCCCGGGACAGCGAGACAAATTTCTGAAAAGCCGCCTCGTACTGGGCCGTTTCTTTCTGGACTGCGGCAAACGGTTCCATGCGTTCAGGGCTGCTCTGGCGCTCCCGGAGCAGTTGAACGTCCGTGGCCAGCCTGTCCAGGCCGCTTTTGACCCCGTCGATGGACGCGTCGTCCAGCCGGATGATAAAATTCTTTTCATGACGACGGATTTCGAGAACCTGGTGAGCCAGACGGTTGACAAGGGTCTGATTTTCCAGATGGTTCAAAACATTTCTAAAACCGAGAAACCCGCTGACCGCGATCAGGAGAATCACAATCAGCAGAATGCCGAAGCTGATAAAAAGCTCTGTCCCCAGGCGTTTGTTTTTTTTTGACATGCGTGATTCCCTCAGAGTCGCTTCTTTGGAAGCCGGCTTTCAGTTTGGCATAGATTCAGGGATGACCTGCTGACGAAAGCATACGGGTCTCTTGTCTGGCCTGGCTCCGGGAAACCGCCTGAAGGGGCTGCGTGCTAAGCCCCCAGATAGGCTTTTTTCACGTCCGGATGATCCAGCAGCTCATCGGTGGGGCCTTCCAGTACCAGCGACCCGTTTTCAATGACATATCCACGCTGGGCGAACTTCAGTGCCAGCCGGGCGTTCTGCTCCACCAGAAGGATGGTGGTACCCAGCTTGTTGATCTCTTTGAGCGCGTCAAACATGTCCAGCATGAGAAGCGGGGCCAGTCCCATGGACGGTTCGTCCAGAAGCATCATTTTTCTGCCCGACATATAGGCCCTGCCCACGGCCAGCATCTGCTGCTCGCCGCCGGACAGGGTACCGGCCAGCTGATGCCGCCGTTCCTCCAGCCGGGGAAACAGATCGAACACCCATTGCCGGTCCGCTTCGATCTCGTCTTTGTCTTTTCTGGCAAAACAGGCCAGGTTCAGGTTTTCGGTCACCGTGAGGTTGCCGAATATGCGCCGGCCTTCAGGTACATGGGAAATGCCCAGTTTCGACACCACTTTGTCGGCGGAATATTTGATGATGTTCTGGCCGTTGAATTCCATGACCGATCCCGCCTCACAGGGAATCATCCGGGAAATGGCCCGCAGGGTGGTGCTTTTGCCCGCGCCGTTGGCCCCGATAATGGTCAGGATCTCTCCGGCGGAAACAGAAAAACTGATACCGTGAAGGGCCTTGATATTGCCGTAAGAGACATTCAGATTTTCGACGTTGAGCTGCATCAGGTCATATCCTCCTTACCCAGGTAGGCCTCGATCACCTGGGGATTGTTCTGGATTTCTTCGGGCGGGCCTTCGGCGATCACCTCACCGAATACCAGGGTCTGGATGTGTTCACACAGTTCCATGACAAACTTCATCCGGTGTTCGATCAGAAAAATGGCCACGTTGAAATCCTTGTGAACCTGACGGATGATCTGGATCATCCGGATCAGTTCATCCGGTGTCATGCCGGCGGTGGGTTCATCCAGAAACAGCACCTTGGGCCGGGTGGCCATGGCCCGGGCCATTTCCACCCGGCGCTGGGCCCCATAGGGCAGGTTGGTGACCAGATGGTCGGCATATTTCGTGATATCAAACAGTTCCATCAGGCGGTGGGCGTTCTCGATGACCTGGTTTTCCTGGTCCCGGCAGGCCCTGGTATTGAAAAAAGCACCAAGCAGCCCGTAAGTCATCTGAGAATAGTGGGCCATACGGATATGGTCCAGCACGTTCATGTGCCGCCACAGCGCCAGGTTCTGAAAGGTCCGGCCCAGCCCCATGGCAGCGATTTCATTGGTTTCCAGACCCTTGATGTTTCTGTTCTCCAGCAGGATCTCTCCTTCGGTCGGCGTGTAAACGCCTGTGATCAGATTGAAAATCGTGGTTTTTCCGGCGCCGTTGGGGCCGATCAGCCCGAAGATCTGCCGGGGGGCAATGGTCAGATTGTAATTGTGAACCGCCCGCAGCCCCCCGAAATAATGGGTCATGTTTTTTACGCTCAGCAGCGGGGTCATGAAATCGCTCCTTGTTTGCTTTTATGTTTGGCTTCCAGCAGTTTTTTCGTGTTGATTTCCGTAAACGAGATCAGGCCGTAAGGCCGGAAGATCATCACAAAGATCAGGATCAGGGGAATGATGATCCATTTGAACAGCTCCAGGGGCCGCAGGGCCTCTCCCAGAACATTGATGCTCACCGCCCCCACAATGGACCCCAGAATGGAGTTGAGCCCGCCAAAGTACACCATGGCCAGAATTTCCGCCAGCCGGTTGATGCTGAACATGCCCGGGTTGATGTAGGTGAGCACGTGGGCGAACAGCCCGCCGGCGATGCCGGCCCAGAACGCGCCGAACATGAACGCGGTCATTTTGGTTTTCCGGGTTTTGACGGTCATGGATTCCGCGGCGGCTTCATCGTCTCTGACCGTATTCAACGCTTTGCCGTAAACGGAGGTCACAAAATTGTGAATCACCCAGATACACAGCAGGGTCCAGAAGAAAATCACGGGCAGAGGCGCCAGATCCGGCTGGCCTCCCATGCCCCTGGCACCGCCGATGACATGCAGGTTTTCAATGGCGGATTTGACGATGAACATGAATGCCAGGGAGATGATGGCCAGGTAATCGCCCCGGGTGCGGAAAGAGGGAATGGCCACGGCCAGGGACCCGACGGCCGCGGCAGCCCCGCCGATAACCAGTACCAGAGGAAAGAGATATGGGGCCAGGGCCGGTGACAGCAGCGGGGCCCCGAAAATTTTATCGTCCGCAAACAGGACCAGGGTCAGAATCGAGGACACATAGGCCCCCAGGGCCATGAATCCGGGGTGGGAGCAGGAAAATTCACCCTGGTATCCGTTGATGACATTGATGCTCACCGTCAGAATAATGGAGATCAGGGACAGTTTGACCACCAGGACCCGGTAGTCGTTGATGCCGGCCCACAGATGAAGGACGGCATACAGAAATACCAGGTGCAGCAGGGCCGACAGCCACAGCGGCAGTTTTTCCAGCAGGGCCGCCCCCTGGTTGGTGAGCGGACTGGTCAGTTTGCCCACAGCCAGCACCGGAATCACATAAACGATCAGATCATAAGCCAGGGCTCCCGGGATCATCAACGGTTCCTTGAGCATGATCAGCGCCCCGAACAATACCGGAATCTTGGGCAGGCCCAGGTAATAGGAGATATAGTCATATCCCCAGAAATATTCGATCAGCACCGCCGTGAGGATGCCCAGAAACCAGCCCAGCATGGGGACAGTCGAAAACATTAGTCGAAATTTTTTTGCAATTCCCATTTGACGTTCCTGTGTGTGTTGGGTCAACAGAAATTAAAGCCGCAGTTTGGTACTGTGTTCCATACCGAAAAAACCCCTGGGCCGGAAGGTCAGGATGATCAGGATAATGGAATAAGCAATGAGGTCCCGCAGCGTGGAGGGAAATATCGTGGCCACGAAAATCTCGATAAAGCCCAGCAGGTATCCGGCCAAAGCTGCTCCCTTGATGGAGCCGCGGCCTCCCAGAATAGCGGCCACAAAGGCTTTCCACCCCAGCAATACCCCCATGTAGGGGTCCAGAATCGGATATGCCTGCCCGTACAGAATGCCGGCCACGGAAGCCAGTCCGGCACCCACGGCAAAAGTCAACGGCGCGATGATGTTGATGGAGACTCCCATCAGCGGGACGGCCAGAAAATCGTAGGACATGGCCCGCATGGCCATGCCCCATTTGGTTTTCTGGATAAACGCGTGCAACGCCAGCATCAGCAGAAGAGAGAGGATGATGATCATGGCCTTGACATTGGTGATGTAAATGCCGCCGATCTGGTAATTTACCGTTTCCATGAGCGGCGGAAAACTCAGGCGTTTGGCCCCCAGCATGATCAGAATGCCGGTTTCAAAAATAATGCCGATCATCAGACCGGTGATGGCGGCGGACGCCCGGGGAGCCTGACGCAGGGGCCGGTATCCGGCCACTTCCACGAATACCCCGATCCAGGATGCCAGGAACATGGTCACCACCACAGTGGCCAGAAAGATCACGGGCGGCGGGACCAGACCGGTCAATGTGGCCAGGAACACCGTGGCGATACCGAAACCGATATAGGTGCCTACCATGAAAATGTCGCCGTGGGCGAAATTGAACAGCATCAACACCCCGTATACCATGGAGTATCCAATGGAGATCACGGCATAAAAACTGCCCCGCTGCAGCGCATTGATAATGTTTTGAAGGATATAATTTAAGGATTCTATCAAAGGTTCCATT
>NPIE01012186.1_pt1 | contig 10248 bp, 10 predicted proteins | sample 8637661 | NCBI WGS metagenome assembly NPIE01 (sample SAMN07420842, study PRJNA396082) | bioreactor metagenome | isolation source: sample BA12 brine-fed electro-methanogenic bioreactor BA | place: Japan: Kochi | collected 2016-12-09 | reverse complement strand
CGCTCACCGGTGGTTGTACGATGCCATACACCCACGTTCGTGCTCCGGCAGCATTACAAACGGCATGAAATGCCCTACGATACGTCGATCATCTCGGCGATGGAGAAGTATGGCATTCGGCGTGCAGACGCCCTAACTGCTCCTTCCTGGGATATGGCCCAGACAGTTGCGGGGGAATGTAATTTCCCTGTAGACAGATTCTCGGTTATACCTAATGCCTTAAATGTCCAGAAATTTTCCTCTGTTAATCAATTAGGTATTTCTGGCAAATCAGACGACTCTGAGATAGTGATTCTACACGTTGGGCGTCTGGAGCGCATCAAAGGCATTGGCACTCTGGCCCAGGCAATCCCAAAGGTGCTGGCGGACCATCCCGCCGTCCGGTTTGTCTTCGTCGGTGGCGCTCGCTCAGATCAGAAGGCTTCAAAGTGGCAGGAGCGGCTGAGGGAAGTAGGTGGCGAGCAAGTGACGGTCCTGGGATTTCTAGAGAATGCTGACATGATGACCTGGTATCGGCAGGCCGATATTGCCGTGGTACCCTCACTAAACTACGAAAGTTTTTCCTACACCTGTGCTCAGGCGATGGCAGCAGGACTACCTGTTGTCGCCAGCCGCATCGGCGGCATACCCGAGACGGTAGATGACGACATCAGCGGCTTGTTGATAGAACCCGGTGATGCAGATGCTCTGGCTGCAGCGCTGATAACTTTGGCGGACAATCCGGATCGACGAAAACAGATGGGGCACCAAGGTCGGAGGAAGGCGCAAGAGTATTTTGACGCTGAAGTCGTGGCAGAGCAGATGGTAAAAGTCTACGAAGAGGTGATCGATGTTGCAGGAGGATAAGCCACTGCATATAGGCTTCATTGCACCGTTTCTGTTTCGCTGTCAACGTGGCATTGAGCGCTTCTGCACCAATCTGGCGAACCAACTGGTGGAGATGGGACAGCGCGTGAGCATCCTCACGTGGGCGGAACCGGGCACAGAGGTCTCCTGGACGTCGGATCCACGCGTTCGGATTGTAAGGGTTCCTTATGCACGGTATTATCGCGCACGGTGGGCGATCCCGTTCTATGTATTTGATCTATTGACTCACGATTACGATGTGGTCAACGTCTTCTTTGCCGGGTATGGGGAGGCGGAGGGCCTGACTGTCGCGCGGAGGTTTCGTTCGTTCCAGATCAACTTTATCGCAGGTTATCCTATTGAACAGGTGCCGCATCGCTTTGCGGAGTTTAGACAGTGCGGATTGGATGAGCTGCTTGACCATGTGATTGTGAAAAGCCCACATATGATCCCGGGTATTTCCAAGTTTTTTGACCGAGACACGGAGTTTATTCCCAACGGAATTGACGTAGAAGCCTTCAATCAAGAGAGAGTAGATGCTGACCCTCTTCGATATCAACTCGGATTAGATGAAGATAACCGGATTCTGCTCACGGTAGCAGCACTGGAAGAACGAAAGGGTGTTCAACACGTTATCCGGGTCCTACCGGAATTGGTGAAAGACGGTCTTCCGGTGCATTACGTTGTAGTTGGTGAGGGCCCTCATCGAGAGGTTCTGGAATCCATGGCTGCCCAATACCGAGTAGCCGACAGAGTGCATTTCACGGGCACGATTACTGACGTATTACCCTATTACAAGCTCGCTGACATTTTTGTTCTGCTCTCATACGGTGAGGGCTTCCCAAACGTTCTCTTGGAAGCATGGGCAATGGGCTTGCCGGTTGTGGTTTCGCAGGCACCGCCTTATCCACAAGTAGTTCCCACTGGAACTGGAGCGCTCGTTGATGTGAAAAATGAGAGTGATCTGTTAGAAATACTAAAAGTATGGCTTACCTCTCCAGCCATGACTCGTGATATGGGTGAAAAAGGACGTCTCAATGTTGAGAAGCATTATACCTGGCCCCAAGTCGCTCGGAAGTATCTCGGCTCATTTAACACCTTACCTTGACGACAATGCACTCATTGGTGATGAACATCCTGTCTTATGCAATTTGAATAAGGAAAGTGATTGTATGTCAAATCTGCTAAAAACGCTTCTCAGGACAAGAAGATATATGCGGCTCCCGCCTACCTATTTGAACCTACGCGCTAATGCCGATAATTACTTTCTACATTACACTCCTGATATCTCGGGAGGCGTCGCTTCCTGGCTTAAAATGTTTGCACAAGCATTCCCGGATTTCATGCATCTAGTTCTCTGCGCAAGAGGTTTAAAGACATCTCCTAGTGTTCAGCTAGGTCGTGAACCAAATGTTTATCAAGTAGGACACTTGGATCATCAAGAAGCTGCATTTTGGGCTAGAACGTTGCCAAAACCTATGGCCATTTTGAATCATGTCTTTTGGGACTTGAAACCCATTACAAGAGCTGATCTTGAAGACTCCGAGATATCGGTCTGGGCATTCATGCGCGGAGTGAACTCCAGACTCAGATGTGCGGCCGAAGCCATTGATGAGTTGGTCGTTTTCAGTAGCTACTATTCTGAAATCTACAATTATGCATTACCCTCGGATGTAATCCCGATTGTATTGCCACACGGCATTAATACGGATAAATTCTCCTTTGCTCGTCCTACCTATGACCAAGCTAATTTCGTTTTGGGCAATGTGACAAACGGCGGAGAGTGGAAACATTCTGAAAATTTCGTAGAAATCTGTCGAAGAATCAAATCGGTAATTCCTGTCGCTGAATTTCGGTTTTTAGGTGCAATTGATCTTGTCGGTCAGGTCGAGGGGCTTGAAGGATTTGACATTCTCCCACCCTATTCTGTTGCTATTGAAAATTATTATTCTGGAATTAATGTTTTATTGCATAAAACACATTCTGGTGAGACATGGTGTAATGTTGCAACCGAAGCCATGAGTTCAGGCATCCCGATAGTCGCTGAGAATCGGGGCGGGATCAAAGATCAGATTATTCACGGAGAGACTGGATATCTCTGTAACAATGGTGACGATTACATCAAATACTGTAAGTTACTATACGATAGCAAGCGGCTTTATCACCATGTAAGTAAACAGGCGCGGCAACATGTAGAGGATAATTTCTCGCTGGAGAGTTTTCGAGCCAGAGTTGAGGAAAAGCTACTCCGTGTCTAATAGCAGTTGGGTTGAGAACTATTTTATCTATGCCTATATGGAGCTTTATGAGCAGTGTTATGAGTTTATCCGTTCTTATTTGTACCTACAATCGGACTCTTTTGCTTGACAAAGCATTAGCTGCTTTGATCAATAATAGTGTGGACCAGCCCGATCAGATCGTTGTTGTCAATGGTGGAAACGCTGAAACCAATTAAGTTGTAGAAAAGTGGCGATCCAGTTTCCCATCGTTGAAACTGGTTTCTACCAGTAACGTAAACTTGGCGACTTCTCGCAACGTAGGTCTCCCTCACTGCACCGGCGACATCATCGCAATGACCGATGACGACGCCCAGGTCTTTCCCGACTGGGTTACGCAGATGAAGCGCGCGCACCGTGAACATCCGGAGGCTGGCGCCGTTGGTGGAGTGGTTCTGGGCACCAACACCGACTCGCTGGTCGGCAAAGTCGCCGATGCCATCACATTTCCATCGTGGCTGGAGCCGCGCTACGTGCGGACACTGCCAGGCGTCAACATCTCCTACAAACGTGAAGTCGTGGAACAAGTTGGTGAACAGGACGAGACCCTCTTCCGTGGAGAGGATGTGGATTATAATTGGCGCGTTAAGCAGTTGGGCTATGAGATCTACTTCGATCCGCGGATCAAGGTCTATCACCACCACCGCCCCACACTCAAAGGCTTTCTGAACCAACACTATATGTATGGGCGCGCTTATTATCTCGTACGTCGTAAGTGGCCCGAGATGTATTCTATCTATCCTCACCAGTTGCGTAAGCCCAAGGATTTGCTTAAAGCGGTGAATACGGTGGCGAAGTTGTTCTACCAGCCTTTGCTATCTAGCAAGGAAATTGAGCCTTGGGGAATTCGTGTCCGTGCACTTCCATTATTGTTCATGGCAGGCGTTGCCTGGGAGAGCGGGATGGCAGTTCAATCATTGAGAGAGCGGGGCAAATAATGCGCATCTTGCTCCTTTCCAATTCTTACGCCCCCATCCTAGGCGGCTTGCAAACTGTGACTCATAAGATGGCTCAGCAGCTGCTAGAGCGTGGTCACAAGGTGCTTGTGGTGACAAAACGCCATCCATGGTCCTTGCCAGCTCAGGAGAAGCTAGACGGTGTTTCTATTCGTCGCTGGCTCTTCCTAACACCCGATCTTGGCATGCTAAGAAGAGGACGGGCAGATCTCTTTCTGGCCTCGTTACCGATCTGCCCGCTGACACGCTTCCGCCTGTCGCGTCTTGTAGGGGAATTTCAGCCAGATGTCGTCAACGTCCATTTCCCAGACAGCCAAATTCCCTTTGTACTGCGGTTGCGAGAGCGCTTTGACTTTCGACTGGTAGCCTCACTCCACGGGCATGAAGTGCTACGATATTTTCGAGAGCCAAAAAACGAACAGAAAGAGGTCATTGAAAAACTGGAAATCGAGCACTTACGGGCCCTTCTGCGAGAGGCTGACGCGGTCACCGCTTGCTCCAGCTATCTACTGGATCGCGCAATAGAGATCGAACCAACCATAGCAGACAAAGGATATCCCATTCATAACGGAGTTGACGTATCGCGCTTCGAAGATCGCAGAACGTATGAGCATACTTGTCCTTATATCTTGGCTTACGGGAGGTTGACTTATAAGAAGGGCTTCGATTTATTGCTCCAAGCCTTTGGGCGAGTCGCCTCTGAGCAGCCGAACCTTGACCTTATCATCGCCGGGGCGGGCGAGCAACAAGATGAATTAGAGACTTTGGCATCTAATCTCCAGATTCACGACCGTATCACCTTCTTTGGTCGCGCTTCATCGAGGGAGATCGTGGCGCTGCTCAATGGCTGCGAGTTCGTAATCGTGCCCTCCCGCCAAGAGACTTTTGGCATCGTAGCACTGGAAGCCATCGCTGCCGGGAAACCGGTGCTGGCGACGCGGGTGGGAGGATTGGCGGAGTTTGCACAGGAGTCTCCACTGGTTCATCTTGTAGAGCCAACCCTTGAAGCACTGACGCGCGGCATCGCCTCGATGCTTCAGAACACACCGAGTGTTCAGTCGGCTGCGAGTGATAAGTTTCTGCACAAATTCACCTGGCAGAAGATGATCGATCAGTATGAATCTGTGTTTAAAGGAAACCTGTGAACCGATTATCCTTGCGAGAGCCTCCAACCTTTCTAGAAAGACCGACCCTCGTATTCCTAATCCTGCTTTGGGGTCTTGGGATATTTATCCTCGCGTTGCCTTTCGCGAACTCCTTCTCGTTTCTGCAGAAGGTACGTTATCTGGCGCCGGCTGCGATAGTATCTGTTATCATGGTTCTGCTCAATACAAAAGATGGATTGGCGTTCTGGGCGCTGGGTCTCACGCTGCTGGTCATGGGGACCGGTTACCAATTCGAGATCGGTTCGGTGCGGACCAGCGCACTGGAAGTTCTCCTTGTGTTCTTAATATTTCTTCTGATATGGAATCAACGCTCACAAGGCACCTTTCGAAAATGGGAGTTGCATTTGCCGGGCCAGGGATGGCTGCTAGGATTCGTGTTGTTCTCTGCTGCAATATTTGTGCTCAGCTTACTACGAGGTATTCCCCTGACTCGGGCCGTGATCCAGTTCAAGGGGTTCATCCTTTACCCGTTTTTTGCCTACATCTTGGTCGCCGGGATACAGACCAGAAGAATTTTGCATGGGGCGGTGATACTGGTGTTAGTCATGGCACTGATCATCGCGGGAGTGGGCATGGCTGATTTCGCTGCCAACTACACCTCTCCCCATCACCCTCAGGCAGTCTTCCGGTCATCTGGACGGTATGGGCCGCAAAACCTATTTGGTCTGACGCTCGCAGCTATCGCCCTTTTGATCGCGGCATGGGGGCTGGGACAAAAGAAGTCATTAGCCCGGATCCTGCTACTGATGGCTGTCCTCTGGATTATGGCTGGAGCCATGACTTCCATATCCCGCACCATGGGAGCGGCCTTCTTTGTCGGTATTCTTTATCTCCTCTCTCTTCGTGGAATTCGTAAAAGCTATCCGGTGATACTTATAGCTGTAGGAGTGGCGCTGTTATTGCTGACCCTCTTCCCCCATACCGTATCGGCGAGATTGTTCCAGCTCACCGACACGTCTTTTCAGGCACGCACCGCCAACGTCGAATTAGGCCTGCGCGTCGTCATGACCTATCCATGGGGCACCGGCTGGGGGCAGGGGTATACACAGCGTATGGGCGAGCTCGTGCCGAGCGGCTTCATTCCCTGGCATCACAATGATTATTTGAACCTGGCAGTGCAAACCGGTGTACTCGGGTTGGGTATCTACCTCATTTTCTGGGCCAAGGTGATTCTCAATGTCCGACGCTGGCTAAAAGAAAATAAGTCCCCCTCCTCCTTCATCCCAATTGTCCAGGGAGCGCAAGCTGCGCTGGTGGCATTGTTGGTAGGGGCGGTATTTGAGCATGTATTGTGGCGTCCTGATATTGCTGGCCTCGTCGGATGGACCCTGGGCATCATGGTCGCGGCCATGCGCCTCCACGAATGCGACAGAGGGCAATCTGATGCCTAGACAGATCACTTTCATCGACCAGACAGCAGCGATTGGTGGCGCGGAAATTAACTTACTCCTACTAGTTCCACAGCTTAGCGCCCGCGGCTGGGAGGTCAAAGTTATCCTTCCAGAACAAGGCCCGTTCTCCTCTCGCCTGACGCAGCTAGGAATTACAATTGAGCACATACCCGGTGTGCCCGACAAACCTCTCTCTTTCCACGTAAAAGAGAGGAAACTCCCCAACCCGCTGGCGTGGGCGGTGAATGCATGGAGTGGGCTGCTCTGGAGCGCCCGCCTGCTCTCTTATCTCCGCAGAAATAACGAAGTCATTGTTCACACTGTCAGTTTCTGGGCTCACGTGTGCGGTGGACTCGCAGCGCGGTTGGCAAAAATGCCGGTAATCTCGCATTTCCAGGAACTGGTAGGCTCCCCCCTTCACAAGGTCCTCATCCGAGCGTGGGCTCACTATATACCTAGCTCTATTGTGTGCATCTCCCCCCGAGTGGCAGAGCAATTCACTGCCCTACCAAGCATAAAAAGCAAAACATCCGTTATTCTGAATACCATTGATGTAGAGAATTTCACGCCAGCATCCTCGGCTCATAACACCAAGATAGAGGCCCGATCTCCACTGCGAATTGGCACCATCGCCCGCTTGATTCCCTGGAAAGGACAACACGTAGCAGTCAAAGCCGCCGATATGTTGCGAGAGAAGCTGGACTTTGAATGGACTTTCGTGGGTAACGCTTCTCTGGGTTCACCAGCGTACGCAGAGCGAGTAAAAAGTCTGGTGCGTCAATTCGGCTTGGAAACCCAGATCAAGTTTCGGGACTGGATCGAGGACACGCCAGAATTCTATCGTTCGTTGGATGTACTCGTCCATATTCCGATAGAGCCTGAACCTTTTGGTTTGGTGTTGGGAGAAGCGATGGCCTGTGGGATTCCCGTAATCACCACGGCGGGGGGCGCGGAGGCCCTGGTACGGGCTGGTGCCGGCTATGTGGTACCAGCCAATGACGCTGCGGCAGTAGCATCCTCCTTAGCGGCACTGGCTGACGACCCCGAAGAAAGAAGCATACGAGGACAACGAGCACGTGAGATCGCTGTACAGACCTTCTCGGTCTCTCAATATGTCGATCAGTGGATAGACACATATGAAGCTGTGCGAGAGGAAGCACCTTTATGAGTCAACAACGCCCCCCTATCTCTGTGATTGTACCCACAGGGGATCGGGTCAATATCATTGAAGACTGTTTGCGAAGCGTGAGTTGGGCCGATGAGCTGCTCGTGGTCGATTCCTTTAGCAGCGACGGCACACTGGATATCGCAAGGCGGTATGCAGATCGGATTCTGCAACACGAATACGTGAACTCGGCGATACAGAAGAATTGGGCCATTCCACAAGCTGCCCATGAGTGGGTCATGATTGTGGACACCGATGAACGGGTTACGCCGGCATTAAAGGAAGAGATCGAGCAGGTTCTGAGCACCGATAACGAACTGGCGGGCTATCGTATACCCAGGGTCAACTATATTCTTGGTAAACCGCNNTACGACATACAGGATATTATCCCGATTATCAGCTCCGTCTCTTCAAGCGGGATCTGGCACGTTATCAACCGCGCCAGGTGCATGCCCACGTACTGCTAGAGGGCCCCTGTGGTACGCTTCATGCGCCGTTGGTCCACTATGCGCATCGCTCTGTCGATCAAACGTTACAAAACCTACTGCTACTCATGACGACCTGGGAAGCCAAGGAGCGTGAGGACTCAGACAACTATGGGGGTCCCCTATGGGTGAACTTGACCTTGCGCCCACTGGGTGCCTTTATCCAACGTTATCTGCAACGTGGCGGGTGGCGCGATGGATACGCGGGCCTTATCACCAGTCTGATCTGGGCCACTTATGTAGCCGTTACGTACATGAAGATCTGGGAATATCGCCTTACCCTGCCGGAGCAGTGGTGGGTTGAGCATTGGACTCATCTAAACGAAGAGGAGCAAGACTTTGTCTAGGCCCCACATCCTGTTTATCCACAATCATCCCATGCGGTTTGTGCAGATCGACCGAGATCTGCTACAAGAGCGGTATGAGGTGACTGAACTGTACTTGAAGAAAATGCCGGTCAATCCTATCTCAATCCTTCGTCATGTACAAAACCACGATCTGGTGTTTATCTGGTTCGCCAGCTGGCACGCCATCCTCCCCCTGCTGTTTGCCCGCTCGTTAAGCAAGCCCTCTGTTTTGGTGATTGGTGGGTATGATGTTGCCTGCGTGCCGGACATTGGTTATGGTCACCAATGTCCGGGTGTGAAGAAGTGGGTATCGCGTGGAATTATGCATTTCGCTACTCAGTTGGTAACTTTCTCTTATCACAGTAGAGAGGAAGCGGTAAAAAGTATCAGGCTTAGCCCTGAAGATGTTGCTATGATTTATCTTGGTGTTGATTCCACCCCGTTTCCCTTAGGAGAGCGTAAGGAACCTATGGCAGTTACCGTGGGGAATGTCAGCCAAAGCAATCTAACGCGCAAGGGCCTGGAGTCTTTTGTACGGTCAGCTCAACATCTGTCACATGTTCCTTTCATCCTGATCGGACGTTGGCGTGACCAGCGAACAGCCGATTATCTACAGCAGATTGCTCCCTCCAATGTTACACTGACCGGATATATCTCTGACGAAGAGCTGGTGAATTATTTACAGCGCGCCAAGGTCTACGTCCAACCTTCGGCACACGAGGGTTTCGGGCTCTCCGTCGCCGAGGCAATGTTATGTGGGTGCATCCCTGTGACCACAGAAGTGGGGGCCTTGCCGGAAGTGGTAAGAGACACAGGTGTCTACGTATCCTCCCGAGACCCTCAATCTGTTGCCGAGGGTATCAAAACCGCGTTGGCTCTGGAAGATGATCGAGGACAGCAGGCGCGTGCATACATTCTAAAGAAGTTCCCGCTGAGCAAACGCCGCGAGGGGTTGTTTGACATAGTAGAACAAAACATTTGAGATCACCACACTGAGGCCCTACTAAATGGAAAACGAACAAGTATCCCGAGAAAAGCGCTTTCACAACGAGAGGTTCAATGCCCCCTCGATTCGAGCAAAGCGAGTAGGAAAATTCTATTCGATTACAGATGAAAGTAATGATAGACTACGCGCCTGTTTATTGGCCGAGAGTAATGCAGGGACAAGAGTCTTAGAATGCGGGTGCGGTCTTAGCACAACAGCCTTCGCATTAGCGGAAACCGATGCCAAAGTTCTCGGCATCGACATCTCGGAAGTTGTCTTGGGCCAAACTATCAAAAGGAGAGATCCAAAGCGTACACAACCGCAGTTCTCCCTTATGGACATTCATACCTTGGGTCTCGCGTCGGATTCTGTGGATCTGGCATATGGTACCGGTATTCTTCATCATGTAAGGTTGCGTGATGTTCTGGAGGAACTTCGTAGAGTTTTATCTCCTAATGGGAGGGCTATTTTTGTCGAGCCACTTGGACATAATCCGTTGCTAAATACATATCGAGCTCTTACGCCGAACATCAGATCCAAAGATGAACATCCGCTGCTTATGTCAGATCTTGCACTCTTATCGCACTATTTTGAAAGAGTAGAATTGGATTTTTATTACTTGACCTCGTTA
>NPIE01005161.1_pt1 | contig 10249 bp, 6 predicted proteins | sample 8637661 | NCBI WGS metagenome assembly NPIE01 (sample SAMN07420842, study PRJNA396082) | bioreactor metagenome | isolation source: sample BA12 brine-fed electro-methanogenic bioreactor BA | place: Japan: Kochi | collected 2016-12-09 | reverse complement strand
TATACAGGCCAGTGGTATCGATGTTGTTCCATGCAGTGGTATCTCCATTCGGATAGGCCCACAGTTCAACACCACTCCCTTCGTTGATAATGATGCTTGAACTGAAAATGGCGGTATTGAATGCAATATCCCAGTTAGCCCGCACTTCACTTTTTACCTCTCCGTTCTCAAAGCTGTAAAAGATGTCATTGGCATAACTGCCACCCATGTTGATAGAATCTGTTTCCTGGGAAAATCCGATATGACTGATAGCCAGCAGGATGATCCCTGTAAATGTTACGTGTAGTTTTTTATTCATGATTATAATTTTATTGATTGATTTCAAATTCAATAATTGAACTGCAAAGCTTTCAAAAGCCTGCAAATAAGAAATGTTTATGGAAATACTTCCTGGTATTATCTGGCCGGAGGGCCTCTGAACTTCTCGTAGCTGGGAAATTCAGAAATTTTCAAAGCCTGCACAAAAGCCGGGAAAAAGGTTTTCTTCCAGCTAAGTACATAACCGATGATCGACAGCAGGAAGGCTATAAAAAAGAAGGAATGAAAATAGCTGTGTTGTTCCTGTTTGTCGGTGACTTTTGCAAATTGTATTGAAAGTGTTTGCTTATCTTTTGGTTTTATCACCGGGGCGGCTTCTTCGATGAGCTGTTTACCCCAAATACGGTGCTGGTGAAAGTTGATCAGCGAACCCAGAAAGATCCAGAGCACAGTCGCTGCGATCACCACCGAGAGGTATTTCCGTATTTTGTTGTCCAGCCTCATTGTATTGTTAAAAATTTAACACAAAGATATAAATATATTTCGTTAAGTGAATGTATAATCATTCTAAATTGTCTTTAAAACTGTTAAAATGACGATATATTTTATGGTGAGGTTTGAATAGGAATAGGTTACAGATTACAGATTGGGATTTCGGGTTTCAAATTTCGGACTCAGGAAGACACGAGCTTTCTGCGATTGCCACTTACTACAGCCGACTGCCACTTTCTACCTACTCCTCCCTCGCTTCGATCAATATCTCCAGCAGCTTCACACCTGCTTCCGGGATTACTGTACCCGGTCCAAAGATCGCCAGTGCTCCGGCTTTGTAAAGGAAGTCATAATCCTGATGGGGGATTACACCACCCACAATGACCATGATATCCTCCCTGCCCAGTTTTTTCAATTCTTCGATCACCTGGGGGACAAGGGTTTTGTGGCCTGCGGCAAGGCTGGATACACCCAGTATGTGCACATCATTTTCCACAGCCTGACGGGCAGCTTCTGCCGGTGTCTGGAACAGGGGACCGATGTCAACGTCAAAGCCGATATCAGCAAAACCAGTAGCCACCACCTTTTCACCCCGGTCGTGACCATCCTGTCCCATTTTGGCTACCATGATGCGGGGCCTGCGGCCTTCCATCTCTGCGAATTTGTCGGCCAGCTCCACGGCCTGCTGGAATGTTTCGTTGTCTTTTGATTCTGATGAATACACACCTGATATGCTTCTGATTACTGCTTTATATCTTCCGAAAACTTTTTCACAAGCATACGAAATTTCTCCCAAAGAGGCACGCTTTTTCGCAGCTTCAATGGACAGCTCCAGCAAATTCCCTTCCCCGGTCCTGCATGAATCAGTTATAGCATCCAGGGCTTTCTGCACTTCTTCATTGTTCCTTTCGGATTTCAGTTTTTCCAGCCTTTTGATCTGTGATTGCCTGACAGCGGTATTGTCCACTTCCAGGGTTTCAATGGGATCTTCTTTTTCGAGGCGGTATTTGTTGATGCCCACGATGGTGTCCTTGTTGGAATCGATACGGGCCTGTTTCCTGGCGGAAGCTTCCTCAATTCTCATCTTTGGCAGGCCCGTTTCGATCGCTTTTGCCATTCCGCCCAGTTCTTCGACTTCCTGGATGTGCTCCCATGCGCGCTGAGCGATCTGGTGTGTCAGGTATTCGACGTAATACGAACCGGCCCAGGGATCAACCTGCCTGCATATTTCTGTTTCTTCCTGTAAATAGATCTGGGTGTTCCTTGCGATCCTTGCCGAGAAATCCGTGGGTAGGGCAATGGCTTCATCCAGGGCATTGGTATGCAGCGATTGCGTATGCCCCAGTGCTGCCCCCATGGCTTCGATACAGGTACGGGCCACATTATTGAAAGGATCCTGCTCGGTCAGGCTCCAGCCGGAGGTCTGGCAGTGGGTTCTCAAAGCCATCGATTTGGGGTTTTTCGGATTGAACTGTTTGACCAGTTTGGCCCATAGCATCCTGGCGGCCCGCATCTTGGCAATTTCCATAAAATGATTCATGCCGATGGCCCAGAAGAATGAAATGCGGGGTGCAAATGCATCTATGTCCATTCCGGCATCGACACCCGTCCTGAGATATTCCAGTCCATCAGCCAGGGTGTATGCCAATTCGATGTCGGGGGTGGCACCGGCTTCCTGCATATGGTAACCGCTCACGCTGATGGAATTGAACCTGGGCATCTTTTCCGAAGTGAATTTGAATATATCGGCGATGATACGCATGGAAGGCAGAGGAGGATAAATATAGGTATTCCTCACCATGAATTCTTTTAGTATGTCATTCTGGATGGTGCCGCTCAGTTCTTCCAGTTTCGCACCCTGCTCCAGGCCTGCAACGATGTAAAATGCCATCACCGGTAAAACGGCTCCGTTCATTGTCATGGAAACAGACATTTTGTTCAGGGGGATCTCATTGAAAAGGACCTCCATATCCAGGATAGAGTCGATGGCCACACCGGCTTTTCCTACATCACCTTCAACCCTTTCATGGTCTGAATCGTAACCACGGTGCGTTGCCAAATCAAAAGCTACTGACAGGCCTTTCTGGCCGGCAGCCAGGTTACGGCGGTAAAATGCATTGGATTCTTCTGCTGTGGAAAAGCCCGCATATTGCCGGATGGTCCAGGGACGGGTCACATACATGGTGGAGTAGGGGCCCCTTAAAAATGGTGCCAGCCCTGCGGCATATTCCAGGTGCTCCATGTTTTTAAGGTCTTCGTCCGTATATACTGGCTTTACGTTGATCAGCGATGGTGTTTTCCAGTCGGCTGATAGTTTGTTATTTTTTTCCCATTCCCCGGCACTCAAATTGGTTTTGGGTGAACGATTGATATTGATATTTTTAAAATTTGGCTTCATGCTGCTGTTTTTTCAATCTACTTCTAATGATACTGCCTAAATAATATCCAATTGTTTTTGAAAATCCTTCAAGGAATCGAGAACATTGGATTTAAGGTGGATAAAATGTTCAACCCCAATGGATTTCAAATTCTCCAGTATTTCTTTAGGATATCCTGCAATTACCAGGATCTTGTCGTCACCGAGTAATTTATTGGCTTCCGGAGCCAGATCAGCGTATTCCTCATCGGAGCTGCATAGGACGATAATATCTGCTTTTTTTTCATGGGCTGCTTTAACACCTGCTTCCGCTGATTCAAAACCATTGTTGTCGATGATCTCAAAACCGGCACAGGCAAAAAAGTTACCTGAGAACTGTGCCCTTGCCCTGCGCATGGCCAGGTTGCCATAAGTCAGCAGAAATACCGAAGGACGCTTGTGCTTCATTGCATAATGATCGGTGGCATAACGGATCTTTTCAAATGCCTGTGAAGCGCGATAAGGCTTCAGGCTTTCGATGATGGTTTTTTCGCCCGTTTCATCAAGGGGGTCAAAGAGAGAAACATCCATTTCCTTTTCGATCTTTTCGCCATAGCCGGGATACTGGTTGGTTCCCAGGATGCTTTTTTTGCGTGTGGCGATGGCCATGTCTTTTTCCTGCACACTGGCTTTGATCTTGTCCTGAACAAAGCCCTGTTTCAAAGCTTCCAGAAATCCTCCTTTTTCATCGATCTCCAGGAACAATTTCCAGGCTTCGCTGGCAATGGCATGTGTCAGGTTCTCGATATAATATGAACCTGAAGCGGGATCCACAACCTTATCGAAATAAGATTCTTCCTTCAGGATGAGCTGCTGGTTGCGTGCGATCCTTTCCGAGAAATCAGTAGGTTCTTCGTATATGCTGTTAAATGCTTTTACCGTGAGGGAATCCACGCCCGATATGCTCGCCGACATGGCTTCCGTTGTGGCTCTCAGCATATTCACATAATTATCGTACATGGTTTTGTTCCAGTCTGTTGTTTCGGCATGTAGATGCATCCGGGTCACATCAACCATTTCCGGCCCGTAGGCATTCACGACATGAGCCCACAACATTCGGGCTGCGCGGAATTTGGCGATCTCCATGAAATAATTACTACCAACACCGAAATTGAATTTCAGCCTGGGAGCCACTTCGTTGATGTTGTGACCCATTTCCGTCATGCGTTTCAAATATTCATTTCCGTGAGAAAGGGCAAAAGCAAGTTCCTCCACCAGGGAGGCACCGGAGTTTTTATAAATATTTGCATGTACATTAACCAGCCTGAAATTGGGCAGGTGTTTTGCTTCTTCCAGCAATTCGATAATGTAGGCAAAAGCTTCTTTTTCACTCATGCTGAAATTGCCATGAAGCAGGAGGTGTTCAATCGGATCATAATCTACAGAGCCCCTGATCTTTTCCAGGTCGCGATTGTACTTCCTGACAAGGCTGTTGATGATGATGACCACATCCAGTGAATGATCACCAGCTTTGTAATTCAGCTCAACACTGTCGGCGAAAATATTTTCGAGCATATCCTCGATCATTTTTTCATCCGGCCTGCTGAACGGCAGCTCAAATCCCAGTGAAGTGATCCCTTTCATAAGAATATCCAGGGCCTTTTTATTGGCCTGCCTGATATCCTTCACTTTAATATCCTGCCTGATCAACCACTCATTGTTTTCTGTTTTATTGCCCCTGACAAAAGGGAAATCACCGGGAAACACCCCCTGGTTTTCCAGCCCGGCAATATCTTCCGAGCGGTAAAAAGGCTGCACATCGAATCCTTCTCCGGTCTTCCAAACCAGCTTTCTGTCGTAATCCACACCTTTCAGATCCTTGATGATCTTTCCTTTCCAGGCTTCGGTAGATACCGGTGGAAAGTCTTTGAACAGCTGCTCACATCTTTTATTATCCTGATCCATCTTCCTGACTTATGATTTATAAATCAATGCGTTATTTTTCAATTGGGCTGCAAAATTACAATAATTTGCCGGGATAAAAGCAGTATTGTTAAATTTTTAACAGTGCGAAGTTTATGTTTTTTATCACTTTGCGAACCTGGTTTAAGTTTGGTGACCTTAGCGGTTAATTTCCGCTTTACCTGAAAGCCTGGCCTTAAGATTGCTTGTCAATAAATATTATTTTTGGTCTTCAATGTAGGAAAATGAACGTTAAACTGTTTCTGCTTTTCGTATTATTTGCTTTCTTATCAGAGCCGCTGTCTTCACAGCAATCTGAGACAGTGAAGTATAACTTCCACTGGCTGCCCAAAGGCCATCTATTCGATCCTGTTTACCTGGATCCAACCGAGAACCAGATCTATGGCGGATTATACCTGTACTGGTTCAATGAGGAGATACAGGACAAAATCTACGCATCTTACTCCCTCGGATTTCAACGGGAAGTCATGCGATGGGAGCGGGGACCGGAGCAGGCTTTTGAGTTCGGGATAGCGGCAACCACATTTACACAGTTTGAATTTCTCCGGCCAAAGAATTTTTTCCAATCCAATTTACTGAACAATGACTTTAAAGTTGGTGGAAACTTTAATTACAGGCAGGGAAATATTTCCATACGTGTCAGGTACTGGCATGTTTCTGCCCATCTGGGGGATGATTTTATTTTTCGATACAATGTTCCCGGCTATTATATCAATCCGGTAATCTATGAACAGGCGGATATTTTGTTTTCACAGGAAGAGGGGAACTGCCGCTTTTACGGAGGACTGGGTATTGTAACCCATGTAACTTACGAGCGCGAAAGGGCCAGTGTACAGCTGGGCTTTAATTTTGCAAAAGCTTTCCAAAATGAAAATTTTCGGTGGATTGGGGGCATAGATACCAAATACCTGGAGGAATATCATTACCGGCCCAACCTGAATGCCGTTTTTGGTATTGAAATGGGTAAACCGGAAAATCAACCCCTCAGGCTGGTGTTGCAATATTATAACGGGCATCTGCCCTACAGCCTTTACGAATTTGTTACTGTGCAATGGCTGGGACTTTCGATGAGTTTTAATGCATTTTAGTCAGCGAGTCAGCTTTTTTTGGAGCGTAAGCGAACTGAAAAAGTATTGTCGAACTCCTGCCTTTAGCAGACAGGGATCCCGAGCTTTCGCTAGCGCTGATGCTGCTATGGAATCATTTTTCCTGATTTCGTTACACTATTGATTTTAACCATTAACAAGCTGAAATCCAGTACTCATTTTTTCAAATTAGGTGTTCCGCAGCTATTTTTTGTAGTTTTTAATTAAGGTTATCAATGATGCTATAGGTTTATTAATTTGCATTCTAAGACTGTTAGATTCTTAATTTATTAAAAGTACTTTTGGCTTGAACCAAAAGTACCAACCTGCCTGCCGGCAGGCAGGAAGTTCAAGGCTTGCAAGAATCACCTAAAAATGAAACTTTTTTACTAAAACATACGAGCTATTACTGTGCTGCCTTATTGATAGAATAAATAACGGATCAAAACAGAGTACTATATGAAAATGTGAGGCACCCGTATGTTTCTTAACGTAAAAAAGTTCCATTTTCTTAACGGCGATTCTTACTAGGCCAGTTGGGGGGCTGCTAAGAATCTAAGTGGTAGTTACGCGTTGGCCAGAAATAATGGCGAGGTCCGGCCCGGCCTTGTGGGTGGAAGTATCTTTGTTTCTTGTCTCGCCAGAGGCGAGTTTATTTCTTTTTTTCAAGTTGGAGTGAAACGAAAATCCCGCCAAAGCGGGGAAAAAGTAAAATCAAATCAAATCAAATTTATTTTCAATAACTTATGGGCTTTATTAAATGATCGGATTCTTCTTTTTCATATGTCCTATTGACGAAGTCAGGAGGTATCACCTATAAATTACTGGCCCTTTATCTGGAAAGATGGATACAGGCTTTCCCAAAGGTTTAATACCATTTAAGCACTTTTTTACTTTGCCTCATTTCACCATTTATTTCCAGGTTTAACAGATAGGTTCCAGGCTTCAAATCGCCTGTGCTCATCCTGATCTCATTTATGCCCTCATGCAGGCGAGCTTCCTGCCGGATCAGGCAACGACCGCTAAGATCCAATAAACTGATCCATACGGTATTTTTTTGATCTGCATGGAAAAGCAAGTTGATTTCATCTGAAAATGGATTCGGGTAAAGCTTTGCTTCCTTCGGCCAGTTTTCTTCCATATGGGTATACCAGAACAGGCTGTATCTTGCCTTCCATCCGGGAAGGCTCAACCCTGCATCGCTTTGAAAATACAGACAAAGATAGGGCTGGCTTGAAATGACCGGATCGGGGAGTGTATTGCCCGAGTATTTCCCGATCAGGGACGACAGGGTATCCGGGCCATCGAAGATCCACAATGTATCATAACCTGCTTCCAGATCCAGTTCATCAAAATCCAGTGCTACCCGGTCGAATGCTTCACTGCCGATTACATAAGCGTAGGCTTCATTGTGGTAATAATCCCAGGCAGGCCCTCCTGAATCGAAAATGGTATCTTCGGAAACTGCTGTACCATCGGCAGTAAACTTATCTGCAATGAGTTCCCAGAGCGCTGTATATCCATCATCATAACCCAGGGCCCAGATCCCGATGCCTGCCAGCTGCCGCCGGTTCACAATATCATAACGTTTTCCAAGGCCATAAGCTTCTTCGAGGAAACACTGGTACCACTGACCATTAACCTTAAAAGCATAATAATTTGAAAAGCTGTTTGTTTCCCAGTGCCTGTTTTCCTGAGAATAATAACCGCTTCCGTTGTTTTGAATGTTTGCATAGGTATAAGCAGAACCATTTCCGGTGGTGCCGGAAGGAGCAAGAGAATCTTCCACAGGCCATTGCCTTGCGTAATATGGCTGTCCCAGTAGCATCTTTTCCAAAGGCATTCCTTCAGACTGATAATTAGAGATCGTCCGGCTCAGGTTATAATCATAGGTTCCGGTGAGGCTGTATAGCGGTGCTACCGGACCGGCCTGGCTGCTGCCATTCCAGTAGTAATCGTACCCCATGATCATGAAAAGGTCGATGTAATTATCGAGCATCTCCACATCGAAGAGACCACTCCAATCCACTGCCGGCATGGCTATGCTGACAATTCCTTCTGGCAAAGCTGCATGGAACTGATCTGAAAAATCCATGATGAAATCCTGGTATTCGTCCAGGAGGGAATAGGGGACTGCTTCAAAGTCAAGGTTCACCCCATGTGCATTCCTTTGCTGAACATACCCAATGAGCTGATCGATCAGGTTTTGCCGGGCATCCGGATTGCTGAAAAAGGTGGAGTGGGAGGAGAAGAGGGTCACACACAAATGTGCTCTGACTCCGTTTGCCAGTGCAGAATCAACAGCATCGGCCGTCAGCCAATCGTTTGTAGTTAGCGGATCGCCGTTTGAAGGATTCACCTCATAAGAAAAATAGCACAGGTCGCTTAAAAGATCCCACTCGTAGTTGAGGTGGGTGTTGTTCATCCAGTAGGGGTGATAGCCGAAGATCAATTTGTTGAGGTCGGATCGAAGTGAAAAAATTGAATTTTGATCCCGAAAGCTTTCGGGAGAATTTTGAATTGTGGGATACAAAGTATCAGATGTCTTCTTTTGATAATACTGGGCCTGTTCCCGGTGGATGGAATGGGGAATGAAACTTTGTGGGTATGAAAATCCACAAAAGAGAAGCAGAGTTAGTGTGTAAATACTTCTCATGAATTTTTTGTCTTGATCATGATATTTTACATTTATAAAGCCTTAATCATCTTTTGGCTTGTTAAAAGGCCGGATGATGAGTCGCAGCGGGCTGTCATAATTAATATAGCTAACGAACCAGTTGAGCATGACAACCAGCTTGTTCTGGTATCCCACCAAAAACATCAAATGTACGAACAACCAGACGATCCAGGCCATAAATCCCTGCATTTTTATTTTGTTGAAATCGGCGACGGCCTTCTTCCGGCCGATGGTCGCCATCACTCCTTTGTCTTTGTATGAAAAACTTTTTGCCTCCTTTCCCTTCAACATTCTGTTCAGGTTGCCTGCAACAAGTTTCCCCATTTGCATGGCCACCTGGGCCAGCATGGGATGGCCTTTTGGATTTTCATCTGCGATCATGGCTGCGGAATCACCGATCACAAAGAGGTTTTCATAATTTCCTGCCTGGCAATATTTGTTCACCCTGATGCGGTTCCCTTTTTCGATGAGTTCACCTGGAATGCCTGCAGGAACCCAGCCTTTAACTCCGGCAGTCCAGATGAGGTTGGACGTAGGGATGCTATTTCCATTGCCGACCCTGACCACTTTTCCATCATATTCTTCGACCATGGTATTGAGGTGGATGCTGGTTCCCAGCTTTTGAAGGAATTGAGATGTTTTTTCTGAGGCCTTTTCTGACATACCATTTAACAATCTGTCCAGGCCTTCCAGCAGGTAGATGTTCATTTCGTCCATATCAAGATCATGGTACTCTTTTCTGAAAACGAATTTTTTCAGTTCACTCAGAGCACCTGCCAGTTCTACTCCTGTAGGGCCACCTCCCACGATCACGAAATTCAGCAACTCTTTTCTTTCCTCTTTATCTTCTGTCATCAGGGCCATTTCGAGATTTTCCAGCACCATGCTGCGGATGTCAAGAGCATTGGGCACGGATTTCAGTTCCAGGCCATATTTTCTGAGCTTCTCATCCCCGAAAAAATTGGTCTGGCTCCCTGCGGCCAGCACCAGGAAATCATAATCCAGTGTACCTTTTGAAGTGATGATTCGGTTTTCATCAGCCTTCACCTCCTGAAGTTCACACAATCTGAAAAAAACATCCTTTCCAAGGACCTTCACATATTTCCTGAGGGGATAGGCAATGGAATCGGGTTCCAACCCACCCATGGCCACCTGGTAAAGCAGGGGTTGGAAGGTATGGTAATTGTTTTTATCGATCAGGATGATCTGGAACTTCTTATTATCGATCCGGTCGAGGAAATTCAATCCACCGAATCCACCGCCCACAACGATGATCCTTTTTTTATTCGTATTGGGTATATTCAATTTCATCACTAAGGAACATAGCAAAAACCCTGCAAATTTTTAAAATAATATTAACTTTGCAGTCGCAAAACTCTCCGTAGCTCAGTTGGCAGA
>NPIE01043985.1_pt1 | contig 10252 bp, 12 predicted proteins | sample 8637661 | NCBI WGS metagenome assembly NPIE01 (sample SAMN07420842, study PRJNA396082) | bioreactor metagenome | isolation source: sample BA12 brine-fed electro-methanogenic bioreactor BA | place: Japan: Kochi | collected 2016-12-09 | reverse complement strand
GGGCCGGTATCACCCATGGCCCAGAAGTTGTCGCTGTCGTAGCGCTTGCCCGGCTTGTCCCCGATGCGCGAGAAGCGCTTAGGCTCGATACCGATCTCGTCAAGCCAGATCGCGGCTGCCTGGTCGTCTTCCGTATACACCGTCACCCACAGCTTTTCGGCCGGAAGCCCGCACTTTACCGTCAGGAATTCCCAAGCAAATTCAATCGCTTCATGCTTGAAGTAATCACCGAAGCTGAAGTTTCCGAGCATTTCGAAGAAGGTGTGGTGCCGGGCGGTGTAGCCGACGTTCTCAAGATCATTGTGCTTGCCGCCGGCGCGCACGCAGCGCTGGGCCGTCGCCGCACGCTTGTAGTCGCGCTGCTCGGCACCGAGGAACACGTCCTTGAACTGGACCATGCCGGCATTGGTGAACAGCAAGGTGGGGTCGTTGCCCGGCACCAACGAACTGGAACGGACCACCCGGTGGCCGTTTTCAGCAAAGAAATCCAGGAAAGCCTGGCGAATTTCGGAGGTCGAGTTCATGCTGCTCATCAGGGCGCAGACGCGCTGTTGTCAAACCCGGAACTATATCGCGGATGGCGGCTTCGGGGACTGCCCGGACATGGCCAGTTTCGGCCGATCGGGTGCTTGCCGGACTCGCTTCGCGCAAAAAAAACGCCGCCGGAAGCCGGCGGCGCATCTCAAGCATTGCTCTGATGAATCAGGCGGCGCGACGCTTCAGCGCGACGAAGCCGACTGCGGCCAGCGCGAGCAGCATCAGCAGCAGGCCCTGCAGCGACAGTGCCGGGATCGGTGCCGATTCCGGCGGCGGATTCGGCCCACCGCCACCCGCGGGGCTGCCGTTGACCGACATCACGATATGCATGCCCGGAAAGCCGATTGCCCCCGTTGCCGTCGGCTCGTTGATGCCGCAGGCCGCAGCCGCAAGAAAGCTCGAAGCGGTCTGGCCGAGATTGTTCGAGCCGATGAAGAACGTGTGCCCGGCGGCCTGCCCGTCCGGCGTGAAGACCTCGATCACCAGATCGTCGGTCGCCGGGTCGACCGCGCTTGAAGTGAATGCGAAGTTCGCGATGACCTGGTTTGCATCGGCGATCGTGGTATCGATGCGGCCGATTTCCACCAGGTTGGCGAAGAGCAGCGGATCGGCATTGGCGATCGAGTGGGCAATCACGCTGATCGGCTGCGAACCGCCGGCACCGGTGGCGGTTTCGATCCCGACATCGACGCTGTCCACGACGAAGGGCGCTGCGAGCGCAAACTCACCGTCGAGGTCGAAGCGGCGGATGTAGCTGTTGTCGGCGTGCAAGCCGCCGGCGTTGCAGGACACCGAATTGGCCGCGATGATGGTCAGCGGATCGGTATTCTGAGTCAGCACGATTGGCCCGCCGGCGAGCTGCTGGACGGTGCGGCTGCTGGCGTCGAGGCCACTGGTGGAAAATGACGACTGGGCATGAATCTGGCCGGCCAGCATTGCGCCGGCGACCAGCCCCACGGCGATCTTGATCTTGATCTTGTTCATTGATGCGATTCCCGGAATGGATATGATGGTGGAACAAGGCGGCGCCAGTCTTGAACCGGATCCCGACTGGGTCCCTCGTGGCGGCAACCTCGGCAAACAGCCAGACGGAGTATAACCAGTCAGGCGACGCAAGGAAAGTGAAACGATTGGATTTGATCGTTCGATTCGGCCTTGATTGAATCCGGCTTCGACGAAGAGATTGGCAAGCGATGAGTTCGATCACCGACATCGGCCGTGCCTCTCGTTCATCCTCGCCGACGCAAGCTTCGGCGCAGACTGCGAGCGCCGTCCAGCGCCTGTTTCCACCAGTATACGACCTGCGCCGCCAGTCGGCCAGCCGCACCACCGGCCCAGCGCGCTTGAAACTGCGAGAACAGTTCCAGTCGTGCGCGGTCGCCGATGATCGATTCGGCCAGCACTTCTCCGGCCAGCGTGGTCGGCGCCAGACCGTGGCCGCCGAAACCCAGCGCCAGCCAGAGCCCCGGTTCGACCTCGCCAAGCAGCGGCATCTGATGCCGCGCATAGCTCATCCAGCCGCCCCAGGCATAGTCGAACGCAACATCTGCCAGCGCCGGGAATACGCGCAGCATATCGCGCCGCAACACGCGCCGAATCGCGGCCGGATCGCGGTCGGCAATCGAGATACGCCCGCCCCAGAGCAGGCGCGAATCTGCAAGCGGGCGGTAGTAATCAAACGCGAAGCGCGTGTCGTAGACCGCGACGCCTGCTGGAATCAGATCCGGAAGTCGCTGGTCCAGCGGTTCAGTCACGGCGATATAGGTGCCGATCGGCAACACCGCGCGCTGCCAGCGCGGCTGCAGCATGCAGTCGTAGCCGCCGGTGGCAAGCACCACCCGCTCGGCCCGGATTTTCCCGCGCCGGGTGCGCAACAGCCATCCGTCCTCATCGCGGGCAAGCTCGACCACCGGCTGCTGCTCGCATATCCGCCCACCGGCGGCGCGGACCGCTGCCGCCAGGGCATGCACATAGGCCAGCGGGTTGATGTGCAGTGAGCCGGGCTCATGCAGGCCCGCACCGTAGCGCTTCGATCGTACCCAGTCCGGCAGATGTTCAGGCGAGATCCAGTCGAGCTCGAAGTCCAGCGCCGCGGCCATGCGGTCGCGGAATCGACGCAGCGCTTTGGTGTCGTGAAACCAGTCGGCCAGGACCACGCCCTGGCGCGCGGCCGGCACATTCCATCGTCGACAGCGCGCATCGATGGTCTTGACTGCCGAGCGGGTCCAGCGGTGCATGCGCCGCGCTTGCTCCTGACCCACCTTTCCCGCCAGCGCGACGGGATCGAGCGAGAAGCCGGCAAAAACAAAGCCGCCATTGCGTCCCGAGGCCCCTTCACCAATGCGGCCGCGCTCGATCACGACAAGGTCGGAATCGCCGCGTTCGGCAAGACCCAGTGCGGTCGACAGGCCGGCCAGCCCGGCACCGATGATCGCGGTTCGCACCCGCAAGCCGTCCTCGAGCGAATCAAGGCCTGTGGGCGCGGGTAGCTGGTCCTGATACCAGCTGCGCGTATGGATCCTGGAGACCCTGGCGAGATGGACGTTCATCAGTCGAGACAACACGCCTGATAGAATCGAAACGATATGCAAGCATATACCGGTAACTACAGCCGGAACGGAGGTCGAAATGGGCAAATCAAGCAAGTACGAAGCAAAAGTGCCGGACGAAAACGGCATCATCCCCTACACCGACGAAGAAAACAGCATCTGGGCCGAGCTCTATCGGCGCCAGATGGAAATCATTCCCGACCGGGTGTGCACTGAATTCATGCAGGGGCTGGACACACTGCAGCTGCCGGCCGACCGGATTCCGCAGCCGGGCGAAGTCACCGAGGTGCTGCGCGAACGCACCGGCTGGGAAGTCGCGCCGGTGCCGGCACTGATCAATTTCGATCGTTTCTTCGACCTGCTGAGTCGCAGGAAATTTCCGGCCGCCTCGTTCATTCGCAGTCGCGACGAAATGGACTACCTGCAGGAGCCGGATATCTTCCACGAGATCTTCGGCCATACCGCGATGCTCACCCACCAGGCCTTTGCAGACTTCACCGAGGCTTATGGCAAGGCGGGCGTTCAAGCCAGCCACGAGGAGCGTGTCTACCTGGCGCGCTTGTACTGGTTCACGGTCGAGTTCGGGCTGCTGTCCGCGAACGACGGCGTGCGAATCTACGGCGGTGGCATTGCCTCGTCACCGGGGGAAACCCTGTTCGCGACCGAGAGCCCGGAACCGATTCGGCGGCCGTTCGATCCGATCGATGCACTGCGCACACCGTACCGAATCGACATCTATCAGTCGGTGTATTACGTGCTTGACCGCATGGATGACTTGTTCGATCTGGCCGGCCAGGACCTGCTCGGCCTGATCCGCAAGGCCCGTGCGCTGGGCCCGTTCGCACCGACCTACCCTCCAAAACACAAGGAAGCGGCCTGAAATGACCGATCAACTCGAACAACGCAAATGCATTCCCTGCGAAGGCGGCATGGCGCCGCTGACGCGTGACCGCATCGACACGCTGCTCGCGCAGATTCCGGGCTGGAGCCTCAGTGATGACGGCAAGCGCATCGGCCGGCGTTTTGAGTTCAAGGGCTTCTACAAGACCATGGCCTTCATCAACGCGATGGCCTGGATTGCCAACCAGGAAGGTCATCATCCGGATTTCGATGCCGGCTACAACTTTTGCCGGGTGCACTTCACCACGCACGCGATCGATGGCCTGAGCGAGAACGACTTCATTTGCGCAGCCAAACTGAACGCCTTGCTGGATGAGTGATCCAGCGGCACGATCGGTCACCGCGCCGGATCCGAACGCGCTGCAGCAACGTCTGGAAGCGGCGATTGCGGCAGTCAACCGGGTGCTGCTCGGAAAGCCTGACCAGATCGAACTGGCGTTTGCGGCACTGCTGGCCGGCGGACATTTGCTGATCGAGGATCTGCCGGGTGTCGGCAAGACCACGCTGGCGCACGCGATCGCGATCGTTACCGGCGGGCAGTGGCAGCGGATCCAGTTCACCAATGATCTGCTTCCGGCCGACATCGTTGGGGTTTCGGTATGGCAGCGAGTCGAGGAGAGCTTTCAGTTTCGACCCGGCCCGATCTTTGCCAACATCGTGCTGGCCGACGAGATCAACCGCGCCTCACCGCGCACCCAGAGCGCACTGCTTGAAGCGATGGCGGAGCAGCAGGTCAGCATCGATGGCCATACCCACCGCCTGCCGTCGCCGTTTTTCGTCATCGCAACCCAGAACCCGCTCGACATGGTCGGCACCTACCCGCTGCCGGACTCCCAGCTCGATCGGTTTCTGCTGCGCATCGGGCTGGGCTATCCCGCACCGGAGCAGGAACGGGCGCTGCTGATGGAGCCTGATCGAAAGAGCCTGCTCGAAGTGCTGCAGCCCGAACTGGAGCCGACAAGCGTGCTGCAGCTGATGGAACTGGCACGCGCACTGCATGTCTCCGACCCGCTGCTCGACTACATCCTGCAACTGGTCGAGGCCACACGCAGTCATCCGTCGCTGCGCGCCGGTCTGTCGCCGCGCGCATCGCTGGCGCTGCTGCGCAGCGCGCGTGCCCACGCGCTGGTGCGTGCCCAGGCGTTCGTGCTGCCGGACAATGTCAAGGCCGTGTTCCCGGCGCTGGCGGCGCATCGCCTGCAGTCGCGCCCGAACACGGCCGAGGTCGAAGATGTCGTTATCGAGATCCTGGACCAGACCCGCGTTCCCTGACGCCCTGCGGCTTGGCTGGCGGACCCGCACAGAGGCCTGGTTCGGTCGCTGGCTGCGCCGGCGCGGCCCGGTCCATCCGCCGCTGCAGTTGCGATACCGGCAGATCTTCATCCTGCCAACCCGCTTCGGCTGGGCGATCGGTGTCCTGCTGAGCGCGATGCTGCTCGGCAGTCTCAACTTCAACAACAATCTGGGCCTGCTCACCACCTTTCTGGTCGCCGGCGTTGGCCTGCTTTCGATGCACCTGGCGCATCGCAACCTCGATGGCATCCGCATCCTGGGTAGCGAGGCCGGATCGGTATTTGCCGGTCAGCCGCTGCCGCTCAGGGTCCAGATCGAGGACTGCGATGGACGCGATCGACATGGGCTGGTGCTTGAATTCGAGGACCGCCGCGCCGTTGTTCCAACACTGACCGGTGATGGCCGGGCTGAACTGGTTCTGGATCTGCCGACCGTGCAGCGCGGCTGGCTGAGTCTGGGTCGATTGCGCTTCCGGACACGCTGGCCGATCGGCTGGTTCGAGGCATGGTCATGGTTTTGGCCGGCACACCGGGCGCTGATCTGGCCGGCACCGGCCGTCAATGCCCCGCCGCTGCCGCGAAGCGGCGACAGCCAGGCCAGCTCTCGCCCCGGTGATGAAGGCGACGAATTTCACGGTTTGCGCGATTGGCGCGAAGGCGACCCGCTGCACCGAATCGCATGGAAGGCCAGCCAACGCCACGGTCATCTGCTCGCGCGCGAGTTCGCGCGCCCGCAACGCGAGCGTCTGGTGCTGCGCCTTGCAGACGCCCCGGGGCACGATCCCGAACAACGGATATCGGTGTTGACACGCTGGGTGATCGAGGCGGATCGGAAACAATTCGAGTACGCGCTTGAGCTGGGTCATCGGCGGATCGAGTCGGGCAGCGGCCCGGCCCAGCGCCTGCGCTGCCTGAATGCATTGGCCGAACATGAATAAGCAATCCATGTCACTCATCGGCGCATCGCGGCAGCACGCTGCTGAAAGGAAACCGGGCCATGCCAGCGCGGTCCCGTCACCGCTCGCAGTTGGTCTGACCATTGCTGCGTTTCTGCTTGCATTGACGCCCCACTTGGGCAACATGCCGCGCGGGCTGATCGCACTGGTCCTTGCCGCCGCCGCCTGGCGTGCGGCAGCCGCCGTGTACGCCTGGCAGCCACCGGGCTTGCTGCTACGCGGTCTGCTGACCTTCGGTGGTCTTGGCCTGGTGATCCTCGAGTTCGGCACGTTCTGGGGCCGACGCGCCGCCACCGTGCTGCTGTGCGTGATGCTGGCGGCCAAGCTGACCGAGATGTTTCGCCTGCGCGATGCGCGGGTGGTTGCATCGTTGTGTTTTTTTCTGATCGCGACCCGGTTTCTGTTCAGCCAGGAGCTGCCGTTGCTGATCTATCTGATCGTGGCCTGCTGGTTCGCGTTTGCCGCGCTGATGCAGATTCAGCGTGACGAGGACGCGCAGGCCGGTCCATCGATGAATGATTCGCCGCAGGGAACGATCGGCCTGCGCCCGATCCTGGTCGGCGCGGCAGGCCTGGTCGCAGTAGCCGTGCCGTTTGCGCTGGTGCTGTTCACGCTGTTTCCGCGTCTCGGTTCACCGCTCTGGGGCATGCCCGACAACGCGCTCGATGGCCGCACCGGAATTTCGGAAGAAATGTCGCCGGGCTCGATCGTGTCGCTGTTCATCGATGACAGCCCGGCCTTCCGGGTCGAATTCGACGATGCCGTTCCGCCGCCGGACCAGCGCTACTGGCGCGGACCGGTGCTGTGGCGGCTCGATGGACAGACCTGGAAACGCGTCTATTTCTCGAATCGGCCGGCGACTGAATTTCCGGCAGCCGACAATGCGCCGTATCGATACACCGTGCTGCAGGAGCCGACCGAGCGACGCTGGCTGTTCGCCCTGGACTACCCGGCGATCTGGCCAGCCGATGCCCAGCTCAGCGTCGATTACGAACTGGTGCGCGACGAGGCCGTCACCGCGGTGATTCGCTACCGGATTGCCAGCCAGCCCGATTTCGTCGATTCACCGCGGCTGATGGAGGTCTACCGCCGGATCGCGCTCGAACTGCCGGAAGGCAGCAACCCGCGCACGCGTGAACTGGCTCGGGCACTGCGTGCCGAGTATGCTGACGATGCTGCGCTGGTCGACGCGGTGCTGGACTGGTTTCGGCGTGAGCCATTCTTCTACAACCTGGAAGCGCCGCCGCTGGGTCGCAACGGTGCCGACGAGTTCCTGTTCGATCTGCGCGTCGGCTACTGCGAGTATTACGCCTCGGCATTCGCGATCCTGATGCGCGCGGCCGGGATTCCGACCCGCATCGTCACCGGTTATCAAGGTGGCTACTGGCAGGAAGGCGCTGATTACCTGCTGGTACGCCAGTCCGATGCACACGCCTGGAACGAGGTCTGGCTCGAGGGCCAGGGCTGGGTCCGTGTGGATCCGACCGCGGCCGTCTCGCCGGAGCGAATCATCGATGGTGCCCGGACTGCGCTGCCGGCAGCGCGCGGCTGGCGGGGAATGGAATGGATCTACGGCTTGAGAAACCGCTTCGACCGAATCCAGCATTTATGGAACCGCTGGGTACTCGGCTTCAACGCCGAGCGCCAGCAAAGAATGCTGGACCGTTTCGGCCTCGACGACCTGCCGCCGGGACTGTATGCCGTGTTGATGCTGGCAGTCGCCGCGCTCGCGCTGCTGCCTCTTATGCGGCTGCTGCAACGTGCGCGCATGCGCGCCGATTTCGGCCCGCTGACCCATGCCTGGGCGCGTCTGCTGAAGCGCCTGCGGCGTGCCGGCCTGGACGCGCCCGGATCGATGACGGCACGAGAACTGGCCGAGTCGCTGGCCCCGCGACTGGATAACGGCAGCGAGTTTCGTGCGCTCACCGAGGCGTATTCGCTGCAACATTACGGACCGCCGGACTACAACGACCGCGCTCTGGCGACGCTGCTGGAAAAATTGCGCCGATGGCGGCCACGGAAACTGAACTCGCGCGCCCGATCAGGCGTCGAATAATGCAAACGACCTCGAGGACTCTGACATGCATACTCGGATTGTTGTCACCTTGCGCTTGATGGCGCTGGGCTCGCTGCTGACTCTTGCAGGCTGCGTCACCGTTCCTGATGGTCTGGATGGCGAGTACAGCGAGGCGTTCCAGCCAGCGCAAGCCACGGAGCGCTCGATTGGCGCGCGGATCCGCTGGGGCGGAATCGTGATCGAAACACGCCCGGAACAGACCCAGACCTGCATCGAGATCCTTGCCCAGCCGCTGGATAACAGTGCACAGCCGGTGCGCTCCGACGAGGATCTGGGGCGATTCATCGCCTGCCGCGCACAATTCTTCGACCCGGAGATCTTCGTCAAGGGTCGCGAACTCACGGTTACTGGTCGACTGCAGCGCTTCGATTCCGGAACGGTGGGCGAATTCGAATATCGATTCCCGGTGCTCGAGGCCGACACGGTACATCTGTGGCCGGACCGCATCGGCCTTGATGCCGGCAACTACTATCCGCTGTATCCCTACCGCTACGGCTTCTGGCCGTACTACTATGGCTATCACCCCTACCGCAGAGGTTACTTGCACTACGGCTATTGATCGGTCACCAGAGCCCGTGGTCAGCCAGGATCGGAACCGCACGCGACCTGGACTGATGTACTGTCATTTGATATAGTTGCGGCATGCAGCTCTCTGACCGCCAGCGCGAAATTCTCGAGTACATCCACGCCCGGGTGCGCGATGACGGCCTGCCGCCGACGCGGGCCGAGATCAACCGTCATTTCGGCTGGACTTCGCCCAATGCCGCTCAATCCCATCTTCGAGCGCTGGAAGCCAAGGGCGCGATCGAGATCAACAACGGGCTGGCGCGCGGCATCCGACTGGTCGAAGGAACCCGACTGCAGGGTGGACTGCCGCTGATCGGCCGCGTTGCCGCCGGCAGGCCCATTCTGGCGCTGGAAAATCAGGAGCGCCGGGTCGATCTGGACCCGATGCTGTTCCGGCCGCGTCCGGACTACCTGCTGCGGGTTCAGGGCGAGAGCATGCGCGATGCCGGCATTCTCGATCGAGATCTGCTGGCCGTCCGACGCGGTCCGGAAGCGGCACATGGCGAAATCATCGTGGCCCGGATCAACGATGAAGTCACGGTCAAGCGGCTGCGTCGACGCGGCCGCGGCATCTGGCTCGATCCGGCCAACCCGGACTTCCTTCCAATTCAGGTCGAGGCCGGCGATGACTTCGCCATCGAAGGCCGCGTCGTCGGAGTCATTCGCAGTCTTTAAGAATTTCCTGATTATGTCGTTGACTCAGCCACGCCGAGGCAGGGAAAACACGGAACCGCAGATTACGCAGATTTTTCAGCTTGAATGATCTTCCTCACAGCGATGCGCGCCGAGGAAAACGGACTACCGCCCTACTGCCGCCCCCTGGCCGACAGGTTCGAGTCCAGCATTCGGGACCGATCATCCGGTTCCATTCTGCCAGGCCGGATCCGATTCGGTTTCCAGGAAATCATTTGCGTTCATTCGCGTTCATTTGCGGTTCAAAAGCGGTTTTGGTCCGCGTGCAAATACTCGCCGAATGCCTGCTGAACTGAATCAACCACCTGACCCGGGCTGGCAAGCAGGAATTCACACCAACCGGTAGTCATCGCGATCCGCTAGGAACGGGAAACGCTCGCGCACTGCGTCCAGTGCAGCGAAATCGAGCTCGACCACGACCACCTGCTCTTCACCATCCAGCGGTCCGGCCAGCGGCTCGCCGAGCGGGCTCCAGACCACCGAGCTACCCGGATAGTCCAGCCCCAGCCCATCGGTTCCGCAGCGATTGACGCCGATGACGAAACACTGGTTCTCGATCGCCCGCGCCTTGAGCAAGCTGCGCCAGTGCTCGGCGCGCGGGGAAGGCCAGTTGGCAACGAAGATCTGCAGCTCGAATCCGGCGTCGTTGCGACACCAGACCGGGAAGCGCAGGTCGTAGCA
>NPIE01004810.1_pt1 | contig 10252 bp, 12 predicted proteins | sample 8637661 | NCBI WGS metagenome assembly NPIE01 (sample SAMN07420842, study PRJNA396082) | bioreactor metagenome | isolation source: sample BA12 brine-fed electro-methanogenic bioreactor BA | place: Japan: Kochi | collected 2016-12-09 | reverse complement strand
CTTAACGACTGCATTTCCAAAAGAACCTGTTCCACCGGTGACTAAAAGAGTTCTATTTTTGAACATAATCATTATTCCTCTCTTTCAGAAAGTTCTTCAATGGTTCTGGCGGCAGTCTCAACTGAGAAGAACCTTTCCACATAATCAAGAGCATTGCGCTTGTGTTCAAGAAGCATTTCGGAACTGCTCAGCAACTCTTCAATTTTCTTTGCAAACATTTGTGAATCTCCATCTATTACGTATTTTCCACATTGACTTTCATCGATGATTCTCATCAGATCTGTGCTTTCCTTGTTTATCATCGCTACTATCGGTAGCCCACCAGCCATGTAACCGACAAGTTTTCCAGGCACAATCGGAGTATGATTTTCTTTTGATAAGCTAATTATTCCTAAATCAGCCGACTTCACGAGACTCGGGTATATTTCAGAAGGATAGTAGTCTCTGAAAAAAACATTGTCCAGTTGTTTCCTTCTGGCTAGATACTCAAGATCTTGTCTACTTCTTCCGTTCCCTGCAAACAAGAATACTGCATTCTGGCTCTTCAAATGCTCTGCAGATTCAATTATCTTCTCAAGCCCTTGAGCGGGTCCCATAGTTCCGGCGTACAAGCATATCTTCTGACCATTCAGCCCAAATTCCTTGTGAATATCAGTGTGACTATTCTCTGATCTATACGTTTGTGTATTCACCCAATTGTAAAGAACTTCGATCTTTGATCTCGGAACTTCCCTGTTGGCTATTAAGTAATCCTTATTTGTATCAGTCTGAGGTAAGATGATATCTGAGAGTCTATAGCATCTTTTTTCAATTCGTTGGAAGATCTTTATTGCCGCTCTATTCTTTAGAATCCCTAGATCAATTGCATTTTGCGGAAAGAGGTCTCTTAAAACCATTAGCAACTTTGCACGATGACTTTTGGCAATTCTAGCAGCTGTATCAATAAGAGTAATTGGAGGTGAATAGAAAAGAACTGAATCAAACCTTTTCCTCTGCTTGAGCAGACTTCTAGACTTAAGAGATAAAAGTCTTGAGCCCAGAAGAGTGTTAATCCCTCTCAAAATGAGGCTCTTCGGATGCATCGTAGGGACGGAGACTCTGATCACTTCAACCCCTTCGATAATTTCTGATTCACTGAAGACTTTCTTTCTATCATCTGAAGACATCCTTCCATCAGGTTGGATGGTAAGAACCGTAACGGAATTCCCTCTCTGTACGAGACATTCAGCTAATTCGCTCATCAATGAAGAGACTGAACATATTTGAGGTTTATACGAATCTGATATTATAAGAAAGTTGCGTCTCTCACTTCTATTCAACCTTATTTACTTCCCCTCATTCCGAGCATTGTCTCAATCGTTTTTAAGGTGATCTCAAGATCAAGTCTGAAGCTCTGGTTTTTTATGTAGTATAGATCGTATTCGGTCTTTCTCTTGTAATCCTCCATAGTTGATGTGTGCGGATAGTTTATCTGTGCCCAGCCGGTTATTCCTGGCTTAAGCCTATACCTATATGAATAGTAAGGTATGCTTTTCAGCGCCTTGTTATGATAGTTTTCCATTTCGGGTCTAGGACCGATGATTGACATAGTGCCTTGAAAGACGTTAAAAAACTGGGGAATTTCATCTAAGCGGGTCTTTCTTATGAACTTCCCGATCTTTGTCACTCTACCGCCTATAGTTTCGTTTGGATCTTCAAGTTTGTTCAAATCTTCTTCGGAAACGTTTGTAAGGCTTCTGAACTTCTTGAACGTAAAGGGTTTCATATGAAGCCCTATTCTCTTTTGCTTAAATACAAGGGGCCATCCAGACTCTATAGGAATAGCTATTGAAAGGAATAACAATAACGGAGAAGTAATAATCAAACCAATTGCAGAAAGTATCAAATCAAAGACTCTCTTTCTCTGAGAAATTTGGATATCAGTAAATGCCACGTCATAGTAGTCTCTGAAGATGTCTATCAATTCAAGCGGAATTCGTTTTAGCGAGCTTTCAACTACAATCGGCAAGTACTCTATAGTGTAACCATTTGCTTCACCTTGGCCCAAAGGATCTTCGACACTTCTAGCTAACTTGGGATCGCCTATCAATATCGCATCGAAGGGTTTCACTTCTTCCAAAGAAATAGCCTCTGTGAGAGTTGCTGCCGATGGGTTCATGTAGGAGTAGATTTCGATCTTTCCCATCGATGCTTTCTTGACTTCATCGAGTATTGGGCCAAGATCCTCTTCTCTGCCTATTACAAGATATCTTCGTGGGGGAAGATGCTTTATCGTGTATCTCATAAGCACGCATGAGAGGAAGGGGAAGATTAATCCTGAGACGGCTGCTGTTACGAAAAACGTGAACCTTGGGAGGCGCGGGGCGAAGAATACTATCGGGATGAGAGCAAAGAGAACACCGAGAACAGTGCCGGATATATATGAAACGATACATGAGTTTAGGGAGTAAGTCGTTAAATTATCGAAGCCTCTGAAGGCGTATATGCCAAGCATAATTGCTACATTGAGTAAGAGAGCTTGAATGGCGTATCCTGGAGTCCATGTGAGAGTAAGCGATTGTATAAAGAAGAGGGTCACGAAGAGAAACGTAGCGATGAGGTACTTCAGATTCGCTATTCTTCTTATCATACCTTCTCCCCTCCTTGATCATAATAATCAAACTAACGACTTAAATAGACACAGAACTGAATAAAAGTAGATTTGGGATCTCTGCTTACACAGCCTTAATTGGTAGTTCGGAAGTCTTTCGTTTCTTCTTACTTATGTTAACATTACTCAATCAATAGTTCAAATTATTCTATTTCCAATCAAACACAATTATGCTTGTTTATCGTACTGTATGTTCGATTATAGAATCAATCTGAATTATAGTCAAGATTTTGTCGACAATCTGATTGTAAAAATTCTCTTCGAACCGGAGTGCGGGGTAAGGGGTAGGGGGTTCGGCAAAAAACTAAAAGAACAATAGACAAGCTTTCAGGTGAAATGTGAGTTATGCTCACAAATAATTGCGTCATCAGGAAGCCAGTCTGCTTACGCAGGCCAGTCAGGCTTCGCCTGGCCAGTCTCGCTTTCGGCGAGGCCAGTTCCGCTTCGCGGGCAAACAAAGACCTTTGAGAAAGAGCATTGCGGAGAGGTTCGCTGCGCTCACGAGAGAAGAGAGAACTTTTGGGAGCCAGTCTCAGCTTTCAGCTGAGGCTAGTCATGCTTCGCATGGGCAGAGCGGAATAAACGCAGACAGTCTTCACTTTTTTTCGTTTCGGATGCGGAAGATCAGGCCACGGATCATGGATTCAATACTTTTTATATGCTCACTCAAATCCTCATAGTGTTCACTGGTAAGAAGGCCTACTTCGTGTGCTATTACCACTTGTGTTGATAGTTCGTAGAGTGAACCCTGTGCCAAATGAAGGAAGTGGACGAAGTCCTTGGCCGTTGATCTTCCCCGGCCTTCTGCGATATTTGATGCTATTGACACTGACGCTCTTCTCATTTGGCTAGTTAGTCCATAGATTTCGCTTTGAGGAAAATCCTTGGTAATGAAATAAATCTTCTTAGCAAGTTCGACAGATTTTCTCCAGACTTCGAGATTGCTGAGGCTCAAGTTAGTTACTCCTTTCTATGTTTAGTTATGGCCAGTCTGCTTGCGCAGGCCAGTCACCTTCGGTGGCCAGTCTTTGCTTCACAAAGGCCAGTTCCGCTACGCGGGCAAAACCCCTAAATCAAGAACTAGAGAAAGGGCACTGTCAGGCTACGAATACCACGACAAATTCAGAGCCAGTCTCTGCCAGAGGCAGAGGCCAGTCACACTGCGTGTGGCCAGTCAGGCTTCGCCTGGCCAACAAAGATCCGCTCAACGCTGAACGCTTGAAGAAGCAATGTTGAGAGTCACTGGTCTGCCGTACTCCCGAAGAACCAATGTTTTTTGCTCGTGCCAAGAACTAACAACGAACAACCAACAACGGTTCTTTGTTACCAGTCGGTGCGGCGGCGTTTGCGGTAAGAAATCTCAAGTACTAGATAATACAAGGCACTTAATACTGTGAAGATGTAAACTCCGATTACAACTATCCACAGTTTGGGATTTGTTTGAAGGATTTCGCCTTTCGTTAACACGCAGTAGGTTGTATATAGACTTGCAACAAGCATTCCGATTGTCAGTACTAAGAAAGCGAGTTTCAAGTTTTTCAGTTGATATCTTCTTTTAGGAATCAATTTCACGACCATTTCACCCCACAATTGCTTGCAAGAACAAGTGATCAAATGTTTTCTTACCTAATGAAATAAATTATAGCAAATTGTCATCGCGAAACAAAATTGGCGTTAGGAGCGTTACATATTTCATCGAAAAACCTCTCGGGTCAACCGTCAACGGTCCACAGTCCTCCGATAAGAGCATATTACATTTGAAAGATCTTCAGTGCCAGTCTGCTGACGCAGGCCAGTCACCTTCGGTGGCCAGTCGCACTTCGTGCGGCCAGTTCCGTTTACGCCGGGCAAAAAGAACCGCTTGGATAAGAAACGCTGTGCGATGGAGAAGCACGGTGACCGTTAAAGGTCCACCATCCTCCGATAAGAACTAAAAGCTCCTTCTAGAGTCTCAAGGAACGAGATCCCGTATAAGAGGATTACTGGAAGACAGTGCCTGCACAGAGATTTTATCACTCCGACCTGGCCGACAAGTCCGTCAAATTCTGGACTGCTCCGACAGTTTTCACTGGGAGATGTTCAAAAAGACTTTTGCTTTTCCAGATATTCTGTATGTTCCGTTTCTTTCAATCAGCAACCCTAATGCAGTAAGTCTTTCGATTGTGGAATAGGAGGTCGTTCTTTTGATTGCATTGCTTTTCAATAGATCGAGTAGTTCTTCTTTATTTCCAGAGAAGTCCGATGCCACTTTCAGTGTTCTTCTCTGAATTTCTGTGAGTGCCAGATCTCCCATGTATTCTCTTACTATCTTCTTTACCGATTCGTTTGCGTCGCTTACAGATATGAACTTCGCACCTGCATTATCGAAAACCACTTTCTGAGCTATCCAGAGTGCATCCCGCGGATTACCGTCAGCGAAGCTAACGATCGGTTCCAGTGATTCCGGTCTGAACCATGAAGTGAGGTTGCCAAGACGCTTAAGAAGCAGCTCCTTTATATCCGAATCCGTCAGCTCACTCAGGAATACTACATCCTTTATCACGTTCTCAAGATTGCCCGATTCGTTCCATTTCATCCTGTCCTGTCTGTAGTCCCTGTAAATACCGTAGGGCAACGAAAACAATACCATCAATTTGTCCTGTTGTAGTTCAAGCTTCAAAGAATCGAGAACACTAATGACATCCTGCTTGCTTTCTTTATCAAGTTCATCTATTACCAGTAGAACCTTGCCGTAGTTCATGACCAGTGTCTCGAGTAGACTTCGCAGTTTTTCATGAGCGGCAAAAACGTTGAATCTCGGCATTTTCTGCTTCTCAATGCTGACTCCGCCGCTTCCGAAGAGAGAGACTCCCAACGATGCGCCCTTTATAATCGAGACTTGCTCGACGATCCATTCTTCCGTTCCTTTCGCGGTAGCGCTCACTTTGCCGGAAGAGTCCTTTTTGAGCACGTTGGACAGGCTAAAAAGCAGGTCGTAAAGAATCGTTTCCCGATTGTCCCTGTGGATCAACGAAACACTCAGCTTCTTTATATTTCCGGAATCAAGAACGTTCAGCACGGTAGTCTTTCCTATTCCAGTTTCTCCAGAAATGCCAAATATGCCGAAAGGCTGATATTTTATGAGAAGCTCGAGAGATCGAATCTCTTTACGACGGTTGATAAGACTGTGATTTTCTTCACGTTGAAGAGGCCTATCTACCAGTGCCCGTACTATCTTCCCTATGTCCAAGAACAACACCTCCAAAGCGATTATATCACTCCGACCTGGTCGACAAGTCCGTCAAATTCTGAACTGCTCCGACAAAAGCGAGAAGAGCCGTCCTGGAAAGAGACGCAAAAAATGGGACAGACGTCAGGAACCCGTCAGTCCCCTATTCGAAATGTTACGGGATGACAATGTCAGACGATTATGAGATTCTTTTTGTAGGGGCGAACGGCTGTTCGCCCGTGATTGGATTTCAGGGCAGGCTAAAGGGATGACAGAAGAGGCGCTCATCAGAGAAGACCCTAGGGGATGGCACCCTTCACGTCATCCTGACAACGCTCCTGGTCAGGATCCCTGCCCCTCGCGACAAACAGGACCAAAGGAACCAATCAGGCCCTATTTTCGACAGTGTTACTACTACCTGTCATCCTGACAACGCTCCTGGTCAGGATCCCTGCCCCTCGCGAAAAAATGAGACGCTAACATCCTGTCTGTCCCTATTTTCGCTTACAGCGTTCAGCGGGTTTTCGTTCTTAAGCGTACAGCGGCTTCTAAAGTGTGTTGAGATAGTCGGTGAATGTTAGGGTGGGAAGTTTTCGTCGTTTCTTGATCATTTGACCCCAAATATTATTTCCTTCAGGTTCGTCTATCAAACCTTTGAGTAACGCAGTATGAAGAATCATCGGAGTCGTCAGGTTTCTGAGATGAAATAGCTGAATATAGTCTTGAATGTCCTTCAAGTTGTTGCTTGCTAACATCCCTTTGCGTACTTTTGCTAGTGCTATTGCTGAAGCCTCGCCTTTTCCTATAGGTTTCTGTCCACTCTGCGGTTTTTTTGTCAGCATGTAGTACAGTTTGAATTCTTCTGAACCGACAAGCATTTCAGCCTTTCTAATTTCATCTTGAGACAGTAGCTGGTTCACTTTACTTGAGAGATGACTTATGCTTGGATTTGAAAGCTCGTCTAGTACTTGTTCTGGAAGAACTATTCTCTTTGGGTAAAGACTTAACAATATGTCTATCCTATCGACCCACAAGAATGAAGAAATACAGTCGGTGTCAAAGAATATTGGCTCAATCATATCTCTCTTCGTCTTCTTCGGTTCCGTATACGATATCTGACCTGAAAGCTTCAAGAAGGTATTGTTCATATAGCCCTTGGGAGATCACTTCTCTTTCCCTCAGTGTTTCGGCAAGTTTCACATACTTGCCGAATGTTGTGGCTTTCTTCTCCCCAGAAGAGGGTCTGTACAGTGATACATCATAACCCTGTTCTTGAGCTGACTTGATAACTCCGGTTTGCATTTCAGCTGCCTTTGCTTTCGTCAAGTATCCTTCTCTGATAAGTCGAATTAGTGTTGCATATCTGCTTAGGCCGTAATACTGTTCAACCTGTACCACATCTTCCAGCGTTATTTCTTCTTCTTTCTGAATTCGCCGTTCAAGAAATTCTCTAAGTGATTCATACGGGGCCAGAAAATACGACGCGAATTTGTTGGCTTCGATTTCAGCCGCGTCTTTTTCATCAAATGCTGCTGGACAGACGACTCTGTGGAGTTCTTTATGAAAGTAGATGTGGTAGAGCTCGTGGGCCGCAGTGAAGCGCTGTCTACCGTATGTTTGCTCTGAGTTTATTGCCATTATCTTGTTGTCTTTATCTCTTAAACACATCCCGCTGATTCTTTTGCCCAAAGGGTAATAGACAAGAGTCAAATCATGTATGCTACCAAGAACAGCGAAGATGTCTATTGGAGAGAAAACATCTTCGCCAAGTTGCTTTCTCATCCAAAGAGCGTTTGCATTTATCTGAATATCGTCAAGCATTGTCCGTGTGGACCTCCGCCATTCTCTGCATATCTCTAAGGTTCAAAGCAATTCGGTTTATGACAGCGATTGATTCCAGGTCCTCAGGTTCCAAATGTCTAGCTCTCATTGCAAAGGGAAGCTGCTCGAGATGAAACTCCCCTTCCAGTAACGATTCGACAGGCAGACCAAAAAGATTGGCAAGTTTTTCCAGAGAAAGAACACTTAGTTGTCGCTGACCACTTTCAAATTTCGAGATGTAACTCTGATCTACCCCGAGATACTCTGCCAGTTGACTCTGGGCTATTGAGCTCTTCACTCGTAGTTCCTTCAACCTCGCGCCTAAAGCTTTCCCGTCTAGCATATCGATCCCCTCCCAGACAATATTATATCACTTGTCATATCTACAATAGTCATTTATCTTTATTGTATGACACATTGAATGAGTTGGTTGGTTGAGAATGGAGCGAAGTTCCACTTTGTCGGGAGGCTCTTTCTGGTTCTCCTTCAACGGTCCTTCTCCACAACGTTCAGCGGGTTTTCGTTCGTAAGCGTAGAGCACCTCTTTGATTGGAGATCCCGTGCAGAGGCTCTTAACAGACCCCCAAACAGAACCATTTTGGGGCAGGCTCTACAGGATGACAATGTCAGACGTATATGCGATTCTTTTTGTAGGGGCGAACGGCTGTTCGCCCGTGATTGGATTTCAGGGCAGGCTAAAGGGATGACAGAAGAGGCGCTCATCAGAGAAGACCCTAGAGGTTGACTACCCTTCACGTCATCCTGACAACGCTCCTGGTCAGGATCCCTGTCTTTCGCGAAAAAGGGACAGACCATAGGACCCGGTCAGTCCCTATTTTCGCTTACAGCGTTCAGCGGTTTCTAAGTGCTAGATCCCGTACAGGAGAACTACGGGATGACAGGAGGGGACACTACGAAACGAAGTCACTGGATCTTGCCGAAGGCCTCCTAGGGCAGGCTCCACGAGATAACAGTCTTCATTTTCTTTCTGTCATTCTGACAATGCTCCTGGTCGGAATCCGGGTCACAATAGCTTCAGCTCGTTTCTAAACCTAAAGTTGTCATTGACTTATGCAAATCAAGATGCTTTATCTTCTCGTAACTAACGATAACTTTCCCTGATGTCTTCCCAAAGGTCTCGAAGGTCTGGATTTTTTGTCTTAATCAGCCTCAGTTTCCATTCTCTCTTCCAGCTTTTCAGCTGCTTTTCTCTTCTGATAGCCTCTTTGATTGTTTCAAAGTACTCATGGTAGACAACGACTACACAATTGTACTTATGAGTGAAGCCTTCTATCTTCTTGTTCTTGTGCTCAAAAACCCTTCGAAAAAGATTGTTTGTTACACCAATATAGAGCACACTTCTGGAAGGATTTGTCATTATGTAAACAAACCCCGAATTCATTACATCACCTCATATGAATCAGAAGATGAGTATTATTATGATAACATTGCGATTTGCTCTTGATGAATGCCTGTGAAGAAAAGGACTAGATCCCGTGCAGGTGCATCACGGGATGACAGAAGAAACGTCCATCAGGACAGGCGCTAGGGGATGACAGTCTTTACTTTCTTTGCGTCATTCTGACAATGCTCTTGGTCAGAATCTCTGTCTATACAACGAAAAATGGTACCCCAGGAGCCGGTAAGTCCTATTTTCGCTCACATCGTGCAGCGGTTTCTATGATCCGACCTTCGCGCCCCTCAGGAAGTTAATCAGAGCGTGCTTGATCAAGAACTTACGTGATACATATGTATCATAATAAATCACCTAAGTGATACAATATTATTGAGGTGATTGAAATGAAGACGGTTAATGTTAGAGATGTTCGAAACAGGTTCAGCGAGATTGTTGACAGAAATGAAGAACTCTTGATTTTAAGGCGTGGGGTTCCGGTGATGAAGATATCACCAGTCTCTAAGGAAGACTTAATGAAATACTATCTTTCAAAGGCACAAGAAGAAGCAGAAAAGATCGGGCTAAGTGAAAAAGAGGGGCTGCAAGTTCTAGACGAGCTGAGAAAAGAGATGAAAGATGAAGGTCGTTATTGATACGAATGTTGTGATTTCGGCGGCTCTCGGTTCCAGAACTTGTAGCAAGGCCGTTATTAAGGCACTAGACCAGGGGGTAATCGAGCCGCTGATATTTGTGCAGGAGTTGCGAAGTTTCATAAAGAAACTGAAAGGAAAGGAAAAGTACAGGCACATTGAATTAGAACACCTCTCCAATTTCATAGACTATTTTATAACGATGGTAGAGATTGTAGATGACTACAGGTTGCTTCCTTACAGCACTGATTTTCCCGACAATCATTTCATTTCATTGGCGGCAGCACGAAATGCCTTGCTTATAACCGGCGATAAACTTTGTCTTGAAAGTGCACTATCTGGGAATGTAAATTGCAAGACGCCAGCCCAATATCTGAGCGAATCTTTTTGATGCTCCATTACGCATAAAAGGGACCCCAAGAGCCGGTAAGTCCCTATTTTCGCTTACAGCGTTCAGCGGGTTTTTCGTTCTTTAGCGAACAGCGGATCTTTTACACGAGATCCCGTACAGGAACACTACGGGATGA
>NPIE01000138.1_pt1 | contig 10254 bp, 10 predicted proteins | sample 8637661 | NCBI WGS metagenome assembly NPIE01 (sample SAMN07420842, study PRJNA396082) | bioreactor metagenome | isolation source: sample BA12 brine-fed electro-methanogenic bioreactor BA | place: Japan: Kochi | collected 2016-12-09 | reverse complement strand
ATTCTCGCGAAAACTTTAGAGATATGGAGGTAAAGTAAAACGGCATTTTGTTCCCAAAAGCTGAATATCACTCGATTTCTAGATAGTGCCAAGGAGGCGGTAATTCTACCATCCGCAAAAACAGAATTTACAAAAACCGATATAAAGCGATCCACATTTACAGCGGTGGTGGAGGCACCATACAAGACAACGACCTCCGCGGTAACGCAAGAGGCGCCTGGGATATCTCCAAGGATTGTGAACCGAAAGTCAAACGCGCCCGAAACCTCGAATGACCCCAGAGAAAAATAGATCCTATCGAGAGAGGCTCTTCATCCCCTCTCGATCATCGTACCGACGCCGGTGTCGGTGAATAGCTCCAGAAGGAGGGCGTGGGGCCTCCTCCCATCGACGATGTGGGCCGACTGGACCCCGCCCTCGACGGCCCGCACGCAGGCCTCCACCTTCGGGATCATCCCGCCGGTGATCACCTTCTCGTTGACCAACCTCCTGAAGTCGGAGATCTTGAAGCTGGATATGACGCTGTTGACGTCCTCGGGATTGAGCTTCACCCCCTCGACGTCCGTCACCGAGATCAGCTTTTTAGCGCCCAGGGCGATGGCGATAACGCCGGCGGCGGTGTCGGCGTTGACGTTCAGGTTGTTCCCCTCGCCGTCGACGGCGATGGGCGAAATGATCGGTATGTATCCCTTCCCGGCGGTGATCATGATTATCTCGGGGTTCACCCGGACGACCTCGCCGACCCAGCCGAGGTCGATGGGCAGCTCCTCGCCCTCGATCAGGATCGGCTCCTTCTTCCTTGCGACGATCAGCTGGCCGTCTTTGCCCGAGAGGCCGATCCCCTTGCCCCCATGCTTTCCGATGAGGGTGACAAGGCTTGAGTTGATGTTTCCGACGAGGACCATCCTTGCGATCTCCAGCGTCTCCTCGTCGGTGACCCGGAGGCCCCCGACGAATACCGACTTCTTGCCGAACCGCGCCATCTTCTCCGAGATCTCGGGACCGCCGCCGTGGACGACGACCGGATGAATTCCGACGTACCGCAGGAGGACGAGATCCTGGACGAAAGTGTCCAGAACCTCCCTGTCGGACATGATCGACCCGCCTATCTTTATCACCATGATCGAGTCGTAGAACTCCCGGAGGTACGGGAGAGCCTCGATGAGCACCTGTTCCCTTTTGACCGACATCCGCAGATCCTTCCCTTTTCCTTCGCTTTCCTTCCCTTGTCCATCCCTTGGCCAGAGTGGATTTGGCAGACGATCTCAGTCGATGGACATCAATATGTCGCCCGGTGACACCGTCGCCCCGACGTCGGCGTAGATCTCAGCGACGACGCCGTCCTTGTTGGCGCAGACGTCGTTCTCCATCTTCATCGCCTCGATGACGGCGACGGCGTCCCCCTTGGATACCTTGTCCCCTTTGGCGACCAGGTAGCGGATGATTACACCCTGCATGGGGACGGTGACGCCGTCCTTGGGCGCCTTCGGCTCCGCCGCCTCGATGGAGATCCCCGCTGGGGCGACCTTGACCAGATAGGCCTCGCCGTCCACCTCGACGTTGAAGGCCGCGGGCTTTCCGATGGTGACAGCGGACTGCGCATCTGCAGACACGACCTTCTTCATGACCTCTTCCTTCGCCTCACCCTTGAGGAACTTCTCTGCCACCTGGGGGTAGAGGGCGTAGGTGAGGATGTCCTCCTCCGTCTTGACCAGGCCCTTTCCTTCCGCCTCGGCCTTCATCTTCTCGTACTCGGGCGGGATCAGGTCTGCGGGCCGGACGGTTATAGGCTCCTCGTCCTCCAGGATCTCGGCCTTGATCTTGGGGTTGATCTCCGCGGGAGATTTGCCGTAGAGCCCCTTGACGTAATCTTTCACCTCCTTGGGGACGGCCTTGTACCGCTCTCCGGTGAGGACGTTGAGGACCGCCTGGCTTCCAACGATCTGGCTGGTGGGGGTGACGAGAGGCGGGTACCCCAGATCCTCTCTCACCCTGGGGATCTCCGCCAGAACCTCGTCGTACTTGTCCAGAGCCTTCTGCTCGATAAGCTGGGAGACGAGGTTTGATAACATGCCGCCCGGCACCTGATAGACGAGGACGTTGCTGTCGACCCGAGCGGAGATGGGGTTGAAGACGGGGGCATAAACCTCCATCAACTTCTCGAAGTACCTTTTGATCTGGGTCAAGAGCCTGAGGTCGAGGCCCGTCTCGTAGGGGGTCCCCACCAGGGACGCCACGATGCTCTCGGTGGGGGGATGGGACGACCCCCAGCCCAGAGGAGATATGGCGGTGTCGAGGATGTCTACCCCCGCCTCGCAGGCGAAGATGAAGCTCATGGGGGCCATGCCGCTGGTGCAGTGAGAGTGGAGACAGATGGGGACGTCGACCGCCTCTTTCATCGACGCCACCAGATCGTAGGCGTCGTGGGGCAAGATCAAGCCGGCCATGTCCTTGATGCAGATGGAGTCGCAGCCGAGGTCGGCGAGCTCTGCCGCCATCTTGGTGAACTGCTCTATGGAATGGACGGGGCTGGTGGTGTAGCAGACGGACCCCTGGACGTGAGCGTCGGTCTTTTTGGCGGCCTTTATGGCCACCAGCATGTTTCTGATGTCGTTTACAGCGTCGAATATCCTGAATACGTCCACTCCGTTCGCCGCCGCCCTCTCCACGAACTTCTCCACCAGGTCGTCGGCATAATGGCGGTAGCCGACCAGGTTCTGGCCCCGGAGAAGCATCTGCATGGGGGTGTTGGGCATGGCGAGCTTCAGGGCGCGGAGCCGTTCCCAGGGGTCCTCGTTCAGGTACCGGATGCAGGAATCGAAGGTGGCACCTCCCCAGACCTCCATGGAGAAGTAGCCCACCTCGTCGAGTTTCTCTGCTATCGGGAGCATGTCCCTCGTCCTCATCCTGGTGGCCAGAAGTGATTGATGAGCATCTCTAAAAACCGTCTCCGTAAGCTTTACTTTACTCATGAGATCAACCTTCTAAATCTGTCAGATCATTTTGTGTTTTTCGAGCTCTCTCAAAACGTGATGTCCCTGATCGGTGAGCATGTACTTCTTCCAGGTATGCTTCTCAGGAGTTATGCACTCAACCAATTCCCGCTCTTCGCACTCCTTTATGGCGCGGCTTATATTCTGAATCGATCGATCTGTCATTTGAGCTACTTCTGATGCTTTGACCACCCTGGAGTTTCGGATCGTCCTCATCAAGAGAAGGCGCCGATCTGCGCTGAGGACCCACCTCTCTATCTCGTCAACGTTCATAAGGATTACCTGTCTGCATCGTTCTCCTAGGAGGGATTATTATAAGTTATTTAAACCTGGTGGAGGCTTCGCCTCGGACCCAGGCCCATCGCGGGCCCCAAGATCCTGATTTTTCGATAGGCCCCCCATGAGGGAGAAGCGGTTGAAGAAAGAGCCCGGATCAGCGGAAGGAGAGCCATCCGGACGGAAAGTCGGCGTATGCGAAAAGCTGGTTTGCGCCTGAGATGGACCGATGGTTGGAACTCCGGATCGAGAGTGTCAGCTTTTCTTTCAGAACGAACGTCGAACTTCAAGAGGGACTCTGGCCCATCATCCAGTCCCCTTAATTTTAGATTGGTTATGAAAGTCCAAGAAATTGTTGTGCGAAGTCGCTATCATCGGCTTCCGCTTTAATGCCACAAAATCTTCGCTTGAAGGGGCCACCTCCGCCGTCGTAGAGGAGGATTTCAACCGCGCGCCCATAAAGATTGCGGCAGCAAGATGCTCATTTGAACGTTAGTGTGCACCACAAGTGTCTATTAGTATTTTGTTTTCATCTCGCCGGTCGTGAGAATCCATGAGAGTTAGAGTTGTGAGTTCAAAAAATGAGATCCCCAACCTCAACCCGAACGAGAGGATAGTCCATCTGGCCTTCAGGGCTTCGAACGTGGACTTTTTGAATCTGATGAAGATATGCCCCCGCCTTCGGGCCGTTCAGGTCCCCCCTTCATACCACAAGACCATGTCCAAGGCGATCCAGCTCTTCCTGGAGATGCAGGGGATTGAGCTTTTGGTGGGCGACGTCTGGGGACACAGAAAGGACATCGACGAGTACTTCATGATAAACGATGAGACGGTCGAAGAGATCGAGGCCATGGTCTCCAGCGGAGTCGGCATCGACGAGACGGCAGACACGATCATGAAGAAGACGAGGCTTGCCCCCGACCTGATAAAGTACATCGCTAAGTCCAAGATAACGGTTTGAACTGCCGGAAAGGGACGAAGGGGACAAAGCCCGGAGATCTCCTCGCCCATCTTATTCAATTTTGATCTGGTTTTCGAATCAGAGATGCGGGCTTACTTCAAGGTCTTTTTTTATGAATAATCTGGCCGTTTGGCCTATCACCCCGCCATCAGAGCCAGCTGGAAACCTCTAAGAGCGTCGATCAGCTCACAGGCTGAGTATATACAATCATCTATTAATACTGCAGATACATTTTGGCAATTGTTGAGGTGAAAGCCATGAAACTCAGAGTCGTAAGCTCAAAAAATGAGATACCAGATCTGAACCCGAACGAGAAGCTGGTCCATCTGGCCTTTCGGCCCTCGAACGTCGACTTTCTCGCCCTGATGAAGAGATGTCCTCGGCTTCGGGCCATCCAGGTTCCCCCCTCCTACCACAAGACCATGTCCAAGGCGATAAGGGTCTTCCTCGAGATGCAGGGGATCGACCTTTTGAAGGGCGACGTCTGGGGTCATAGAAAAGACATCGACGAGTACTTCATGATCGACGAGGAGGCGGTCGGCGAGATCGAGGCCATGATATTCAGCGGTGTCGGCATCGACGAGACGGCAGACACGATCCAGAAGAAGACTCGGCTCGCCTCCGATCTGATCAAGTACATCGCCAAGTCCAAGATCACCGCCTGAAACCCTCAGGCTGTAATTGGGCCACCCGATGAGCGTCCCTTTTTAGATGGCGGCCCAAGGATTTTCCGGGGTCCATTTTCGATACCCTCTCCGATGAACTCCTTCGAATCAAGGCGGCAGGCCTTCTTTGGTCGAACTATTTGAATTATAACGGCAAAGGCATATCTGATGAAGACCAATTTTAGCACCAGTATGACATATGCTACCACGATTTCTAAAGCTCAAAAAGCCGTATATCAGTATCAATAACCAATATATACGTTAGTATACATCGCAAGTAACTATAAATACTTTGATTACATCCTATCAATTGTAAAGGTGAAGAACCATGAAGATAAGAGTTGTGAGTTCAAAAGATGAGATTTCGGAACTGAGCCAGAACGAGAGAAACATCCACCTGGCCTTTCGGCCCTCGAACGTCGACTTCCTCGACCTGATGAGAAGCTGCCCGAGGCTGAGAGTCGTCCAGGTGCCTCCGTCATACCACAAGACCCTCTCCAAGGCGATCAAGCTATTCCTCGAGATGCAGGGGATCACCCTTCTGGAGGGCGACGTCTGGGGTCACAGAAAAGACATCGACGAGTACTACATCGTGGACGAAAATGCCATCGACGAGATAGGGGACCTGATCAAAGAGGGCGAGAGCATCGCCGAGGCGACCGCCGTGATTCAGAGGAAGACGAAGCTCGCCCCCGACCTGATCAAGTACATCGCCAAGTCCAAGATCACCGCCTGAATCCTCAGGCGGCCTTGGACTTTCCAAACACTCCAGAACGCCGACGCTGGGCCCATGATGCCGGCCCATTTCCCAACACATTTCTCTTCGCCCTGATTTTATCATCGAAATTTCTGCGCTTTCATCAGCGATTCCGGGACAAAACGCCTTCCGGAGACCAGGCCCTCCTTTTGATGGAACGCGATGGTAAAAGGATTCGATTGTGGTCTGGACCACCGGATATTTTAATCCCGCAAGATCGAGCCGGAAGGAGAGAGATCTCTTGGGATAGAGTAGATCGTCATCGTCCTGCAAGAAAAATCTGCAGCCGGCCCCATTATCGAAAATTGGGTCCATATGGACGTTAGTATACAACACAATTGACTATTAATACTTAGATTTACATCCTAGTATTTGTTGAGGTGAATTGTCATGAGAATTAGAGTTGTGAGTTCAAAAGACGAGATTTCGGAGCTGAACCCGAACGAGAGGATCGTCCACCTGGCCTTCAGGCCCTCGAACGTCGACTTCCTCGACCTGATGAGGAGTTGCCCACGCCTTCGGGCCGTCCAGGTGCCCCCCTCCTACCACAAGACCATGTCCAAGGCGATCAAGCTCTTCCTCGATATGCAGGGGATCGACCTGTTGGAGGGCGACGTCTGGGGCCACAGGAAGGATATCGACGAGTACTACGTCGTCGACGAGGAGGCCATAGACGAGATAGGGAACATGATCAGCGAGGGTGAGAGCATCGAGGAGACGACCGCTGCTATCCAGAGGAAGACGAGGCTCGCCCCCGACCTGATCAAGTACATCGCCAAGTCCAAGATCACCGCCTGAAACCTCAGGCGGACCTTGGACCTCCCCCCATCACTCTCTCTTCTTCCGTTTTCCGGATCTATTTTCCCTCAATTTTGAGATTCTCCTCGATCCAGGCCCCGATCGCGTCTCGCACCTCCCGGAAGGCAGAGAGCCTCTCCTCCTCCGCGCCGGCGGCGGCCGCGGGATCGGGGAAGCTCTGGTGGACCCTTTTTCCGCCGCCGGGGAAGAAGGGGCAGGCTTCCTTTGCCCGGTCGCATACCGTCACCACCAGGTCGAACTTTTGACCGCGAAAATCGTTCAGGCTCTTGGACCGGTGGCCCGAGATGTCGACGCCCCGCTCCGCCATCGCCCTTATGGCGAGGGGGTTTCTCTCGTCGGCTAGGTTCCGGCGCTGCTGGCCTCGTAGCGATCGCCGTGCAGGTGGCGCAGAAGCCCCTCGGCCATCTGGGATCGGGCCGAGTTGTTGGTGCAGACGAAGAGGACGCGGGGTTTGGAGGACATGGTATCCGTTTTAGACAGGATGTACTATAAACATCTCCGAGAGTGCGAGAGTTAGAATAAGTTCTGTCATTGTGTGGCCATGCAGTAGCGGTGCCCCGCCTTCGGCGCCAACCGAAGGGGCAGCCCTCCAGCAAGCCCTACCGATACACATTTTGACGATGGCCCACGTGAAGTACGGTCACCGTATGATCTGCCTCGTCGATATCGTAGATCACCCTATAATCCCCGACCCGAATCCGCCACCCATCACGGCCTCTGAGCTTGAGACAACCGGAAGGTCTTGGATCATCGGAGAGCGACCGGATCGCATCGCGCGCCCGCTCGTAGTGCCCTCTCGGGAGCTTGGCCAGCTCCTTTGCGGCACGAGGAAGAATGAGAATGTTATAGGTCATCTCTGCCCTTTTCGATCTCGGCGATGGCCTCCTCGAAGGGAAGCGCCTCTTCGCCGGAGGCCTTGGCGGCATCGTAGGCTCGAAGGGATTCCAGCTCCTCCAGCTCGTCGAGAAGCTTCTTGTAATCCTCCAGGCTGAGGAGGACGCCTATCCGGTCGCCCTTTTCGTTGACTACGTACTGCTTTTCGAACGCAATTGAGGTCATATTATCTTCGTCCTTCAGAATCTTTTTCTGCTCGTTCAAGATTTGCGGCTTGGGCTGATCATATAGGCGTGTTGATATTTTATCTTATTGAGTGCAGGATAATAGGCGGCCAGCGCCTGTGACGCCCCGCTCCGCCATCGCCCTGATGGCGAGCGGGTTCACCTCCGTCGGCTCGGTTCCGGCGCTCTCGACCTCGTAGCGATCACCGTGCAGGTGGCGCAGGAGCCCCTCGGCACTCTCGCGAGCGGGCCGAGTTGTTGGTGCAGACGAAGAGAACGCGGGGATCGGTAGTGGAGGGCATGATCTGAGCCATTTGATATTGTCTCGTCATGGACCGATCCGCATTAGCAATAGTTATATTTTGGTCAGCTTTTTTGAGATTTCCACTCAGAAAGAGTTCGGTTCCATCTTAGACCGGCATTACCATATCTTATTGCTGAGCTTCTTTCCCAATTTCGATTAATTCGTTTAGCAACTGTAGTTCCAATTTCTAATCCTGATGCTGATGGATTACTTTTGAGAATCATCTCAACTATGCGTAGAAACTCATTGTCGGATGCTCGACGTGCGATGATAGCCTTGATACTTTCATCGGACGTTAGCGATTTGCCTGCTAGCTCATTTAACGGAACCAAATATTCCCCTTCCCATTGGGCGAGATTTAAACATCGAAGATCGCTCGCAGCATTTCTATTTCTAAGTTCTAACACCTTATTTCGTTTTATAGACCCATATTTAATCAAATCATTCGCTAATTCTACTGCCTTTTGAGGGGTCGAGGAAATTATAAATACTTGAGAATTTTGTATATTCTTGCCAATTCTCCTCTTAAATTCCACCTTGCCAAAATCCTCACCATTCCCTTGAGGCCTGATAATGCAATCTTCGAATTTTGAGTAGTTGAGCAAGCCTACAAAACGAAGCCAAGGTAATAATCAGTTTAAATAAGCATTTATGGTGTCTTGACCAAGATTCGCGGCTACATACGAATCCGCAATAACATGCTTAAATTCATCCATTGATAACCTTTCACCGGGCCCTATCCTGTCGTAGATCGATTGCATGACGATATGTTCCCTCATCTGTCCAACCAAGAAACGTGCAACTTCTAACCAGCCTGCATCGCAAAGCTCGCTTCTTATATGATACATGCCAGAATTATTACGGTTTGAGAGAAGAAGATTTTGAAGATCCGTAATTATGTTCATTGCAGTACTCTCTTTATAATCGAGCTCGTTTGCAAGATCGGTAAGGCCTAAAGGTCCTTTCTCTTTAAGGATATCAAACGCATGGATTGTTGCTGAGAAAGGAGATTGTGGTACGTAAGTCCAAGGTATTGCTGGTATGGTCTCATCAACCAAGTAATCTCGGAAAATATCCCAATAAACTGCATATTTTTGTCCTGTACGAACGATTAAACGGCGACCGTATAGCTGATCTACAATTATTTGATCAAAATGATCAAATACATCTGATACGTCCACAGGAGAGTTCTTTGCTATATATTCGAGACACTGAGTTTGTAGATGTGAGAGGGGGGTTAAATCTTCATCAAATAGCAACTTAATATTAAGCTGCCTTGAAAGAAGATCTTCTTGTTTGGTATTCTGATACTTAATTTCTCGATAAATATGTATACTAAGTTTCTTCAATAACCAAGGTAGACCTTGGCCTTGTTCGAGCAAGCGCCGACGAAGAGGTGGCAGTAATTTTTTAGAAAGCTCCCGTTCAAACTGAGTTAATAATTCAGATGATTCTGCACTTGTAAATTCGCCAAGCACTATGTCTTTTCTGAGGTCTTTAAGATCATACCACATATGATAAGCAGGATTATCATCGGATAATGTTATGCCAGTTCGCCAGGAAAACCCTATAACAAGATTTGATTGAGCGCTATGAACCTCAAACGCTAACTTCTTAAATGCCTCGAATGTCGGCAATAGCTCCTCTTTAGTAAACAATTCTTCGAATTGGTCAAAAAACACCACTAAAACACGTTTATTATTCTGAAGGGAATCTAGAGCCATTTGAACGGATTCGCTCCGCAAAAAGGATTCTGTACTTTCTATTGTAATATTCGCTGGAGGATTTGGTATAAAACCTTCATCAGCAGCTTTTTGCAATGCTGTTTTCAAAGCTTTTGCTACAAAAAGGGGACCTCTAGCAGAACGAACATCTATCGGGTAAAGATATAGCTTGTTCATCCACTTCTGATTGCGAAATCTATCAGCAAGTTTAAGTACAACTGATGATTTCCCGAAACCAGATGGACCTGATAACGCTAGGATTCTGGTATTTGTGCGATTTTGAAGTACTAGCTTAAGAAAATCCCATATTTTCTTTTGAGTGTCATGACGCCCTACAAAATACTCTGGATTACAAGGCCTGTAGTCATCTAATGAATCTGCTACAGGAATACGAGTGACGACCTCTTCTGTATCAGAAATATCAGTATGACTTGCATAACTGGTTCGGTTGATACCTACTAATTCGAGTCCTTGATATAAGTTATGTTCTTTGAATAATTTATTAATCTCCTCGATCTTCGGGGCAGGGATTTCTGAGATTGTTTGAATAATAGCTCTTTGAGGAATTCCATTTTGATGCTCTTCTAATACCCAAAAAGGTGGGAATTGTGGAGTAAGAATTAATGGTACGTGTTTAGCTGGCCAGGCTTGTTCTCAGTATCTGTAGAGTATTGAGTCCCTGTTGCTTCCATGTCGC